>Ga0247727_10018145_pt1 | contig 11109 bp, 9 predicted proteins | sample WisWelCaveWW1625_FD_202498 | JGI IMG/M metagenome (GOLD analysis project Ga0247727, IMG submission 202498) | Biofilm microbial communities from Wishing Well Cave, Virginia, United States - WW16-25 | ecosystem: Environmental > Aquatic > Deep subsurface > Groundwater > Cave microbial mat | place...
TGTAGATTTTGTCTTTCACGGTGGCGAGCAAAAGCACTTCCACTTCGCTGTTGGGATACTTGACGGTGAGCGTGTCGTGGAAGATGTCGATTTTGGTGATCGTGCCCGTGCCTTTTTCGGTGGTGATAGGCTTTGCCAAATCGGGAAATTGCGCGATGGCTTCGTTATAAAAATCGCGCTCGTACATCAAGCAGCATTTCAAGCGGCCGCACACGCCCGCGAGCTTGTTGGGATTGAGCGGGAGGTTCTGGTCTTTCGCGGCTTGCGTGGTGATGGGCGCGAACTCCGAAATCCACGACGAGCAGCAGAGCTTGCGGCCGCACACGCCGTAGCCGCCGACGCGCTTGGCCTCATCGCGCACGCCGATTTGCCGCAGCTCGATGCGCGTGCGATACTCGCCCGCCAAATCCTTCACCAGCTCGCGAAAATCCACGCGCTTCTCGGCCGTGAAATAGAACGTGATTTTGTTGCCGTCGAATTGATATTCGCAATCCGCGAGCTTCATCTCGAGATTGTGCACGACGATCTTTTGACGGCAGGCTTCGCGCGCGCGCAGCTCGACGGATTTGTTCGATTGATATTTGATGAAATCCGCATCGCCGGCTTTGCGAAGCACGCGTTTGTGCGCTTCATGAGTATCGACTTTTACGCTCGGCGGAATCTCGAGGAGATTCACCATGCCCATGTCTTCGCCTTTTTCCGCTTCGACGATGGCAAAATCTTTGACGCGAAAAGGAAACTGTTGCGGGTTGGCATAGAACGCGGTGCGCTCGCCTTTGAACTTCAGTTGTATGAGATTGGTCATGTCATTTTCCCGTTCGGGCTAATTGCCGGATGCGTTGCAAGAGCACCATGAGCACGAGCCACGGTTGCACGTAACGCTCCAGGCAGGTGATCGCATATTCGACTTCTTCCAAAACGCGGTCAAAATCGAATTGCGGCAAGTTTTTGTTTAGTTCCAACAGCGCAGCGCGAAAATCCGTATTGAGGATTTGCTGCTCCGCGCCGCTGCACTTCAAGACATACGCATCGCGCAGCCACGATAAACAGAATTGCAAAAGCTGCTGTAACGCGCGGCGGTCGTTCTCTTCCACAAGCTGATTGAGAAATTCCACTTGCTCCACCGGCTTGTTGAACTTGAACGCCAGGCGCAGATAGTCCACCGCCAGTTTTCTGCGGCTCTCAAGATCTTCCTCGAGCAAGGCGAGCGCGTAGCGCAAGTTGCCGTGCGCAAGGCCGGCGACGAACTGCGAACGCTCGGCAGCAACGCCGTGGCATTTTTTTAGAATCTCCTCCAACTCATTTTGCAGCGGCGCGGAAACCAATATCGGCTGGCACCGCGAGACAATGGTGGGCAACAGGCTTTCCAATGAATTGGCGGTCAGAATAAAAAACTTCTCGTCCGGCGGCTCTTCCAATAATTTGAGCAAGGCATTAGCCGACTCCGCTTTGAGGCGTTGCGCTTCAAACAAGAGCGCGACCGAGCCGCGGCCTTCGTAGCTCGAAGTGGAAAACGTGCGTTTGAGCGCGCGCACGTCGTCAATCAAGATGAACGCATTTTCCCACGGCCGCGCGCGATTGAGCGGTTGCGTTGCCAAACTGCGCAGCACTTCCGTGATCTCAGCTTCTCCCGCCGAGGCTGCGCGCGGAATGATCACGTGTACGTCCGGATGTGTGAGTTCCGCGATGCGTTTGCAGCTCGAGCACTGGCCGCAAGCCCAAGCGCGCGGTTGCGGCGCGGCGAACAGATCGCCGGAATCTGCCTTACCGCGACGCGCGCACAAAAAAGTTTGCGCGAGCGCGAGCGCTATCGCTTCTTTGCCCGAGCCTTCCGGGCCGTGCAAAAGATAAGCGTGCGCCATGCGGCCGTTGTTGATCGCGCGCTGCACCACTTCTTTCGCGCGGGATTGTTGTATGAGTTTGAGGTCGTTGAGGTTCATTTTATTTTTGTCATTCAGAAGGAATCTTTTTTATAGCTGGCGATCAATCTCGATCTCTCGCCGGCGCGTAAAAGGATTCCTTCTGAATGACACCCTTGGTGGTGATGATCACTGCAACCACTCTTGCGGATTCAAATCCTGCGAGCGGCTTTCTTTCGTGCGCTGCCAAATTTGAAAGTGCAAAACCGTTTGTTGCTCGCCCGCCTCTTCGCCGATTCTGCCGAGCGCTTGTCCGGCGCTCACGTTTTCATTGGGCGCGACCAGAATTTCGGCGAGATGGGTATAGACCGTATAGAAGCCGTCGGCGTGCAACACGATGACGACGTTGCCATAGCCGCGTTGCCATGTGATCGTCATCACGCGCCCGCTCGCCACCGTGCGCACTTCCGCGCCGGGCGCTGCGGCGATGTCCACGCCGAGATTCTTCGTCACTGTGTTGAGCACCGGATGGCGAAAGTCACCATAAGGCGTAACCACTTTGCCCAACACCGGCCAGAGCATGCGGCCTTTGAGCTGCGCAAACGAGCCGTCGTAATTCACCGACGCAGTTTTCGGCGCAGCGGGATTTGATTTCGGCGCGGGCGTGATCGGCTTGACCGCAATGTCGGCGTTGATGAATTTCGCAATCGCCTCGGCGGCTTGCTTCTTTTCGGCAAGCTGCGCTTGATAATAAGCCTTGTCTTTGCGCACGTGTTTGAGCACGTCCTGGCGCTCTTTTTTGCGCGACTTGAGTGTTTGATCCTGCTGCAATTTTTCCGCGAGCAAGCGTTGCTGCGCTTCCAGCTCCGGCAGGAGCCGGTCTTTTTGCCCGCGAATCTGCCGTTGCTTCACGTCGAGGCCGTGCATCAAGCGTCGATCGCTCTCCACCAAGCGCTGCTGGTATTCCGCCCACAGCAAAATTTGATTGAGCGAGCGCGAAGTGAGCAGCATTTCGAGATCGGGAATGCGGCCGTACTTGTAAAAGAACACGGCGCGTTGCGCGGCGAGGTCTTGTAAGCGCGCCAGCTCGGTCTCGGTGCTTTGCAAGCCGTTCGTCATCTTTTTGACGGCCTCGCGCTTCTCGGCCTCTTGTTTACGAAGCTGCCCGACGAGCCGGCTGGTGAGGTCGATTTCCTTGTCGAGTGTGCGCAGGTATTCGAGCGTGCTGCTCTCCGTTTTCTCAAACCCCGCCAGCTCGGATTGCAGCCGTTCAATGTTCTGGCGCAGATCATCGAGTTGTTGCTGCTTGTTCTGGGAAAATCCCGACGCGGCGAAAAGGAGGGCTATTAAAAAGACGGCGCGAGCAAAACTTACACGTGATTGTGATTTATGAGGCGCGGGGCTTGTAACTTTCACCTGCAAAACCGGATTCCATCAAGCGTAAAGCGTTCGTGGCGCAAGCGATCTGTTGCGAGGCTTCGCCCGCGCGAGATCGTAATACTGACAAGGGCAATCTAGAAAGTGAGGTGCAAAATGCAAACGGAAATTTAGCAGCGCGACGCTGGACGCACACCAAATGCGTTCTGTGAAGTTTGCGCAACACCATAAAGGTCGCGGTCAAAGCGCTTGACTCACAGAGCGCCGGTTTTATATATTGCCGCCATGAACAATCACCATGACTCCGTTAGCAATAAACGCAACAACTCTTTCTGGGGCAATATCTTCAGAAGGAGAGCCGACGACGAAGACGACGTTTTGCGCACGCTCAAACAAGTGCCGCTCTTCAGCAACATGACCAACTCCGAATTGCGCGAGTTTGAAAAGCTCATTCATCGCCGCAACTTCAAAGTGGGCGAAACGATATTTTGGGAAGGCGAGCCAGGCGTGGGCATGTATATCATTCAAAACGGCGAAGTCTCCATCAGCAAATACTTCCCTCAAGAAGAGCGCAAGGTGCTCGCGGTGTTGCAAAACGGCGAATTTTTCGGCGAACTCGCGTTGTTGGATGAATCACCGCGCTCGGCGACCGCGCTGGCGAAAGAGGCCACGAAAATTCTCGGGCTGTTCCGCCCCGACCTCTTCAGCCTGCTCGAACGCAAGCCGCGCTTGGGCAATAAATTTTTATTTCAACTCGCGCTCATCGTCGGCGAGCGCTTGAAGCACAACAATTCGGAAATGCAAAAGCTGCGCGCGCAGCTCGACCGTTCGGATATTATCTTATAAGCTCTCCCCGGCGTCGGTTATGACGAGGCCGAACGACGTGCGATCATCTGGAAGTGAAAAGCAAGTATGACACCTCAGCAGGACGTGTTTAAGGTCACTGCGCGCCGCAAGCAACCCGCGATAGCTGCACCACCTGCCCCAAGCACTGTTCCCCCATCCATATTAGAGAAACCTGAACCCCGGCACTCACCGTCGTTACTCATATGGCTCTTGTTGGGCGGCCTCCTCTTTCTGCTGCCGCAAACTGTTTTCGCTGCCATTCATTTGGCGGTGACTGTGACGTGCGCGGCTGTGCTCGAACCGTTGGTGACGTTCTGCACGCGGAGGCGTGTGCCGCGTGTGTTTGCTGGTCTCCTCGCTCTCGTGTTGTTGGGGGCCGTAGTAGCCGGGCTATTCCTTTGGCTCGCGCCCATCATCACTAAGGAAATCGCGAAACTTACCGCGGCGCTCAACGCCTCCGCGCCGGAGAAAGTGGCGAGCAAGTTGAGCATCCTGCTCGTGAGAGCGTTGCCGTGGTTGCGCACGAAGAGCATTCTGCAACAATTGCAAGCCGAGTTTATGCCGCGCATTGCTGCTTTCTTGCAAGCCGCGCTCTCGTTTGAAGTCGCCGTGCTTTCGAATGTCATAAGTTATGTGCTGATCGCGCTCGGCGTTTTTTATTTGCTGCACTGGGGCGAGTATACGCGGAGAAAGGTCCTTGGCGCGTTGCCGAATCGCCATTTGGAAATGGGCGCATTGTTTTGGGAAAAAGTGGCGCCGCGCCTCGCGCGTTATCTTCGTGCTCAGGCTCTTCTTTTTTTGTGCGCGAGTCTGATGTTGGCTGCGGCTCTCGCACTCATGGGATTGCCGGGCGTATTCATCATGAGCGTGTTCGGCGCACTCGCTTTGTTGACGCCTTATTGCGGCGCACTCGCCGGCGCCATTCCGCTCGCCGTCGCCGGCATCAACGCTTCCAATTCGCTGCACGTCGTTTTCGGCGTCATCCTCGCGCTGGCAACGGTGCAATTGCTCATCAATGTTTTTCTCTCTTCTTCGCGGTTCAAATTAGAAGCGCGCTTGCAGCCCTGGGAAGCTTTGTTGGCGCTATTCTTGGGTGGAAGCCTCGGCGGCGTATGGGGAGTGTTGCTCGCCGGGCCGTTGGCAGGATTAAGTAAAATTATTTTGCGAGAAGCATTGAAAGTGAGGAAGAGTTTTCGATGATGAAAATTCGCGGCCGTGCTTGAGGAGAAGTTTGGAATGTTCAGCCACGGTTTAACCGGGGTTTTTTTATCTAGGTATTCACAAATTTTCACCGCGAAGACGCCAAGCCCGCAAAGAACAGCGCGATGCGGCAAAAAGCTAGTGCGAAACTTAGTTTGAAAGCCGTCCTCGGTCCAACCAAGCTAACACAAAGTTTTTTATCCTTCGCGATTTTCGCGTCCTCGCGGTTCTGAATACTGCAGGCTAAAAAAGAAAAGGCAAAACGACACTTTCATCGTTTTGCCTAAAATAGTTTTTGCTGAGATTTTATTTTAAAGCACGCCTCAATTCGCCGCGGCCGGAAATGCGAAATTCAACGTCGCGGTTTGGCCGGCGGCCACGGTCACTTGCGCGGACTTGGCGCCGAGCTTCTCCTGCCAGATTTCTGCCGTATAGGTGCCGGGCGGAACGTCTTTAATCGTAAACGCGCCTTTCGCATCCGTGAGCGCATGATAGGGGTGATCCACGACCAAAATATTCGAGCTCATCCAACCATGCACGTCGCATTTCGCCGTGATCAACTCGGCCGCGGTGAAAGTCGCCGTCATCTCTTTCTTGAACTGCGGCTGCGATTTGTTGAAGGGCGCGTTTTTTTTGCTATACGTATGAATGTTGTGCAAAATGCCGTCGGGGTTGAGAATCTTCACCGGAACATTGATCGGCACGATGAAGGTGTGCGGCGAATACAAGCAGCCTTTTTGATCGAGCACGAAGTTGGCGCCGAGCGCGTCCAATCCTTTGCCGCCTTTAATGCCTTTGAGGCTGATAATCGCGTCTTTGATGCCGCCGTTCGCGCCCACAATCAAGCTTTCATCCATGTGCTCGGTCTTGCCGCATACTTGCGTGTCTTTCGTCACGGCTAATTTTTTCGGCGCCGCGGCTTTGCCGGAATACGTGACAGTGCCGGAAACCGCGCCGCCGTTTTGCACGGGCATCACCATATAAGCCGTGGCTTTGGCCTCCGGCTTGGCGGGCGTTTCCTTCGGAGTGTTATTGCCGCCGTTCGTAAAGAAACTGAAGAACGCGGTGGTCGCTACCAAGAATAACGAGAGCACTGCATACATGTGAGAAACCTCCTTCGTAAGCTGAATAAAGCAGAATTAGGGTTGTTTATAGATTTCGGGGGAGCACAATAGCAATCGCGCCCAAGAATGTCAAGGGGTAAATTGACGCTCATTCACCGCGCAGCTTGAAAATTTCAATCTCGTCGATGCCGGTGAGTTTAGAAATAAGATCATGCGGCAGACCCGCGGCCAGCATGGCCTGGGCAATTTCGATTTTGCCTTCAATCTTGCCCTCGAGTTTGCCCTCGAGTTTTGCGGTCTCAATCACGTCTTTTTCGCTGGCTTTGTTCATCAAATAGCGCTCATACGCATTCCGTTCGCCTTCCGGCATTTTGAGCAAGTCCAGCTTCTCCCGAAGGAGTTGGATGTTTTTTGCTTTGAAGTCGTCTTTGATTTCCGAATTTTTGAAAAAATAAATCCACTCGTCCAAATCGCTTTGGATGATATCTTGGAAGCGTTGCACTTCGATCAAATAGTACTCGGGAAAAGCCTTTTTAACGACGTCAACATGCCCGTTAAGCAAAGCCTCGCGTTTATAGCGCTTTAATTCCAGCTTGCTGCCGTCGTGCAAGCCGTGAAATGCCGTGCTGCCGTGGTAAACGTAATCCGTCTCGCCTTCGCCCAGCAAGAAATACAAAATGCTGATCGAGATCACTTTTTTGATTTTCTCATAGCTTTCGCCCAATTGCACGTGATCAATGATCAACTTGGAAGCGCCGTATAGCAGACGCTCAAGATAGTGCACTTCGCGATTGTTTTGAATTTCGATGATGAGCAGTTCGCGGTGCTGATCTTCCACCAACAAATCAACCTTGTTGAACTTGTCCGTCGCATGCTCGGGGGTGCTTTCGCTTTCCAAAATGGAAACGATTTTGATTTCCTGTTTGAGCAATGTGGCGAGAAAGCCTTCGAGTATATCGAAGTTCGCTTTGTCACGCAAAATCTTTTTGGCGGCCCAATCAAAGCTGACCAATGGCCGGTCTTTTCTTGTTGCCATCTTTACTCTCACTACTTGGCGCAGAGAAGATTCATATACCGCATAACTTCCTGGTTTGAATCTAACAGAATTTCCCGAAGCTCCAAGAAAAATGTTCGGGCGCCGATAGGCGTTGCGCTTATCGTTTCTCCAACACCTCGTTATAAAACGCCTCCCATTCCGGCAGGACCTTTTCGATGTCAAAACTCCGCGCGCGGGCGCGGGCGCGGGCTGAAAAATCTTGCCGCTTGACGTCATCCTTCAACAATTGCAGCGCCGCCTCCGCCATCTCCGAAGTTTCACCCACGGGGAAGAGAAAACCGTTTTTGCCGTGCTCGACCACTTCCGGCAAGCCACCGATACGCGCGCCGATTACCGGCACGCCGCAGTTCATCGCCTCCAGCGCCACGAGGCCGAAGCTTTCTTGCTCGCTGGGCAAGATGAACAAATCCGCGCAACGCAAAATTTGTTCGATGTGATCGACCTCGCCCAAAAAGAAAACGTCATCCTTCAGCTTCAGCTCTTTCACCAATTGTTGTGTGAACAAGCGCTCCGGGCCTTCGCCCACGAAGAGCAATTTGCACGGCATCTGCTCGCGCACGCGCGCGAAGATGCGCACCACGTCGCTCACGCGCTTGACCGGACGAAAATTCGAAGCATGCATCAATACTTTTTCGCCCTTTGGCGCATACAATTCTTTGCGGCACGGCCCCTCGCGCCGGACTTGGGATTGTTCCGTGTCGATGAAATTGTAAATGCGGCGAATCTCGCGTTTGATGTCGAACTCCTCGATCGTGCGTTGCACGAGATAATCCGAAACCGCGGTCACGCCGTCGGACTGCTCGATGCTGAATTTAATCACGCTGAAAAAAGATTTGTCCGCGCCGAGCAATGTAATGTCCGTGCCGTGCAGCGTGGTGACGACGCGCAGGTGGGGCAGATTCAAAATGTGTTTGGCGAGATAAGCGCTCGTGGCGTGCGGCACCGCGTAGTGCGCGTGAATAATGTCCAAGCCATATTCCGAAACGACATTCACGATCTTATTCGTCAAGCCCAATTCATAAGGCGGATGTTTGAGCAAAGGATAAGTCGCCATATCGACTTCATGCACGAAGATGCGCGGATGATATTCGCGCAAGCGAAAGGGAACCGCATAGCTCACAAAATGAACTTCGTGTCCGCGTTGCGCGAGTGCCATGCCTAGCTCCGAAGCCACCACGCCGGACCCGCCGTGCGTAGGATAACAAATCATGCCGATTTTCATTAGCTCGTTCCTTAGATGAGTATGTTCTTGGTGAGAGAAAATCGTTTCTTAATCATCATGCAGACGTGCAATCTTCGTCAGCGTTCAAGTGCGAACTTGAAATTCAAGATAGTCACGGCAGATTAAAATCGCAAATTCTCCGTGCCTCGGCGGCAAAATCTTTTTCACCCTGAAACTGCACCTTTTCATTCGATGGATTGCCACTGCTGAAACAAAGGCCGCGTTATCCGCGTCATCTCCGCACAAAAAGCCTCTGCACAGTTTTGCTTTTGCAATCCCCGTCGCGATTCTTTATAGTGCCCGCACTAAAACGCAGGGAGTTTTTCCGTTTCATTCTTTTTCGGGGAAACAACCCATGGAACATTTCTTCGTTGATCGCAAGCGCGAGACGCAGGCCTTTCGCGAGGCGCTGGAGGCGCTCTATGCAGATTCCGGGCGACCGCAAGTTTTGCTCTTTCACGGCGAAAGCGGCATGGGCAAAACCTGGCTCACGCAGCAGTGCCTCCAAATCGCTCAAGCCGACCTGCGCAAGCCTTTCCTCCTTTTCGTGGACTGCAACCGCAGCAACATGACTTTGGATGGGCTGTTCTACTACATTCATCTCCAGCTCGAATCCCACTTCAAAAAAGAGTTTGAAGAATACCTCGAGTTCCTCAATCAAATCGAAGAGATCGAGCAGGAAGTGGAAGAAGAGATTCGCGCCAATCCGGAGAATGCGCAGAAGATCGCCAGCGTGGTCTCGGCCGTAGCCTCGAAAGCTATTGCCGACACCGTGCCTGGCGCGAACACTTTTATCGGCGAACAAAATATTCAAAAGGTCACAGACCTCGTTACCGGCGGCATTGCCACGGGCATAACCGCGCTGCGCCAACAGTTCGCGCGCAAAAAACTCGACCGCAACAAGTATCGCCTTCTGCAAAAAGATTTGCAAGCCGAGCAGGCGCGGCGCTTCGCGCAATTACTCAACGACATTGGCCACGAACACAAGCGCAAGTTCGTGCTCTTCATCGACCGCTTCGAAAAGCTCGCGCTCTCTTCCAACCTCAAATCCGATGTCACTTATCACGAATATTGGCACAAGCACTTCCTCAATCGGCTTTCCGCGGACGTGCTCGTGGTGCAAAACGGCCGGCTCGATTTTAACAGCGCGTATCAGCTTCAACTGCCGCAGCATCGCGTGGCCGCGTTTCAATTGCAGGCTTTTAAGCAGGAAGACATTGCCAAAATTCTGGAGCAGTTGCTGGTGCTGCGTGCGCAAATGGCAGAGTACGAAGATTTCGCCAAGCAGGTGTTTGAGGCCACGCTGGGCTTCCCGGTTGCCGTGGGCACATTGCGCGGCAATTTGCAGTCGTTGCGTTCGGCGGAGGATTTTGAAAAAATGCTCCCCGAGTTTGCCAGCAAAGAGACCATGATCATCAAATACTCCATCGATTGGTTTTTAGATAATAACGCGGACGCCGGTCATCGTGAGACCATTTATAAGTTGGCGATTTGCTGCACCAGCGCCGGCAAAATCGAAGAGGACGCGATTAAATACATTTTGCAAAAGACCCAGATGACGTTCCCGCAAGTTGAAGCCGAGTTGGCGAAGCTCTCGCAGCTATACAGCTTCATCGACTGTATGCGCTGGACCATGCACGAACTGGCGCGCGAGTTCATCCTCAATCTCGTGCTAGAAAATTTTTACAAGCGCCGAGCTTTTTGGAAAAATTTTATGAAACGGTTGCCAACATTCGCAACGAGGGTATTTTTGAAATTTCAGAGGAAACCTGGGCCTGGGTGGAATTTTGGCAGCAGTTCAGTTTTGCGGATAAGGAGAAATATTCAGATCAAATTGCACGGTTACAAATTTTGAGGAAGGAAGAAGCACTGTCATCAGAGAGTCAAGGGATTCTGCTTTTTAATTTGGCTTGTATGGAAGGCGCTCGCGGCAATCTTCTCGTTACGGCGCAATTGTATGAACAGTCCGCTCAGTTTTGGGAGAACTTTTCATGGACGTTCAACAATTGGGGCGTCAGCCTTGCCGTGCTTGGTCAACACGAACAAGCATTGGAGAAATACCAAAAGGCTATTGCGCTTGATCCGAAATATGTTCATGCCTACAACAATTGGGGCTGGAGTTTGGGCGAGCTTGGTCAACACGAGCACGCAATAGAGAAACATCAAAAGGTCATCGCTCTTGATCCGAAAAATACCAAAGCTCATTACCATTGGGGCAGAAACTTGGGCAGGCTTGGGCTACAAGAACAATCGATTGAGAAATATAAAAAAGCTTTCGAACTTGATGAGAAGAACTATACTGCGCCGGTAAACCTCGGCATTGCCTACTATCGTTTGCAGCAACCAAAGGAAGCTTTAAAATATTTTTGCGCTAGGTTTAGAGAATTGTCGTGATCGTTCCGCACGTTGTCAATTAAACAAAGCCGTAGCTTTGCTCGGTTTGGAAAGAACGGAAGAAGCGATGACGCAATTGCAGGAAACGGT
>Ga0247727_10018146_pt1 | contig 11108 bp, 8 predicted proteins | sample WisWelCaveWW1625_FD_202498 | JGI IMG/M metagenome (GOLD analysis project Ga0247727, IMG submission 202498) | Biofilm microbial communities from Wishing Well Cave, Virginia, United States - WW16-25 | ecosystem: Environmental > Aquatic > Deep subsurface > Groundwater > Cave microbial mat | place...
CTCCGACCGCCGCACGAACGCCACCAGGTGACGCGTCTCCTCGCTCGGCGCCTCGCGCTCGATCGCCGCCAGCGCTTCTTCCTGCTTTAGCTTCGAGCGGTACAGCAACTGGTAGGCTCGCTTCAGGGCGCGGATCCGGTCGTCCGGGATGCCGGCGCGCCGCAGCCCGACCAGGTTCAGCCCGCAGGGGGCGACGTTGAACTCCGTGTACAGGAAGTAGGGAGGGACGTCCTGGTTGACGCGCGTGTTGCCGCCGATCATCGCCAGGCGTCCGATTCTGGAGTGCTGGTGAACGACCACGCCGCCCGAGATGAAGGCGCCGTCCTCGACCTCGACGTACCCGGCGACCAGGGCGCAACTGGCGATCACGGTGTGCGAGCCGATCTTGCAGTTGTGGGCGATGTGGCCGGAGGTCATGATGTAGTTGTGGTCGCCGATTTCCGTCGCCGACTCCGGCTCGGTGCCGCGGCTGATGGTGTAGTGCTCGCGGATGATGTTGTCGTCGCCGATCTTGAGATAACTGCGCTCGCCGCTGAAGCCCTTGTCGAGCGGATCGGAGCCCAGGACCGTGCCGGCCGAGATGCGGTTGCGCGCGCCGAGCGTCGTCCAGCGCTTGACGAAAACGTAGGGCTCGAGTTTGGTGCCCTCGCCGATGGCGGCGTCCCGCTCAATGACGCAGAAGTCGGCGATCTCGACGCCCGGCCCGATCGCCGCGTCCGGGTCGACGCGCGCCGTGGCCGCGACGCGCGCCGTGGAGTCGATCGGCATAAGAGTGTATGATAGCGTGGCCCAGATGGCCCTGACCTGCACGGAGTCGGACTTCGAGCGGTTGTCCTGGAGCCATCCATCCATCGCATCGCGCGCCAGGCCATCCGGGACCAGAAGGTGTACCTCGACTCCTGACTCCTGACTTCTGACGCGGCGCGAGGAGCCGACCCTGACAGCTCAGCAGAAGCTCTCGCGGGCGTAAGACGCCTGTTCGGCATCTCGACGGTATGATAACGTTGTAGCGCGACGGGAGCGCGGCGCCAATGACCGCGGGGGAAATAGCGCAGCGGCTGGGAGCGGCGTGCGAAGGCGACGCGGCCGTGGAGCTCGCCGGCGTCGAGTCGCTCGAGGCAGCCGGAGCGTGCGATATCTCTTTTGTCGATGCGCGCGGGGCTGAGAAACGCGCCGCGACCTCGCGCGCCGGTTGTCTGCTGGTGAAACCGGGCTACGAGAACGGCGCGCAGCGGACGGTGATTCGCGTCGCCGCGCCGCGCAACGCCTTCGCCCGCGTCGTGGGATGGCTGCATCCGGAAAAGGCGGCGGCCCCGGGCATTGACGCGACGGCCCGGGTGGCGCCGACGGCGCGGCTGGGCGACGGCGTCTCGGTTGGTCCGGGGGCGGTGATCGAAGACGGCGCGACCATCGGGGCGCGCTCGCGGATCGGGCCGCGCGTCGTCATCGGCGCGGGCGCGGCCGTCGGCGAAGAGAGCCGCCTCTATGCCGGCGCCGTTCTTTATCCCGGCGTGCGCGTCGGCCGGCGCGCCGTGCTGCACTCCGGCTGCGTTATCGGCGCCGACGGCTTCGGGTTCGTCTTCGAGAACGGGCGCTATGAGAAATTTCCGCAGGTGGGGACCGTCGAGATCGGCGACGACGTCGAGATCGGCGCCAACAGTTGCGTCGACCGCGGGGCGCTGGGGGCGACGCGCATCGGCGACGGAACCAAGCTCGACAACCTGGTGCACATCGGGCATAACTGCCGCATCGGCCGCCACGTGGTGATCGCCGCGCAGACCGGGCTTTCGGGCGGCGTCGAGGTCGGCGACCACGCTGTGATCGGCGGGCAGGTGGGCATCGGGGACAAAGCGCGCATCGAGAGCGGCGCCGTGCTCGGCTCGGGCGCCGGCGTTCTGACCGCGAAAATCGTGCGCGCGGGCGAGCCGATGTGGGGAACGCCGGCGCGTCCCCTCAAGCAGCACTTGAAGCGGCTGGCGATGTTCGACCGCCTGCCCCAGATCGTCGAGAAGATGAAAAACAAATGAAGCTGGTCGTGGTCGGCGGGCATTCGCGCAACATCGGCAAGACCTCGGTGGCGGCGGCGGTGATCGCCGCCACGCGTGAGCTCGGCTGGACGGCGCTCAAGATCACCCAGTACGGTCACGGCATCTGCTCCCGCGACGGCGCTCCTTGCGAGTGCGCGCCCCAGAATCCCGAGCATCCCTTCTCGATCAGCCGCGAAGAAGACCGCGCCGGCGGCGGCGACACCTCGCGTTTTCTGGCGGCCGGCGCCGCCGAATCCTGGTGGGTGCGCTCGCCCCAGGGCCGGCTCGCCGAGGCCATGCCCGAGATCGAGCGGCTGATCGGCGGCCGGTCGTATGTACTGATGGAATCCAACAGCGTCGTCGAGTTCCTGCGCCCGGATGCCTACCTGGTGGTGCTCGATTCGGGCGCCCCCGACTTCAAACGTTCCACGTGGAACAATCTCGACCGCGCGCACGCTTTTGTCCTGGTCGGCGCGCTCGGCGAGGAGCCGCCCTGGGAAGGTGTCTCGCGCCAGCGGATCGAGAACCGCCCCGTGTTTCCCGTCCAGCCGCCGCGGTACTGGAGCGGCGAAGTCGAGGCCTTCCTCCGGGAAAAGCTAAGATAGAGGCTTGGACGGAATCCTGGTAGTCGACAAGCCCGGAGGGATCACCTCGCACGACGTCGTCGACCGCCTGCGGCGGATGACGGGGATCGACAAGGTGGGGCACCTGGGGACGCTCGACCCGATCGCGACCGGCGTGCTGCCGGTGGCGCTGGGGCGGGCGACGCGCCTGGCGCAGTTCTTTCTGCGTCGCGACAAGACCTATGAGGCGGTGATCCGCTTCGGGTTCGCCACCGACACCTACGACCGCGCCGGAAAACCGGGCGGCCCGGAGGTCCCGGTGACCCTCGATGCGGCGCAGGTCGAGGGAATGATCGCCGGCTACCGCGGCGAGATCGAGCAGACGCCGCCGCCGGTCTCCGCGAAGAAAGTCCACGGCGTGGCCGCCTACAAGCTGGCGCGGAAGAATAAGCCGGTCGAGCTCGAGCCGGTGAAGGTGCGGATCGACGAGTTTACGCTGCTCGGAATCGACGGGCCGCGGGCGCGCGTTCGGGTGCGCTGCTCGGCGGGCGTTTACTTGCGGTCGCTGGCGCACGAGATGGGGCTCCAGCTCGGGGTCGGCGCGCACGTCGAGGACCTCCGGCGGACCGCCGCGGGCGAGTTCACCCTGGACGCGGCGCGGACGCTCGAGGCGCTGGCGGAGCTGGCCGGACAGAACCGGCTGGCCGAGGCACTGGTGCCGTCCGAGCAGTTGCTGCCGGAAGCGCCGTGCGAGCGCGTGGACGAAATCACGGCGGCGCAGATCCTCCACGGGCGCGACTTTCGCGTCTCGCCGTTTCGCGTGCGGCCGGGCTCGCGGCTGGTGAAGGCGGTGGACGGCGAAGGACGGCTGCTGGCGATCGGCGAAGCGCGCCTGCCCAATCTGTATCATCCGATAGTAGTGCTCTAGCCCGGGAGCAGAAACCCTTGAAACCGCAGATGCACGCAGATAAACGCAGATGGAAACGAAGAAGTTATCGGCGTGTATCGGCGTCCATCGGCGGTTTCATGATGTTGTTCTTTTAGAGACGATGCCAGACGAACCGCGCAGCGAGGCCCCGGTTTTCTACTGTCCGCAGTGCCAGACGCCGGTCAGCGAGCCGCTGCGCTGCGGCGACTGCGGCTCGCTGATCTGTCGGCAGTGCGGGACGCCGCTGGAACACGCCGATGAGCTGGGCATCGGCTGAACGCCGCGCGGCGCTCGCCGTGCTGGCGGGCGCCGTCGCGCTCGGCGCCGGGTGCGGGCCGCCGGGACCGGAACAGGCGCGGCCGATCGGCGAGGCGTACGTGGCCGCCGAAAAGATCGAGCTGCGGCGCGACATCCCGCCCGACTCCGGCGCCGTCGGCACCGCCAAGCGCGGCGAGAAAGTCGAGATTCTGTCGAAGCGGCGGCGCTTCGCCAAGATCCGAACCGCGGGCAAACAGGAAGGCTGGACCGAGCAGAGCAAGCTGCTGGCGCCGGAACTGTATCAACAGATCCAGAAGCAGGCGCGGGAGGCGGCGTCGCTGGCGGGCTTCGGGATCTACCGGGCTCGGGACACGCTGAACGTCCACCTGGAGCCCTACCGGGCCTCGCCCAGCCTGTATCAGCTCCAGGAAGAGGACAAGGTCGTGCTGCTGGGCCGGCGCGTGGTGGAGCGCACCAAAACGCCGCCCGGCTCGCCGCCGTCGCAGCCGGTGCAGTACGACGACTGGCGCCAGGTGCGCACCGCGGAGGGAAGCGTCGGCTGGGTATTGACTCGTATGATTGACGCGGACATACCAGACGAGGTCGCCCAATACGCCGACGGCCGCCGGATCACCTCCTATTTCCCGCTCGCGGAGGTCGCCGACGGCAAGCTGGTGAAGAAAAACTGGCTGTGGACCACCGTCGAGCGCGGCCTGGAGCCGCACGATTTCGACTCCTTCCGCGTGTTCAACTGGGGCCGCCGGCGCCACCGCTACGAGACCGCCTACATCGAGCGCAACCTCAAAGGTTTTTTCCCCGTCACCGTGGCCGGGCAAGTCGAGACGCGCTACGGCTCGGGGCCGGGCTTCTCGCTGGTGGTCGAGAAAAAGGACGGCCGGCGCTACACGCGGCGCTACGTAATGGCGGGGTTCCGGGTGCGGATGTATGGAGAGGAGCCGGTGAATTGACGATTTAGGGATTTGGTGATTTGGTGATTGGATACCAACGGGCCGCGCCGATGAAAACCACCGTTGGCCGCTCGGGACGGACGGTGGTTCCGGCCGCGCAGCGCCGGCGCTATCGGATTGGGCAGACGACGCTGCTCACCGGGCCAAAATCTTTCCCCGCAAAAACGCCACGACGCGCGGGATCGCGGCGTCGATATCCTCGCCCTTTCCCGCCGGACCGCCGGGCTCGTAGACGATGTCGAGGAACCCGTGGTAGTGCACGCCGCGGAGGATGTTCAGGACCTCGTCATAGTTGATCCAGGGCTCGGAGCCGTCGGGTGCGGGGTTGTAGAACTTGACGCGCACGTGGCGGGCGAGCGAGGCGGTCTGCCGGATGCTTTCCATAAAGTCGGCGCTCTCGAGCCCGCGCGCGGGCTTGGCGCTGGCGCCGCGCGAGCCGGCCCACTGGCCCGTATCGAGCACGAAGGTCAGGTTGGCGTGGTCGACCAGCTTGATAAAGCTGATGACCTCCTCGCCGGTGCGGCACAGCGCGGCGTGGTTGTGATTCTGCAAACCGATGGTGACGCCGACTTGGCCAGCCCGCTCGCACAGGCGCCGAACGGCTGACGCCGCGCGCTCGAAGGCCTTGGCGCGCTCGCCTTCGCTGGGCGGCGAGCCGGCAAACACGCGCACCAGCGGCGCGCCGAGCAAAAAGGCGGCCGTCACGGCTTCCGCGGCCTTGTCCAGCTCGGGCTTGAGTTTGTTTTCGGGGACGCCGAAGTTCGTCGAGACGGTGAACATCGGGAGGGACAGCCCATGGTCGAGATAGGCGCGGCGGATGGCCTTGAGCGTCTCGGGGCCCAGACCGGGGAGGTTCTGCGGATGGAGGCTGGCGCCGTCGACGTCGAGCTTGCGGCACATCGCCAGGAAATCGAACACGTTCATCCGGCCGTCGCGGATGGCGGCCGAGTAATTCAAAGAGTAGTTGCTGATGCGGAGCATATGCTATAGTGTCCCACGTATGCCGCGCGGCTACATCCCGATCCTGATCTTTCTGGCGATCGCCATGGCGTTTCCGGTGGCGACGCTGCTGCTCGCGAAGCTGGTCCGGCCGGCGGCGCCGTTCAAGCAGAAGCTGGAGGCCTACGAGTGCGGCATCCAGGCGGCTTCCGACTCGCGCCAGCGCTACGCGGTGCGGTTCTACATCGTCGCCATGCTGTTCGTGATCTTCGACGTGGAGACGATCTTTCTGTTTCCCTGGGCGGTGCAGTTCGAGGTGCTGGGCCTGTTCGGGCTGATCGAGATGCTGGTATTCCTGGCGATTCTGATCGTCGGCTACATCTGGATTTTCAAGAAGGGCGCGCTGGAGTGGGTGTAGCGCCGGCCGGCGTCACTTCACGTCCCGCCAGTTGTCGCCCACGCCGACCTCGACGACGAGCGGCACGGCGAGCTTTTTCACCGATTCCATTTCGTGCTTCACCAGGCGAGTGAGCGGGTCCACTTCCTCGGGCGGAACCTCGAACAACAGCTCGTCGTGGACTTGCAGCAGCATCAGGGCGCGGAGTTTTTCCTCGCGCAGACGGCGGTCGATCGAGATCATGGCGAGCTTGATGAGATCGGCGGCCGTTCCTTGGATCGGCGAGTTGACGGCGGTGCGCTCGGCGAAGCTGCGGGCCGGGGCGTGCGGCGCGGCGATGTCGGGGATGGGGCGGAGGCGGCCGAACAGGGTGCGGGTCTGGCCGGCGCGGCGGACTTCGGCCAGCGCCGACTCGATGAACTGGCGGACGCCGGCGTAGCGGGCGAAGTAGCCGTCGATGAAGGCTTGCGCCTCGGTACGAGAAATACCAAGCTGGCCGGCGAGGCCGAAAGCGCTCAGCCCGTAGACGATTCCGAAGTTGACGGCCTTGGCGCGGCGGCGCTCCTCGGCGCCGACCATGAGCGGCGGGACGCCGAAGACCTCGGCGGCGGTGCGGGTGTGAATGTCCTCGCCGCGCCGGAAGGCGTCGACCAGCACCGCGTCGCCCGAGACATGCGCCAGCACGCGCAGCTCGATCTGCGAGTAATCCGCCGACAGCAGCTTCCAGCCGGGACGCGGGACGAAGGCGGCGCGAATCTGCCGGCCGGCCTCGGTGCGGATCGGGATGTTCTGGAGGTTGGGGTCGGAGGAGGAGAGACGCCCGGTCGCCGAGCCGCATTGGTCGAAGGTGGTGTGCAGCCGCCCGGTTGCGGGGTGGATCAGCGCGGGCAGGGAGTCGACGTAAGTGCCTTTCAGCTTGGTTAGCTGGCGGTGATCGAGCACCAGGCGGACTATCTCGTGCTGAGGGGCAAGGGCTTCGAGAACGTCGGCGGCGGTGGAGGGCGCGCGGGTCTTGCCGGTGCGTCCCGGGACGGGCAGCTCGAGGTCTTCAAACAGAACTTTACCTAGTTGTTGCGGGGAGTTGATATTAAAGGGCTTGCCGGCGAGGCCGTGGATCAGGCCGGTGAGCTCCGCGAGGCGGGCCTCCATGGCGACCGAGATTCCGCGAAGGACCTCGCGGTCGAGGGCCACGCCGGCCCTCTCCATCCGCGCCAGCACCGGAACCAGCGGCAGCTCGATGGTTTCGTAGACTTCGCGGAGGCCGCTGGGGTCGAGCTCCGCGGGGAGCGCCGCGGCCAGCCGGCCGGTAAAGTCGGCGGCCTCGGCGGGCCCGCCCTCGAGCTGGTGCGAGAGCTGGCGGAGCACGCAGGCGGCCAGCGAGTAACCGGAGAGCGTGGGGTCGAGAATGTAACTCAGCAAGCGCGTGTCGTGGACGACGCCCGCCAGCGCGATGCCGCGCGCCTCGAGCTCTTTTTGCGCGGATTTGGCGCCATGAACGGATTTCGGGATGGCGGCGTCTTCGAGCAGGCGGCGGGCGGCGTCGACGGGGGCTTGCCGTCCCTCCCCGGCGCGGGCCGAGAGACCGACGCCGGCCAGGTCGAGCGTCGCGGGATCCAGCCGGGTCAGAGCCACGGCGAGCGGCCCGCGGGCCGACGCCCACCAGTCGTCTACCTCCTGCTGCGTCTCAAGGGCCGCGTAATCGGCGGCCAGCGCCTCGACCGGCGGCGCGGCCGGCAGCTCGCGCAGCAGGCTGTAAAACTCGAGCTCCTGAAACAGCGCTTGCAGCTTGGGGACATCCGGCGGGGCGGCGCGCACCGTTTCCAATTCCATCTCGACCGGAACGGAGGTGTCGATGGTCGACAGCTTCTTGCTGAGCAGGATGCGGTCGCGGTTTTCGAGCAGGCTCTGGCGGTAGGTCTTGCGCTCTACCTCAGCGGCGCGATCTAAGACCGCTTCGACGCCGCCGAAACGCTGGATCAGATCGCGGGCGCCCTTGTCGCCGATGCCGGGCGCGCCGGGGATGTTGTCGACCGCGTCGCCCTTGAGGGCCAGCAGATCGGCGACGCGATCCGGCGGGACGCCCATGTATTCCTCGACGCGCGCGGCGTCGTAGACCATGGGGTCCTTCGCCGGATTCAGCACCACGACGCCCTGGCGCACCAGTTGCAGCAGGTCCTTGTCGCTCGAGACGATGCAGACGGCGAGACCCTGGCCGGCGCAGCGCGCTGCCAGCGCTCCGATCACGTCGTCCGCCTCGAAGCGCGTTTGCTCGAGCACCGGAATGCGCAGGGCTTCGAGCAGCCGCCGGATGTGGGGAAGCTGCGCGGTCAGCTCCGGGGGAAAGGCCGCGCGGTTGGCCTTGTAGTCGGCGTAGATTTCGTCGCGGAAGGTCGGCGCCGCGCTTTCGAAAACCGCGGCGACGTATTCGGGCCGTTGTTCGTCGAGGAGCTTGCGGAGCATGGAGTGGAAGATGAAGACGGCCTCGGTGGGCTGCCCGGCGCGGGTGCGCATGGCCGGCGCGCCGCTGCGGGCGCGGGCGTGATAAGCGCGGAAGATCAGCCCGAAGGTGTCGATCAGGAAAAGTCGCGGCGCCGTCGACGGCATCGCTGCCATTTTAATACGTGTCAGCGACCCTCTGTCGTGTTGCATCCGTCCTGCCGATGCTGTCGTAGAGCGAGCTCCCTCTTGTGATCCATTCGACTCTCCGTTATCCTGGGCATGGTGAGCAATTTCCCCTCGAGCTGGTTCACATCCCGGCGTACAACGCTGCTGTCAGTCCGGTCTGCCCCGTCCAGGTCATGCCGCTAGGGTCTTCGCTCCACGAAACCGACTTCTGCGCTCAGATTGCTTCCTTCGCTAACGGATTCTTCGATTCCCACCCCGACCATCCATTTGGCAACGCCCGGATAGAGGGATTCGGCGCCGGCGGCGCGCGCCGCAAGCGCAAGGACTTGCGTTTCTACGACCGCTCCGGACACCTTGCCATGTGTGGTGAGGTCAAGCTTCCCGGCTCTCACGAGGGGCGCTCTCCGTATGCTGAAAAGCTCCTTCACGATGCGCACCAGAAAGCTGACAACGCCGGTGTCAAGTACTTCTTTACTTGGAACGTCAACACCTTTGTTCTCTGGGATCGGTCGAAATGGGACGTGCCACTGCTCGATCGCCGCGTCCGTGAGTGGCAACTCGGATTGAATGTCTCCACTTCGGAGGAGGCGACACACGTCTTCGAGCATATTCAGAGTAAGTTCCTTCCTACCCTCCTCAGCGATATCGCCGACATTCTCACCGGCCGCCGCCGGGACTGGGGCATGCCGCCCGACGACATTTTTATTCGGTCCCTAGAGAGCCACCTCGACTGGCCTATCCAGATTACAAGCAATTGGTTGATCGAGCAGTCGAATCAGAGTCGTTCCTTCGACCAGCAGATCCAAGAATGGATGGCTGGGCAGGACTGGACTTTCGTTCGCAAAGACGCTCGCCTGTGGCGGATGGCCCTACATCGTGCCGCCTCCAGTCTCGCCTACGTGCTCGCTAACCGCCTCATCTTCTACAAAGCCCTCCGGGATCGCTTCGGAGATCTTCCCGCTCTCAGGCTCGCTCCCACGGTCCGCAGCGCTGACCAGGCCCATCGGTCGCTGCAAGGCCTTTTTGAAAAAGCGGTCCGGAGGAGTGGCGATTACGAACCTCTCTTCTATCCACATGAACAGGACTGGGCCAGCCAGTTGGTCTTCCAGGCTCCGGCTGCCCTCGACGCCTGGCGCGCGGTCCTGCGTGGCATCCTGGCGTACGATTTCCAGAGCATTTCTTCCGACGTTGTCGGCCGCATATTCCAACGTCTCATCGGCCCCGAGGAGCGGCACCGCTACGGCCAGCATTTTACCGGCGACGATGTGGTGGATGTGATCAATTCCTTTTGCATCCGAAAGCCGGAAGCCACTGTTCTCGATCCGGCCTGCGGTAGCGGCAGTTTTCTAGTACGCGCCTACTATCGCAAGAAAACAGCCGACCCCCGCCGCCCTCACACGGACCTGCTCGCGGAGTTGTTCGGTTGTGACATCTCGCTTTACCCCGCGCATCTCGCTACGCTCAATCTCGCCGCCCGGGAAATCAACGAGGAAGCTAACTACCCCCGGATTGCCCGCCTGGACTTCTTAAATTTCCGCCCCACCGAGCCCTTCTGCAGAATCCCCAGCGGAACCCCGGGGCGCGAAGCCCAAGTCCTGCTGCCAGCTTTGGACGCGGTCGTCGCGAACCCTCCCTACGTTCGCCAGGAGAAAGTCGAGAACAAGGATGTCCTGCAACAGCTTACTGCCTCTGCGTGGAGGGCCCTGCGCCTCTCTGGGCGTAGTGATCTTCATTGCTACTTCTGGCCCGCCTCTACCCGCCTCCTCAAGCCCGACGGCTGGTTCGGTTTCCTGACCTCGTCCTCATGGCTCGACGTTGAGTACGGGTTCGTCCTTCAAGCCTGGATTCTTCAGAACTTTAAGATTCATGGCATTTTCGAAAGCGCGGACGAGGCCTGGTTCCCGGACGCTCGGGTGAAGACGTGCATCACGATCCTCCAGCCCTGTCAGGACGACGTGGCGCGCATGGCGAACCGCGTCAAGTTCGTTCGTTTCAGCCGTCCACTCTCGGAAATTATCGGAGTTCCGCCCGGTGACGACGAGCTCGCCCGCCAACGTGCTGTTGACGCCTTGCGCGACCGAATCGAAACTACCGTCGCTAACGACAGTGACGATAAGCTTCGAATTCTAGTAAAGCTCCAGGGCGACCTCTGGCGCGATGGCGTCCGCGCTGCCGGGGTCGTTCGCGAGCAGTCTCTCGCTGCGGCGTCCGATGCCGAAGATGAGGAGCAGGAGGAGTCCCAGCCAGCCGAATCTGTGAGTATCCTGCCCGAAACCTATGCCGCCGGCAAGTGGGGGCGTTATCTGCGCGCGCCCGACTTCTACTTCGAGATGATGAGTCGGTTTGGCCCCAAGTTCGTCCCGTTGGGTAAGATCGCCGAGATTCGGCGGGGGATTACCAGCG
>Ga0247727_10018147_pt1 | contig 11107 bp, 9 predicted proteins | sample WisWelCaveWW1625_FD_202498 | JGI IMG/M metagenome (GOLD analysis project Ga0247727, IMG submission 202498) | Biofilm microbial communities from Wishing Well Cave, Virginia, United States - WW16-25 | ecosystem: Environmental > Aquatic > Deep subsurface > Groundwater > Cave microbial mat | place...
GTCGGCGCCAATGATTATCTGACGAAACCCACCCATCCCTCTGAATTACAGGCACGCGTCAAAGCCCTGCTCGCCCGCGCCAATGAGAAAAAAGGCAACATCCCTCCTAGCAGAGACGGGAGCCGGGGTTTTGTGATCGGAGTCCTGGGCGTACGCGGTGGTCTCGGCGCCACAACCCTGGCTGTGAATCTCGCGGCAGGGTTACACACCCGTACAAAGAGCGATGTGGTTGTGGCGGAGATGCTCCCCGGGCGCGGCGCGCTTGCCCTTGACCTGGGTGTGACAAGTTCAGCAGGGTTATCTGATCTTTTGAGTTCAACCAAACTGTCCGATATATCGCACGACAGCATAGAATCGTCATTCGTCCAGCACGGGTCAGGATTGAAATTGTTGCTTGCATCGGATCGACCGCGCGACATGCACTTGATCGGTCAGAATGCAAATTATGAATCGCTGGTTACCAAACTGGATGGGCTCGCGCGCTTCGTTGTGCTTGATCTGGGAGCCGGGTTGCAACCTTTCACACAGAGCGTGCTCGCTCATTGCAATGAAATACTGGTTGTGCTGGAAGGCAATCCAAACACGATCATCAACACCAAGGCACTGATCGAAGACCTTGTTGCCTTCGGTGCAAATGTAAGAAATGTCAGTGCAATCCTGAATAACCGAATCCGCTCTGATACACAACTGCCCACGAGCCAGGTGCAGGCGAAACTTGGCCACGAGATTATCACCACATTGACGCCCGCTCCCGAATTATTTGTGCAAGCCACGCGGATGCAGACCCCCGCCGTGCTTTGCCAGCCAGACAGCCTGACCACGCGCCAGATCAATAAAATCGTGGATTTCATGGTAGAGCGGGAGACGCTCCCGCGGTGAACATTGCAGACCATTCATCACACACTGCGCTTGACGCTTTGCGTGCGGCTGGGTTACTCCGCAAAGCCAAGCGCGTTGTTGTATTAACGGGAGCCGGCATCTCCACACCGTCTGGCATCCCAGACTTTCGGTCCGAGGGATCAGGCTTATGGTCACGCGATGAGCCGATGGAAGTCGCTTCTTTAACTACGTTTCGCACATCCCCCGAAAAATTCTTTCATTGGTTTCGCCCGTTGGCGGGTCAGATATTCAATGCCCAGCCAAACCCTGCGCATATGGCTTTTGCTGAACTGGAGAACTCCGGCATCACAACAACAATCATCACGCAAAACATTGACGGGCTTCATCAAAAGGCGGGGTCAAAAAAAGTTTTGGAACTGCATGGCACAACACGAACCTTGTCCTGCACGCAATGCTTCAAACAATTTGATTCCCAGCCTTTTTTACAAGCATACATTGACCATGGAACAATCCCTTTATGCGCAAATTGCAATGCAATCCTGAAACCAGATGTGATATTGTTCGGGGAACAGTTGCCGCAATCGCCCTGGTTTGAGGCGCAACGGGAAACGCGTCAGGCGGACTTGATGCTGGTCGCTGGTTCTTCATTGGAGGTCCTCCCTGTAGCGGGTCTACCCATGCAAGCCCTTGACCGCGGCGCGCATTTGATTGTCGTCAACAACGCGCCAACCTACGTGAACGTCCGCGCCGATGTCGTCATTATGGACGATGTCGCCGCCATCCTACCTGAAATCATCAAACGAGTAATCCATGGCTGAGATCAAAACCCAAACCCTTGGCAGTTATCTTCGAGTGATCGAAATTTCACGCGACCTTGCGTCCACGCTCGACCTCGATACGTTGCTGTATGACATTGTAAACGCAGCGGCGGATATTACCCACGCAGAAGCCGCATCCATTTTGCTGTACGACGACACAGCGCGTCAACTTTACTTTCAGGTTGCCACCAATATTGACGAACCCACCATGCGCGGACTCGTGATCCCGCTCGAAAAAAGCATCGCGGGCTGGATCGTGACGAATCGCAAATCGGTTCGCATCGAAGACGCACACAACGATGAACGGTTTTTCAGCGAAGTGGAGCAATCCATCGGCTATTCAACCAAATCCCTGCTGGGCATTCCACTGGTCACAAAAAATAAAGTGGTGGGCGTGCTGGAGGTGGTGAACAAGAAACGAGGCAAGTTCACCGATCCCGATGAATCCATGCTCACCGTGCTGGGCGCACAGGCGGCTGTGGCAATCGAGAACGCGCGACTCTTCCAGCAATCGGATTTGATTCAGGAGTTCGTACATGAACTTCGGACACCACTGGCATCCCTAAGCACAGCCACATATCTGTTGCTCCGCCCTGAAATGTCGCGCGAACAGCGTGACCAGATCGTCAACAACATTCACAACGAGACCCTGCGCTTGAATTCACTTGCGTCCTCGTTCCTTGATCTGGCAAGACTCGAATCCGGACGCGTACAATTCCGCAAGACGCGTTTCAGCGCGGCGGACCTGCTCTACGAAGTCCGCGATGTGATGATGTCGAAGGCGCAGGAGACGAACATACAAATCAAGGTGGATGTGCCCAACGACATGCCGCTCATGGAAGCTGACCGCGACAAGATCAAACAAGTATTACTTAATCTGTTGAGCAATGCCCTCAAATATAACCGTCCGAACGGCTCGGTCATCGTTACAGGCAGTTATACGGATACAGAGATATCTGTCGTTGTTCAGGATACTGGCATGGGCATTCCGGATGAATCGATCCCCCATTTATTTGAAAAGTTTTATCGTGTACGTGAACATGAAGGCAAGGCAACCGGGACCGGGCTTGGGCTTTCGATCTGCAAGCAGATCATTCAGGGTCACAACGGGCGCATCGAAGTGAAAAGCAAAATCGGCACCGGCACTTCGTTCGGCATTCATCTGCCCCGCGCGCAGAGGACTCTGCCGCGAGAATAACCTTGATACGTTTCTATTATCGTTGTATCAACACTTTGAGCGCGCCCAATTCTGCGGCGCGCCCAAATGCTTTTAGCGCATCCCCCAGCGAAAATTCATCGTCAATCAGGACAGTGGGGTCAACCTGTTTGGATTCCATCAAACGCAACGCAGGCTCGAACGGACCACAGCGCGAGCCAATGATATTGACCTCATCCACAACGATGGATGAAAAATTGACATTCATCTCACCCTTGTATGTGGATTTTAGAACCAGCGTCCCGCGCGGACGGACAGCCTGCCTCGCTAAAGAGAAGCCACTCGCTGACCCGGTCGCTTCCACCACGATATCCCATCTCCAGGGTTGGACTTCCTCCTCGGAAACTATTCGTATCCCGCGCCGCTTCAACAACTCCTGCTGACGCGCGTGTCGCGCGACGACTCGCAGGTCGCAACCTGTCAGCGCGAGGGTTTGAGCGATGAGTTGCCCGAGCCGCCCCGCGCCGATGAGCAGGACACGATCATTTGGCTTGATGTTGATCTGTTCCTGGATCTCCAACGCCGCGGCGAGGGGTTCGGTGAAGACAGCCATCTCGTCCGGGACGGAGGCGGGCACGTGATGTAAATTGGCAAGTGGCAATGTTGTGTATTCTGCAAACGTCCCGTCGCGGTTAATGATGCCCAATACAGTCCGATTCTCGCAATGCGTGGGGCGTCCGTTCAAACATTGTTCACATTGATTGCAAGCAGCATTGATCTCGCCGACAATGCGGTCACCCACCTTCAGTTCCCCTCTCCTTTCGGGAGAGGGGCTAGGGGTGAGGGAAACCACTTCCCCCACGAATTCATGCCCGAGCACGCCCGTGTATGGATAATATCCCTTGACCAGTTCGAGGTCGGTACTGCAAATCCCTGCCTTGCGGACTTTAACCAAGACCTCACCGGACTTACGCGGTTGAGGAACGTCGCGGAGTTCGATTTTGTTGTTTTCAAGCCAGAGGGCTTTCATCTTCTCCTCTTTCCGCCACCGACCACTGATCGCGGCCATCGTTTTTTGCCTGGTACATCGCAGTATCCGCGCGGTGGAGGAATTGCTCCCAGTTTTCATGTCCGATCTTATATTGCGCCACACCAATGCTGAACGTGACCGAGATTTGTTTTTGTTCTGTCGCTTCGATCTGCAAGCCGCGGATATTGCCGCATAACCGTGAAGCCTGTTCCACAGCGGCTTTTATTTCACTGTTGGGGAGCACGATCAGGAATTCCTCGCCGCCGTAGCGACCAAGGGTATCGGGGTGGCGGATCTGTTCACGCAGGCGCGCCGCAATCGTGCGGAGTGTTTCATCACCCGCCGCGTGACCGTATGTGTCGTTGACGTTTTTGAAATGATCAATATCCACCATCGAGATCGAAAGCGGCGTGTTATAGCGCGTAGCGCGGATAACCTCCTCCTGCAAATCCACAATGATTTTGCGGCGGTTCGGCAAAAAGGTGAGCACGTCGGTGTTGGTGATCTCATGCGACTGGGCAAGCACGGCTTTCAACTCGATCTCCTTGATTTCCAACGCGCGGCGGATCCGCTTCACCTCCTCCTCCAAGTGTTTGAAGTCTTCGATGAGTCGGTCGTATTTTTCGGGGATTGAATTGTTATCTGGCACCGCGTCTCCCAAACTGACGTTCGAGCATGTCCACGGAAAGATGGATCATCGTCGGCCTGCCATGCGGGCAGGTTCGCGGCGAGTCGCAGGCTTCGAGATCTGTAATCAGCGCGCGCTGTTCTTCATTGTTAAGCGCCATCCCACCTCTCACCGCCATCCGCTTGCAGACTCGCGCGGCAAGTTTTTTCTCGATCTCGTTTTGCAAAGGAGTTTCATCTTCTTCGAAGTCTTCCACCAACGCGCGCAACGCCGCAGAGGGATCACTGCCCGCAAACAACGCAGGCATCGCGCGGACCTGAAACGTGTTCGGACCGAATTCTTCCACATCAAAGCCGAAGTGATTCAATATGGGTAATTGGGTAATTAGTAATTGGGTGGTTTGAGGAGGGAGAGTCACAGTGGCGGGAGTAAGGAGGGATTGCGAAGGTATTTTTTTCATCTCATGCTGTGTCATTAATTTCTCGAACAATACGCGTTCGTGTGCGGCGTGCTGGTCAACCAAATACAGTCCATCAGGACCTTCCGCCACAAGATATGTCGCGCCGATTTGACCGATCAATCGCAGGAGCGGGATACGGGAAAATGATGAGGGTTGAAATGGAGAATTGGAGATTGGAGACTGGTTCTCGGTGGCTAGTCTCTGGTCTCCAGTCTCTATGATTTTGTCATGCCCAATCTTCCAATCCAACCCAACCGATGAACTTGACTCGGATGGAATCGTTCGCGTTGTTCCCCACAGACTTGGCGCCACATTTGGAACCGGCGAATATGCCAGCAAAGCCTTGCGTGCGGATCGTTGAATGAAACTGAAGATCTTGTTCTGGTTTCGGAATCGAACTTCGGCTTTCGCCGGATGCACGTTTACATCCACATCGTGTGGATCGATTTCGAGGAACAAAGCCGTCATCGGATATCGTCCCACCATCAACAAAGTGTGATATGCCTGCAAGAGAGCGGTACTGAGGGACACGTCGTGCACCCAGCGTCCATTAATGAAGAAGGTGATCTCTTTGCGGTTGGAACGCGTGAGGGAGGTTGGGCTGATGAAACCCGTTAAGCGAAAACCCTCCTCTTCAGCCATGATCTCAAGCATTTGCTTTGCCACGTCCACGCCGTAGAGCGCGGCGAGGATGGCACGCCGGTCCCCGTCGCCGGAGGTTTGCAAAGCGACATTTTTACCTTCGGACAACTTGAATCTTTTATCGGGATAGGCAAGTGCATACCGCGTGACGAGTGAGTCAATTGCGCGGCGTTCAGTGACATCGGCTTTGAGGAATTTCAAGCGCGCGGGCACGTTGTAAAACAAGTCCTCCACACGCACGGTTGTGCCGACGGTTGTGCCAACTTTGATGAGTTTGCCGGGTTTACCACTCTCCACTTTCAAACGCGCGCCTTCTTTTTCTGTTTTCACGCGCGAGGTGATCGTCATCCGCGAGACGGAACCGATGGAGGCAAGGGCTTCGCCCCGGAACCCAAGCGTGGAGATGGAAAACAGATCCTCGGAGCGGACCAGCTTCGAGGTCGCATGACGCGAGACGGCTAACTCCAATTCGTCAGAGGGAATCCCAAGCCCATCATCCGAAATCTCTATTAATTTTTTACCCGCCTCTTCCACATGGATCGTGATTGTTTTCGCGCCGGCATCCAGTGAATTTTCAAACAACTCTTTGACGACCGACGCAGGGCGTTCGATCACTTCACCCGCGGCAATCTGCGACGCAACCTCGGTGGAGAGAAGGCGAATGGGCATGGCGCGATTATAACCTTTATAATTACCATCATGAAGCGGTTGATGTTCGTGTTCGTTATCCTGATATTGTCATGCGGTCTCTTACCGGCGAATATTTCCACGCCTGTGCCGATCTCGGCGAATGGAATACCCGCGTTCACAGAGACCCCGCAACCAACAGAAACTGTCCTGTCTACAACTTTCGTTCCATCCACACCAACGCTTTCGCCAACCCCCGACTTATATTATCTTTATACCAACCAATATTTACGTTCTCGGTTATATGGAGGCGGGCAGATCGAATTCCCGGAAGTCCTCGAGCAGAACATTTTCTTCACGCGTTATTTGATGCATTACTTTAGTGATGGGTTGAGCATCTACGGCTTTGCAAATATTCCCAACGATGGAGAATCGCACCCCGTCATCATTGCGTTGCACGGGTATATTGACCCAGCCGTCTATAGCACACTCGACTACACCACTCATTATGCCGACGCGCTTGCGAACGCAGGATATATCGTTCTGCATCCCAACCTGCGCGGTTATCAACCTTCAGATGACGGGGAGAATCTCTTCCGTGTGGGTATGGCGATTGATGTGCTGAATTTGATCGAGATCGTTAAAACACAAAACGGAATAAGTGGTGACCCTCTGCAAAACGCGAATCCGAATCTTATTGGGCTGTGGGGGCACAGCATGGGCGGCGGGATCAGCACACGCGTGTTGACCGTGAGCGGCAACGTTCAAGCCGCGGTGCTGTATGGCTCGATGAGCGGCGACGAGCAAAAGAATTACGAAGCCATCCGCGAATGGTCGGGGGATGCGCGTGGACTCGATGAGCTTGCCATTCCAGCCGACGCATTGACGCGTATTTCTTCGATGTACTTCCTCGATCAAGTGACTGCCGCGGTCAGTATTCATCACGGCATGGCAGATACATTGGTTCCGCTTGAATGGTCCATGCTCACCTGCGAGCAATTGAAATCGCTCGGGAAAAACGTCGAATGTCTTTACTACGAAGACATGCCGCACACTTTTTACGGCTCGGGCGATGAAGAGTTCATTCAAAACACGATTCAATTCTTCAACCAGGTTCTCACTGCGCCCTAACGATATAATCGCGCAATGCGTTTTTCAACCATCTTCTTTGATCTCGACGACACGCTCTATCCCAGCTCCACTGGCTTGTGGCAAGCCATCAAGGAGCGCATCAATGTGTATATGTGCGAGCGGCTGGGTATTCCCGAAAAAGATGCTCCCACACTGCGCGAACAATATTTCAAAATGTACGGCACCACTCTGCGCGGACTGCAACAACGACACAATGCGGATGCAGAAGATTTCCTCGCCTTTGTGCATCACTTGCCCCTAAAGGATTACCTGACCCCAGACTCGGTTCAACGCGAGATCATCGCTTCGCTCCCCAGCCGGAAACTGATCTTTACTAACGCAGACGTGAACCACGCCCGACGCGTCCTCACCGCGCTCAACCTCAACGATCTCTTCGACACCATCGTGGACATCCACGCAGTCACGCCGTATTGCAAGCCGATGCCTGAATCCTTTGCCATTGCCATGGAACTTGCAGACGAACCGGACCCACGCAAATGCGTGATGATAGACGACCTGCCGCGCACTACCCGCGCCGCACTCAACGCAGGCATGGCAAGCCTGTTATATGGGAGTGAACAGCCGAGCTCTGAGGCAAGCGCGAGTTTCATCCACTGGAAGGATCTGCCTATTTTGTTGGGATGAGTCCATGCTCCCACAGGATCACAGACCCTGCGAGAGCGTCGGGCTATCAGTGAAATTATACAAATCGTATATGTCGTTCATATGCTTTCATAATACTCGTTTCATCATACGTTAATCCCGGCATAGTATCTTTCAGTGTAACCATCCATGGAGGCTCGTTGTGAATAAAACTTCAAAAATTGTTATTACCGTATTCCTCTCTTTTATTCTGCTGACCGGGGCGTTTTCAGGCGGTTTCATCGCAAGGCATTATCTGCCATCCACCGGAATGTTCCCCGGTTTTAGCGATGCGCCAGCGCCTTCCGAAGTACAAACAGCCGCCACACCCGATGAACTGGATGCGCTCTTCGTCCCATTCTGGGAGGCGTGGAATATTGTCCATACTCAATATGTAGACCAGCCTTTGGATGACGTTGCCCTGATGCGCGGCGCGATCCGCGGCATGATGGATGCGATCGGCGACGAACAGACATACTACATGGATCCGACCGCCTATGAAAGCGAGACCTCCTTCCTGGCAGGTTCGTATGAAGGCATCGGCGCATACGTGGATACAGACGGCGACTATCTCACCATCATCAGCCCGATTGAAGGTTCGCCGGCACAGGCGGCAGGGATGCGCGCAGGCGATCAGATCATCGCGATTGACGGCGTGGATATGACGGGAGTCGCTCCGGAGCAGGCGCGTTTAAAGGTGTTGGGTCCAGCTGGGACAACGGTCACTTTAACAGTGGCACGCGAGGGCGAGTCTGAACCGCTGGAATTTGTCATCACGCGCGCCGAGATCACCATCGAAAGCGTCACAGGCAAAATGCTCGAAAACGATATCGCCTACGTTGATATCAACACGTTTGGCGATACCACCACGCGCCAACTGCGCGATACATTGGACAGCCTGCTCGCGCAAAATCCAAAGGGTATTATCATTGACCTGCGCAACAATGGCGGTGGATATTTGCATACATCCATTGAAGTGGCTTCCGAGTTCATTGGCGAGGGCGTGATCCTGTATGAGCAATATGGCGATGGTAAGCGGGATGTGTACAATGCGCTCGGGAAGGGACGCGCAACCGACCTGCCGATCGTCGTATTGGTGAATGAAGGCTCCGCCTCCGCCTCCGAAATTTTGGCGGGCGCTTTGCAGGATTACGAACGCGCCACACTCGTTGGTGTGCAATCGTACGGTAAAGGCTCCGTGCAACAAAGGGTTCCGCTTTCGAACGACCAGGGCGCGGCGCGCGTGACGATTGCCAGATGGCTGACCCCAAACGAACGCGCCATTGACGGGGTTGGTCTCACACCCGAAATCATCGTTGAACTGACCGAGGAAGATATCACCAACGAACTCGACCCGCAATTGGATAAAGCCGTGGAAGTATTGTTAGGATTGATCGCGAAAAAATAATCTTTTACCGGCTCAAGCCGCCGTCCTCGGCGGCGCGGACGCCGCCGAGAGCAATCGCTACAAAAGGAGAATACAATGTTTTTCTTTGACCCAACCTATTTCATCTTCATGATCCCTGCCTTCATTTTGATGGCTGCCACAGCCTGGTATGTGAGGCACGCCAACAACAAATGGAGCCGCGTCCGCGCCTCAAGCGGACTCACCGGTTATCAAGCCACACAACGGTTGATCTCCACGGGTAATTTATACGGCGTACAGATCCAAGGCGTGGCTGGTGAGCTCACCGATCATTATGACCCGCGCAACAAAACCCTGTTCCTCTCGAACGGAGTGGCAAACAGCCCATCGGTTGCTTCTGTTGCAATCGCCGCGCATGAACTCGGTCACGCGATGCAGGACGCGGAAGATTACTTCCCACTTCGCCTGCGCGGCGCGCTTGTCCCCGTCGTCAACATCGGCTCCAACCTCGGATGGATTCTCATCATGGCGGGCTTGTTCCTGCAATGGTTATCGCTTGCCTGGGTCGGGGTCTTGTTCTTCGCAGGCGGAGCGGTCTTCGCGCTTGCAACTTTACCGGTGGAATTCAACGCCTCAGCGCGTGCAAAACAACTGCTTGCGCAAACCGGCATCATCCAATCGGACGAGGAGATGCGCGGCGTCAACCAGGTTCTGAATGCCGCCGCCCTCACCTACGTCGCGGGCTTGATCACCGCCATCCTGCAATTGCTATATTACGTCTTCCTGCTTGGCGGAAGGCGAAGAGATTAGGCTCGATACGGGCTCGGTTTCGATCAGCGCCTTCGGCGCTACTCAACCGACAGCCCTGCTCGACCACCAAATATTAATTACACCCGCGAGTACTTCGCGGGTGTTTGTGTATAATCTCCTCCACATGCGGAAATTCATCTTCATCCTTATCATCTTCCTCGGCGCGGCTTTTTTGTATCTGAGTTTCAGTGAGCTTGAAAGCGTTGCCGAAACCCTCCAGCACGGGCGTTTCCGATACGTTATGCTGGGCGTCCTCTTTCAGTTGGGCTGGTTTGTGGTGACGGGTTACACTTATCTTTCACTCTATCGCGTCCTCGGCATGGACGGGACGATCTACAAACTATCCCTCATGTCTGCCGCGGCAAATTTCGTGAGCACCATTGCTCCCAGCGCAGGCATGGGCGGGGTCGTTGTGTTCATCAGCGACGCGAACCGAAACGGGCAATCCCCTGGCAAGGTCACGGTAGCCAGCGTTTTATTTCTCTTTCTTGATTACCTCGCCTTTCTGGTTGTGCTCACTCTGGGGCTGATCGTTCTCTTTCGCCGCAACGACCTCGACCCCAGCGAGATCGCCGCCTCCGCGGTTATCCTTGCCATAGCCGCTGAGTTGGGCTTCCTCATCTATCTCGGGTCGAAATCCGCCGACGCGCTGGGCAACGCGCTCGCATGGATGGCGCGACTCATCAACCGAATCGCGAGGCCCTTCATCCATCGCGATTACCTGCGCGAAGCGCGCGCGCACGAGTTTGCCCACCAGATCGCGGCAGACCTCAGGTCGCTTCCCGAAAGACCGCGCAGTCTCATCAAACCGTTGGTCTTCGCCTTTGCAGGCAAAGCCCTGATGATGTGCGTGCTTGTGGCATCCTTCCTTTCTTTTGAAGTCCCGTTCACGGCGGGCACGATCATCGGCGGTTTCGCCATCTCATATCTATTTCTCGTCGTCTCGCCCACGCCTTC
>Ga0247727_10018148_pt1 | contig 11107 bp, 9 predicted proteins | sample WisWelCaveWW1625_FD_202498 | JGI IMG/M metagenome (GOLD analysis project Ga0247727, IMG submission 202498) | Biofilm microbial communities from Wishing Well Cave, Virginia, United States - WW16-25 | ecosystem: Environmental > Aquatic > Deep subsurface > Groundwater > Cave microbial mat | place...
CTACTGGTACGTGGTCCTGGCGGAGACGGCTTCCGGGTGCGAGTCGCGGACCGAGAGCCCCGCGGCGGCGCAGCTCGTCGCGCAGCCGATCCTGACGGCGACGGGCGCGGCGGTCGCGGACACGAACGGCTCAGGGTACGCGGACCCGGATGAAGACGTGGAGCTGGCGATCGTGCTCGAGAACGTGGGAAGTGCGGCGTCGGGCGGGGGCGCGGGTACGCTGTCTTCGGCGGCGCCCGTCGCGCTCCTCGACGCGAGCGCGAGCTGGCCCGGGATCGCACCGGGCGAGAGCGCGGCGAACCAGGACGCGCTGCGGTTCCGCGCGCCGTCGCCCGCGAACTCGTGCGCGGACGTGGTGCGGTTCCGGCTCGAGCCGAGCCCGGGCGGGGCGTGTGCGGCCGAGCCCTCGTGGCTCGACGTCGCGATCGGCGACCCGCAGGGGGTGTGCGAGCCGTCGCCGCCCTGCTCGACGCCGCCGACGTTTGCGGGACTCGCGAGCGCGGTGCCGGGCCCGGGTTGCGGACAGGTGACGTTGAGCTGGGCCGCGGCGACGCGCAACTGCGTGAACTCCTACGTGCGCTACAGCGTGTACCGGAGCGCGAGCCAGGGATTCGTGCCGGGGCCGGACACTCTGGTGGCGAGCGGGATCAAGCCGACGACGTTCGTGGACACGGGGCTGCGGGGCGGGGCGCCGTACTTCTACGTCGTGCGGGCGGTCGACTCGCTCGGCGGGGCCGAGGCGAACGTAGCCGGGCTTCCGGTCGTGCCGCCCACGGGCCCCGACCTCGGGCCGCCCGTGTTCTACGGGCTCGACTCGGCCTCGACGGGCCAGGGCTGCGGCGTGGTGACGCTGGCCTGGAGACCGGCTATCGAGGAGTGCAGCGGTCCGGTCTGGTACGACGTCTATCGCAGCGACCAACCGTTCTTCGACCTACCGGTCCTCGTCGGCTCGACGACGGGCACGACGTTCGAAGAGTCGGGACTCCCGCCGTACACCGAATACTGGTACATCGTCCGCGCGCGCGACGGCGCGGGCAACGAAGCCGGTACCGACACGGGGCTCGCCGTCCAATCGAGCGCGATCGACCGGGTGGTGTGGAGCGGGAGCTTCGAGGCAACCTCCGAAGGCTGGATCTTCGATCCGTACAGCGACGCAACAAACGGAAACTGGCAGCTGGGCGACCCCTACGCGGCCCCGCCCTATCAGTCCGAGGACTGTGCCGACGGCCTGCGCTGCTGGATCACGGGCCTCCAGCCGGCGCTCGAGGGCGGCCAGGAGGTCGACGTCGACGGCGGGTCGACGATCCTGCGGTCGGATTGGCTCTACGCCGAGCCGGCGGCGGTTTCCCCGGCGTTCGAGTACTCGGTCTGGGTCGCGGGGCATCCGTCGATACGACTAATCGTCGAATCCCGGCCCGGCAACGTGGTCGACCCGCCGTTCACCTATCTTGCCGAAGTCGGCCCCACGTCGCCGCCGGCCTGGAGGCGGGTGCGGCACCCGATTCCCCCCGCGGGCCTGTACGCCGGATTGCAGCTGCGCTTCACCATGACCGCGTTCAACTTGGTCTCCGTGGACGAGGCCGGGATCGACGATTGGGTCTACCTCGACGAGGCCGCGGAGTGCTTCGGCTGCTCCGTGCCGGCTCCGCCTGTGGGTACGATCCAGGGCCGACGCCAGAGCGACGACGTCGTGCTCGATTGGACCCAGGATCCGACGACCGGGCCACGCTTCGCAGTGTACGTGGCCACGACGCCGGGATTCACGGACGCCGTGCGCCTCGGCACGACCGCGGAGCGGACGTTCACGCACGAGGACGCCACGCTCCTGCCCCAGGACCTGTACTACCTCGTCAGCGCGCACGACATCTGCGGCAACGAATCGACGCTCGACTGACATGGCGCGACGGCGACGCCGCTCGCGCTCCGCGGGTCGAGGAGAGCCGGCGCCACGGCTCCTCCTGCGCGCGTGGATCCTGTTCCTCACGATCCTGGTCCTGGGCCACGTCGCGCTCGAGGCGGCGGGGCCGCGCTACGAGGCGCGCGCCAACGCGCTCACCGCACGCACGCTCGACTGGGCCCTGTCGGCGCTCGGCGTCGACAGCCGCATGATCGGCGACACGGTCACGGGGTCAGCCGCGTCGGGCGAGTTCGCGCTGCGGATCATCCGGGAATGCACCGCGGAAAGCCCACTTGTCCTGCTCCTCGCCGCGATCCTCGCCTATCCGTGCGGCTTGCGCGAGAAGGCGGTCGGCCTCGCCATCGGCGTGCCGAGCATTCTGCTGCTGAACGTCGTGCGCCTGGCGAGCCTGTTCTGGGTCGGAATCGTGCGCCCGGACCTGTTCGACGCGGCGCACGTGCTGGTCTGGCAGTCGCTGATGGTACTCGCGGTCGTGGGGTTGTGGCTGCTGTGGGTCCGGCAGTGGGTCGAGCGGCATGCGCCCCGCCCGGCGTGACGCGATCCGGTTCGTGCTGGTCGCGCTGCCGCTGCTCGTCGTGTGCCTGGGGCTCTACGCGGCGCTGATCCAGCCCTACGAGTCGGCCGTCGTGCGCGTGACCAACCTCGGGCTCGCGCGCCTGTCGCGTCCGTACTTGCTCGAAGTGGACCCGGACGGCGTCCTCTCCATGTATGCCGTCACGTCGGACGGCGCCCGCAAGCTCACGACGCCGCGACCCCACGGCGTCTTCCTGAGCCTCGCGCTCATCCCCACGCTGCTCCTCGCGACCCCGGCCCCGCTGCGGGAGCGGCTGCGCTGGCTCCTCGTCGCCCTGCCGCTCCTCTTCGCGAGCCACGTCGCGGCCGTCCTCGTCATGTACCGGGCGCACCTCGCGCTCCGCGACGATCCGGGGAGCTTGCCGTACGAGGTGCTCTTCGGCCTCGCCGTCCGCAGCGGCCAGCTGATCGCCGTCGCCCTGTGGGCGTTCCTCACCTGGCGCTTCTGGCTCGGCGGTTCAGGCCCTTCCCATGCCCCCGATCGATGACTACTCGTTCTCCTCCTCGCGTTCCTCACCGGCCTCCTCGGTCTCCTCTTCGACGCGGCGAGCGTCCGGAGTGAGCAGCACCTCGTGCAGACGGTCGCCCTTGTGGAACTTGGCCTCGTACAGCACCATCGTCTTCTTCTCGAACCCGACTTCGGTGTCACGGCCGGCCGCGGCGCGGGCCGCCGCCAGGACCGCGGACGGGACGTCGCCTTCATCCACGCGCTCTTCGATCTCGACGAGGTCGCCGCTGGCCGTCACCAGCGCGTCGACGTTCTTCCCCGACGCCCCGGACCAGGATGCTTCGTAGAAGGTGTGGCCGTATTCGACCTCCTCCGCGAACGCGGTGATGGTCCTGCCGCCGGCCAGTTTCTCGAGCGCCGTCCGGGCCGCCGCCGGTAGATCTGCGGCCGCAACTCGCCGCTCGGTCTCTTCCGGCTTCTTCCCCACCCCAGTATCGCCAGCGCCCGTCGCGAGCCAGAACGCCACCGAGGCCACGGCGCATAGCGCCAGCGCGGCCTGCGTAACTCGTCTTGCCCTCATGTCCCACCTCCACCGGCAGCCACGCTGCCGAGCGAGCAGCTTACCGCGTCGGTCGGGGGATTCGGTAGGAGCCCGAACACGGACTACGGCGCCGACTACTCCAGCGGCGCCAGAGTCGACGGATCCCGCAGCGGCGGCTTCGTCGCCTGGCCCGCCGTGGAACTCGGCCATCGACGCGCGGTTGTCGGCGTCGCCGGGGCGGGACGTCCTCCGATTCTGCCGGTCGTCCCGGCCGCCCCAGAAAGGAGCCCCTCCGTCCCGTGCCACAGAACACACGTCGCGACGGCCGACGCCAAGCGCGCTCGAGAGCCTCAATCAGCATTCGTCGGGTTTCCCACGTTCGGGGTCCGGGAACACGCTTGCCGGCCACTGCACTAGGTACACGTCGCAGCAGCGCCCGCTGCAGCTCCTCTCCCGATACCTCGGTTGACACGGCCTGTGATCCAGACAGCGGCTCGAGGGTCACCTTCAAACGTCGTGGCGCCGCTGACACCGAAGGGCTTCCTTTCCGGACTATTGTTGGAGCAACACGCTTCAGGGCGATCTCCTGGCCCGGCTCGATCGTCGGTGTGTCCCCGGACCATGTCAACGCCTCGTGAATGCCGTGCGATCCCCAAGCACCGTCGACGAAGTACTCCACATCCCAGGCGTTACCTCTTGAGTTCGGGCATGCTGTGTATTGACTCTGCGACACATTTCGCAGGTGCGGAACGGCACCAGGAACCAACTCGAGTCGCGCTGACCCGTTGAGAATAGAGCAGACTCCGACCCACGCGACGGCAAAGTGATTATCCCTGACGGTAGGGACGAGAGTTATGAGACTCGCCTTCTGATCTTCTCCGACATCAACTCGCACTGCCGGCATTGGAGTAGACACGCCATCACAGTGCCACACCGTCGCGACCACCTTGTAACTACCACGAGGCAAGGAGCCAGTCGCCCACCGCGCTGCTCCACCGCCCTTCCCGCTGCCTGGAGCCGCTTCGAACCGCGACAACCACTGTGCCTTGTGGTCGTATAGCTCAAGGAGCACCCTTGCGTTTGGACAAAGCGGTGCGCTCTCAGAAATGGCAAACACCACGTCAAGTCCATTCTCGAGGATCGTGGGTTCTTCGGCTTCCGACCCGAAACAGCCGAAGCAAGGCAAGACCATGAGAAGCGCACAGACGTGCCGTCGAAGCATTTTCGTACCGCGGGAGCAGCCCGGAGTGCCTACTCCAGCGGCGCGAGCGTCAGCGGATCCCGTAGCGGGAGCTTCGCCGCCTGCCCGCCGTGGAACTCGGCCATCGACGCGCGCTTGTCCGCGTCGCCGGGGCGGATGTCCTCCCACTTGCCGACGACCAGGAACACCAGCTTCGCCGGGTCGAGGTGCTTCTGCGCCGCCGTGCGCACGCGCTCGGTCGTCACCGCGGCGATGCCGTCGCGGTACGTGCTCCAGTACGTGTGCGGGCGGCCCTCGTACTCGTCCGACGCGAAGGTGTTGGCGAGCTGCGCGGCGCTCTCGAAGCGCCGCGGGAAGGCGTCGATGAACGACTTCTTCGACACGTTGAGCTCTTCCTCCGTGACGAGCTCCGTGCGGATGCGCTCGATCTCCTCGAGCGCGATCTTCGACGCGTAGGCCACGGTCGGGCTCTTCGACTGGAACGAGACCTGGAACGTGCCGGGCCAGTACGTGCCGACGCCGAAGGCCGACGACGTGCTGTAGGCCAGCCCCTCGTCCGAGCGGATGCGCTTGACCAGCCGCGAGGTGAACCCGCCGCCGCCGAGGATGTCGTTCATCACGAGCAGCGCGAACGCCTCGGGATCGTCCCAGCCCTCACGCTGGATCCCCAGATGGCCGATGAGCGTGCGGCCTTGCGGGATGTCCTTGTCGACGTAGTGTACGCCGGGCGTGGGCGCGTGCTTCGGCCCCGTCGGCGGCCAGGGCACGGCCGGCCCCTCGACCTGGAAGCCCGCGAACTGCTTCTCGAGCCTGGCCAGGATCTCCTGCGGCGTGACGTCACCCGACACGGCCAGGATCATGTTCTCGGGCCGCCAGTAGCGGCGGTGGAACGCGACGAGGTCGTCCCGGTCGAGCGAGTCGAGCTCGGCCTGCGTCATCTCGCGCGACGAGAAGTGCTCGCGGCCGCGGATCAGCCAGGCCCACTCGCGCCGCGAGATGTCGGCCGGGTCGTCGTTCCGCTGGCGCATGCCCTCGAGGATGTTGTTCTTCTCGACGCGCAGGCGCTCCTGGTCGAAGCGCGGGCTCTTCAGCAGCTCGAAGAACAGGCCGAGCGCGTCGTCGAGCACGCCCGTGATGCAGTTGACCGACGCGCCGCCGCTCGTCTCGCCGGCCGACGCGTTGAGATTGGCGGCGAGGAAGTCGGCGCGCTCGTCGAACTCCTCGGGCGTGCGCGTCGCGGTCCCGCCGCGGCGCATCATCGCCGCGGTCATCGCCGCGAGACCCGGCTCTTCCTGTGGATCGAGGAACGCCCCGAGCCGCACGGTCAGCGAGACGTCGACGAGCGGCAGCTTGTGGTCCTCGACGATGTAGACCGGGATCCCGTTCGAGAGCTGGTGGCGGTACTTGGCGGCATCCGGCACCTCGAACGTGAGCGACCGGTTCTGGATCTGCTCGGGCCGCGCGGGGATGCGGGACGCGGCGGGTTTCTTGGCCTTCGGCTCCTTGGCCAGGACGCCGGGCGCGACGAGCGTGGCGACGATCAGCGCCGCTGCGAGACGACCCCTCATGACGCACCTCCCGCCGCGGGCTTGGCGAGCTCTTCGATCCGCGACTCGAGCCAGCGCTCGATCACTCCCATCACGTTCTGGATCTCGGCCGGAGCCGCGGCCTTGTGCTCGCGGAGCTGGGCCAGGATCTCGCCGAGCCGGCCTGGGTCCTTCACCGCCTGGAGCTGCGTGATCTGGGCCTTGGCCCGCTGCTGCTGCTCGGGGGAGAGCGCGCCCATCTCGGCCGGCCACTCTTCACCCCCCGCCCCGGCCTTGCGGAAGTACAGGGCCACCGCGCGGTTCTCGGGCGTGAAGTAGGTCTTGGCCACGCGCTTGACGTCGGCCTCGGTGACGGCGAGCGTCGGCTCGGACCACGTGTTCAGGTAGGTCCAGTCGCCCAGGCCGTCGTAGGACAAGAGCTGGATCATCAGGAAGAACGGGTTGTTGAGCCGGCGGAAGGCGTCCGCGGCGATCTTGTTCTTGACCTTCTGCAGCTCGTCGGCGGGGATCGGCTCGTCCTGGATCCGGCGCAGCTCGTCGTACCAGGCGGCCTCGAGCCGCTCGGGCGTGCCCTCGCCCTTGGCCTCGGCGAAGAACGAGAACGAGCCGCCCCACTTGCGCGAGCCCTGGCGCGCGCGGGAGAAGGCCGCGATCTCCTGGCCCAGCACCAGGCCCTTGTACAGGCGGCCGGTGCGGCCGTTGAGCAGTCCTCCCAGCACGTCGAGCGCGTACGAATCGGCGTTGCGGAACGGGACCGTGTGGTAGCGCACCTCGATCTGCGGCTGGCAGTCGCACTCGGCGCGCATGCGCGCCTCGGCCTGCTGCGGCATCTCGAGCGTGACCACGTCCGGGGCGGGCGCGGGGCTCGGCTTGAGCCGGCCGAAGTACTTCTGGGCCAGCGCGCGGGCCTCGGCCGGATCGAAGTTGCCGACGAGCGCCGCGGTCAGGTTGTCCGGCGCGTAGTACGTGGCGTAGTACTCGTCAGCCTGCTTCTTGCTGATCACCCGCAGGTCCGACGGCCAGCCGACGACCGGCCAGTGGTACGGGTGGGACTGCCAGAACATCGCCTCGAACTGCTCGTCGAACTTGCCCGTCGGGGTGGACTCGGTGCGCAGGCGCCGTTCTTCGTGGACCACGTCGCGCTCGGAGTAGAACTCACGGAACACCGGCTGGAACAGCCGGTCCGACTCCAGCCAGAACCACAACTCGAGCCGGTTCGCCGGAACGACGATCTGGTAGATCGTGACGTCGGTGCTCGTCGAGGCGTTCATGCTCGTCGCGCCGGCCTCGCTGTAGATCTTGTCGAACTCGTCCTTGACCATCAGCTTGCGCTGCTCGTCGACGAGCGCCTGGAACTTCTGCTCGAGCTCGATCTGCTCGGGCGTGCGGTTCTTCGGGTCGAACGGATCGGCGATCTTCCCCTTGCGCCAGCGCTCACGCTGCTCGCGATAGATCGCACGCAGCTGCTCCTGGAGCTTCTCCTGCTCGTCGAGGATCTGGAGATCGCGCGCAATGTCGGTCGTCCCGATCGTGTGGCTGCCCTTGAAGAGCATGTGCTCGAAGAGGTGGGAGAGCCCGGTGATCCCCGGCCGCTCGTTGGCCGAGCCGACGTGGGCGACCCAGCCCGCCGCGACGGTGTTCTTCTCCGGCTGCCGCACGAGCAGGAACCGCATCCCGTTGTCGAGCGTGAACTCCTCGACCGGGACCTCGGCCTTGCGCGCGGTCTCGGCGGCGAGCGGCGCGAGGCCGGAGCCGAGGAACAGCAGGACGGCGAGCCCGGTGACCGGGCGCGGGCGATCGTAGCGCTTCATGTGGAGGACCCTCTCGTGCCGCCCGCGGGGGGCCCACGGCGCGGAAGCCCTAGATTACCAGGGAGTTCCGCCGGCCGCTGCCGTTTTCGGCGGACCAGGCCGGCGCCCCGAGTCGATACGGCGGGCGGAAAACAGGGTTTCCGTTTCGCAACGCGACTGGGCAGTTTTCTGCCACAGCGGCTCGCTCTCGCGGTCTATTCCTGGTTACGGGAACGGGGGTGATGGGCGTCGCGTGCGCGACCCGGTTGCGCGCGGCGCCCGTCGGCCGACGGCGGATCGGGTTGCCGCCCGAAAACTCGGCACGACGCCGGCGGCGGCCCACCGAGAGGGGGGAGCATGGGGGAACCGTCCGTCGCCGACCGGAGGCGGTTTGGCCACTACCTCCGCGGCGTACGCGAAGACCGGAAACTGTCCCTCGATGCGGTGGAGGAGCTGACCGGCGGCTACCCGGACCCGGTCACGAAGTCGCACCTGTCTCGCATCGAGAACGGAGCGGCCGTGCCCAGTTTCGGCAAGATGTTCGCGCTCAGCCACGTGTACGGCGTGCCGATTGCGGCCCTCGCCGAGCGGTTCGAGGTGGACCTGCTGCGCGAGGTGGTGGCCCCCGCGTCGGTTCCGGCCACTCCCCAGGATGCGTTGAGTTACATCGAGCAACTCATGCTCCAGGGCAACTACTCGGCTGGAATCCCGTTCATTTCGGCTGCCATCGAGCGGTTCGGTTCCGAGCGTCACGTTGACCCGAAGCTGATCGGCAATCTCCGCATCCACGAGATCAACTTCCTGATCCACTTGGAGCGCTACGAGCTCGCGAAGGTCCGTTGCGAGCAGCTTCTCGGAGCCGATATCGACCCGGAGCAACGTGTGCTTACGATGCTGAACTTCGCGAACTGCTGCTATCGACTCAAACGTTTCCCGATCGCCGAGATGGCCCTCGACCAGATCGAGAAGGAGCTCGAGACCGGAACCCATGAGCTTCGAGTCAAGGCGCTTCATCGCTCGGTCCGCGGCCGGATCCAGGCTTCCATGGGGCTCCATGAGCGAGCGGTAACGACGTACGAGAGCGCGATCGAGCTTCACCTCGGCACTCGGAACGTGTTCGAGGCCTGTATCGCGCGACTGAACTTGGCGGACTCGCTCATTCAGTTGAATCGGTTGGACGACGCGACGCCCCACTTGCGGACCGCCGTCGTGATGGCGGAGGAAGGCGGGTTTGATCGCCTCCGGGCGCTCGGACTGAGCAACCTTGCCCTCATCTGCTTCCGCAAGCACGACCTCGCTGCGGCGGAGAGCTACGCTCTGCGGTCGAACATCATCGCGCGTTCGAGAGAGTTCTACTCGGTGGTGTTCCGCAACTGCTACTACCTGCGGGAGATCGCGCGGCATCGCAACGACCCAGCACTGGCATCCCAGCACGAGCGCACACTGCGCGCCTATTTGGCGCGTGTGGACACCGATCTTCCTGAGGCCGCTCTCGTTCGCAGCGAGCTTGCGGGAGGTGCATGATGAGCTGCCGTGGACTTCCCAGTGCCGCTTGTCTCACCGCTCTCGCGTTATTGTTCGTGACGGGATCGGCCCGCGCCGAGATCGGATGCGTTCATGTCTCGAGCAGCGCCGCGGACGGGTACGTCTTCTCCATTCAGGAGGATCCGAATCCCGTGCCATCGGCGTGGATCCCGCTCGCAACCAGCTCGGTGGTTCGGGTCGTGCTCAACCCCGATGGCGCAACCCGCGGGGACGGCGAGCCGCGCATGATCGACCACCCGGCGACTGGCGTCCCGATCGTTGTCTGGTCGCGCCACACCAATTCAGACTACGACGTCGTGATCAGCCACTTCGTCGGCAACGCTTGGGCCGAGCCGACGGTCATCGCTCGGTCTTCCGACGCCGAGCTCGATCCGTCGATTACCGTCGACCCCGTGGACGGGTCGGTCCACGTCGTCTATTGGGTTCTGACCTCGCCCCCGGTGTCGTCTTCGCGCGTCGTGCACATCCAGGCACCCGCCGACTTGTCGTCCTGGAGCGCCCCGTCCGATGTGTCGCCGCCCGGTGAGTTCGCCGCACGGCCGGCCGCCACGTTCCACGCCGGCCAGTTGCACGTCGTCTACGAGTCGGCTATCGGCGACGGGCCACCGTACTACGTCTTGCTGGCAACGCGCACAGCGGGCTATTGGACAGGCGGAACCTTCCTGGGAGCTTCGCAGTTCGGTGGTCCGCTGTGGCCTGAGATCCACAGCATGGGGAATGCGCTTTGGGCCGAGTGGATCGACGCCGTGGATTCGATGGCGTGGGTCGAACAGGGGCCCGGGCAACCCTGGGGCACGCCGCTATCCGAGGGGTACACGACGTTCGAGGACCGGGACTTCTTCGCCCGCGGGAGGATCCGGAGCCAAGCGCTGGATTGAGTTACGGCCCGCGAGAATGACAGGAGGTGCATTGTGATTCGCCGCTACCGAGTGCTGCCCTACGCGTTGGTCTTGGCATGCCTTTCCGGTCTCACGACATCACCCGCGCGTGGAGCGGGCGTGGTCCACATTTCGAGCGGAGAGGGCGGTGCCGTTCCCAGCCTCATCGACGATCCCGATCCCGTTCCACCGCTGTGGACGCCGCTACAACCCGACGGGCTCGGCCTGCGTGTGACCTGGATCACCCTCGCATCGTCTCGCTTCGCACTGTTGTACGAGCTCCACGACTTGCGGTTGGTGCTGTTGGGCACATGGATCGATTTGAGCGGTTCGATCGTCCGGACCGAACAGCCGCCGAGCGAGAGGGTGCGAGGCCAGTCGCAGGACTGAGCTCGACGACCGGCTCAGCGGGCGTCGGCGGCGTGCACGGGCTCGGGCACATCGGGCGTCGGCAAGACCTTGCCGCCGTGCGCCATGATCATCCCGGCGAGCCCAACCTCGTAGCGCGCTGGCGCGCGGAAGCGCACGCGCTCGCTACCTTCGAGCACCTCGACCTCGAGGCCTTCGAGCTCCATCGCGTGCGCGTGCTCGACGAACTCCGCCCGCTGTTGCTCGTCCGGGAACTTGGCGAGACGCCACCGGCTGGCGGGTTCCATGCTGCGTGCT
>Ga0247727_10018149_pt1 | contig 11106 bp, 9 predicted proteins | sample WisWelCaveWW1625_FD_202498 | JGI IMG/M metagenome (GOLD analysis project Ga0247727, IMG submission 202498) | Biofilm microbial communities from Wishing Well Cave, Virginia, United States - WW16-25 | ecosystem: Environmental > Aquatic > Deep subsurface > Groundwater > Cave microbial mat | place...
CTAATAAAATATCTTTTCAAATCGGTAAAACAAGTTGAAGTTGAAAAAATGCCTCGCATGACTTATGCAGATGCAATGAAATATTATGGAAGCGATAAACCTGATACACGTTTTGAAATGAAATTTGTGGAGATGAACGAGATTGTGAAAGGAAAAAACTTTAAAGTGTTTGACGATGCCGAATTGGTTGTTGGAATTTGTGCAAAAGGTGCAGCTTCATACACGCGCAAACAATTGGATGAATTAACCGAGTTTGTAAAACGCCCGCAGATTGGCGCAACAGGATTAGTGTATGCACGAGTTAACGATGACGGAACTTTAAAATCATCAGTAGATAAATTTTACAACGAAGAAGAATTAAAAAAATGGGCATCGGCTTTTGGAGCAAACAAAGGCGATTTGATTTTAATTCTTGCCGGAGAAAAAAATAAAACACGCAAAGCATTATCCGAACTTCGTTTGGAAATGGGAACACGATTAAATCTTCGTGATAAAAATAAATTTTCATGTCTTTGGGTTTACGATTTTCCGCTTTTGGAATGGAACGAGGAAAATAAACGCTGGCATGCCATGCATCATCCGTTTACTTCGCCAAAGCCTGAAGATATTTTTTTACTCGACAAAAATCCGGGAGAAGTTCGCGCTAACGCATATGATATGGTGATTAATGGAGTGGAAGTGGGAGGAGGTTCGATTCGAATTTTTAATAAAGAATTGCAGGAAAAAATGTTTTCGGTTTTAGGTTTCACAAAAGAACAGGCCGATTATCAGTTCGGATTTTTAATGAACGCTTTTGAATACGGTGCTCCGCCTCATGGAGGGATTGCTTTCGGGTTCGACAGGCTTTGTTCGCTTTTTGGGGGTGCCGATGTTATCCGCGATTTTATTGCTTTTCCTAAAAATAATTCGGGCAGGGATGTGATGATTGATGCCCCAAGCCAAATTTCGGCCGAACAGCTCAAAGAATTGGGCATTAAATCGTAATTAGCTCATTTTTAATATACTTAGAAGTATAGTGGAGCCACTCCAGAGTATAGTGGAGCTACTCCAGAGTACAGTGGAGCCACTCCAGAGTATAGTGGAGCTACTCCAGAGTATTGTGGAACCACTCCACAACATTGTAGAGTTCCTTTATAATACTGCCGAACTTCTTTACAACATTACACAAGGCTTAAATATATTCTTAAAATCCTAAAAACTTCCTCAAATATTAGCCATTGAATTTCAATCAATTACAAAAATTATAACGTTGTTAAAAACAATTATTTACAAATGAAGCAACCTTTAGCTTGGGCAAAGCGTCTTTGTAGTAGGTTAATAAATATTGTTGGGGATTTAAAAGTGGTCCTGGTCAACCCCTAGTAAAACTCAACACACAGCAGCCCCGCACACCCCCGGGGCTGTTTCTTTTTCCCTCCATCCAAATACTGTTTTTAGCGATTTCTAAAATAAAATTACCTTTGCCGCACTTTAACAAAATTCTTAAAAACAAAATGGAAACAAACAAACAAGGAAACAGTAAAGGTGTTTTAATTCTTTTGGCTCTACTTTTAGTCGGGTCAATAATTTTTAATGTTTATCAGTACACTTCTGCAAATGCCGATCACGAACAAATGCAGGGAAAAATTGATACTATTTATATTGAAAAACAAAAAGTTCAGGCTGAGTTGGAAATTACTTCGGCAGATTTAGAAAAATATAAAGGCGTAAGCGATTCGCTAGACAATGTGGTGAACGAGCAGCAAAAAGAATTAGAGGGATTGGAACAGAAAATAAAAAATCTGAAAGTAGCTGCTAAAAAAGACGCATCGAAAAAGAAAGAACTTGAAGATGCACTTGCAGAATACAAACAGAAATACGATTCGGCTCTCGAAAAAATTGACCAGCTGATTACAGAAAATAATATGCTCAAAAATCAGAATGCAGAATTAACAACAAATGTTCAGTCTTTAACTGAGGACAAAACTAATCTTCAGCAAAAAGTAAATACTGCGGCTTTGATTAAAACAGAATATTTGAAAATAAAAACGCTAAAGAAGAAAACATTGGGAGATGGATTTGCTGAAACTTCTCTCGCAAAGAAAGTAGATAAATTCAATATCTGTTTTACTTTGCTCGATAATAAACTAGCAAGTACGGGCGACAAGGCAGTACACGTACGTATTGTCGGACCAAACAAAAAAGTTATTTCTCAAGGTTCAGCAACTTTTAAACGCACCGATACAAACGAAGATGTTGAATTTACCAGCACACTATTTGTAGAATATAAAAACGATGGTAAAAAAGATGTTTGTGTAGATTATTCCGATTCAAACGGAAATTTTGTTTCCGGAAATTATACTGTTGAGGTGTATATCGATCAAGTACTTAGCGCTAGAGGTGGAGTTGTTTTAAAGTAAAATATATTTCCTAAAAATAAAAAGCCGCGATTTATTGCGGCTTTTTTTATTATTTATCGAACAAAAACTTCACTCTGTTTCTTTTAGTGTAAGCGAAGCAAGAAAAAGCAATCCGAAAATATAAGCGATAAGAAATCCAAAATCAGCATAGGTTGTACTCACATCGTACTCTGGTTTTATGATTTCGTGAATGATGTTTACCGCATAGTGAAGAGGAAGGGAATTCCCGATAATTTCTGCCCATTTCGGAAGTCCGCTTGGTTCAACAATTAATCCTGTAAGAAAAACCGAAGGAAGTATTATTAGTGGTATAAAAGGAAAAACGTGCCCTTCATGTTTTGCAAAGGTTGAAATAAAAATTCCAAGCATCACCGAAACAATTGCCAACAGCCAAGTAACAATAAAAAGTAGCACGATAGTTTTTGTGTCGTAGTCTAATTCGAAAAGCCAGATGGTTTCGAAAAGCACAGTAATAGTCTGCAGTGTGGCGAGCCCGAAATAACCAAGAGTGTAACCTCCTATGATTGACATTTTTGAAAATCCGCCAATCATCATTCGCTCCAAAGTTCCGCGTGTTCTTTCCTGAACGAGAAGAATTGCACAAAGAATGAAACTTAGAAAATGCACAATGAATGCGCTTATAGGAATGGTGTAGCTTGTTACATCAATAAATTCGGGAAAGGTGTCAAATAAAAGTTTGAGAAAATAAATGATAATAAGTGGTGCGATGATTGAGAGAATAAGAAAACGTTTGTCGCCTTTCAGTTGACTTAAAACTCGTTTGGCTATGATGAATGTGTTCATTTATTTTTTTTCACTTTCCTCTTTGTCTCTTACGATAGAAAGAATAATTTCTTCAATATTGTCGGAACGAAGTTCAACAGAAGATACTTTCTTGTCAAATCCGAATTTCTGAAGTTCCTCAGCTAAACTTTTTGGTGTTGAGTCTATCAAAAATTCTTTTTTCTCTTCCCCCGAAATTATTTTCAGTTTTGTTTTTCCGCGTTCAAGAATTTTTTTCGGAGTATCAACGGCAAGAATTTCTCCGTTTCGCAGTATGGTAACTTTGTCGCAAAGGAGGGCTTCGTCCATCAAGTGAGTGCTTACAAAAATTGTTACACCTTTTTCAGCAAGCTTGCGGAAGAGAAGCCATGATTGTAATTTTAAATGTGGGTCAACAGCAGCGGTGGGCTCGTCAAGAAAAATAATTTTTGGCTCGTGAATTAAAGCACAGCAAAGCGAAACTCTTTTTTTCATTCCTCCTGAAAAAGTTCCGACTTTATCATTTGCACGTGAAGTAAGTTCAGCGAAAGAAATAATTTCGTCTGTTTTCTTTTTCAAATCGGGAATCTTTTGAGCGCTTCCGAAAAATAAAATATTATCGCGGGCGGATAAATCATCGTACAAAGCAGGGCTCTGCGGCATGTAGCCGATTTGCTTTCGCAATTTCCATTTATCCTTGAGGGGGTCGAGGCCGAGAACTTTTGAATTTCCGGAACTTGGCTTGAGGGCACCCACCAGCGCTTTGATGAGGGTGGTTTTTCCGGCACCGTTGGGACCAATTAATCCGTAAATATTGCCGTGCGGAACATCGAGTGTTACATTATTAAGGGCACGGAGTTTTTTATAATTCTTGGAAAGGTTTTTTATTTCGACTGCGTTCACGAAGTAAATGTAGAAATTAGTATGGGACGCGAAAACACAATAACAGGAAAGGAAAACATAGTAACGGGAAGCGAAAACATTATAGCGGAATCCGAAAACACGATAATGGGATTAGAAAACATGAGATGCGGATGCCTTAACACGACTTGGGGATGCTAAAATATAACAACAGGAAGCGAAAACACGAGAATGGGATACGAAAACATGATGTTGGGTAGCCTCAACACAGTATTTTCAGAAAAAACAGGCTTTTTATCCTAATTTTCAGGGTTTTAGGTTATTGGGTCTTTTTGGGTCTTGTGAACTTTAAGCCTGAAATTTGGCGGAATTCGGCAAGGGTGATGGTGGAAACGGACTTTACGTATTTTTTTACTTCTTGGGCAATGTCGACTAAACCTGTTTTGGGGGTGTAGAGAAAATTGTTTCGGTTTTGGATGGCGGTTAAGTATGGTGTGGTGGCGTTGATGGCTGCGTTGTTTAGTGTTACCATTTGATTTTTGAATGCGGTGAGTTGTGCGTTTTTGAGTTCGTTTTCGTTTGGGTTGTAGGTGGATTCGGAGGCTACGAGGGCGATGAGTTTTGAAAAATGTTCTAACTGCTGGGTGAATGATTGTTGTGATGCGGAAATTTGCTGCGGTTCATCGGGATTTGGATTGATGATTTTTTTTGATGCGCGTGCTCCGCGGATTTTTCGGATGATTGCTTTTCCATCGTCAACCATTTTATCGGTTACTGCTTCGGTGGCATCGAAGGCATTTATGATGCGTGTGGCGAGTTTTTCCATTGCCTGGAAAATTTCCTGTCTATCATTTACTGCATCATCGAAAGCGGGTTTGGTGGTGCTGACTGCCGTGAGAGAATTATTTGAATTTGTATAGAGTGTTTGGAGTGCGGGAATTTTTATTGAGTTGTTTGTTGGGTTGTAGCGTGCTCCATAACCCTGAAGGCGTGAAATCATTGTGTTGAGGTTTGCGACATTTACTGCATGTCCTGTTTCGGATGTACTTGCCATAATGTTTTTGTTTTTTTTAGTTAATTTATTTTGTGAATAATGTCTCTTCCCCTCAGGCTGGCTCGTTCGCTAAAAAAGTCCACCGGACTTTTTTTAAACGCTCCGCCCTGTTTACCGCGTGACCTGTTTCGGAAGTGGATGCCATGGTGGTTAGTTTTTTAAAGTTAATTTATTTGTGAATTACACTGCGATAACGTAGCTCCGTTTAAAATATTGTGTGTTTTGAAAAATATATTTGGGGGATGGTTTTTGGGGGATGGAAAAAATGGGCGTAATTTAGCTGGATGAAAAAAGTGGTTTTCTTTATTATGTTGGGTGCGTCTTTCTTTTCGTATGCACCGCATCAAAAAACAACAGCAATTAAGATAACTGTAAAGCTAATTGAAGATGTGGAATTGCCTGCTTTTTGCGGAACCGTTGTTTGGACAGGCACATATAAATTTGAAGTTGACTCTGTTAGTAGAGGAATTTATTTTGATAAGTACATTAAAATCAGGTTTGAGTGTCCGCGAGAAATGGGAGAGAAATTCTTTATAAAGAACAACATCTATTCTTTTTTAGTAAAAAAAGTAGAATCAAATTTTTTCAAAACTGATTCATTGAATATAAAGTTGCAGGACAATACATCTGTTTATCAATTTATAGGAATCGGCTTTTAAGTAAGACAAAATGAAAAAACTGATTATCTGTTTAGGTTTGGTGGTGTGCGCGCTGGGTTGCGCGGGGCAGAGCGATAAAGCCCCTCATTTTACAGTTACAAAGGACAAACTAATTCTTCAGGACACGTGTGAAGTAGAAATATTGGACTCAAAAGGAAATTACCTTATTAAGGAAAGAAATATTAGCATTGATATTTCTTCGTTGAAAAAGGGAAAGTATTATGTGAATTTTGACTGTGATGCTATGCCAGTATTTTCTACGGCAACATTTATAAAAAAGAGCAGGAAAAAACACAAGAATAAATGAAAAAACTGTTATTGGGCTTGGGGTTGGTGGTGTGCGCGCTGGGTTGCGCGGGGCAGACGGATACAGTTGACCTCCATTATAACGGATTACTAATTGTTGTTGATACATCAATGATTGAGAAGGGAAAACTAAAAGATAATTTACCTTTTGGAAATATTATTTATGGTAACCCTGAAATAATGAGTGACAGAATTTTGCTTGACTCAACCAAAACAATGATTGCCCAGAAGACAAGCAATCCTTTAGGATATTGTTATTACGAATGGAAAAACAAAAAACATAGCAAAACGTATGAAGAGATTCAATTTCCGAAGCTGAAATTTAAAACAATCATTTTTTATTCTGATTCGGGCTCGGCTATAGAACAGCAAACGGAATGTCCGTTACCATTTTTAATTACTTATTCAAAGAATCGCTGGCAGACGGTTGACAGAATTCGAATTCAGTTAAATCAAAAAGAAGCAGACTCTTTAATCAAGACATATAATTTTCCTAAAGACAAAATGTTTTTTGGAACGAAATTTTGGACAGAAATAAGTTTTTATGATAATGGTGAAATAAAATCAATAGGAACAGTTATTACAGGCATGAATGAACCAGAAGCAAACAAATATAGAATTGGCACTTGGGACTTCTATAATTTGAAGGGAGAGTTGGAAAAAAAGGAAACATTTACTACAATAAAAAAGATAAACGAATGAAAAAGCTGTTATTCTGCTTGGGGTTGGTGGTGTGTGCATTTGCTTTTAAGAATCAGGACTTTTCGTACTGGGAAAGTAAGAGCGAAAAGGAAAAACAATCTATTTTGGTTGACAGCACAGTTTATAAAGATGCCATAGAATTTTACAACGATAAATTTTCTCCCTTTGATACACCCCGATGTTTTAACCTGCTTGATTCCATTAGTATAAATTCAGAAAAGCATATATCCTTTTACTTTTTCGTGTTTAACAAATTTTTGAATAAAAGTGATGGGGCTATTTCTGAAATAATGGGAAAATACTGTTATACGCTTCTTGAGAAGCACCCAGATTATATTATTACATACTTTTCAAAAGAAGGTTTAAATAAAACCAAACTTCATAAACTGTATGGGATGTTCATAGGCGGGTATTTCGAAAAAAAAGAAATTGATGCTTTAAAAACAATGTTGAATAAAAATAAAACAGCACAAGCGAAAAAACAAGTAATAGACGAGTTATATAGTGAAATTGACAGAGTACAAAAGCAAAGATGAAATGAAAAAACTGTTATTGGGCTTGCCCGCCCGTATCGCGTCTAAAAATTAATTTCTGTAAACTTCTTTTGGTGTGAACCACTTTATTATTTGAACGATGAAGGGCAGATACATTAAGCCGTGAAAGAGGCGGTGGTGTGCAAGAATTTTTTTGGCGCGCTCTTTTCGGTTGTATGCCATGAGATACATTACGGGAACAAGAATGAGTGTGACGAGTGTTGCAAATCCCAATCCGAAAATCATTGTCCAGGAGAGCGGTCCCCAGAACGCAACGCTGTCGCCACCGAAAAATAAATGGGGATTTAGTTCGGTGAAGAGCGTTACGAAATCAATATTCAAACCTACAGCAAGTGGAATTAAACCGAGAATGGTTGCTAATGCTGTTAAAATGACAGGCGTCATCCTTGTTTTTCCCGCTTCAATAATTGCATCTCTGGCTGACATTCCTTGTTCCACCATCATTAAATCTGCAAATTCAATAAGCAGGATTCCATTTCGGACTACAATTCCTGCAAGTGCAACAATTCCTATTCCAGTCATAACGATAGACATATCCATTCCAAAAATTGCAACACCAAGTAAAACGCCAATGATGCTAAAAACAATCTCAGTAAGAATAATAATAGGCTTACTTACAGAATTGAATTGCATTACAAGAATAATAATAATGAGCCCAATGGAAGTAAGTAATGCGCCACCAAGAAAACTCATAGTTTCCATTTGTTCTTCTTGTGATCCTACGAGTTTTACATCAATGCCATTAGGTGCTTTAAATTTTTCTACTTCTTTCTGAACTTTCAATGCTACTTCATTTTCTGTTCCTTGCACCAGCACGTTAGAAGAAAGTGTAATAACTCGTTTTTGATTTTTTCTTTTAATGCCGCCAAAAGTATTTTCATAACGTATATCTGCAAAAGAAGAAAGAGGAACTTGGCGGATCATTCCGTTCATTGCCATGTCACGATAAACAATTGTAAGATTTTTTAGTCCATCAATATTATTGCGCTGTTCTTCTTTAAATCTTACTTGTATCGGGTATTCATCATCCAGGTCGCGGAACTTAGAAGTTCTGAATTGACCGAAAACGGCATTACGAATTTCGTTTCCAATCTGTCCGATAGAAATTCCTTCTCTGTTTGCCCGTTCACGATCAATATCAAAAACAATTTCCGGTTTGTTATCCTGAAAATCTGATTTTAATTCCTCTACACCTTCAATTTGTAAACTATCAAGATATCTTTTTACGTCTTTCGAAGTTTTTGCCATCAGAGGAAGATCGTCACCTGTAATTTCTACAGAAACAGGTTTGGGCTGAGGAGGCCCGGCCTGTTCTTGTGCAACAGTAATTTCAGCACCGGGAATTCCTTTTACAACATCACGAATTTTTCCAAGGTATGGAACAGTAGACTCTCCGTTTCTATCGGAAAAGGGCACAAAAGCAATTTGCACTTTTCCTCTATTTGGATATTGTCCCTGATCTTCATCCTGTGGATCTGTTACAGCTATTGTAACATTTGAGATTACTGATGAAACAATTGGATTTTCCTTGCCACCAGGATATAGAACAGAGTTTACTCTTTTCTCAACGATTTTCATAATGCTATCAGTATATGAAGGTGCGGTACCAACTGGCAGAGAAACGTAAACGAACGTAAAATTAGGATCTCCACTGGGGAAAAATGATGGAGCTTTCCCTCGAACTGCAATCATAAAAATAGAAAAGAAAAAAAGTCCAATAGTAATAAACATGCTTGTCCACGGACGATCAAGAGCCCATTCCAAAATTCGATTGTAGCGCACTATAACAGCAGGCCAAGTTTTTGTCTGGAAAATTTTTACCCATCCTTCCAATACAAATTTGTAAAGAAGATTCAAAAGCAAAATTAATACTGTAAAATTTCCCATCCCCAAATTTCCGATAACATAAAATATTAATGCTAGAGAGAAGAACACTATGGTTGTAATTTTTGTCCCTCTTGTAAATTTTGATTTGTTTACGGCTGTTTCTTCATTATTTTTCATGAACGTGACAGCGAAAACAGGATTGATGATATAGGCGACAACTAATGAAGCGAGTAATGTAATTATAAGTGTAATTGGAAGAAAAAACATAAACTCACCAATAGTACCTTTCCAAAAAGCAAGAGGTATAAAAGGACAAAGAGTAGTAAGTGTACCGGAAAGAACAGGAACAAATACTTCGCCAGCAGCTGTTTTCGCTGCTTCTTGTATGGTTCGTTTCCCTTGTTTAAAAATACGATGGGTATTTTCAATTACTACAATTGCATCATCTACAACAATCCCTAAGGCAAGGAGTAAACCAAAAAGTACAATCATATTCATTGTAAAGCCGATACTCGGCATAACAAGAAATGCAAGAAACATTGATAATGGAACTGACATTGCAACAAAAATGGCATTTGTTGCCCCCATGAAAAACATGAGAATAATAGTTACCAAAATAAAACCAATCACAATTGTATTTATCAAATCATGAAGAGTTATTCGTGTTTGTGTAGATTGATCACCAGTAAGAACAATGCTCAGATCTTTTGGAAAATCTTTTTCCTTCATTTCAGAAGTAAGCGTACGTATCTTATCCGATGCCTCTATTAAATTAGCACCGGAGCGCTTAACAACGCTAAGGGTAATCACATTTTTTCCACCAAGACGGGCATAGCTTTTCTGTTCTTCGAAAGTATCTTTTACATCTGCTAAATCTTTTAAATAAATAGAAGCCCCGTTTGGAGATTTTATAATTAAGTTTCGTAATTCATCAATGTTCTTAAATTCTTTTTTCACGTTAATAGCTCTACTCATCCCGTCCATTTTAACAGTACCGCCAGAAATAGTCATATTTTCATATCCGATAGAACGTTCAATATCGCCAATTGAAATTTGTGCAGCCTGAACTTTATATAAATCCACATTTACTTGGATTTCGCGATCTAATGCCCCGATAATATCAACTCGGGTAATTTCCTTCATCGCTTCAATATGATCTTTAATTTTATCAGCGTAATTTTTCAGTTTGTTCAAATCAAAATCTCCCGATACATTCACAAACATTATAGGTAGTTCCGAAAAATTTATGTCAATAACGTTTGGGTCAGATGGAAGATCTTTAGGAAGGTCCTGTGCTTTTGCTTTATCTACAGCATCTTTTACTTTTTGTTTCGCTATGTTTGTTTTTACATCGGTGTTGAATTCGATAATTACATTCGAATAATCTTGATAAGAATTACTGGTAATTTTTTTTACACCGGCAATAGACTTCATTTGTTTTTCAATCGGCTTCGTAACTAAATTTTCCATGTTTTCTGGGGACGTTCCCGGATAAACAGTACTGACAAAAATCTTCGGTAAAACAATTTCTGGAAAACTTTCCTTCGGAAGATTATTATAGGTCATCAGCCCGGCAAGAGTAATGATGATAGTGAATACGTAAATACTAGTACGATTATTTATCGACCATGTACTAGGTTTAAATTCTTTGTTGATGTCTTTCATAATTTTAAAATTTCACTTCTTCACCATCATTTAATTCCTGATAACCTTTTGAGATAAATTTATTTCCTTCTGATAAACCTTCAAGAATTTCAGCTTGTCCATTATATGTTTTCCCCATTTTAACTCTTACTTTTTTAGCTTTATTGTTTTCAGATATAAAAACAAAATCACCATCAGCCGATTTTTGAACTGAACTAACAGGAACTATAAAAGCTTTAGGATTTGAATAACTTACAATCTTTAGGATAGCAACCATATTAGGATGATATTCTTTTTTACCATCTAAGTTTACTGTAACAGTAAATGTTCTGTTGAGT
>Ga0247727_10018150_pt1 | contig 11106 bp, 6 predicted proteins | sample WisWelCaveWW1625_FD_202498 | JGI IMG/M metagenome (GOLD analysis project Ga0247727, IMG submission 202498) | Biofilm microbial communities from Wishing Well Cave, Virginia, United States - WW16-25 | ecosystem: Environmental > Aquatic > Deep subsurface > Groundwater > Cave microbial mat | place...
CGGGCAGATCGAGGATCACCGGCAGGGTGAAATCCGTTCCTCCGTTTTCTACGGCCAGTCCGGGTAACTTGTAGATCTTCGTGGTTCTGCCGCCGTCCACGCTGTAGTGAAACCCGATCTGGTAGTTCACCGCCCCCCCGGAGCAGCCGTTCCAGTTGACGTTCCCACCGAGAGTCACCAGCAGGCGCGCCGGCCTGGACTGGCTCAGGACGTGTAGCGGCGGATCGAGAGGGATCTCGTACCAGGGAGTGGCCCGGGTCGACCCCTCGTAGGCGTTCGCGGTGCTCACCTGCGGGCTCTCGACGACAAGCCTCGCCGTGGAGGCGAAGTGGGCCAGCCATTCGGGAATGGGCATCGGTGGCGGCACCGGCAACGCAAAGCCCGACGGAAACGCGGGCACCTGCACCGGCTCGAACTGCCCCGCGCGCGCTGCTTTCACGGGCGCCTTTTGGGGAGCCGGTTCGGAAAACGTGGGTTGCGACGAGAACGTGGGCTGGGGCTTCGTTCGGCCCGGTTTCAAGGCCTCCTGCCCGCACCCCGCGAGGAAGATCACCGCGGCGCCGAGTGCCCATGTCTTGGTTCGAATGAGGCCTTGTTTGTTTTGCATGCTGAAAGAATACCCTCCTAGCGCCCGGGCCCGGAACTGACATCGGTGGCCGGAGATTCGGCCCGGCCATCCGCCGTACAGCCTCATCGCGAAACCCCGGCCCGCTCGAGGCATTGGTTCAGGGAAAGCGCGCACCAGTAACCCAAGCCCTTCGCGAAGCAAGCATCGGACTGCTGCCCGCAAGCCTGGATCCTCGCGCTGACGACGAGCCAGGCGTCGTAGTCCTGGGAAGTCACCTGCCCCTCGGCGCACTCCGGCGAACTGGGCCGGCGGTTAGATGAAATGGCAACGGCGAAGGGATCGAATGCCGCTATTACCGGCGGTGGGGTTATGCACTCCGCTCGCGCCGGATCGGCCGGTAAGATGAGCCCGAGAAGCAACCACGCTCCGATCGCTGCCTTGTTTCGAATGATGCCGTATTTGTTTTGCATGCTGAAAGAATACCGTTCCGGTGTCCGGGGCCGGAACTGACATCGGTGGCCGGAGCGGCCCTCCGGCCACCGATGTCAGTTCCGGGCTCCTCCTCGGAATGGCATTCTGCCTGTATGCATTGGCGAGATTCATTCCGATGGAAGGCGATACGCTCGATGATCGCGCTTCTCCTTGCGTTCGACGCGGGGCCCCCTCTTTTCGCCGGGTCCCTGGAGGATGCGCAAGCTGTCGTGCGTGCCGCCAACAAGGCTGCGGCGAAAGCGAGAGACGAATATGTAAAGACTGTAGAGAACCCCGGTGCGACGAAAGAGGAGCTCGAGGAAGCCACAAAGTCATTTTCCAATGCAATCGATAACCTGAAGGCAGCTGAGGCTGCTCTTGATCGTGCGAAAATGGCAGGTACGACCGGCAAACCCGGCGGTGATTCCGGTACCGGGAGTGGCAAACCCGGCGGTGCTCCCGGTCCCGGGAGTGATAAACCCGGCGGTGCTCCCGGTACCGGGAGTGGCAAACCCGGCGGCGGTTCGGGAAGTCAGTTGGACAGCTACCCTCCGGTGTTAGAGGCGCGGTTTCGCGGGTACACCACGCGCCTGAACGAGGTGGGTCCCACGGACTCGAACGGCAATCAGGTCTACGTCGATAGCAATGGAAATCGCTATACCTACAATCCTCACATTGATCCTAACCACGCGTTTGGAGGCGATAGCATCAAGGACATGGTGCGCTTAAAGGAGCCGCTCCCGCAAGGGTCCTCCAGTCTGAGGGATGTATTTGGCGATCCCCTGTCGGGGGATCTGGTGACCAGGGCCGAGTACTGGTCGAAGTATTCCGATCGCCCGGTATTCTCGCAACGCGACATCACCGGTTTGGACAAGCAGCTTTATACCGCTGGGGGGTTCGATAAGAACGGTGTCTACCACGTCGGTGGCCACCCCACCGACACGGCTAGGCTGCTGGGGTACGTGGGAGGGGTAGGCGCCTTGGCAGGGGGGGCGTCCCTGTATCCAACGTACGTCACACCCGGTCCGGGCATAGCGTCCTATATTGTTGGCCCGCCCCCCGGGGTGTCCAAGCCGGGCGCCACGAAGTCCCCTGGCCGGAACATCCGCATTACCCCCGTCTCCTCGACTCAGGTGGTGGACCTCTCTCCGTTTCGGGTGAACGCCTTGGGCCATGCCGTTCCCCGATCCCAGCGGGCGGCCGATCTTTTCCACTGACCCGATCCCCTCAACCCCGGAACAGGTACCTCGTCGCGGCGCTCGCGCCGAGCCGCTGGAGGGCGCCCTTCTCCACCGCCTCGACGAGAAGGCGGCGGGCGCTGCGTTCGGAGAGGTGCATAAAGAGGTGCGCCGCACCTTGTGCAGATCCGTTAAAGAGGTGCGCCGCACCTTGTGCAGCAGATCCGAGATATTGTCGATGCCATTACTCGCATAGAGAAGCACACGAATGCGCGGGAAGGCCGGCTTCGAGCAGAGCGAGCGCGTGCAGGTTTGGATGCTTCATCACCTTCAGGGCGTCGGCGAGGCAGCTCGGGGGATCTCGAAGGCATTCCAGGAAAAGCACCGTGAAATTCCTTGGCCCACGATTGTCGCCATGCGGAATATCTTGGTCCATCAATACCTAAAAAGGTACGCCGCACCTGTGCAGCACTGACTCGCTCGCCTCAACGCCGGAAGAGGTACCTCGTCGCGGCACTCGCGCCGAGCCGCTGAAGGGCGCCCTTCTCCACCGCCTCGGCGAGAAGGCGGCGGGCGCTGCGTTCGGAGAGGTGGAGAACTTTGGCGGCCCGTTGCACGGTGAACTCGCCGCCCCCGACCCCGTCGGACAGCGAGTCCAGCAGATGCCTCCCCCGATCGGGAGCGGCGGAGTCGCGACGCAGGAGTACAGTGCATGGAGCCAGGGCGCCCAAGCGATATCCCCCCTGGGACTCGTCGATAACCAAGGGCACCTTGTGGCCGGCGAGCCATTGTCGCAGGCGACGCACCGCCTGCCACACCCGGGCTCGCGCGCTGTCGGGGTTGTAGAACTCCCCCGGGCAAAGGGCGGAAAAGATCTCGGCGACGCGCAGGGGGCGGTGAGAGTCGGCGGCGAGCGCGGTGAGCAGGCGGTGCGGGGAGCTGCCGACCTCCAGCGAGGCCTTCTTACCGGCGATCTTCCCCTCGCTGAGATTCACCACGGCTTGCTCGTCACCCGGGGGCCCGAGCCGCCGCCCATAGGTCTCGGGGATCGCGATGGCGCCCTTCCGCTCGGCGAGCATCCGATCCCGGAATGCCTGAAACGGAGTACCGAAATACACCTTGAGAAACAAGGCCTCGTCGCCCGTCCCCAGTGCCAAGGCGCGGTCGCAGTCCCGTACGCTCTCCCAGTGGCGCTTTTCCTCGGCCTCTTCCCGGAACCCCGCGAGCGCCTGGCGGCCTTCGGCACTTTTCGGGTCCTGATGGAACTCCACGAAGGCGCGGACCTTGCGGGAGATGAAGAGATCCATCCCCTCGCTCTCCCGCAGCACCTTCTCGGCTTTTTCGACGAAGGACCGGGCGCGGGCCCATTGCCTCTGGAAGAGAAAGCACTCCGCGGCGAGCTCCAGGGCGCGGCCCAGGAGCAGCTGGTGCCCCCGCACGCTCAGATCGTGGATCAGCTCACTCAGCAGCGGCGTGGCCTTCAGGTAGTCCCCGAGGATCACGAGCGCGGCGGCGAGATTCATCCTGCCGACGAGCTTTTCGTAGGGCTTGACGCCCGGGGCCCGCAGGTACGCGCGGACATGGGGGAGCGATCCGCCGTAGTCCCACCGGGAAACGTGGGCGAAGGCACGGTACAGGTGGACGCGTGGGTAGCCGGCCGCATCGGCCCTTTCCAAGATCCGCAGGCCCTCTTCGGTGGCGCCGATCTTCACGAGGCAAACCGCATACTCCGCCATCTGGGCCGGCGTGGGCGGCCGCGCCGTCCCCTTGGCGGGCCTCACGACGGGGTGGAGGAGCTTTACTCCGAGGTCGGGAATGCCGCACCGCCAGGCGAGGGCTCCCACGGCGGCCAGGTGAACCGCGGGGATCTTTCCCGGCGCGAGGGCCTGCAGGGCCTCCCGCGCGCGGGCCCCGCGGCCTTCGCGGATGTCGCGATCGAGGTTGGAGAGAAGAACGGTGAGATCGGCGGGGGAGCGTGGCACCCCCCTCATTCTAGATTCTCCAGCCAGGGATGTCAGTTCTTGAAGGCGCTCCCACTTGGCCGGTGCTGTCGCGGAGCGGCGTTGGAAAGCGCCGGGCGCTGAGCCTCCGGGCCAGAAAATCCCGCGTATCAGAAGGGGCGGCCTTTTTCCGCTCCGTCGGGAGGCTCGAGTGCACACTCTTCGCGTGGGTTTATTGGCTGTCATTGCCGGGTTGTCGGCGGCGGGTGGGGCCCAGGCGTCCCCTTACGACATGCTGGTCCTGCAGGACCGGCCGGCGCTCTACCTGGCCATGTCCGCACCCCCCGGAAGCGCGGTGGAGGGTGATCTCTCGGGAGGGGGCCGAACGGGCAGGTACTTTCCGCAGAGCGGCTCGCCGCCGAAGACGCGGATGCCCAACGGCGACACCGCGACGGTCTTCGACGGCTACACGCAATATCTGGAGGTGCGCTCGTCCCCCGCATTGTCCGTGCGCCCGGGCGGCGCGCTCACCCTCGAAGCCTGGATCCGTCCCGACACGCTCCAGTTCCCCTCCGACGAGAGCGATGGGTACGTCTATTGGGCGGGCAAGGGGGAACCGGGCCAGCACGAGTACGCGGGCCGCATGTACTCCCTGACCAACTCGGCATCGCGCCCGAACCGGATCTCGGGTTACGCCTTCAACCTGGCGGGCGGACTGGGCTCGGGATCGTATTTTCAGGATCGGATCAAGGCCAGACAGTGGATCCACGTGGCGGTGGTCATCGATACCCGCCCCCGGACCGGAGCGCCGACCGGGACGATCGCCATCTTCAAGAACGGAGTCCTTCGCAAGACCACTCCGCTCAGCCAGTTCGACGTGGTTCCCGAGGCGGGCAATGCCCCGTTGCGGATCGCGACGCGCGATCTCGGGTCGTTCTTCAAGGGCGCGGTGGGAAAGGTCGCCGTATATCGCCGGGCGTTAACCGAAGAGAGACTCAAGGCGCACTTCGAGAAAATGAAATGAGGGAGATTAGACTTTGCGCCTGGGGAGGTGCGTGGCACAATTTCCACCAATGAAACTCGTATTCGTACTGGCTTTTCTGGCTGGAATTCTCGTCGGCTGCGCGCAGTATCTGTGACTCAGTAGGCGGGGCCTATTGCCGGAACCGCGACCGGCCCGGGAACCTGCACAAACGAGTCGGGCGACGCCATCTCGAACCAGACGTCGAGCACGGTGCCTTCCCTGTCCTTCCCGGCGGCGTCGCGGAAGGTGAACTTGCCTTCCTGGCGAATTTGCGCGCGGCCCGGAATCGTCCGCAGGCGATCACCTCGATAGCTCAAACCGATCGCCCGCACCCGCTTCGCTTTCAGATCGGAGAGCTCCCCGGCCGTGGTGGCGCCGTCGCCGTTCGCATCGCTCCAAAGCAGGAGCTTTTTGAAAATCGGATCCCGCGCGTCGATGACTCCGTCGCCGTTCGCGTCGTGGGCGGCGAGCGCCAGAAACCCGTTCTCGCCTTCGGAGCTTCCGAACAGCTCCCCCCCGTGGGTGAGCCGACCATCCCCGTCGCGATCCCACGCCAGGAAATACCCCGGCGCGCCGGGCTCCACCCACGAGATCATCCGCGGAGCGCCGGAGAGCGGGAACCGGCTTTGGCCGGTGAACCTGGGGCGCTTCCCGTCGAAAAACAACAGAAGCGGGGAGAAGTACGAGCCGCAAAAGCCCGTTTCCCCCCAAACCTGGGCCTCCCTCGCCGCGCCGGGAAAGTAGGCCGCGAGCTCAATCAATAGGCCATCTCCACTCACGGTGGGCGAGGCGTGGTAGGACGCCGCGGCGGAAGCCAGGAGCGTCCCGAACGGCGTCTGCTCTTCATTGGCGGTACAAGCGGTGATGGTCTTGTAGATGACTCTCACCTGCTGCGTGAGCCGGTTGCGGCACTCGACGAAGTTGACCTGGTACGTGCCACGCGCGTAGTTGTGCCAGCCGGTGGTGACATCGCATTTTCCGAAAGCCCCGGTGGCGGGGCACGTCGAAGTGATCTGCACGGCGCCCGTGGCCCAGTGGATGTATTCCTGCGTCTTGTTGGGGTACGCGGACAGGTTTCCATCGGAGCCGCAAAGCCCCGACACGCAGGTGCCCGTGAGAGCGATACCGGCCTGGCGCAACGAGAACGATTTGATCTCGGTGGCCGGCGGATCGATCGTGATCGATCCGTTGGCGGAAACGACTGTCGTCGGCCCCTTGATCGTCGTGAAAATGCCGATCTGGTGCTCGTTTACGCCCAGCGTCTGGTAGCCCTTGTTCCAGGTGTTGGGGATCGTGTAAGGCGCCGCGAGCGGCGTGAACTGCAGCTTAGCCATGATCGTCGCAGCAGTTTCGCCCGGGGCCCAGACCTCGGGGAAGATGACCTTCGCGGGAAACTCGAAGGCGATGATGGGATCGGCGACGGCCGTGGCGTCCGCGGCGCGCTTCAGCTGGACCACGGTCTTGATCGTCGAAGAGGGGTGCAGCGGGTTGCCCACGGGCCTCAGGTTCGGCCCGAAGCAGCCGACCCGCATTCTCATCTCGATCAGATTGAGGGCGGAGCCGTTGGTGTTCTCGATGACCGTGCTCCCGAGATCCGCGGGGACATTGGGCACGACGTCGAGCTCCGCGGCTTCACCCGCGAAGGCGAGCAGACATTGGGATATTAGGGCGAAGAAACTATCCCGAAAGCCCTTTCGAGCCGGGACTCGGGAGTTTCGTCGGGATCGAGGACGCAGGGAGGAGGCACGCGGAGGCGGCCCCAAAGGGCCATCGACCCTGCCGATGACTGAGGACGAAGAGCCCGGCGAAAGGCCCGAGGCCCCGGCCGGAAGGGCTTTCGGGATAGTTTCTAAGCTAAGCGCCCGAGTCGCATGGCTGTTCATAACACACCTTCCACCAGCTCATCTGGTTGAACGCGGCGCCTTTGGCGGTGTCGTCGTCCTGAAACTCCTTCGTATCCATCACCACCTTCACCGTGATGGACCCTTCGCCGATGGTCTTGCGGCAGAACCGCGCGCAGCGCACGCCGACGGAGACGATATGGGACGACGCCCAGCCCATCGTGCCTCCCGTCCGCTGGTAGATCTCGCGGAGGAGCCGACCGGTCGTACGCCCCTTCTCGGCAACCGCCTCCACCCGGTAACGGATCAGGTCGACCGGCATGGCCATCCCAAAGGCCCTGCTTCCCCCGACAGGGGGCATGGATCGGAAAAACGTGTCCGGCGAATTGATCTCGAGGTTCATCGTGGGATGGCACTGCCGAGGGAGCCAGTCGGGGGATTTCGCATCCGTCAGGGTCCCTCCGCGGTAGAGCCCCACGAAGCTGGCGTTGGCCGGCGGCGAATACAGCGGGTTCTTCTGGATGCAGGCCCCCATCGCTCCCGTGTTCTGTGGGAGATCGCAAGAGCCCGACGCGAGCTCGGCCGGCGTGGCGCGGCGACGTCCCGCGCGGGGACGCTGGAGAATCGGCGAGTAAAGGCGAATGAGCCGGTTGTCGTACCGCGACCCGGGATCATAGCCCGGCTTCGACGCCGCCGGATCGTGCGTGCGCAGCGCCTCCTCCAGGGAATCGGAAAACCGGACCGCGTTGAATGTGAGCGGCTGCCTCACCGTGAGCGATCGCGCCGTCCCCTTGGCGGGCGCCGGAGTGTCGTAGAAAACGAGGGGGCTCAGCGGGACGGGCGGCGAGAGCCCCCCCGGCGAGATCGCGGCAACGAAGGGGCTCCCCGACCCGGTCACCCCGGGCCGGGTCCAGGTGACAACCGAGAGGCGCTGGCAGCAGGCGGCATCGCTGGCCGGGCAGGCCACGTCGGGAATCGAATCGTAAAAGCCCGCACCCGCCGGCGTGGTGGCGGCCTGCGCCACCAGGTTGAAGGAGATCCCGGCACGGCGCAGATCGAGCCAGATCTGGCGTGTTCCGCCGATCTCGGCTCCGCTGGAGACGAGCGTCTCCTCGATGCGGGCCCCAGCCTTCTGCACGGCGCGGAGAACGGCAAGCACCGCGCTGGTGAGCACCGCGCTGATCGCCATCACGATGAGGAGCTCGAGTATCGAAAACCCCGTTGTTGGTCTTGTAAGGGAACGTCGTCTCATCCCGAGACCTCCTAACGAAACGTCGCCACGAAGCGGTACTGCTTCGTGGCGTCCTTTCCGAAAAGCTCGGCGTGCTTGATCCGCATGGTGACCATGAACATCCCCGGCATCGTGGCCAGGGGCTGGAGCACGTATCCCATCCTGCCCGGGCAGGTCGGACACCGGGTCGCGGGCACGAGATCGTTTTCCGAGAAGGCCCACGGCATGCTCTGCAGGGCCTTTTCGGTCGCCGGATCGCTCCCGCTCGCGGCCACCGGCTCGAAGCTCGCCTGATAATTGCGCAGGTTGCCGCGGATATTCGTCACGAGACTCGCCACCATGCGATCCTCGGCGGCCATAATGCGCACGGTGCGCGCGCTCTTGCCCAGGTAGTGGATGAGGGACATGAACGCCGAGAGGACCGTGCCGAGAATGATCCCCGCAATGGCGACCTCGATGAGTGTCATTCCACGCCGTCCGCCCCGCGATGTAGCCCGCGATGTAGGAAGAACTCTCATAGGTTGCTCACCGAGCTCATCGTGAGCATCTGGTACCTCTCGTCGCGGTACGTGCAACCCATCGACGTCCCGGTGGGCGGCAGAGGACCGCAGACGGGCTTGAAGCGCGTCCACGTGAACGGCGCCGGGTAGGGCGGCCTGAGTGAGGCCGGCACGCAGGAGTAGAGCATCGCCATGTCCGCCATCGAGGCCGCCGGGTGCCAGATCGGCACGAGCAGCGCCCTCGCGGGGTCCTCGAGCGCGGTGCAGTCGAACCCCCGCCCTAGCTGCCTGGCGGCCCGCAGCTCCTTCACCGCCTCCGGATGAAAAATACTGCTCCACTGGATTCCGGCCTTCACGGCGCTCGGCGCGATCTCGGCGCGGCCGACGGCGAAGGTCCCGATGATCCTCAAAGGCGTCGCCCGATCGAGGATCCGGAGCGTGCGGCAGACGAAGAACCCGGTCACGAAATCGGCCGAGCTTTCGATCTCGCAGACATCCACGAGGGCGTAGGCGGGCCACCGGAAGGTCGCCGGGGCCGTCACCGCGGTTCGCGTGGCGTTGTTGTTGTCGAAAACGTAGGTAGTCATCCCGGTCGGCATCGGCGAAAAGTTCCAGGACAGATCAGCGTCGCCCGTAAAATCCCAGTCGAACTGCGCCAGCGGGCTCGCGGTGGTATCGCACTGCCGGTCGAGCGCCGTGACGTCGGTCACGCCGTCGGGCACCTGCCCCACGGAGCTCGGCTCGCCGTCCTTATGCGCGGTCACCCAGCCGTTTCCGATGTTCGAAGGCGCGAGAACTCGCTTCGCGGCAGTATCCAGCCCGAAGCTCAGGCGGGCGTCGTTGTAGACCATCTCGGTCGCCCCCGCCGACGATCTCAAGGTCCCCCCCGCTCCGCTGGAGCCGATCTCGTACGCCCGGATGTCGATGATGGGCTCGAGATCCTGGTAGGCCAACGTGCTTTCGTTGTTGAGGGTAATCGTCATCTCCAGATGGTCGGGCTGAATATTGCCGTTGACCTCCGTCGGCAGAAGCATCACCTCCATCTCGAATGGGGCCGCGGCCAGCGCCACGATCGTGCCCTCACCGGTGAGCTTCGCCACGAGGTTGGGGATCGTAACCGTGTTGAGCGTGTTCAGCTCGCCCTGAAGTGCCGCGATCACGGCCGGCTGGGTATCGTAGGCGGCCGTGGCGTCCGCCACGAGACGATCCTTTTGTGACTGGGTCACCGAGCCGCCGTCCTGCACGATGGCCGCGAACTCGGCCTTGCCAAAGATCGCCTTGAACTGTCCGAACGCCGCTAGCGCCTGATTGAGCTCGCTCCAGAAGGAAGCGGGCGGCGACGGCGAGCGCTGGCGCTCCCCCTCCGATTTCACGTCGTCCAGAATCGAACCGACGGAAGAAACATGCCCCCTGACGTCCGAGTGCTCGTTGCGTAGCTCTCCGATGGGGTCGTTTCTCTTGGCCTCGTCCCCGGCGCGATCCATGGCCACATCCAAATCCGTTACCCGGGTAGACTGTTCATTGCCGGCCCTATCGGTTGCATCTTCGAAGTCCCTCCCTTCGATATTCATGCCGTCCACGATGCGCTCAAAGTCGAGCGTGGACTGCCTCACGACGTTGTTGTAGCCATCGGCATCGAGCGTCAGTGCCCTCGCATCCCAGTTGCTGGCCACGGAGGGATCCGACCCCGCGGCGATCGCGTCATTCTTGATTGCCAACAGCTCCGCACTCCGTTGGTTCGCCGCCGGGAGGAGATTGTTCGTGATGTCGTTCGCCCTCGCCACGGCCGCTTTGTGGTCCTTCTTGGTCTGCGAGTCCCAGTTCCCATCCTTATCGACTTCGTTGGCGGGCGGCGAGGGGGGATAAACCTGGAGACGAGTGGCGACGTCACTGGCGTTACGCCCCAGATGGCCGTGGTTGCCGAGCTGTGCCTGCAGGCTCACGCGCTTGACCAGGCCCCCGTTTTTCCGCTGCCGGAAACTCACTTCCATCTGAATCACCGGCCCCTCATCCGGGTATTTCACCACCGGTAGCTGCTTCAGCGCGACCTCGTCGGAAGCGAATGGGGTGCTCGTGACCGTCGGCGTGCACGAGGGAGTGCTCGGCCAGCCGGGGGCACACGCCGAGACCCTGGCGAGCTTCGCCTCGTCGCGAACCTGGGGAACGAAGAAATTTCCGTCGGTCAACGCCAGCTCGTAGAAGAAAGTGCTCTCGCTCGCGAGCAAACGCTCGGGAGCTTTCGCCTGCCGAACGACCAGCATGGAACTTGCCGTGGCCTTGAGATCCGTGAGCACGCGCGTGCGGGTGCGGCAGCGGGCGAGCAGCGACGTGTTGGAGGCGGTGCCGGTGGCAA
>Ga0247727_10018151_pt1 | contig 11105 bp, 12 predicted proteins | sample WisWelCaveWW1625_FD_202498 | JGI IMG/M metagenome (GOLD analysis project Ga0247727, IMG submission 202498) | Biofilm microbial communities from Wishing Well Cave, Virginia, United States - WW16-25 | ecosystem: Environmental > Aquatic > Deep subsurface > Groundwater > Cave microbial mat | place...
CCCCGGTTTCCACCAGACGGATTGCTCCGCCTCGCTCCGGTTCCGCTACATGCACGAACGAGCAATTTACATGGTGAACTCCTTTCAGTTCACAAGATCAGCCAGGCTTAGCCTGGTGTACCAGAGGCGCCGAGAACGCCGAGGCGCGCAGAGAAGCTCATTCTTCAGGCCCTTTGCGGTCCTCTGCGCACCTCGGCGTTCTCGGCGTCTCTGCGGTGAAGAAGGCCCTCCGGTTTCCCAGTAATCGTGCGAAACGCGGTCGTACTCATCACGCCTGGCGGCGAGGGCTTGGGATGAGGGACGACTATGGGGCACCTCGAGAACCAGGAAGGACACCTCCACCAGGCGCCCGCTCACACAGTTCGTTTGACTTGTAAATTGACTGCCAGTCAACCATGGCCAAAATCCAGCCAGTCCCACCTGAACACAAGGGTTCTCTGCGCGCCTCGGCGTCCTCGGCGCCTCTGCGGTGAAAGCGATTCCGCCCTGTCAGGGGCGCGCTGGCTTTACGTCCGGCCTCGGATCCGCCACAAAACCGTCCCGGTTCGGCATCCTCACCTTGGGTAGGGTCTTGGCGTTCAGGACCTGATCCTCCGCCACGATGCCGTTCAAGTGCAGCACCTGCGCCACCACGGCGTACACTTCCGGGGGCCTCAGCGAGCCGGGCTGGTCGAAGGGCATCGCCCGATTCACGTAGTCCCACACCGTGGTGGCGTAAGGCCAGAAGCTCCCCACCGTCTTGCGCGGCTTCGGGGTGGCCAAGGTGCCCTGCCCCCCCACGAGTGCTGGCGCGTCACCCCCCTCGCCTTTGGGACCGTGGCACCTGGCGCAGCGGGCGGCGAAGATCTCGCGTCCTTCGACCGCGGTTCCCGAACCCGCCGGCAGGCCGGTCCCGTCGGGCGCTACCGTGATACCCAAACGGCGGATCTCCTCGGGCGCCGGGGGGCGGCCCACTCCATACTTCGGCGCCTGGGGCAACAGGGCGCCGGCGGCCGGCAGCGCCAGCCACAGCCACCCGCTACCCATCCGCATTGCTCACGCTCCCGTCCGCCAGCACCTTCCACATCTTGATGCCGTTGAAGTGATAGCCGGAGTTCGGTCCCCGGGCCTGGAGGAGTGCTTCGCGGGTGGGCTGCACATAGCCGGTCTCATCGGTCGACCGCGAGGCGATGCCGGCTTCGCCGCCTTCCCACCGCCAGGGGAAACGGAAGCGCGTGAAGGCGATCGGCAGGCGGGGATCCTGGAGCTGCGCCTGCTGCCAGCTCCGGCCGCCGTCGGTGGTGACCTCGACACGCTCGATGCGGCCCCTGCCCGACCACGCCAGCCCGGTCACCTCGTAGAGACCCGGCCCGGCCAGCCGCTGGCCCCCGGAGGGAAACGTCACCACCGACTTGGCCTCCAGGACGAACGTGAAGATGCGCGCTTTCCCGTCCGGCATCAGGTCGGTATACTTCGACGTCTCATCCCGACTCATGTATGGCTGATCCGTGATCAGGATCCGTTGCAGCCACTTCACATGGGTGGCGCCCTCCCAGCCCGGCACGATCAGCCGCAGAGGATAACCCTGTTCGGGCCGGAGGGCCTCGCCGTTCTGGCCATAGGCCAGCAGGAGGTTCTCCTGGGCCTTGGCCAGAGGTATGCTGCGCTGCATCCGGCAGGCGTCGGCCCCCTCGGCGATGACCCACGAAGCTCCCGGCCGCACTCCCACCTCCTCCAGCAGCAGGGCCAGGGGCACGCCGGTCCACTCGCTGCAACTGGCCAGGCCGTAGCCCCGCTGGGCGTCCGGGGCGGTCTTGGCCCCCCACTCGCTGCCGCTGTTGCCTCCGCATTCCACAAAGTAGATGCGCGACACCGAGGGCAGCCGCCGGATCTCCTCCATCGTCAGGATCAAGGGCCGCTCCACCAGGCCGTCGAGCACCAGGCGATGACGGCTGGGGTCGACATCCGGTATCCCCCCGTGATGCCGCTCGTAGTGCAGCGCCGAAGGCGTGAGAATGCCGTGGGAGTCCTGCAAGGGCGTGAAGCTCGAGCCGGCCTCGGGGGTCTTGGACTGCCTGGTCCACCGAACCGACTTCTCAAAGGGCGAGCGCTCGCCATAGGGGCCCAGAGGCCGACCCAGCCGGCCGGACCCGGCATCGGCCGCCCGCGCCGCGGGCGCCAGAAAGCCTCCGCCCAGGGTGGCGCCCAGCTTCAGCACGCCGCGGCGGGTGGAAGGTTGCGAGTGTTTCATGAAACCTCCGGACAGGCAGGAATGCCTGTGTTACCGGCCCTTGATATCGTAACAGTACAGACTGTCCTGCTCCCGCAGGTAGAGCTTCCCGTCGGCGATGGCCAGCGGCGACCACGCCGGAAACTCGCCTTTCTGGATCGTGAAGCGGGATTTCTCCCGGTACCCTTCCGGGGTGGCCTCCACCAGCCCCACCGTGCCGCCTTCGCCCAGGCAGTAGAGATGCCCTTCGGCGTAGAGGAGGGACCCCTTGCCGACGCTGCGGTCGCGCCAGACCACTTCGCCGGTGCGGAAGTTCATAGCCGTCAGGACCTGACTGGAGTAGCCGTACAGGTGTTGGCCCACCAGCACCGAGGTGCTGTAGTGGTTCCGCATCTCGCGGCTGAAGTAGACCTCGCTGGCCTTGACGCCGCCGCCGTCCGGCGCCAGCTTCAGCAGGGCGCAGCCGGTGCCGTAGTCGGTCGACACAAACACGTGGCCGTCGTGGAAGATGGGCGTGGCTATGTTGGCGGTTCGGTTCGAGACCTTGTCATAGCGCCACAGCAGCTCGCCGTTGCGGGCGTTGAGGCCCACGGCGGCCTCCCCGGTCAGGGTTACGATCTGGCGCACGCCGCCGAGATCAAAGGCGATGGCCGAAGAGTACCCCGGCTCGTCGCTCTGCGATTGCCACAGCGGTTTGCCGTCGGTCTTCTGGAGCGCCACGATGCCGGCCCCGGAGCCCCCTGCCATCGCGATCACGCGGTCGCCGTCCACCAGGGGGGATTCGCTGATGCCCCAGTTGATTACCTGGCCGCGGAATCGCTCCACCACGTTCATTTTCCAGATCGGCTTGCCGGTGGCGGTCTCGAGGCACACCAGGGCGCCGTCGGCGGCCAAAGCCCACAGCCGGTCCCCCTCGACGGTCGGGACCCCGCGCGGGCCGGGTCCGCGACGCTCGCGAAACGACCGCCCGGTGGGCGTCTCCCACAGCTTCTTGCCGGTGGCGGCGTCGAGGGCTATTATATATTGCTGATCTCCACGCTGCCCCTGGGTGTATACGCGGCCCTGCGCCACCGCCACCGAGGAGTAGCCCTCCCCCATCCCCTGGGCCTTCCAGACCTGGCGCGGCCCGGCCGCCGGCCAGGATTTCAACAGCCCGGTCTCGGTCGAGATCCCGTCCCGGCGCGGCCCCCGCCATTGCGGCCAGTCCGCGGCTCCCACCGACAGGCACCCCAGCACCACCAGCCACCAGCGTCGCATCAGGAGTCTCCCCTCCTTAGTACACCACACTTTGGCGCTCGTGAGGTTGCATCAGACCACAGCCTGCGCGCCTGCCTCTCATGAGAGTAGCCCGTCCGGCCGGTTCACGACGGGCCAGAACGTTCTTACCGCCTTGGGCTTGTCGTCAAAAAGTCCTGGAAGAATCCAGGAAAGCTCGACGACCGGCGCCCACCCAAGCAGAGCGTCCTGCTCGCCAGGCGCCTACTGGAGTCGGAGCTGGTGCTGGGGCCCACTTTGGGCCGTGCCCGACCGGCCCCTTTTGCCCTCGGCGATCCCAAAAAAAACCAGGACGTTGAGAAGGACGCGAGGGCGGTACCCTGCGTCGATGTGAGCAACGTCTTGAACGAGGAAAAGAAACAGCAAGTGATCGCCTTGGGGCGGATGGGATGGTCGCTGAGGCGGATACAGCGGACGACGGGGGTGCGCCGGGAAACGGCGGCCGGGTACTTGAAGGGGGCCGGGTTGGGGTTCCGAGCGCCCGGGGGTTGGGGGCGGCAGCCACCAGCCGCAAAACCGGCCAAGGGGGTGATTCCCGACCCTGGCGCCGCAAAACCGGGCGACGAGGTGATTCCCGGCCCTGGCGCCGCAAAACCGGGCGACGAGGTGATTCCCGGCCCTGGCGCCGCAAAACCGGGCGACGAGGTGATTCCCGACCCTGGCGCCGCAAAACCGGCCAAGGAGGTGATCACCGACTTTGGCGGGGGGTTGGAGGCCGGCGCCAGCAGGGCGCCGGAACCGGAGGGGGCGGCAGTCGGTCGGCGAGCGCCTGCGTACCCTACCAGGCGGTGATCGAAGTGGGGCTGTGGCGGGGCCGCAACGCCATGGCGATCTGGCAGGAGCTGGTGGACAGGTGCGGTTTCGCGGCCGGCTACCAGAGCGTGAGGCGCTTCGTGTGGAAGCTTCAGGGAAGCCAATCCCTGGAAGCCTGCGGGGTCATCGAGACCGCACCTGGCGAAGAAGCCCAGGTGGATTACGGCAGCGGCCCGATGGTGCGGGACCCACAGAGCGGCAAGTACCGGCGCACGCGACTGTTCGTGATGACGTTGGGCTACAGCCGCAAGTCGGTTCGTCTGCTGGTGTTCCGTTCCAGTTCGCAGATCTGGGCGGAGTTACACGAGAAGGCTTTTCGGCGGCTGGGCGGGGGCACTCGCGTGGTCGTGCTCGACAATCTACGCGAGGGCGTGCTGGCCCCCGACCTCTACGATCCCACGCTGAACCCCCTCTACCGGGAGGTGCTGAAGCATTACGGCGTCGTCCCTGTGCCTTGCCGCGTGGGGCATCCGGATCGAAAAGGGAAGGTAGAGTCAGGCGTCGGACATGCGCAGAAAACCCCGCTGCAGGGCCTCCGCTTCGAAAACCTCGAGGAAGCCCAGGCCTACCTGGACCACTGGGAAGCGCGCTGGGCCGACACCCGGATTCACGGCACCACCAAGCGGCAGGTGGCGGTCCTGTTCGCCGAAGAACGGCCGGCCCTGCAGCCGTTACCGGTGGAGCCCTTCCGCTACTACCAATACGGTGAACGGACGGTGCATCTGGATGGCTGCGTGGAAGTCGAAGCGGCTTACTACGGGGCGCCGCCGGGCTGGATCGGCCGGCGCCTGGCGGTGCAGTGGGATGCCCGGCACGTCCGGCTGCTGCACCCACAAACGGGCCAACTGCTGCGCGAACACCTGCGTCAGGCGCGCGGGGGCCACCGGATCCAAGATCAAGACCGCCCCAAGAAAACGCCGCTGGGCACGGTCGAACTGCTCTGCCGCGCCGACCACGCCGGCTCCCAGATTGGAGCCTTGTGCCACGGGATGCACCGCCAGCAGGGACAGGCGGCGCTGCGCCGCATCCAGGGCGTGCTGGCGCTGGCCAAGAAGTATGGCGCCGCCACCGTCGAGGAAGCCTGCGCCGCGGCCCTGGAAGTCGGTGTCTGCGAATACCGCTTTGTGCGCCGCTTCCTGGAGCGGAACCTTCCACTGCCACTGAGCCTGCGCCAGGTCGATCCCCTCATCCGCCAGCTCACGCTGTACCGCGACTTCATCCAGAACAAGATCAAGGAGAGCGAGGCATGAACCTCCTGGAATTAGAACGTGCGTTACGACAACTCCGGCTCGGCGGCATGGCCGCGGTGCTCGAAATCCGACTGCGCCAAGCCCAGGCGGAGGCCATGGCGCCAATCGACCTGATCTCGTGCCTGGTCACCGACGAGCTGACCCGGCGCAGCCAGTGGCTGCTCGATCGCCGCCGCAAACAGGCCGCGTTTCGGGACTCGCACAAGACCCTGGACAACTTCGACTTCACCTTCAACTCCAAGATGAATCGCAGTCTGGTCTTCGACCTGGCCACCTGTTCGTTCATCGGCAAGCGGGAAGATGCGCTGTTTCTAGGCCCGGGCGGCACCGGCAAGAGTCACTTGGCCCAGGCCATCGGCCAAGCCGCCATTCAACAGGGCTACCGGGTGCTGTACCGAGAAACGCACCTCCTGCTGGAGGACTTGGCCGAGGCCGTCCTCGACGGCGCCCGCAAGCAGTTCATGGAAGCGGTGGCCACCGTGCCTCTGCTCATCATCGACGACTTCGGCATGCGCAAGCTGCCGCTGACAGCGGCCGAGGATCTGCTGGAGATCATTATGCGGCGCTACGAGCGCGCCAGTACGCTGCTGACCTCCAACCGTCCTGTCGAGGACTGGGGGAAGCTGCTGGGCGATGTGGCGGCCGTCACCGCCATGCTCGACCGCCTCCTCCATCATGGGCATGTGCTCAAGTGTGGTCCACGGAGTTGGCGCACCAAAACGGCGGCCGCCGCAGCGGCAGCAGGGAGTCCGTGATGTGGCCCGGTGGACTTCCCGGGGCCAAAACCAATCGCCAAGAGCCACTGGGGAAGCGCTGCCCCCAACCCCTGGTCGGGGCTGTCGGGGCTCCGCCCCGAACCCCGCGGGGGCTGCGCCCCTGCGACCCCCCCTGGAAAACCCAAAACCTTCCCAGGAACGCAAAACAGAACCCCTCTTCGCCCTCCCGTTGGTCGGGCCGGGCCGGTACATGTCAGAGGGGGGATGATGGATGGAAAAAAAACTTGCCCAAACTGGTACCGGCACGGTGAAACAACACTATGTCCTGGTTGCGGTCCGTTGGCCGGTTTTGAGGTGATCATGTATGGCCGGTTTTGAGGCGATCAATGAGGGAAGCTCTCGGAAGGCACAGGAGCGGAAGAATCACCGCCCAACGAGGGCATGCACCCGCCCGCCCAAAAACCGGGCCGCGGGTGATGCCCAAGTCGTTCGGCGCCTCCACATGACGGGAAGACGAGGGCTTTGGGGCAGCCCAGCGACATTCGGATGTCGGTGCCATCGCCAAGCAGGAGGCTTCTGGAAGGGCCTAGGTACAAGGAGCAGCAACCAAGCGCCGAATCCAGCGGAGGAGATATGAGGCTCGCAAAGTTTGCCCTGTGGCCTGCAATGTTTCTCCTGTCGCCCGCCGCTGCCCAGAACCCCAGTATGGACCTTATACGAGCCGCAGCCAGAGGAGATTCCGTGGCCGTGGAGGACCTGCTCAACAACAAGTATGCCAATGTCCACGCAAAGACCAAGAACGGCCGCACAGCTTTGATCGGAGCGGCAGCCTTGGGGCACGCCCCGATTGTCCAGATCTTGCTGAAGCAAGGCCCCAACCCGAATGCCAAGGATAATAACGGCAGGACGGCTCTGATCGAAGCCGCAACGCAAGGTAACCCAGATGCTGTTCGTGCGCTGCTCGCTGAGACTGTGGACGTGAATGCGAGGGACGTTAACGGTCGTACCGCTCTCTTGGAGGCAGCGAGCCGTGGGAATAGTGAAGCGGTCGCCCTTCTGATCAACCGGGGGAGCAGATCTGAAATTGAAGGACAAGAAGGGTCGAACGGCGGTCATGGAAGCGGCGAGTGGTAACCACGCCCGGACGCTGGAGGTTCTGAAGAACGCTGAGACGGAGGAGACAGGCCGCTTTCGGCCGTCTTTATTTCGCGCGGTACAACGAATCTACGTGGCTCAAAGCAGGCGGAATGCCGAGACAGAGCGGTTAGAGGTTTGCCTAAAGGAGGAGTTAGCCCGGGCAGGATTCACAATCGTGGAAAGACAGGAAGATGGTGATGCCGTGTTGGTCGTCCGCGCGGGTGCCCAAGAAGCGTTCCTCTGGGATGGCGTGACGGCATTTTATTTGCCACTGGAGGGATCATTGGGGGTGTGCTCGCGAACAAGCTCAACTTCGGGGTTATCTTACTAGGTTGGAAGATTCCAGAACTCGTAAGACGGTCTGGGAGGACGTCTTTGCCTTCCGGAATCGCAACGTTTTCTTGGCCGAGCGATTGGAGAACGTCCCCGAGCGCGCCCAGGCCATTGCGAAATACATAAGGCAGCGCTGGATGGACGCTCGGGGGAGCCCGAGGAAGTAGCGGCGCTTGACAGCCAAGCGGCGCCACCGCAGGGCTTGGACGCCTAACCGAGGGCATGCACCCGGCCGCCCAAAAACCGGGCCGCGGGTGATGCCCAACTCGTTAGGCCACACGGGCAGGGTGGACGCGGTAAACTTGAAGGGTGCCGATCATTTCGGTGTTCTTTCGGAATTATCGTTCGGATGTTCTATAGGGAGCACGAGCCAGTTCGCTTCCACGCCGAGTACCTGGACGGACAGATGATGGTCGGGAACATCCGGTCGAGGACAGCGCGCCGACTCATCCGGCAGTGGGCGGCTCTTCATCGGCGGGAATTGGAGGTCAACTGGAAGAATATGAAAGCGGGCCGTCAATTGGAAAGAGTCGAGCCCCTGGAGTGAGGTATCTATGAGCTTTCTGCCATCCGTGATACGGGCTGAGTACCGGGGTGGTCATCGCATTCACATGACGTTCAACGATAATTCCGAGAAGACGATTGATTTTCGTCAGTGGCTGGAGGGCCCTGTGTTCGAGCCCCTAAAGAAGCCGAGCTACTTTCGACGCTTCTTCCTCGACGGTGGTACGGTCGCGTGGCCGAACGGCGCCGACATCGCTCCCGAGACCCTTTACGGGTACCAGCTTGCGGACGACCGGCCTAACGAGGCGTTGCACCGGACGCGCCAAAAAGCGGCGCGCCGGTGAACGCCAAGCCGTTCGGCGGCTTAGTTTGGAGCAAAGGGGAAACATGGCAAAGCACTGGAAGCGATTCCTCGCGATCGTGTGCCTCTCCTGGCTGGTTGGGGCCGGCGTGGTGACCGCCTACCTCCACCAGTATTCGGTTGAGGACTTTACCATCCCCGACCTGATTCCAATCCTTCTCATGCTCGGCCTCGGGGGTCTGCTCGTCAGCGCGGCCGGCTCCATGCCCCTCCTGTTGTTCTTGCGGCGCAGGGTAACAGGTGTGAAAGCCTCCTTCCTACTGCCCGCGGCGAATACGCTCGCGGTCACCGCCGTCGTCGCCACCACTACTGGACTCCGCGCGCTCGTTTTCAACAACTTGCCAGTCGTCGAGGCCGTCCTTTTCACAGGCGCCTTTTTCGCGCTTGGCTCGACGTTCGGCCTCGTGTTCGTCGCCTTGTACCAAGAAGGCCGGCGGCGGCGTTGGGTGCCGGTTCTCGGCTACTTGTCTTGGGCTGCGGTCGTGGCCGTGACGGTCTCGTACGGAATTCCGTTCGTTGACGAAGCCTTGCAGGCACGGGACGAAAACGGGACGGTCGCTCCAGCGGTTACGCTGGCGGCTCCGCGGTCCGGGCACACGGCGACCTTATTGACGGACGGCCGCGTGTTGTTGCTCGGCGGCATGGTGGTCGGTCCGCGGGCAGGAAATCCCGACCGCGACGACGGAATGCTATAACGCCTGACGGCGAGTGCCACCGAGTCAAACTTCGGCCCATGTACAAGACGGTCAGGTCGATCCTGGAGCGCATTAAGGGTTGGTGTGCAGCGCCTCCGGTGCAACCGCCGCCCGTTGTCCTCAACAAGCACTGCCCTTACTGCCCATTCGAGAAAGTCTGTTGCCAGCAAGCAGAGGGAGTTGATGATCTTAGCCTGTTGGATCGCATGCCTCCAAAGGCTATCCCGCGTTACCACAACAAAGGGATCTTCACGGTCAAGCAGCTTTCCTTCCTGTTCAAACCACGGCGAAGAAGGCGACGGCAGTCGGCCCGGCCCCCGAACCTCGATATTGAAATACAAGCGCTTGCCATCAGGACTGGCAAGATCTACATTCAAGCCATACCGGAGATCCAGAGAAGTGACATTGATCTCTTCCTAGACATAGAGGGCGTCCCGGACCAGCAGTTCTCCTATCTCATTGGTCTTCTCGTACGCGACCACCAGACCGTTGTGCATCACGCCTTCTGGGCGGACACGATCGACGCGGAAGAATCGATCTGGCGCATGTTTGTCGAGAAGGCGAAGGAATATCCCGATGCGCCTATCTATCATTACGGAAGCTACGACCTTCGGGTGATTGAATCGCTCGCCAAGCGATTCGGTACGAACGTCACGTGCATCGTCAAGCGGCTGGTCAATCTCAATTCCCACGTGTACGGCAACGTCTATTTCCCCGTCCGCTCAAACAGACTAAAAGTGCTCGGCAAATTCCTCGGCGCTTCCTGGAGGGAGCCCGATGCTTCCGGGCTACAGAGCTTGGTTTGGAGGTACCGCTGGGAAACGGGTCGCGAAGCGGCATATAAGCAAAAGCTCATTGCGTACAATGCCGAGGACTGCCAGGCCGTACGTATCCTAGCTGATGAGTTGGCAAGACTTCGAACCGATGCCGCTTCAGAGACGAACGTCGATTATGTGGACCAGCCAAAGCAGAACGCCACCAGTCTCGGAAGCGAGCTGCATGCGGCCCTTGATCACGTACTTGACTACGCCAGTTTCAATTACCCGAAAGGCCGGATCTGCTTTCGGCCTGAAACCGATACAACGAAAAGGAAGGGGCCAGGAGCGCCAAAGGGCCACCAAGCCTATCAGAGGGCCGTTCCAGCGGGTCGCCGCACAGTCATCCGAGTCGCGTCCAAGAGAACCTGCCCTACACACAAAGGCGAGCGCCTTGAGAAGTCGGGCAAAGATGCTGAAAAAGTCATCGTCGATCTCAACTTTGCAAAGACCGGGTGCAGGAAGACGGTGATCAAGTTCGCGGGCGAAGAGCGCTACTGTCCGCGGTGCAAACGGTACTATGAACCACCCTCGATTAAGAGGCTCGGCGCACAAACGTTTGGGCACGGCTTTCGGGCCTGGGCGGTCTATCAGCGGATTATCCTTCGGCTCCCATACCGGGTGATCACCCAGGCGATGGAGGACCTGTTCCACGAGACGGCGTCGGAGGCTAGCATCACCAATTTCGTTGGAGCCTTCGCCAAGTACTATCGAGCTACGGAGTCGATTCTCGTGAAACGCCTGCGCGAAAGCCCGTTTGTTCACGCCGACGAGACGCGGCTCAGCATCCGCGGCGTCGATCATTACGTCTGGGTATTCACCGACGGTCGGCACGTGGTCTTCCGACTGACGGAAACGCGAGAGACTGCGGCTTCGGGGCGCGCCAGAACTGACCCGCCTCTGCTTTCCAAAAATGACCCAGGCGGCCTGTAGCTGAGGCCACGGCCATACCGGCCAGGGATGGTGGGCGCCCGCCAGATTCCAACTGCGGTTTCAG
>Ga0247727_10018152_pt1 | contig 11104 bp, 11 predicted proteins | sample WisWelCaveWW1625_FD_202498 | JGI IMG/M metagenome (GOLD analysis project Ga0247727, IMG submission 202498) | Biofilm microbial communities from Wishing Well Cave, Virginia, United States - WW16-25 | ecosystem: Environmental > Aquatic > Deep subsurface > Groundwater > Cave microbial mat | place...
CGCCCTGTCGGGGGTCGAACCCGCAGTTTGGGCGACGGTATGTTGGTGGGCGTCGTCCTGCTGCTGTCGGCAATCGGTTTGGTGATGGTCTACAGCGCCAGTGGAGTGCGGGCCTTCCGGGACTATCAGGACACTGCCTATTTCCTGAAGAAACAAGTTGCTTGGATGCTGATCGGATGGTTGCTGTTTGCCCTGACCACACGGATAGACCCGCGCCACCTGCGAGAGAAGACGCCCCAGATGGCGGCGGCGATATTCCTCCTTCTAATGCTTGTGACGATGGCTGGGCCAGAGATCAATGGGGCCCATCGCTGGCTTCGGGTCGGGCCGGCGCAGTTTCAACCCTCGGAGTTGGCCAAGCTCTTCATCGTGCTCTATCTCTCTCACTATATGACGCGCAGGGAGGCCGCTGTCGTGCCTGGGCGCACGACAAATCTACGTGTTGTCAAGATGCTCCCTCCCCTGGTCATCGTGGGGGGGATGGCAGGGCTGACGCTGGCAGGGCGCGATCTGGGATCGGCCATGATGATGCTGGCATTGGCGGGGATATTGCTCCTACTGGGAGGGGCCCGGCCGATCCGTCTTCTGGCCGTGCTGGGGGCTGTCGTACCCCTTTTGGCCTATTGGGTTGTGAAGACCCCCTATCGTCTGGCGCGGCTGACGGGCTACCTCAATCCGTGGGAGAACCGCCAAACCAGCGGCCATCAGCTCATTCAGTCCTACCTGGCACTGGGCAGCGGGGGTGGCGCCGGGGTAGGTCTGGGCGAGGGACGACAGAAGCTCTTCTTCCTGCCGGAGGCGCATACCGATTTCATCTTTTCCGTGGTGGGGGAGGAGTTCGGTCTGTTGGGGACGGGGATGGTGATCGGGCTTTATGCGGCATTCTTGTTTCTGGGCGCCCGCATTGCCATCGCGCAACCCAACCCGTTTGAACGGATGTTGGCCTTTGGAATCACGTTGATGATCACCCTGTCGGCGTTGGCCAATATGGCGGTGGTAACCGGTCTGGTGCCCACGAAGGGGCTCCCTCTCCCCTTCATGAGTTACGGCGGCTCTTCACTGGTTACGAATTTCCTGGCGGCGGGGATGCTTTACCGTCTCTCGATCGGGGTCCCGGAAAGGCGGGGATCGGAGCGGCCAGGCATGAAAAGATAAATAAGGGAAAACAGCGGGAAATATGTGGTATTCAATCGGAGGAAACGGATGAAAAATCTATTTTGTTTATTCGTGGCGGCGATTTGGTTCATTTATCCTCAGGCACAATCGTTGGCGCAGGACTGGACGGGAAATGTCAATCTGTCCCTGGGCGGAGAAAAATCCATGGATGAGGACGACTGGGCGCCGATAGAAGACCAGGACGAAATGGGCCTTCTGGTTGACTTTAAGAAGAACAGTTGGCCCTTAAGTCTTGCCATGGACTTTCTCCAGTCGGAAGATAGCAAATTAGCGCTTGATCCCCTCAGCGGTTTGCTTTTCAGCCTCAGTGGGAAGACCCGTGAGGTGAACTTGGGTGTACGAAAAATCTGGGAAGATACATCCTTGGCGCGATTTTACGTGGGAGGTGGCATTGCACATATTTCAGCGGAGATAGGTGCTTCTCTCCTAGGTGTTTCCCAATCCGAGCAGGACGATGCGGTAGGGCTTTGGGCAAATGGAGGGGTCTACTTTACACTCGGACACGCGTTCAACGTTGGCCTTGATCTCCGGTACTCCAACGCGAAGGTAACGTTTTTTGGAGTGGAGGGCGAAGCCGGGGGTAGGCATATGGGTCTTCTGGTTGGCTACCACTGGTAACCGCCTCCCAGTGGTCATCGCGCGGGGAGGAAGTGGATGAGATGAATGACAATTGTCCCGCCAATCACCTATTACCCCAGGCAATGAAAGTTGTGATTGCAGGGGGAGGCACGGGAGGGCATCTTTATCCTGGGATTGCGCTGGCCCAGGCTTTTACGCAGTGCGATCCCGCCTCCAAAATCCTCTTTGTCGGTACCGCCACCGGTATGGAGGCCAAACTGTTGCCGGAAGCGGGGTTCGCCTTTGCCGCGATCCCCGCGCGGGGATGGGTCGGAAAAGGGATGATGGATCGCTTGCGCGCAATCATGAATGTCCCGTTAGGATTTTGGAAATCTGTCCAGATTCTGCGGCGCTTCCTGCCGCATCTGGTGATTGGTATCGGGGGATATGCTGCGGGCCCGGTGATTTTGGCCGCCTGTTGCCTGCAACACAAACGTCTCCTCTTGGAGCCTAACGCCGTGCCGGGCCTTGCCAACCGATTGATGGCGCCGTATGCCCACAAGGTGATCATCGCGTTCGATGCGACACGGGCCTACTTGAAGGGTCGGAACCTGGTCTGTTGCGGGACGCCAGTGCGTCCCGAAATTGTGGCGGTGCGTCGTGAGCCCCGTCCAACGGTTGCCTCGCCGCGGGAGAGTGGGCCACTGAGGCTGTTGGTGCTGGGAGGGAGTCAGGGGGCCCACGCCATCAATCGCGCCATGATGGAGGCGGCCCCGCTCCTTGCCGAACACCGCGTGGTTATTGTCCATCAAACCGGCAAAAAGGATGAAGCGATCGTGCGGGAGGTCTATGCCCGCCACGGGATCTCCGCGCGGGTGTCGGCCTACATTCAGGACATGGCGGCAGCCTACGGGACGTCCGATCTGGTTATCAGCCGGGCTGGCGCCGGCACCCTTTCCGAAATGACAGCGGTCGGGCTGCCCGCGATATTAATCCCTTATCCGTTTGCACAGGGACATCAGGGGAAAAATGCGGAGGCCCTGGCGGCCGCCGAGGCGGCCGAGGTTATTTTGGAACCAGACCTAACCGGTCCGATCTTGGCGCGGCGGATCATCGCGCTGTTGAATGCGCCGGCGCGGCGGGCCGAGATGCGGGAGGCCACGGCGCGGCTGGGTCATCCCGATTCGGCGCAAGAGATCGTTCGGATCGCCTATCAGGTTGTGGGAATGGTTCCGTGTGTGGAGAGGGTCATGTGAAGCAGGACGTGCGGGAGATGTTTGGCGACTATCCGGGGGAGGTGCGCTTTGCCGAGCCGCTTGCGCCCTATACCTCGCTCAAGGTGGGCGGCGTGGCGGATGCGATGCTTTTCCCCAAGTCCACCGCGGAAATCGTGACGGCTCTGTCGTGGATTCACCGGCATCGGCTCCCCTTTTTCGTGCTCGGCAAGGGGAGCAACCTGCTGATTAAAGATGGCGGCATTGCGGGCGTGGTGATCCATCCCCGCACGAACCAGATTGTACAAAATGGGGAGACGGAACTGGTGGCCGATTCCGGGGTCTCCTACCCCCGTCTGTCGGCTGTGGCGATGGCCCGAGGGCTTTCCGGTCTGGAGTTTGCGGCCGGGATTCCCGGCACCGTCGGCGGCGCGGTTGTCATGAACGCCGGCATCCCGAATGAAGAGACTGCGGCGGTCTTATCGGAGATTGTCTGGATACATGAAAATGGAGAGACCGAAAGATTCACGCGGGGCGCGCTCTCTTTTGGATATCGAAGGTCGCGGCTCCCGCGTGGGATCATGGCCTCCGCCTCATTTTGTCTTTTGCCCGCGTCGCAGGCGGTGGTACAGGAAAAACTTCAGGCCCTCCTTGCGCATCGCAGGCAGACACAACCGCTCTCCGATCCGAATATGGGATCGGTCTTTAAAAATCCGGGGGGCGATTTTGCGGGCGCCCTGATCGAAAAGGTGGGCCTGAAGGGATACCAGATTGGGGATGCTCAAATCTCGCCACGCCACGCCAACTTCATTGTCAATCTCGGACAGGCCACGGCGCGAGATGTCCTGGCCCTCATCCGAATCATGGGGGAGCGTGTGGAACGCGAATGCGGTGTCACGCTCACGTTGGAAGTGCAGATCGTCGGGAGAGACGAACGATGCCCTCAATAGAGAAAATTGGGGTGCTTATGGGGGGGGTGTCGGCGGAACGGGCGGTCTCGCTCAAAAGTGGGGACGCCATCACTGCGGCCCTACGACGGCTGGGACGAAATGTACAGCCGATTGACGTGGACGCGGAAATCGCTCAGACACTCCGTGCTACGCAGGTCAGCACCGCGTTCATCGCCCTCCATGGCGGCGGCGGTGAAGATGGTTCCATTCAGGGGCTTCTGGAAACCCTGCGTATCCCCTATACCGGATCGGGTGTGCTGGCCAGCGCGTTGGGGATGGATAAGGAGCAGTCCTGCGCGCTCTTTGCGCATCATGGTATCCCAACGCCACATTCCGTCTTTGTGACGCAGAAAGAAGCAGCCCCCACGCTGCCCTTTGATTTCCCTGTCATCGTTAAGCCGGTCTCGCAAGGCTCTAGTCTGGGGGTGACAAGGGTTTTGCGGGCAGATGCGCTGGAAGAGGCGATGGCCACGGCCTTTGCCTTGGATGCTCGGATCATGATTCAACCCTATATTACGGGCCAGGAGGTGCAGGTGGGGATTTTACAGGAGACGCCCCTCGGCGCAATTGAAATCCGGCCCAAAACAGAATTTTACGATTACACGGCCAAGTACGTTCCGGGGATGTCCGAACATCTCTTCCCGGCATTGTTGCCTCCCGAAGTTTATCAACGGGTCCTGTCGTTGGGACTTGCGGCGCATCAGGCCCTAGGATGCAGTGGAGCCAGTCGCGTAGACCTGCTGGTGGACCAGGAGATGAATCCGTATGTGTTGGAGGTCAACACGCTGCCCGGGATGACGGAGACGAGCCTGCTGCCCGAAATCGCCCGTCATGTGGGGATGGATTTCGACGCGCTGGTGCTCCAAATTCTTTCTACGGCCGGACTCGACAAGACAAGGCGCCGATGAAGCGTACACGTAAGAGACAACCGTTGCCGTGGAACACGATTGGCCGATGGGCGGCAATGCTTGCGGCCTCGACCGGTCTGGGGGTCATCCTATTTGCCCTCTATTCCGGTGTCTGCCGTGTGATGGCCTCGTCTTATTTTGAGGTGCGTGAAATACGATGGATCGGGTTGCAGCATCGGGACGCGGCGCGGATGAACCTGTTCTTTCAGGATGTCTTGGGTCGCAATCTATTCCAGGTGGATGTAGCGCATATCCAGAGACGGATTCTTGCGGACCCCTGGATTGAACAGGGCGCGGTGAAGAAGCTCTTTCCAAACCGACTCCTGTTTGTCATATCGGAACACACTCCCGCCGCGGTGGCCGTGGACGATCCCTATCATGCGGTACTTCTTTCGGCGACAGGGAGGGTGCTTGAACTGGGGGGGGACTATCCGCCCGATCTGCCGCGTGTTATCCATCTGCGGCGAGAGGGGTTGCCGATCTTGCGGCTGGCTTTGCAATGGACCACGCTCCTGTCGGACCATCCGGATGCGGTGATGGACCTTGCCAATCCGCAGGATCTTGTGATCCACCTGAATCCCCAGTGGGCGCTGCATGTGGGCGGAACTTCGGAAGTGGCATCGGAAGCGGGCCATGTGGAGGCCAGCATGACGCAACAGTGGCGTCGCTTTCTGGAGGTGAAAGGGCGTCTTTTACAGGCGGCCAGCCAGCCGCTGGCGATTGACCTGCGTTTTCCAGGGAAGGTCATCGTGCAGGCGCGGGAAGCGGAATTTCTGTGAACGATACAACACGTTGAGCCAGATATGGCAAAAGAAATTATAGTCGGATTGGATGTGGGCACGACGAAGATCTGCGTGATTGTGGGGGAGGTCTCGGAGGACCACCGGATTGACATTATCGGCGTCGGCACACACCCCTCGCATGGGCTTAAAAAGGGGATGGTGGTCAACATCGAAAGCACGGTGGAGTCCATCCACAAGGCGGTGGACGAGGCCGAGCTGATGGCCGGCGTTCAGATCGAGGCCGTTTATACCGGCATCGCGGGTGGGCATATTCGGGGGTTCAATAGCCGTGGCGTGATTGCCGTCAAGACACACGAGGTGACCCGCGCCGATATTGCGCGCGCCATTGAAACGGCCAAGGCGGTGCAGATTCCGGACGACCGGGAGATACTGCACGTCATCCCACAAGAATTTATCGTGGATGCGCAGGACGGCATCAAAGACCCGCTCGGCATGTCCGGTGTGCGGCTGGAAGCCGATGTCCATATCATTACCGGCGCCGTCACAGCCGCGCAGAATATTGAAAAGAGTATTCACCGCGCCGGACTGCGGAGGGTGGACATGGTGCTTCAACCGCTCGCCTCCAGCGAGGCGGTGCTGACGTTGGAAGAAAAAGAGATGGGCGTGGCGATGGTAGACATTGGGGGTGGCACCACCGATCTTGCGATTTTCGTGGATGGAAACGTGCGCCATTCTGCGGTGATTGCGATCGGCGGCCACCATTTTACGAATGACATCGCCATCGGACTGCGCACCCCACCCGCCGAGGCGGAAAAGATCAAAATCAAATATGGTTGCGCGGACATCGAGAAAGTGCGGGAGACGGAGATGCTGGAGGTGCCCGGCATTGGGGGGCGCCCGTCGCGCACCCTCTCGCGCCAGGTTCTCTGTGAAATCATTCAGCCCCGGGCGGAAGAGGTCTTTGCGCTGGTGTCGCAGGAGATCGAGAAGATGGGCTACCAGGAGAAAATTACCTCCGGCGCGGTCATCACGGGGGGGATGGCCTCGATGCCGGGGATGATGGAGGTGGCGGAACGGATGATCGCTTGTCCGTCGCGCATCGGACGGCCCACCGGCGTGGGTGGACTGATTGACGTGGTGTACAACCCGATGTATGCCACGGGGGTCGGGCTCCTTCTCTACGCGGTTCGAAACCGCGATAAGACCGAAGTCCGACAGGCGGGGACGGGCCAAGTGTTCGCGCGCATCCGGCATCGGATGCGGGAATGGGTGAAGGAGTTTTTTTAGTCGCCGGCGCCGAGACGCCCGCGTAAAATGGAAAGGGGGAAGCGCATGTTCTTATTCGACGAGGACGATCAGTCCGCAGCCACGGCGCGTATCAAGGTCATGGGGGTTGGCGGGGGGGGATGCAATGCGGTCAACGGCATGATCCATCATGGCTTGGATGGTATTGACTTCATCGCGGCCAATACCGATCTCCAGGCATTGAAGCTGTCGCGTGCCCCACACAAAATTCAATTGGGCACAAAATTAACGCGGGGATTGGGCGCTGGCGCCAGGCCCCAGGTGGGCAAAGAGTCGGCGTTGGAGACGGTGGACCAAATCAAGGAGACTCTGGACGGGGCGGATATGGTCTTCATTACGGCTGGCATGGGGGGCGGCACCGGCACCGGTGCCGCCCCCGTGATTGCAAATACCGCTAAGGAGATGGGGATTCTCACGGTTGGGGTGGTCACGAAACCGTTTCATTTCGAAGGGGCCAGGCGGGGCCATCAGGCGCAAGAGGGGTTAGAAGAGCTTAAGAAGAGCTGCCATACCGTGATTGTCATTCCGAATGAGCGGCTGCTGAGCGTCGTGGAGAAGGGGACACAAATGAAGGCCTCCTTCGTGATCGTGGATGATATTTTACGGCAGGCGATCCAGGGGGTCTCCGATCTGATTACGCTGCCGGGATTGATTAACGTAGACTTTGCCGATGTCCGCACCGTGATGTCTCACGCAGGGCGCGCGGTCATGGGGACGGGCATTGCGCGCGGAGAAAATCGGGCCGCCGAAGCGGCGCAGAAGGCCATCTCCAGCCCTCTTCTGGAAGACAGCTCTATCAAGGGGGCGCGCGGCGTCCTCATCAACATTACGGGCGGTTCCGACCTCTCCTTGCATGAAGTCACCGAGGCCGCCATGATGATCCAAGACCTGGTGGATCCGGACGCCAACATTATCTTCGGCTCGGTGATCCATGAAGATATTTCGGAAGAGATGAAGGTAACCGTCATTGCCACCGGTTTCGAGGAGTGCGAAGTCCGCGAAGTTGGAAACGGCCGGCCGACCTCTCGAAAAGAATCCCCAAAACTTCCAGAGAAGCCCGCACTGAGACCCGTCTTGCGGGAGGTGGGGCGGCGGGGTGGCAGAGAGGCCGCGCAGACCGACGAGGCCTCCTGGGACATTCCCACGTTTCTTCGAAAACAGGCGGACTAGCGGCGATCACGGAAGCGGGCTTCAAATGTCGGTCTACAACTGGGAGGGCGGCTGCTACCTGATCTCTCCGTTATTGGCACGGGAGGGCCTTTTTCACTTCTTCGGCGCGCGACGGCTGGCCGATACCGCATCGCTTGGGCTCCCCGCAACGGCCTACCACCTCCGCCAAGTCCATGGTGATCGGGTCTGTCTCGTGGATCGTGACGGGGAGCAGGAGGGGGACGGATTGACGACGAATCGGGCGGACATGTTATTAACCATCTCGACGGCCGATTGTGCGCCGATTTTGCTGTTCGATCCGGTCCAGCGGGCCATCTCGGCCATTCACGCGGGCTGGCGCGGCACACTCCTCGGCATTGTCAAAAAAGGGGTGCGGGAGATGGGGCGTCATTTTGGCAGTCATCCGCCACATCTGATCGCGGCCATCGGACCGGCCATCGGGCGTTGCTGCTACGAAGTCGGAGCAGCGGTGTGGGAGCAGGTTGATCCAACCCATCGGGATGCGGCGGTGACGCGCAAAGCGGGCGAAAAAGCGATGTTAGATTTGCCGCGACTCAACGCGCTCCAACTGGAAGAAGCGGGGCTTATGCCCGCGCAGATCTCGGTTTGCGACCTCTGCACGGCCTGTGCGCCGGAGTCGTTCTATTCCTATCGGCGAGAGGGAAAGACCGGGCGGATGCTCAGTGGCATTGCTTTAAAGGGAGGCCGATCCTGACGATGAAGACGTTGGCGTTCATTGGCGCGGGCAACATGGCGGAGGCCCTGATCCGGGGCGTGCTCCATGCGGGTCTGTTCAAACCGGACGCCCTGATTGCTTCCGATCCGGCCTCCGCCCGGCTGTTACGAATGAGCGAAAAGTATGGTATTCGCACCACGCCAGACAATCGGCAAGCGTCGGATGCGGGCGATAGCGTGGTGCTGGGGGTCAAGCCCGCAGCCGTTGCGTCGGCGCTCTCCGATGTCCGTCCTCTGCGTGGTAAACTGCTGATCTCCGTGGTTGCGGGTGTTCCAATCGAACGGTTACAATCGGGTGAGGAGCGGGGCGTCATCCGTGTGATGCCCAATGCGCCGGCGTCGGTCCACGCGGGCGCCACGGTCCTGGCCGCGGCGGCGGGGGCGGACCCTGAAATGACGGCGTTTGCAGTACGCATCTTCGAGTCCGTGGGGCGGGTCTGGGTCCTCTCTGAATCTGACCTGGATGCCGTGACGGGGCTGTCGGGGAGCGGACCTGCCTACGTGTTTATGATGATCGAGGCCCTGGCGGATGGCGGAGTGAAGAGCGGTCTAAACCGAGAGGTGGCCCTGGCCCTGGCGGCGCAGACCGTCTTCGGCGCGGCCAAGATGTTGATCGAGATGGGCGAGCATCCGGCGCGCCTGAAAGATTTCGTGGCATCGCCGGGGGGGACGACGATGTCGGGCCTCCATCAAATGGAGCAGGGTGGAGTCCGCGCGGCCCTCATCTCGGCGGTGGAGGCTGCGGCGCAACGCTCCAAGGCGCTGGGAGCGTTGGAAGGAAAGTAAGCATGTTCGTCGTAGCCCACTTTATCTCTGCGCTGGCTACGATGTTGGGCATGGTGTTGGAGTTTTATACCTGGGTATTGGTTGCCCGCGCCGTGTTGTCGTGGGTCAATCCAGACCCCTATAATCCGATCGTCCAGTTTCTCTATCGGGTGACTGAACCGGTGCTGGACCCGGTCCGACGGCGGATGGGGCTTGGTATGGGGATGGACCTCGCGCCGATGGTGGTCATCCTCGTCATCATGTTCCTCAAACAATTTTTGGTCCGTTCGCTGTATGACTTGGCGAATCGGCTGCAATAGGCATCCAGAACGACCGGTCAATAGACCCTAGAACGCATAGCGCTATGACGCCCTTAGAGATTCGACAGGCCACGTTTCAAACCCGATTTCGTGGATACGATTCGGAGGAGGTGGAGACCGTTCTGACCCGCCTGGCGGAAGAGATGGAGAGGATGGTTTCCGAAAATAATGCCCTGAAGACCCAGTGCGAGGAGAAGAGCGGCATCATTGCGGAGCTGCGAAAGATGGAGACTACGCTGACCGGCACGTTGATGGCCGCCCAGAAGATGAGCGAGGAGATGAAGACCGTCGCAAAAAAAGAGGGGGAGATGATCCTGCGTCAGGCGGAGTTGCGCGCCGAAGAGATCATCGCGACTGCGGTACGTCAGGTCAACCAACTCCAAGGCGAGATGGTGAACCTGCTTCGACAACGCGGGCTTTTCGTTGAACGGGTACGCTCCCTCATGCAAGGCTTGGAAAGTACATTGCAATGGGAGACCGAAAAAGATGGGAGCGGGGAGAGTGCGACGGTGGGGCCCAGATGACCTTTACACGCGCGCTGCGGGCGCGGCTTTACCCCACGGAGCAGGGACGCCGACGCGAAAGGATGCGTCGCATGCATGGCGCGCGGAGAAAGCGCGGCATGGGGTACGTTGTCCTTTTTGCGCTTCTTGCCGTCGTCCTGGGGACCGTGGGATGGGGCCAGGACACACATCGGGATCCGAACGACTTGCTCCGGAACACCCCGCTACGTATCACATCGGGGGTGGCGGGGAGGGCGCTCAATTTCAACGCATTCTGGCCGCGCTTCGACCGCATTGAGGCAGGACGGAGCGTGGCCTATTTTGAAGGGGGCATCAAGGCGACCTATACGATTGATCCGCGCCTTCAGGCCACGATGGAGCGGTTTTTTAAGGAGCATTCAGTTCCCTATGGCGTCTTTGTGGCGATTCATCCCCCCACAGGCAAGGTATTAGCGATGGTCGAATATTCGGCGCAAGAGCCGGAGGCTCGGCATCTGGCCCTGCGGGCCACCTATCCGGCGGCATCCATTATCAAGCTGGTGACCGCTGCCGCGACACTCGAGGGGAACTTTGCGAATCCCAACACGGTGATTGCCTACCACGGCAGCCCCTATCAGATGGGCCCCAGCTCTTGGAGAGACCATCCCAGAAAGGACAAGATCAAGACGACCTTTGCAGAGGCGCTGGGCGACTCCAATAATGTGGTCTTTGCGAAGATGGCGCTGCGATGGTTGAATCCGTCCCGGTTAATGGCCTA
>Ga0247727_10018153_pt1 | contig 11104 bp, 7 predicted proteins | sample WisWelCaveWW1625_FD_202498 | JGI IMG/M metagenome (GOLD analysis project Ga0247727, IMG submission 202498) | Biofilm microbial communities from Wishing Well Cave, Virginia, United States - WW16-25 | ecosystem: Environmental > Aquatic > Deep subsurface > Groundwater > Cave microbial mat | place...
TGAACGAGACCAGCGGGGCGCGCAACGACAGCCACGGCGCGAACCACCTGACCGATAACAATACTGTGGCATCCGCGGCGGGCAAAGCCGGCAATGCGGCAAACTTCGTCGCAGCCAACAGCGAATACCTGAGCGTCGCGGATAACGCCTCCCTCAGCATGGGCGATGTGGATTTTACGATCTGCGCGTGGACGTATCTCTCCAGCAAGACCGCCGAGCGACCGATCCTGTCGAAATGGGATGCGGCGACCAACAACCGCGAATATTTCATCGCCTACGATGCGGCGGCGGACCGGTTCGTTTTCATGGTTTCCTCGGACGGCATCGCCGCGCCCTCGGCGACTGCCACTGCCAATAATTTCGGGTCGCCCTCCCTCAACACCTGGTACTTGATCTGCGCCTGGCACGATGCCCTTAATAACACGGTCAACATCCAGGTCAATAATGGCACCGCCAATAACACAGCGCTCTCTACGGGCGTATACAACGGCATTGCTTCACTTGATATCGGGAGAAGAAGATTAGCCACTTCACAGGCGTACATGGACGGGAATGTAGATGAAACAATTATCTACAAGCGGGCGCTGACCGCCGCCGAGCGCGCCTGGCTCTACAACAACGGACTCGGACGCACCTACGCGGACCTCACCCCGCCTCCCCCTTCGGCAGTCACCACCACAACCACCATCGCCTATGACACGGGGGGCCGCAAACTCTCCATGTCTGATCCTGATATGGGCAATTGGACTTACGCTTATGACGCCAACGGCAGCCTGACGCGCCAAACCGACGCCCGCGGACAGCGCATCTGCCTGTATTACGATTCGCTGAGCCGCCTTACCGGCAAGCACTATCGCACCGATGATAACTGCCCGACCAATCCAACCTTTGACGTAACGTATAGCTACGATTCAGGTGCGAACGGCATAGGCAGAAGAACCTCCATGACCAGTGCATCGAATGGAGAAACGGTTTCCAATTCCTGGACCTACGACACGCGCGGCCGCGTGAAAACCGAAACGGTCATGGGCTATACCACCGAATGGGATTACAATGCGGCTGATATGCCCAACTGGATGAAATACCCCGACGGCGAGACCGTGAACTACACCTACAACTCCCGCATGCTGCTGGATAGTGTGATTGGAACGACTACCTATGTTTCTTCCACACTCTACGACTCTGCGGGAAGAATGACCAACCGCGCATTGGGCAACGGATTGACCCAAGCCTACACCTATTATCCCTGGAACGCTCCCGCGCAAGGCGGCAGGTTGCAAAACCTCACAACAGGTTCTCTCCAAAACATCAATTACACCTATGACCCGGTGGGCAACATCTCGCAAATTACCGACAGCGTCGCCAGCGAGACGAGCACCTACGGGTATGACACCTTGAACCGTCTCACCAGTTGGACGTTGAACGGACAGACCGAAAGTTATGGCTACAATGCCGCGACGGGCAATCTCGAAACGAAAGGCACCCTCACCCTGCAATACAATGATGCCGCACATGTTCATGCAGTAACCAGCGCCGGAACAAACACCTATCAATACGATGCCAATGGAAATCAGACCATCAGAATGATCGGTGCAGATAGGTATGATCTGACTTATGATGCCGAGAGCCGACTCGTCGAAGTGAAGAAGAACAACGTGAGCATGGCAACTTTCGTCTATGACGGGGATGGACGGCGCGTGAAATCTGTGATGGGCAGTGAGACCATTCTGTTTATCGGCGGACATTACGAATTCAACGACACGACGGATGAAGTGACGAAGTATTACTTCGCGGGCGCTTCCAGGATCGCAATGCGAAAATATACTATTCCTCAATCCATGACAGTGGAATATCTGCTCGGTGACCATTTGGGCTCGACCAGTCTTGTCACGGATGCTTCAGGAAACCTGCTCACGGAAACGCGCTACAAAGCCTGGGGAGAAGTGAGATACACGACACCCAATCAAACCCTGCCGACGCGTTACACCTATACGGGACAGTATTCCTACATGAATGATGAAGCTACAGATTTGGGCAGTGCAGGCTTTGGCTTGATGTTTTACAACGCGCGTTGGTACGACCCTTATCTTAACCACTTCACCCAACCTGACACCATTGTACCAGACCAGTACAACCCCCAGGACTGGAACCGCTACTCCTATGCGCGATACAATCCGCTAAAATATACGGATCCATCAGGACACAAGGTATGTGATGGTGCTGGCATGAATGGGAATTGTGATCAATCAGGTATTCCAGGCACTATAGCTCAAATAAAAATTGCATTGAAATCCTCTGAAGTAAAATTGAAAGGCAAATGGTCTTTTAAACACGCGTATGCAGCTTATTTGGGAGTCACCGCTGTGGGCGAGAAATTGGCTCGGTCAATCGGTAGCAGCGCAGAGGACGCTTTCAAGAATACGTATGGCAGTACAACTATTGAGTGGGGTTGTCCTGAGTGTACAAGGTTAGGTAGAACAGTTGATGCCGATACAATAAAGTTTAGGGACTTCTATGGGGACCATAACGCCTCCCAAATGTTAATGAACACAAATCTCGTTATTCATGAGCTTGGGCATATGCTTGAAAACATTATCGCCTACACCTTGCCAGATGGGACACTGTATAAACCTGCCCGGTCCAGTTTGCCGGCAAACCTTGCAAACAACCGCGATGGGCTTGCTGCTCGGTGGATTTATCAGCAGAGTGATGACATTTCGTCCGGAGAGATTTTTGCTGATATGTTTGTTGGTTGGGTTCAAGGTGCTTGGGCACATAATCTGGACGGGTCTCTGACCGATAGAGCTGAGGATCGCGGCGCTTGGATGAATCAAAACATGCCAATATTTTTGGACATGGTGCCATAAGATGTAGGATTGAAGTTGCGATGAAAAACAAATCCCTAACACGAAGGATGTCTATCAGCATTCTAATTGGCGCAATAATATTGGTAGTGGCCACATATTTTTCCATAGGCCAAAGGAATATTTTGCCATCGCCAGGAGAACCTGAATATACACAAACTCCTGAGACGAATCGCATCTTTACGGCGACCAGTTTACCAACATCCACAATTACGGCCACAAATGTTCCAACCTCTACGATTACGTCTACTTGGACACCTCTCCCAACGATTCAATCTGATGATGTCGATATGTTTGTTGAATCTTTACACCTCCAATGCACGCTTCCGTGTTGGGGGGACATGATCCCAAGAGAGACAAGTGAATTGGAGGCAAAACACTTTTTATCTTCTTTCGGAGAATTAGACAGCAGCAGTACATTTTTTAACTATCGAGGCAGGCCAGTGGTTATTGACTTGACATTCGGCGATGGCTTACTTACTAGCATTAATCTTCCTCCTGAACTGACTGAATACTACCGAATTCATTACTTACTTGCTAAGTTTGGATTGCCAGAGGATGTTCAACTTGAAATATTCCCTCAAACTGCAGAGGGCACCTCTTGGTTTAATTTAGTTCTTTTGTATCCACGAGATGGCTTCTTTGCCATTTTCGCTGCTGAAGGAAAACCTGTCAATTCAATAATCAACATATGCCCAGAAGATGTTTCACCTGATTTGTATTTGGTCGAATCAAGAACCTATTCACTGGAACAGATGAATGGATTTATTTCTTTGATCCTTGGGCAAGTACCCAAGTCTTTGGAGTCACTTACGGACATAGATAAGAGCCAATTTTATGAGATTTTTCGCAAGCAAAATAACCAATGCATCGCAACTAAAGTTCAAACACCTTGATCTTCAGGTCTTGACGTGAGTGTGCTCAGTCGGGCGCATTGTACGATCCCAACGGCAATCAAAAGAAACGCGTGGTGGATGGACAAACTCTTGCCCTGGAATATGATGCCGAAAACCGACTAGTCAAGGTCTGCCAGGACGCCTCGAATAACGCCGTGTGCGATAGCGGCGAAACTGTCATCGCTACCTTTGTCTATGATGGCGATGGACGTAGAGTCAAGAGCGTGATCGGCAGTGAAACGATATTGTTCATCGGCGGACACTATGAAATTAAGAATCCCGGCAGTGGACAGGAAGTGACCAAGTATTACTTCGCCGGAGCGAGTCGAATTGCCATGCGAAAATACACCATCCCGCAATCCATGGCTGTGGAATACTTGCTCGGTGACCATTTGGGTTCCACCAGTATCACCACAGACGCCAATGGAGCGAAGGTCTCTGAACTGAGATATAAGCCCTGGGGCGAAGCTAGATATTCGTGGACAGCAGGCGCATCCACCACGCCTGCGTACATGCTGAACAACTACACCTTCACGGGACAATTCAGCTACATGGACGATCCATCCACGAGTGGGGTGACAGAGGGCTTTGGCTTGATGTTCTACAATGCAAGGATGTATGATCCTGTGACAGGGAGATTCACCAGCGCGGATACAATCATTCCTGGTGGGGTGCAGGGCTTGGATCGGTATGCTTATGTAAATAACTCGCCATTGAATTATATTGATCCAACAGGTCATAACTGCGAACCCGGAGACACCGAACCCGGAGGGTATTGTTGGTCTCCACATCCCGACAAACTTGACCCAGCTATGCTCAAAAAAACGGCCCATGGGATGGAAGTATACGAATTTTATAAAAGGCTTTATACAGATAAAAAAGGATGGTGGTGGACAACCTACGGTGCAGATGGCCACTTTTCAGCTTGGGATTTTATAGGAATGATGTATGGATATGAATTAGGTATTATAGCTACTAATGGCACATATAAGGCCGAAGTCTATCCAGACTATACGGAAGCCATGGTAAGAAATTCACGTCAATATTGTAAAGAGCTCAAAGGAGGATGCGATCCATCTTCTGCTGTAGGCGCATTCATGCATCTATCATTTTATAGCCAATCTACGCAAAAAAGAGCTCAAGACGCAACTCCAGATATGTATATGTTAGATGCAAATAGGATAAGTGGTGGAATGGACCTTGCTGCTGCAATCCAGAACCCGGCCGCATTTGGTCATCCGGAATGGAACGATGGATTTGTAAATGACAGGCCATATTCAGTTGGCAATGGATCGCTTTTCACCTATAGCCCTCGTTCTTGGTTGTGGAAGATAGGTGGCGATAATGATGATGATCCAGCATATGTATTGACTGGTTGCCAATTCCTGGATGCAAAAGGGTACACAGATTTGTTCTATGCTTGGGGATGTACATTCCCATAATCATGTAATCATAATTCGGAGATATGAAACAAGATGAAGGCAAAAAATTCTTTGATTGTTTTGATGTATATTGGAGTGGGACTCTTAGCATGTTCTCAAGGCACAATTCCTGCTTCAATTGAAACGGCTACTGTGAAACCGCTTTCCTCAACGGCAATCCCTATCACACCAACCTATACGGCCTTGTCAAGCTGCGTAAGTGTTGTTAAGCAACCTTCCCAAAATCTGCCCGCCCAAGGAAATATTATCCTTTCCGGAGCGCCCTATTACTCTGGAGCGCCGCTTTTTACCCCTTCATATTTGTTAGATCTGAGTTCAGGAGAGAAAATTATCCTGCCGCAAGAAAAGAATAAAGTTATTGTTGACTCATCATTTTCAATCTCACCAAATAGAGAGAGACTTGAATATGTTCAGGAAAATGCTGATCGAAATGAGAAGTTTGATAAGATATTGTATATTGTAACAGCGGACGGAGTTGAGAATACGACTATTCCAATCGAAATAAACCAGAGAGGTTTTCACTGGTTAGATAACAATTATCTTCTTATAGAAAATTTGAGAGACGATTGGACCTCCACATCTGGAGCAAGGGCCACCTTGTGGCTCTTCAATCCTTTCACTGGAGAAAAACGAGAGCTTTTTAGTGACTACCCCGACCAATTTGTAGTAGATAATTTGCTTTGGGAATTTAGCCTAAGCCGTGTGATATATAACTCTACTCTTACCCGAGTCATTTATCCTACAGTTGTAAATTATTCTCCTGTAATAAGGTTGGTTGACGTACAAACAAATCAATTCCTTGTTGATATTCCAACGACCGATTTTGGAAAGTTTCCAGCATGGTCCTCGGATGGGAAACGAATGGCGTTCGCTACACAGACAAATAAGCAAGCAGATCGAGATTCTTATCAGGATGAAATATTTATCCTCAGTGAAGAAGGCGAACTTATTCAATTGACCCAGCTCTCAAATGCTAATAATTATTCTTATATAACTGGTCTCTCATGGTCGGCAGATAACCATCAAATTGCTTTCTGGGTGAATAATACGGATTGGGAAAAGGACCATACTGGTGTTCATCTATCAGTTGTAGACACATATACTAAAGAGGTGTATGAGTATTGTGATTTCGGAAATTCTGATGGGATGATTTACATCCCTAAGGGAAATCCTATATGGTCACCAGATGGCAAGTATTTATTAGTAAACTTACAAGATCCCAGCGATGATAGACATATTCTTGTTATTCTTGTAGAAATATCTACTGGCAATACTTTCCAAGTTGGTGAGAATTACCAAGCAGTAGGATGGTTAAAATAATGACAGTTATCTTAACCACTTTACCCAACCCGATAGCATTGTACCAGACCCGTACAACTCACAGGACTGGGATCGCTATTCCTATGCTTGCAACAATCCTCTTCGGTATACGGACCCAACCGGGCATAGATGCGTTGATGACACTGATGGTGAATGTGATAAAAAAATTAACTATTCCGTTCAATCGTCATCCGGGAAGCCAGATGTTCTTTCAAAGGATATCCTAAGTGATAAAGCTAAAGAACTATATGAGTTTTATCGCAGAATGTACGCAAATAAATCTGGCTGGTGGTGGGATGTTTATGGAGAAGGCGGATTCACCATTTGGGAATTTATGGCTGTTCAATGGGGATTAGAAAGGGATTGGTACCCAAACGTCAAAAATTTTAGTACCGCATTAGCCAATGCTTCAGCCATCTGGCACGATATCCAACCGGGTTGCTCTATGCACACGCCTGAATGGAATTTAAACTTTCTTGCCGCTTATACTAGAAGACCTTTCAGAGACACAACAACATGTATTAATAATGGCAAGTGTGATATCGCAAGTGTAGTCCGCCAACCTTCGCAGGGCGGCTCAATGCAAATTGTTGCTGCCATTCAGCAAAGATCACCTTTATCTGTAGATCCAGTAGAACCTGGTGATTTATATAGTGTTGGTAATGTCTCTTTATCATCAGATATCCTCATAAAAATGATCAAAAGAGGTATGGTGTTTCAAGCATGGGGAGGTGGCAACACAATGGTTATGCTAAGGAAGTGCGAATCCGATCTTTTTGGTTACGCTGCATCTAACAACGGAACTCGCGACATAAACAAGGTTAATTACGGTAACTTCTGTGGATAAGACAATGAATGAAAAAATATTCTTTTTCATAATACCTGTTTTCTTGGCTTTATCAGTGAGTTGTTCTAGTCTAAGTCCAACTCAGTCTGGGCAAGCTACTTCAACGATCTCAACACCTGAGGTATTTGCTGCTACGCAAACACCAGTTCCAACTGCTTTGGAAACGCCAACAATGGTGCAAGAAATATCTCAAGCGTGTGTTGAAATAGATATAAACAATGAGTCTGGAGTATCTTTGAAAGGAGTAGCGGTCTTTAATGACTTATCACAAGAATTGGTAAATACTCTTTTCTTACATGATTTGGAAACAACGACCACTAAGATGGGAGCCGATCCAAACAGCCTGGTGAATTTTTGGGGCGTGTCACCGGATCGGAAATACATTTTGTATGAGTATGAGAGACCTGCTGGAGATGATTCTGATTATCGATTAGTTGTCGCTGATGTTCGCGGGCAAGTCATAAAGGATTTCAGTACTCAATTTCCGGGTGACCCTTACATTGCGAACTACTACAACTGGCAAAATAACGAAAATATTCGGGTGGTTCTTTTTTCGGAAAGTCAGGAAGTTTTTAGGATGTCTCCCAGAGTATACAATCCATTTACTGGCGATTACAAAAAATTGCGAACTGATTTCGTAGATTACGTAGGTAAAGATATTGCTTGGGGTTTGGATTGGATAGCGTTGAGTACACTACACATGGAAGGCGCGAACATAGTTTATGACCAGTCCCTTACACGCGTTCTTTTCCCAAGAAGTGGAGATATCGTTTCACTGACGGATGTCGAAACAGGCAAAGAACTCGCTAGTCTATATCTTCCGAACTGGGGTCGCCTGCCCAAATGGTCGCCTGATGGCAACTACCTATCCATTATTGGAACTGCCAAATCAAATGCGACAAAAGCAAGTGATGAGTTTTACATCATTTCTAGAGATGGAGGTGAATTTAAACGGCTTACGCATTTCTCAAATACTTTTGAACAATCTGCAATTGCCGATTATTCGTGGTCACCTGACGGGAAGAAGATTGTTTTTTGGTCTTACACTGAGCTAGGTGATCCAAATGCCGAAGGAGCACAGTCTGAACTTATGATATTGGATATCACAACAGGGGAAGTGACAAATCTTTGTATTCAGGGGATTAGTGCCATTACACCTCTCAACGATGTTGTATTATTTGCTCAACTTGAGCCGATCTGGTCACCAGATGGAAGCCAAATCATGATTTCACAATGGGATACAACACAGGGACAAAATAACAAAAACTACAATGTTCTTGTGATAGATATTCCAAGCTTAATTAGTGTAAAGATTAATGAGAATAAACAGCCCGCTGGTTGGATGACGAAATAGCTCTAATAAGCACCGTGCCAACGGCAACCAAACCACGCGCGTCATTGGCGCGGACACCTTCAATTTGATTTATGATGCCGAGAATCGACTCGTCGAAGTGAAGAAGAATAACGTGGTCATGGCGACTTTCGTCTATGACGGGATGGGAAGCAGGTGAAATCCATTGTCAACGGCGTGACGACCCTATTTGTAGGCGGTCATTACGAAGTCACTAACCCTGGTTCTGGACAGACCGTCACCAAATATTACTTTGCTGGTGCGAGTCGAATTGCCATGCGAAAATATACCATCCCGCAATCCATGGCTGTGGAATATCTGCTCGGAGATCATTTAGGCTCTACGAGTATTACCACTGACGCGAGCGGCACGAAAGTCTCTGAGATGCGTTACAAGCCTTGGGGCGAAGTGAGATATTCGTGGACTGATTCTAATCTCAACACTACACCTACCTATGCCTTGACGAGGTATACCTTCACGGGACAGTATTCGTACATGGACGATCCATCCACGAGTGGAGTGACGGAGGGCTTTGGCTTGATGTTCTACAACGCAAGGATGTATGATCCTGTGTTGGGGAGATTCACCAGCGCGGATACCATCATCCCTGACGGGGTGCAGGGGTGGGATCGGTATGCGTATGTCAACAACGCACCAATTAGATTTACTGATCCCAGTGGACATAAGTGCGCAGGAGACGATGCTGATCTTTGCTCGCCACCAAATTTGCATGTTTCTCCTGATCCAAGTAACCCGGATAGCCTTGATTATGATAAGTTGAAAGACAAAAGAGCAGTAACACTCTATGAGACTTACATAGATATGTGGAATAATAAAGACGGTTGGTGGTGGAAGAGATATGGAAGCGGAGGCTTCACGATATGGGAGTTCATGGCGATCGTTTGGGGATATGAGCAGGCAGGCTATCAAAACACCGATAAATTTGCATCGGCATTAAGTAATAAAGCGGGTGCATGGTGTCTCGCAAGAAACTGCGACCCCTCCACAGCTGAGGGTTCACTGATTTTCCTGTCATCCTATAGTCAATCTGCTCGTAGTCGCGCTAAATGTTTGGGCAATGGCTCTTGTACAATCAATGAGGTTTTTTACAAACCCCCAGCATATTGGGCAGATGACACAATGAAAATTGTGGGAGGCATACAACAAAGCATGCCTGGCTACCCCGCATCATCGGCGCTGTTTGATGTTGGCAATGTTTCCTTGAGATCTGAGATCTTCAAGAAAATGCTGCGACTAGACATGATACATACGGTTTGGGGTCAAAGTGGAGACGACCGTTTGGTGATGCTCACTTATTGCCAATCTCTAATTGTGAACTATGCCGTCTTCAATGGGGGCGCAAGAGCCATCAACCAGCGCACATATAGTAATTTCTGTGGAGGCTAACATGATGTCTGGAATAAAACGGTTTATTTTCGTTGTCGCTTCTTTACTGCTTCTAATTAATTCTTCCTGCTCAACTATCGCTACCGGCACTGGCCCTACCAGCGAAAGCACAACATTACCTACTCTGCATCCTATAGATACGACAAGCCCAATGCCCCCTATCACAGAAACACCTATACCGACGCCTTCGTCAATTCCATTGCCGGCCGTGCAAACTCAATGCGTGAGTGATGCCAGCGAATCTCAAAAACTGGACCTGCAAGGCGTTATGGCATTTGAACAGCCTAATGCGAAACTGGATTTTCAAGCCGCTGAAGAAGCTGGTCAACAGCTGGATTTCAATCTTGGTTTCTATTTGTTCAATCCGAACAACGAAAGAATAATAAAGACCATAGGTGAAGGATTGTCAATTCAGGTCTCGCCTGATGGGAAGTATCTGGCCTATACACATTACGATTCATCAGGTGACAAGGAATTCATAGGAATATTGGACAGTAATGGAAAATTGGTCAATGATTTTTCACTATTCCTTGATGGTCGTTGGCAGAATTACTACAACTGGCAAAACTCAAAAAGATTAAGGATTCTTGCTAAGGCTAATGAAAATAAATTATTGGTACGCTTGCTCGACCCATTCACAATAGAGCATATTCCTCTTCGAACGAATTGGGATGGAGTGTACAAACCTGGTAATCCATTTCAGGAGGTTAGGCACGTAAATTGGAAATTTGATGAAAATTCAAAATACAATGTTTACGGAGCAAATATCCTTTATGATCCCACTCTTACTCGCGTTGTCTATCCCAAAGATGATGGTGTTGTTTCGCTGGTTAACGTCGAAACGGAAACAGAACTTGCAAGCGCCCGCTTTGTAGATTGGGGACGTTTGCCAAGCTGGTCACCTAATGGGGAGTATCTTACGATATTGAACCATGAAGAAAATGCAGATGAGTTCTATTTAATTTCCAAAGACGGAG
>Ga0247727_10018154_pt1 | contig 11104 bp, 5 predicted proteins | sample WisWelCaveWW1625_FD_202498 | JGI IMG/M metagenome (GOLD analysis project Ga0247727, IMG submission 202498) | Biofilm microbial communities from Wishing Well Cave, Virginia, United States - WW16-25 | ecosystem: Environmental > Aquatic > Deep subsurface > Groundwater > Cave microbial mat | place...
GTTCCCATTCGAAAGACAACAATTGAAATGCAAAATGCAACGTACACTCCGGTGAATAATTTGAAGAAAAGCCCGCTGCCGTCACGCACAATGGTAAAAGAGGCAATCACCCGAGGATAGATGCTCTCGCCCTCTAATTCCGGATCGCCATAGGTCGTTTTATACACACTTTCCTTTGAAGTAATATCAAATTTCAAAATTTTCCAGCCGTCGATTTTTATTCTTTCATCGTATTTGCTTTGCGCTGTATCGGCGACGAAAATCATCTCCGAGGCGTCCATATCACTCTCCTCAATTTCGATCGTCAGTTCCTGTGTATCGAAGGGAAAATGGCGTGTGTCCCATTCCTTCTTCACTACGGCCCGACACTTCTGTCCTGCCCAAACACCTCCGGACTCCGGAAATTCTGTATAGGACAAATCGAAAGCGTATTCTTTGGCGTTGGTGATCTCGGTCGTTTCAACCAATTTCAGCGAAGTATCGGTGTAGTTGTACCAGATCCAGAATTCGGCACTGAACGCCCTGTCCGAAAGGGACAAATCGTAGATTGATGTTACATAAACACCGACGTTACAAATGGCCGGATCTCCACTTTCTTCTTCGACTGGCTCTTCCAGCAACAGGGTATCGGCTGTGAGTGTATCATCCAATGCGACATCCTGTGCAGAAACAAAAAACGGAAAAGCAAACAGGGCAAGGCAAAACGCTTTCATCCAAAATGATTTGACCCAAAGATAAGAGGGTTTTCGAGAAGAAAACATCCAGATTTGCGCTGACTGCTACTCCCGGCGATTAAATGTAAAACTGAAATCATCATTGCCAACATAGAGTTGATTTTGCTTTGTGAGGAGGAACAGCACATTCTGGTCGCCGTAGAGCAAAGAAGTCGTTTTTTCAGGAATATCGTGGTCGAGTTGAAATACAACAATCGAAGGATTTCCTGGAATTCCTCGTAGAATTTGCCACCTTCCGGTACTCTCCGTTGGGCGGTCGTCAGTCCTTGCCAAAGAATAAGTTGTTGGCTGAAATGTCACGGAATCGCGATACAACTTAAGTAACCATTTGAGTTTTTTCCATTCCGGTTCAATTTCCAGATTGTAGTCGGCTGCGAAAGGCTGGCTTGGGGTGCGGGCGACATAGCTTGTGGAAATTGTGGAGTCATCCACAAATAATACACTGTGTGTTATGGCGGGTAGCCTAGTGTCTTCAATAGTTGAAGTTGAAGTTGAAGTTGAACTACGGTTTAGTGTGAAGCTCCATCCTCCATTACCCACCATCAATTTTTGATCATTCGAAATCAAATGATACACGTTGTCATTCAAACGCAGTAATGTGACCTGGTAACTCCTGTTATCCCCGCGATAAAATCGAATCAATCGTATAGAAGGATCCTCATTAAAGCCTTCCACCGTGCCATATCTACCCGAATGTATGACAGAACCGCTGTCTGGTTTAAACCACGGGGTTCCGTTTTTCCCAATACCGTAATCCGCCTGTAACCGAAAGCTTCCGTACAAGGGAACTGTTCGTTTAGATTTCTCGGTCAAGTCCAGTTTCCATCGGATAAAATCCCCGCTCGCTTCTTTTGGAATCCCGATCATTTCTCTAACGCTCGGATCACACGGCGTGCTACCGACCAATCGCACCTTCCAAACATTTGATAAATCTTCCAAAGGAGGAGCGTCCTGATCGCGTGTCGAAGAGCAGGCGTTCAACGTATACAAGATGCACATTGAGAAAAAAACTGGAAAAGAAGGTTTCATCGTCATTTTATTTACTGAATTCGAGAACGTTGTAAAGTAACAAAAGAATCACAAGGTAGAATAGTATATTTAATGCCAAAGACACTTGTTATGTTCATTTTCCGCTTCGGAAAAATACCGCTTTATCTTTTCACTTTTCTGTCGATTCTTTGCATTCGGGATGCAAAAGGGCAGGCAGAGGTCATTGATTCTTTGAATCTGGTTTTACAGCAAGCCAAACACGATACTACCCGGGTTAAGATTCTTCACGATTTGGCTGGTGCGACTCATATGACGAACCCTACAGAGGCCATTCATTATTGTGAGCAGGCACTGAAAATAGCCGAAAGGTCCAAATACACCACCGGAATAGCCCAATCGTATGGGTGGTTGGGATATCTCTACGACTTGCAGGGACAAGTGGAAAAGGCCCTTGATTACAATCACAAGGCGCTTAGAATTCTGGAAAGTCAAAGCGATTTCGAGGGAATGGCAGCGGCTAACTGCAACATTGGTGGTATATGGTTTAACCAGGGCAACTACAGCGAAGCACTCACATATTTTGAAAGTGGGCTGGCGTTGTATCGTAAATCCGGCGTCCCTGGTATTGAAAGTATTTTGAGCAACATCGGGAATGTTTATTACAAATTAGGCGAGACTGAAAAGGCAGACAGTATCTACCACGAAAGTCTGGCGATTCACGAATCGACCGGAAATAGAAGAGGTATTGCTTACGATAAAATGTGGCTCGCTTTAATTGCGCGAGACGAGCATAAGTTTGATGATGCCATTGAAAAATTTTCGGAGAGTTTGATTCTGTTGAATGAAACACAGGATCTCCACGGAGTTTCGTATGTGAAATTCTGCATCGCCGATACCTATTTCAGAACGGGAAATCTGTCCAAAGCGGAAATATTCGCTACAGAGGCTATGAAAATTGCACGGGAAATTGGCAACGTAGAGGACATCACCACTGCTGCTGAGGTGTTGTCACGAATTTATGCAAAACAAAATCGCGGGATGGAGGCATTGGAGATGTACAAGCTGTACGACCAACTGGACGACAGCGTCAATAATATGCAAATACAGCGTGCAACGATGTCTGCGAAACTTCAATATGAATTCGATAAAAAAGCAATGGCCGACAGCATCGCATTTGCTAAGGAAAAGGAAGTACAGGATGCGAAGATGCTGGCAAAAGATCTAGAGGTAGAGAAGCAGAATCTGGAGTTGAAGGCTACGCGTAGAATGGAAATTGTTTTGACCGTAGGACTTTTATTAGTAATCGGATTCGCGATATTCCTTATCAATCGTTACAGGCTCATTCGCCGGCAAAAGCAGATCATCGAAATAAAGGAACAGGAAACCCAGAAGCAGAACGAAACGATACGAACGCAAAAATTAATCGTCGAAGAAAAAAACAAGGAAATAACCGACAGCATCAAATATGCCAAACGAATTCAGGCTGCCGTTTTGCCATCGGCGCGCGTGGTGAAAGAATTGTTGCCGGACAGTTTTATTTTTTACCAGGCCAAAGACATTGTTGCAGGAGATTTTTACTGGCTCGAAAAGTTGAACAACCGGATTTTCTTTGCGGCTGCTGATTGCACCGGACACGGAGTACCCGGCGCAATGGTTTCAGTTATATGCAATAATGGCCTTAACCGCTCTGTCCGTGAACACCATTTTTCTGATCCGGGAAAAATACTGGACAAAACGCGTGAAATTGTCATCCAGGAATTTGAAAAATCCGATGAAACGGTGTATGACGGAATGGACGTTTCGTTGGTTTCATTTCCAGCAACAAATGCTGCTAGTGGCGTTATTGATTTGGAATGGGCAGGCGCGAACAATCCTCTCTGGATTATCCGAAAGGGAAGTCAATCACTCGACGAATATGTCGCAGACAAGCAGCCCATTGGTCGCTATTCGCACAACAACCCTTTTACAACACATAAAATAACTGTTTCGAACGGTGACACACTGTATGTTTTTACCGACGGATTTGCCGATCAGTTTGGTGGGGAAAAAGGGAAGAAATTCCGAAATGCGCGGCTCAAGGAATTGCTTTTGAAAAATGTTAATCTAGAAATGACTGATCAGCGACAAAGCCTGATTAATGCATTCAATCATTGGAAAGGAGACCTGGATCAGATAGATGATGTTTGTCTGATTGGCGTTCGACTATAGCAGACTACCGGCTTGCTTTCCACGGCGAAACAGGCTGAGCAAGCATCTCAGGTTTTTTCTCGATGGCCATTTTTCTGAATAAAGCAAAAGCTGCTTCTGCTGCGTCCTTCTCCAATGGTCGTGACAACTTATCCGGCGTAAAATGTTGCTTGACGAAATCAATCGTGAATTCACCCGAACGGAATTTTTCGTGGTCCAGTGCAAACGCGACGAAATTTAGTGTCGTGGCAAATCCATAAATTTCATATTTCCGAATTGCGTTGAGCATTCCATCAATCGCGTCGTTCCTGTCCTGTCCGTGATAAATCAATTTGGCGATCATCGAATCGTATTCAATCGGAATCGCCATTCCCTCTTCATATCCGTCATCCACCCGAATACCGGGTCCTGAAGGTCTTCGGTAGCGGATAAGCGAACCGAGATCCGGTAGAAAATTACTTTCAGGATCTTCGGCATACACGCGTATCTCAATGGCGTGACCGTCAATTTTAATATCCTCTTGTTTCCATCTCAAGACTTCACCCCGTGCAACACGAATCTGCTCTTCGACGAGATCAAGGCCAGTAATGCACTCCGTAACCGGGTGTTCCACCTGAAGCCGTGTATTCATCTCGAGGAAATAAAAATTCTTATTGCGGTCCAGCAAAAATTCAACCGTTCCGGCGCCTTCGTAATTGCAGGATTTTGCAACGTTGACCGCCGCCTCGCCCATTTTCTTCCGCAATACTGCATCGACAGCCGGAGAAGGTGCCTCTTCAATTACTTTCTGGTGACGTCTCTGAACCGAACATTCCCGTTCATTGAGATACAAAATGTTTCCGTGTTGATCCGCCATCACCTGAATTTCGATGTGCTTGGGATCCTGCACAAATTTTTCGATGAATACCTGGCCGTTGCCAAAGCTCGACGTCGCCTCAGAAACCGCGCGGTTAAATTGCTCCGTGAACTCCTTCTCGTTTTCCACCACCCGCATTCCCTTTCCTCCGCCACCGGCCGAAGCCTTGATCATCACAGGGAATCCGATTTTTTTGGCAATTTTTTTTCCGTCTTCCGGATTGGCGATCGCGCCGTCCGTTCCAGGAACCATCGGTACATCGAATGCTTTGACTGCACGTTTGGAATCCAACTTATCACCCATCACCCGAATGGCCTCAAGTGTCGGACCGATGAATTTGATTCCGGCTTTTGCGACCTTCTCTGCAAAAACTGCGTTTTCAGATAAAAAACCATACCCGGGATGAATACCGTCGACCTTACATCGCCGCGCAACATCTAGAATTTTTTCCATATTCAAATAACTCTCCGATGGCTTCGAGGCTCCGATATGACACGCTTCATCCGCAAATTTTACGAAGGGCGCGTCCCGGTCGGCGTCGGAATAAACAGCGACACTTCGGATTCCCATCCTTTTGAGTGTTCTCATCACACGGAGCGCAATTTCCCCGCGATTGCTTACCAGTACTTTCTTCATTCTTCCGGAATTGGTCTGTAGTTGTCGTCTTTCTTTTTTGGCCTTACGTGAATGTCGTTCGACTTTTTTCTAAAAATATTCAAAAAATTCTGAAGCAAATTAAAGTCCTTTCCCTTTTCGAATGTTTCTTCGTAGTGCAGACCAATACCCTGTGTAAATGGGCCGTTCACGGCTTCGCTACCGGTGTTGGATTCATTGAAGAACGTCATATTGAAGGACCCATCTTCGTTCAGTTTATATTCTACCATCACATCTCCAACAATGCTCCCGCCGGATTGCTGTGTCCCTCCCGGTGTAACCACTCCAAGACTCGTTTTGATGGAGATTTTTTCTCCCAGCTGTTTGTTGATATTGATCTTTGCCCCTTTGTCCGACAAATCGGCAGCCAGCGCATAGTTTTCGGAGATATTACCTAGCACGGCATTGATTTGGTTCTCGGCAAGGCCCAGTGCAGCATTTGTTCCGGCACCCGAACCAAAACCTTGTGTTGGTAAAAATTTCTCCAGGACCAGAAGCGCAAAAAACTGTTTTTTCAATTGATCTGGATTGGCGCGAATTTCATTGATCGCCGCAGTAGCCAGTTCTTCGGCTTTCGGGGCCCTGATGTCAAAGTCAAGTTTTGGATTCATCAGGGTATTGCTCATTATGAGCGATCCAATGACTACCTCTACTTCGGACGGATTGCCCATACCAACGGGAAGAATATCCGCTACGCTTACACTTCTGTAAAAATCTGCAATGATGTTGATGTTTGCATCATAGGGTGATTGGGTCCAGGTTACCGTTGATCCCTTTCGGATGGCGAAATCCTTGTTGACAATATTTTTCATCCGCATAAAATAGTCTCCGTCCTGGATCGTGTAGGTTCCAAACATTTTCACCTCTCCGAGTTCATCGATGGTTACTTCCAAATCTCCTGCGCCAATGCATACGATTTGATCCTCGTAAATGGGATCGAATACCACTGTTACCGCCGCATCGGTGGTGACTTCGAATTTCAGATCAAGTTCAAGACCGGATCGTTCGATTGTCTTTTTTACAATCACTTCATTTGTGATGCTGTCGTGATTCACATACTCGATGAATGAATCCTCACTCAGTTCGTCGGTTCCATACATCGGAAGTATCAGGTTTGTCCCAGGTTCGGTTTTTACAGCTACGTCTATGCGCGTTTTTCCACCATAACCTGAAATATTCACCTGGCCCGTGACGTATGCATCCCCGTAGTAAAACTCGCCTTCCTTAAGAACTGTATTGAGCACATAAAACCGGTCGATCCGGTTTTCGTCCAGATCAAGTGTAATATCGTAACTCCAGTTTTTCCAGTCCTCGTGAAAAACCTGCAAATTGGCCTGCGCTTTATTGCCTTCCTGATCGTAGAGATTCAGGAAATCGCCGACGATTTGTCCTTTGTCCAAATCAATTTTTCCGGATAAACCATAACCGACGTTGAACATCGGAACAAACACCTTTGTATTGGTCAAATCCATTGTGCCCTTCACAACCGGATTGTCAATTTCGCCGGAAACTTTCAGCCGCCCGTTTAGATTTCCCGCAATGTTGGTGTACAATTCTTTGTTCTCAAATGCATTGAGAAAGGCAATATCTGTATTGTCAAAATTGAGGTTGAGGGAAACATTGTCCTTCTTTTTGTCCAGATAATATCCTCCATCAAAACTAAACGTTGTGATTCCTTCACGCTTTAGGCTTCCGCTCATATCAATTGTTTTGGATTCCTGATTCCACGCGTTTCGGATATGGATGTCTCCCACGTGATTATCGTTAATAACCAGTGCAGAAATGTCGGATTCAGATTCCAGGCGAAGGTTCTTGTAGACATCCGCTACACTGCCTTTGACATTCAAAAGCCCGTCGAGTTCGATGCCTGTGCCAACCAATACACCGCTGAGGTCGGAAAGGTCAAAATTGTAGACTTGCAAATTCAGTTTGTCCGAGGGATCCTGAGATACGACCCCGTCGACGCCGATAAAATTATCGCCGTGCAGAATTTTAAAGCCCTCAACCGTTATTTTCTGCGGCGTCCAATCCACAATCGATCCGGGTTTGATTTCCCATTTGTGTTTCTGAAGGAAGAAAAAAGACGGATCAAAGTACGACGTGACGTGACTGTTGTTGTGTACTTCCGAGTGGAACGCAATCAGCGCCGGTTCTGTCCGACCTAAGCCATCCCAACCAATGGTATTCAAAAAGACATTTCGCTTGACATAGGAATCGATGTAGACATTCCGGACTTTGGTACTGTCGTTCAACTGGCCATACTTCGCGGAATAATACAAGTTGGCCTTGGTGCTGTCGAAGTGGTTGTCCAAACGGACCTGGAGAAGTTTGGCTGTGCCACGGACCAAAGAATCGGAGCGGAAATCAAAAGAATAACGGTTGCCTTTTTTGTCGAATTTCGATTTGATGGTAGAATTTATGGCGACATAGAGATCCGCATCCACCAATTCAAGAATCGGATTTATGTCCTTCATCGTCACATTGAGGTCAAAGAAATTGTTGTTGCTGCTATTCACCTCGTCGTGTCCAATCATATTGTCAATGACGTAGGCCATCTGATGCAAAAGCACGTGATGGATTTCCGCCAGTGCGAATTGTCCGCTCAGGTCGGCGTCGACATAATCGGATTTCAGAAGGATGGTATCCCGGCTCGGATGTCGAATAAAATCGACGTACAATTCTTTCATCTCAAAGTCCCGACGTCCGTCGTGATACGAAATGTTGCTGGCCCTCAAGGTACCTTTTAGTTTGTCGAGAGAATTTCCCTCTATCCGCACAGCAAACTCCGCCTGTAGTTTGTGACCGATGGAATCGCGCTGGTTTGCAATTCGATCGATGTTTGCGCTGTCGAGCCGCACATCGAAAACAAATTTCATATCGCCTTTCAGATCTACATAACCATTGTATTCCAACGCAAGGTTGTCGTCTTCTATTGTAAGACTTCCCGGACTCAACGCCGAAAACACGTTGTTTGTAAAATTCCCACCCTTGATATTGATGTCGTGGTAGGTATACTCATTGAGCCAGGCATTGTCAAAGTGGCCGTCAAAATTTATGCTTAAATCCTCTTGATTGAGCCCCTTTGACCCGTCCCTAATCTTTACATATCCAGTCACCGGACCCAGTCGCGGATTTCCAGAAATCACGCCGAGATCCAGATTTTCGACAATGATCTCCCGCGTGTCTACTTCCCGGTCAGGTCCGTCGTAGTAATACACTTCACCTTTCTTTACAAAGTGAAGTCCGTCGTCGGAATGGAAATTTCCGATGCTGGAATACAGATCCCCGTTGACCACAAAGTCCTCCGTTGTACCTACAAAATCACCTTCCACAAGACGTATCAGATCGGCCTTGCGGTACTGATCCAACCATTTTTGAAGTTTCTCCTTTTCAATAAACGGAGACAAATTCAGTTTTTCAACGTCGGCAATCGATGTGCGGAACAATTTGATTCGCTCGAGAAAAAACAAACTGGATGGATCGTCCAATGGCGGAATATCGAAGGAGCCCTTGATGACTGTTGTATCGAGCAAACGGATATCCACATCGCGCAATTTCATTCCGTAAACCGGTCCGCTGATGTCTATGTTTACAATGCGCACCCTGTCTGTCATACCCCAGATGGCCGGGACAAAATAGGCCAGATCTTTGAGGGAAAGTTTTGAGTTGCTGATGTTCGCATCGAACCTGACCTTGTGCACAAAATCACTCCAGTCCTCTGAACCATTTGGCGTCTTCAGTTCGAAATGATCCGAATAAATCCACGAATTTTCAATTCCAATTTTCATTTTGTTCATCGCGATGGCTTGCGGACAGTAGAGAAAATTGGTTGTGAATTTCGACAAGGTAAGTCCGGATTGATCCTGAAAACGCAGATCGTCAATTTTTACGGCGATGCTGTCCCCATCCAATCCAAATTCTGAAAAATGCGACCAGCAATGCCGGAGACGAATGTGCGCGAAGTCCATCCCGTGTTCCTTTGGTTCCACATTATCATCGTCGTAGCTGAATTCGATATCCTCGAGCCAGATGGCATCGACGTTTACGTCAAATGGTGAAGACGAAGTGTCTTCCTCCTCTGACTTGAAAAAATCAACAAGATGCTGGAAATTGAGCGTTGAGTCTCCTTCATATTTTCGCAAATAGATTCTTCCAGTGTTTAATTCGGCACGGGAAATGTTCACAAAGGATTCGCTGAAACTCAACGCATCGATCAAAACGTCAATTGATTTTGTGTACAGCAACGTATCCCCGCGTGTGTCTTCGACATAAATTCCCTCAAGGGTCGCCCGGTCAAAGAAAACAATGTCCACCTTGTCAATCGATACATCGGTACCTAGTTCATCACTGAGCCACTCCGCCACTTCCTGGGCAGCAAACGTCTGAAACCACGAGCTGCGGATTGCGAACACGACAAATATGAGCAAAACCATTACTAGCTCGAACAACGCATAGAGCGAAACGCGTAAAGCCTTCAGTATTTTACCTAATTTTGCGATGGGTAAGAAATAAACCGGAATTAAGCCGTAAATTTAAGTATTCCAGCCGTGAAAGACATCATCATTTTGGGAATCGAATCGTCCTGCGACGACACGGCTGCTTCTGTGTTGAAAAACGGGTTCGTATTGTCAAATATTGTGGCGGACCAGCAAATTCATCAGAAATACGGCGGCGTGGTGCCGGAACTAGCCTCCAGAGCGCATCAGCAGAAGATTGTGCCAGTGGTAGATTTGGCAATCGAAACAGCCGGAATCAAGCGTTCCGAGTTAACGGCTATAGCCTTTACCAGAGGCCCGGGATTATTGGGTTCGCTCATCGTAGGAAGCAGTTTCGCTCAAGGACTTGGTTTTTCGCTCGGAATTCCGGTGGTGGATGTGAACCATATGCAAGCCCACGTCCTTGCTCACTTCATTGAGGATCCGGCGCAAAAAAAACCGGGGTTTCCCTTTTTGTGTCTTACGGTTTCGGGTGGACATTCGCAAATTGTCCTTGTCCGTACTCATTTTGATATGGACGTGATCGGCGAAACAATTGACGATGCAGCTGGAGAAGCCTTTGATAAAGCGGCCAAACTGCTTGGACTCCCCTATCCCGGCGGACCGATGGTCGACAAAATGGCGGCAGAAGGCTCAGTCCGGTTCGATTTTCCGATGCCATCTGTAAAGGGTTACGATTACTCCTTCAGCGGTCTAAAGACCAGTTTGCTCTATTTCATCCAAAAGGAGCAAGAAAAAGACCCTGACTTCGCCAGGAAAAATTTGCGGGACATCTGTGCTTCTTACCAATCGGCGATTGTCACGTATTTGTTTAAAAAACTAATCCTCTGTGCGAAAAATCTCGGCATCCGCGAAATTGCAATCGCGGGCGGGGTCTCTGCGAATTCCCATTTGAGAGCAGAACTGCAGCGCTTTGGCAAGGAATTTGGATGGAACACCTACATCCCGAAATTCGAATATTGCACGGATAACGCAGCGATGATTGGAATTGTAGGGCATTATAAACTTTTGTGCGGACAAGAGTTCGGCGAATCACTAGTACCAACTGCCCGTCTGGCATTCAACGAATGAAATATTTATTTCTCACCGGTTTGTTCAGCACAATATTCCAGACGGGATTTTCACAGGAATTTACCTTGAACGATTCGATTTTTAAACCGGGCGATCAGCTCACCTCATATCGGGTA
>Ga0247727_10018155_pt1 | contig 11104 bp, 7 predicted proteins | sample WisWelCaveWW1625_FD_202498 | JGI IMG/M metagenome (GOLD analysis project Ga0247727, IMG submission 202498) | Biofilm microbial communities from Wishing Well Cave, Virginia, United States - WW16-25 | ecosystem: Environmental > Aquatic > Deep subsurface > Groundwater > Cave microbial mat | place...
ATCGTCCGCTCCATTGCGGACACCGAATAAAACGTCATCCACCACCTCCTGACGTCCTATTCTGTATCCGCTTAAAGCGGACAATTCACTTGCTATGAATACCGGACATATCACAAACTGCCGACATTAAACCACATCTTCGCATTAAAAAACGGAATCTCCCTATAGCCAACGCGCCAGCACACGCGTATCCAGGTGCCGGCTAAGACGCCTTAAAGCTGCAACGCGCCGGGTGGGGTCTGCGCTATGAGCGGCCGGATCGTAAGGCAGCACGCCCAAAAGCGGAACTTTACCTAGGCGGCGAATGAGTTGGGGGTTTGTCTTCTGCGCCACCCTATCCATAGGATCTTTACCCGCCGGCTCTGATTGCACGCAGATCACGCCGGCGATCGTAAGACGGGCGGCGCGCGCGCAGGCGAGCGTCATCAACGTGTGGTTCAAGGTGCCCAAGCGCGTACGCGCGACAATCACGATGGGCAGCCCCAGCGAACGCGCAAGGTCTACGACCATCAGGCGTTCGGTGATGGGCACTAGAAGACCGCCGACCCCTTCCACGATCACGGTGGAATGGCGTGAGGCGATAAAACTAAAAGCGCGCCGGATCAAGCGCAGAGAGATCGTCTTAGACGCGCGCCGGGCGGCGGTAAGGGGCGCAAGCGGCTCTTTAAAGCATGCCGGCGTTATCCATGCGAACGCCTCACGGCTGCCGCACGCCTGCGCCAAGAGGCGCGCATCATCGCTGATAAGCTCACCCGAAGCATCTCGGTCATTCGCGCCGGTAGCGATAGGCTTCATCACGCCGACATCGCGGCCCGACGCGTGCGCCCACGCGGCCAGCACCGATGCCGCAACCGTCTTGCCGACGCCTGTGTCGGTTCCGGTCACAAAAACACCGCGCACCTTACGCTTTTTCACTGCGCGTGCGATAGGCTTGGTTTGTCTCATATCTGCGCCTTGGCCAAGGCATCCACCAGTTGGTCAGCCTGCTCTTGGGTATGCGATGCCGTAAGGCTCAAGCGCAGCCGCGCGGTGCCGTCGGGAACCGTCGGCGGACGAATCGCAGGGCACCAAAGTCCTTGCTCGCGTAATTTTTGAGAAAGCGCCAACGCATCCTCAGACTCGCCGACCATCACGGGGATAATGTGCGACGGCATCTTTGGCACAGCGCGTTTGGCTTTTCGTAGCGCAGCGGCAAGATGCAGGCTGAGCAATTCGACGTCGGCGCGTCGCTGCGGCTCATCGCGCATGACGCGCAGCGCCTCAATTGCAGCGGCCGCTACAGGCGCCGCGAGCGCTGTCGCGTAGATAAACGTGCGCGCCTGATTCGCAAGATGCGTAATCCAAGCGCGCGGACCTGCGACGAAACCGCCCTGGCAGCCGGCGGCCTTGCCTAGAGTCGCCATGTAAAGGAGCCGGTCAAACCCGATGCCGGCGATTTCCGGGCTTCCCCTTCCCGTATCACCCAGAACAAAAGCGCCGTGGGCATCGTCAAGATACACGATAGCGTCATATTTCTCGGCCAACGCGACCAGCGCTTTAAGCGGCGCGCGATCGCCGTCCATACTAAAGACGCCTTCGGTCACGATAAGCCTTCGCCTGAAAGATGCCGAGCGCCGTAAGAGGCGCTCAAGCTGCGGGAGGTCATTGTGGCGAAAAACGCGCAAAGCGGCGCTTGTTGCGCGGGCAGCGTCGATCAAGCTTGCGTGCGCCAAGCGATCGACCGCCACCAGATCGCCAGAGCCAAGCAGCGTTTGCAGTGCGCCCAGATTCGCCAAGTACCCGGAGGCAAAAACAAGAGCTGCCTCTGCGCCAAACCATCCGGCCAACGCCTCCTCAAGCTGCGTGTGCAGGCGCGTGGTGCCGCTGAGTAAGCGCGAGGCGCGCGCGCCGACGCCATACGCGCTGGCCGCTGCGGACGCCGCCGCCGCAAGCCGCGGATGCTGCGACAGCCCGAGGTAATCGTTGGAACACCAATTCACGCAGACGCGACCGCCGATGCTTACGGTCGAGCCGTGGATCGCTTCAACGGTGAAGAGCCTGCGGTCAAGCGCAAGGCTTTGCCTGCGGCTGAGCTCTTGTGAGCAATCGGTAAGAAAACGCCTAAGGGCGGTGTTTTTGGGGCGAGGTGCTGCGCGGCGGCGCGGGCGCGCCATAGCTTCTTTGCGCCTAAACGCGCCGATTACTTGACCACCATGGGCAAAAACTCTGTGGAGCCGAAGATGCCGAACAGCCCATGCGCTTTCAGCCACAGACCCCGCTTCAGGTAGCCCAGAGCAGGGCCGATCACGTTCGCGGCCATCGTGGTTTCATCGCCCAGCACGAATTTGTGGCTCGATCGCCGGCCTTCAAAAGTGGTGCCTGTAAGGGTCATGGTCGTCGAAACGGGTTTTTTGGCCCGGCGGGTATCCATGACACCGCCTACGGTCACCTGATCCAAGCGCTCGACCACACCGGCGCGCGCAAGCAGCACATCATCGGCATGCTCCATCTGCTCAAGCTCAAGAATGCCGTTGGTGCGATCAAGCAGCGCGTCGACTTCGGCATCGCTCATCGCTTTAGCCTTTTCAACCGTGTAACCCGGCAGGTGCGCGATATCCTCGCGGATGGTTGACTTGTAGGCTTGCCAATTGGCGATGCCCACGCCCCAGCGGATTTCCACTTTTTCAACAGCGACGAAAGACTGCGCAGCCAAAACAGCGGCGGCCGCCAGTATGCCGGGTGTAGCCCCGCAGCCGGTTAAAACGACGCTCTGCGATCGCTTCACCAGATGATCCAGCTCAAAGAGCATCTGCACGGCGCGCGTGCGCTTGAGCACATCGACAAACACAAGCGAGCGGTTTGACTCTGAGAAACGGCGGATAACACCGGGAATGAATTCATTCGGCAGATTAGGCAGCGCTACCAGAACCGCGTCAAAATCAGCGCTTCGCTCGATCATAGCGCCGATCGGGTCGTCGCAGTGCCGCGCTTCAAAAACCGCTTGGGTCGCCACAGCCGCGCGCGCCGAGCCATTCTCTTGTGAGGCTTGCTCGTGGACGGCGACAGCATTGCGGTAGCCTTCGACAAGATCGCCTGTGTGCGTCGCAAGCGCCTCCGTATCCAAACCCTCATTTGAAGCCGCATGCGAAGCGACATAACCCCGGCTGTCGCAAATGGCGGCAAGCACCAGCTCGCGTTTCATGCCGATAATTTTGGCGGCCGCCTTGCCAAGACCGCCAGCGCCAAGCACAGCGATTCGTGTCGGGGTCATGTCTTTTCCTCTCACCGCTCAAGCCATGTTTGCCGGCAGGACTGCCGCTCGACGAGTTCGGTCGGCAAAAGCATCTTCGTGGGATTCTGTTTCTTGCCGCTCATAAGGTCCGACAAAATATCCAGAGAAAGACTACCCATTTTACGAAGCGGCTGGCTGACCGTTGTCAGCGGCACGCGCGCATGCACGGCGGCCGGATTGTCGTCAAAACCGATAATCGAAATATCTTCCGGCACGCGAAGACCCTTAGATTGAGCGATGTTGATGGCTTCAAGCGCCATGTCGTCGCTCGCCACGAACACGGCCGTTGGTCTATCCGACATGGTGAAGAGCGCTTCGGCAGCGACGCGCGCGCTGGGAAGGCCGAAATCAGCGAACTTAATATAATCGTCGCGCAGCTGCATTTGATGCGACTTGATCGCCTTCACAAAGCCATCGTAGCGGTCAAGCCCGGCCTGAGTTTTGAGATCGCCGGTAATCGTGGCGATCTCTTTGTGCCCCAGCTTAACGAGATAATCCACGACATGCTCAGCGGCTGTCTTGTTATCGATCGCAACGCAGCTGATAGGAAGCTCGTTCAAGTAGTGATTTAAGATAACGACCGGAAGCTCCATATCCAGCGAGCGATCTAATAGATCCTCGCAGCCGAAAATATCCACGAAGATGGCGCCGTCAACACCCTTGGGGAAACTGACGCCATCGGTAATGTGCAACAATAAATCCGATCGGATGCGCTCGGCCGTGCCGCCGATACCCTGCAGCACCTGCATGGCATAGTACGAATGAAAAATACCCTCGAAACGTGGGATGATCAAACCCACCGTATTCGCTTTGCCTCCAGCCAACCGCTGCGCGCTCGGATTTGGCCGGTACTTGAGTTTGCGGATCGCGTCATTTACCCGGCGGCGATTCTCTTCGGATACAGTTGAAACGCCGTTCATGACACGCGAGACGGTAGTGGTCGAAACCCCGGCGACGTGAGCCACTTCTTCGATACCGACTTTTTTCATGACTGCTGCTTCACGCTTATTCCTTTCTTCATAACTTCATACGTGTCTTTACGCTTGCGTAAACACCTCGCGGATCACCCAGCAGGCAGCGCCCAGCGCGACCGCCTGCTCTCCCAACTGCGCGGGAAGCACGTCGACAAGGCTGGCCGGCTCTTCATAAGCATATTTTTTGACCGCTCGCCAGACAGGCTCAAGCAGCATAGCGCCTGCCTTCTCAATGCCGCCGCCGATCACAACCACCTCTGGATTGAGCAGGTTGACCAAGACACCGATGCGGATACCCAGCTGCATAGCCGCATGCTCGATCAACTGGCGAGAAAGTTGGTCGCCTTCCTGTGCCGCTTGAACAACTATATCCAAATTAATGCTCTCTGCCTTGCCTTTGACCAGCTCTTCTATGGTCGTCGCGTGCCCTTCAGACACCAACTTCTTTGCCTGCTGCGTCAAACCCAGGTCCCAATACTTAGGAAGCGCACCTGTCGGCGAATTGACCCAGCTGACATAATCGTCATCGGTCTGGATAAAGAGATCCAACTCACCTGCGCTGCCGCTGGCTCCCCAGTAAATCTGGCCATCAATGATGAGGCTTGCGCCCACATCAGAGTACATATAGATCATATTCGAAATAGGCCGCTCCAGCCCCAAGCGCAGCTCACCATAGCCGGCCAGCGTCGCATCGTTGCCGATGAGCACGGGAAGCCCGAATTCCGACTCCCATTGCTCGCGCATCGCGACGTAGCTTGTCCGGATCCCCTGATGCGATGTATCCCGCACGGTGCCGGCGCGTTCATCCAAAACGCCTGGAACGCCGACGGCCACGCCCTGAATCTTGCTGATATCGATAGGGCTTGTATCTAAAAGCTCCTTTATAACCTCGCGCGTGCTCTGAAGGACACGGTCTAAGCTGTCCAATATGCGCGGGCGAATCACTTGATGGACGCGATGACCTTTAAAATCCGTTATCACGACGACCGTATGCCGCGTATGGTACATATCGACAGGCCCAAGGTCAATGCCGATCGCAAAGCCCGACTTGCTGTTTAATTCAACTAGAATAGGCTTGCGACCGCCGGTCGAGACATCAAAGCCCCGCTCGACAACCAAACCGCGTTCGATGAACTGGCTGATATAATTAGAGACTGTAACGATATTAAATCCCGTTCCCTGCGACAACTCGGTCCGCGTAAGCGGGCCGCGCTGCCGGATAAGCTCAAGTATCTGAAAGCTTTTTTGCTCTCTTTCGCTCAAATTGTGCTGCTCGTGCAACGTGCGTCGCTGAATCATGGCAGATACCTCATCGCTTGGTGTGCGTCCACATTCTTGAAGAATTTCGAGGGGATGTCAAGCGCGCGCTCCTCATGAAGCGCCCTCTTTGGGATTCTTGGGAGCTTCCGGCGCGCCGGAGGCTTTCCACATGCTTTCATAAAGCCGGTAGCTGACTCGGGGCTGCCACAAAAATGGGCTGCGGCTGCCGTCACCCTGGGAAACCACGCCGTACCATTCTTCATAGTTCCAGCCTCCGGGGTATGGGCCAGCCCAGTTTGCCGCCGTCTCATGGAGCTTGGGAGAGAAGCGCGGCGGCTGGCCACCTTTCCACCATTCATCCGACCACTCGAATGCTATGCCTCCGATGGAGTTTCCTACGCCTCGACCCGCCATATTATCGGCCATATCCACCCAATTGCCGAAATGATAGATCGCCTGATCGCGTTCGCCTTCTTCAGGCGTTCCGCCTTTCTGAAACGCGGGGCAGCCATACTCGGTCAGCATGACCGGGCGGTCAACATGCTTTCGGATATCTTCGAACATGCTGCGGCCGAACCCATGCCAGCCGCGGTACATATTGGTTCCAAAGATGTCGATAGCCGGTGCCGCCTCAGCGATCACCGGAAGGAAACCCTGGTCGCCATTGCCCACCGCAACCGGATGATTCGGATCTACTTTCTTGATCCACAACGCCAGCTCATTGAGAAAACCATAATACTCCTTAGGATACTTTCCGGCGTTGCCAAAGCCGCCGATAATGCCCTCCACGCCGCCGAAGTTGTTTTCGTTGCCCAGCACCCACATAAGAATGTACGGCTCGTCCTTGTAGTCATTCACCATCTTCTTGACGCCTTCGAACATGCGCTTGCGTTGCTTGGGGTCAAGATAGTTGGTTCCTTCTTCCCACTTAGCGCCCGATCCAACGGTATACATACCGACAAAATCACCGATGATAAAACGCAGGCCATGCTGCTGATAAAGCTTGCGCAGGACGGGTTTGGCCTTCTTGGCATCGTGGTTGGTGTGGAAGAGTCGGACGGTATTGACGCCCATACGCTTCAAGAGTTCAAAATCACCAACAGCCGGCTCATCGGCATCCTGCCGGTTATTGCGATTAACGTCTAAGAAAGATTCCATCACGTCGAGCTGGCCGTTGCCGTTGCGATCAGCCTGCACCCAATCTTTCATCGTGCCTTCATCCGGCGACTCGCCCACCGCGCTGGGCTGGTAGGTGATGCCGTGAATGGTCCATGGCTTACCCTCGACAATCATCTGCCAATGACCGTTTTCATACTGAACCAGCCGCACCTTTCCCTTGCCGAGAGTCCTTTTGACGGCCAGCTGCTGAAAATCAACCGTCGGTGGGTTCACTTGTTCAGCCGGCACCGCTACCAAGCGCCCTGGATTGATGATGTACCGGTCGTTTTCGATGTGGTTATCAAAGCTGTTCTCGATCGTCACCTGCGCATCCTCTAGGCGCAGCCCCAACTCCGTGTGGAGCCGCAAAAGCGCCTGAATTTTATCGTACGCCACGCGCCCCACGTACCAAGGCGTCGGCGGATTAAACGCGGTCCATCCTACTGACGTCGGAAAATGCACCAGAACCGAATAATAGGCCTTCACAGCTTGATCCCACAGCCCTGCCCGCTCCAGCATGAGAGCGGTGTAGAAATGCTTCACTCCGACCTCTTCGTCGGCCTGAGACCACTTGAAGAATGCGAGCTGCACATCTTTGTGCCAAGTGAAATCCCAACGATCTCCTTCCAGCCGGCCGGATTTTAGCGCCGCCTGATAAGCGGAATCATTTAAGATAGCGGCCTCGTTGGGGTACACGCCTTGTCCGGCGGCTGCGGCCAACCCCTTCCAATCGGTCACCACATATGAGTAAATATCGGTTCCCGGCCCATTGAAAGTCCCGTAGCGGGCATAATCAATAACCCGCTCATTGCCGGCATCGCTGAGCCGAAAAGCCGGCGTTTGATGATTGAACCAGAATTTCATTTCTTCGGGGATACCCTTCTCCCAGATGGAAGGGATATGTTCCATTTCGACGCGGCGCCGTACTTCGATGAAAACTTCATCGCCAATCCAGCGAATGGGATTAGCGGGATTCAATGGCGTTGCAGCGGATAATATCACCATCCCCGTATCGTGAATAAGGTAAGACCCGTGTATCTTTCCCTGTTCATCCGTCGTTTTTTCGTTGGTGACTTCGGTATTCGACAAAGGTTCCGAGACGGCAAAACGCACCGGACGCCCGGCAAGCGGTTTGCCGGCCTCATCGAGCACCGTTATCGTATAACGCAGCGTTTCCAGATCACGGCCCACCTCATAAATCTCTCTATCCGTCTGCACGGTCACAGTAAGGGCCGGCTGCGCCTGACGCACGATAATCGGCCGCTCAAGACGCGTAAGCGTCTTACGCTTATCATCAAGAGCTTCAACGGTGAGCAGTTGCTCTCCAGCGGCAAGCTTGGGGTCTATTTCGATCGAGGCCTTCCACCAGTGGCGATTGGTCTGAGTGGCTTGGCTCATCTTCGTCTTGCGGCCAATGGTGCCCAGGTGATAGCGGATGGCGGCTACCCGTTCTGTAGAGTAGATGCTTAAAGGAATTGAACCGTCATACGAAACTCCGCTGACGGGGCTGACGACGACAGCCTGGTTATACTGCTTAATCGCTTCCAAAATCGGGCGCGGGGAGCCTATCGTTTTATCCTTATCCGAAAACTCGATAAGACCGAACCATTCTTCCGGGTCGTTCGGATTGTGCTGTTCCTCATCCTTTGGAAAATCTCCATGCTTCCACCATTCATCGTTCCATTCAAAAATGGCTCCACCCTGGGCGCCTGATTGAAAAACCGTGTCCCATAGCTTGACCAACTCCGTCTTCTGACGGTCCGGCGTGTAACCGCCATAGCCAACCGCGTTGCCCTGCTGCGGGGATACAGAGAGCCCGACTTCGGTGACGATCAAAGGCTTCATTTCTGCAGCGTTGCGCTTCAAGTGCTCGGCGTATCCACGGTAGCCAAAACTGTGCGCGATACTTGAAGGGGCATACGGATAGAGATTGAAACACACCGCATCGAGCGAAGAAACCTTCAAAAGCGCCAGGTTCGGCCAATTGGCGTACGATACGAATCGACGGGCATCCTTCTCTTTCACAACATGAACCAGACGGTCGAGCAATACCTCTGTCTGCGCAACACCCGTGCGATACACTTTATCCGGCAAGAGCTCGTTGCCCACCAAAAAAAGCAGGATGTTCTGATGCTCGCGCACCCGATCAACCTCAGTCTTAATAATACGAAAGATCCCTTCCAAAAAAGCGCTGGATGCGTAATCGCCGACCCGCTCGACCCAAATGCCCTGCATCACCATCAACCCGTGCCGGTCGGCTAGTTGCAACACTTCGGGCGATAAGGGCGTCCACGTGCGTAATGTGTTGAAACCCGCGTCGGTAATGCGCTCAAAATCCTGCTCTACCAGTTTGAGGTCAACCTTATCCTTCCAGGGAAGCTGCCCGGGACGATAAGGAGAATACCCTACGCCCTTGATGAGGAAGGGCTCGCCGTCGACGTAAAACCATTCTCCCCTAACCTCAACTCGCGGGGCGCTTTCGCCGGCGACGTGTGCTTCCTGGGCCGAAACGCTTGCTGCGGCAGAACCAAACCCCAAAGCAAGCGCTACCAAACCACGGCACGCGATTTTCATGAGTTGAGTTACAGGAGTCATCAGGCGGCTTTACGGTCCTTGAGCAAATGGGCGATGAAAAGAGGCTTTCCTACCGAGCAATGCTGCGACAATAGGTACAGTAACGCGACGTCCTGCAGCCATAAAATACAGCCGGCACAGGAGCGTCGCGTCACAGTATCAACCTAGCGGTGTCTTAACTGCCGCTCAGCGCCAAGATCTTGTTTAAATTGCCGCGAGCGCCGACCGCAACCTTCCAGAACCAACCCTTCGGGTCCCAGCACTGCGCGTATCCGAAATCGTTGACCACCCGCTCGAACGCGGCTTTGGCTTCAGGATACTTCTTCTGGTCCATCAGGGATTGCCCCATGATGAAGTAGCAAGTCGCCACATCGTTCAAGGCCCAGCTGTCGAAGGCTTTCTCTTTGGGAGCAAAACCCGTCAACGCGGCCTGTTGCTTCTTGGCATCTTCTTCGTAGAGCTGAATGCACTTCTTGGTATAGACTTCAACACCTTTGGCGTCTTGGGCGCCCAACGATTCCCACGCTTTCGTCGTCAAGGTCATCGAAGTATAATCGCCAAAATCATACGGCGTTCCGATCGTGCTGAGCTGATCTTGCGCGCCCTGCGCCACCTTCCAGAACCAACCCTTCGGGTCCCAGCACTGCGCGTACGAGAATTTCTGAATGACGTTATTAAAAGCTTCCTTGGCTTGATCGACCTTGCCTTGAGCAAGCAGCGATTTTCCAAGGATAAAGTACGAGGTGCCGATATCGTTCAACGCCCAGTAATCGAAAGCCTTTTCCTTGGGCGCGAAATCTTTCAACGAAGCCTGCTGCTCTTTAGCCTTGGCCTCGTAGAGCTCAATGTTCTTCTTCACATAGAGATCGACGCCTTTGTGATCCTCAGACTCCATCGATTCCCAGGCCTTGCTTGTCAGCGTCTGCGACGTGTAGTCGCCGAAATCATACTTCGTGCCGACCAGGTTGAGCTGATCCTTAGCCGCGCCGGCTACCTTCCAGAACCAACCCTTCGGGTCCCAGCACTGCGCGTACGGAAGCTTATCCACCACCGTCTTGAACGCTTCCTTGGCCTCGGCATCCTTGCCCTGAGCCTGCAGTGACTTGCCTAAGATGAAGTAACAAGTCGCTACGTCGTTCAACGCCCAATAGCTGAATGCCTTGTCTTTCGGCGCGAAGTCCGAAAGAGTCTTCGACATATCCAGCGCCTTGTTTTCGTACAAGCTCAGACACTTCTTAGTGTAGACCTCGACACCCTTGTGGTCGCCTGCGTTTAGAGCATCCCATGCCTTGGTCGTCAGCGTCTCGGACGTAAAATCCCCAAAGCTGTACTCTTTGTTAGCACTAGCCGCAGAAGATACCGGAGCCGTGGCCGACATAGCTTTGTCCATGGCCGACTTGGCGGCGGGTTCAGTTGACGGAGCCGGAGTCTTTTCGCCTTGGGCAACCGTCTTCGCAGCAGCGGCAAGCGGCTTCTTCATGGCGGTCGTCGACAGCGCCGTAGCCTGCTTTTGGGTTGATTTAGGCTGTTGGCCCTGCACACCTGTAGTGGGCCCGGCCTTTGTGTCTCGTGCTGATTCTTGCGTCTGTACCTGTGCCCATGCACAGACGTTTAGTGGGATCAAGAGCGCTCCCACAAACGCTATCCATCCTCGCCTCTTCATTGCTTCCTCCTCTGGTTTTGATGTAAAGGGCCAAACAGGCACTCAGAACCGTGTTCCAACTATACCTGATTCCGAGCACTTATGAAAAGCACCCTACCCCTTAAGTGCACCCGCTGTAATTCCTTGAATGAACGTACGTTGCATCAACAGATAGACCACAACGATGGGTAAAATCGAGATCACCATGCCCGCCATTAATAAAGG
>Ga0247727_10018157_pt1 | contig 11103 bp, 9 predicted proteins | sample WisWelCaveWW1625_FD_202498 | JGI IMG/M metagenome (GOLD analysis project Ga0247727, IMG submission 202498) | Biofilm microbial communities from Wishing Well Cave, Virginia, United States - WW16-25 | ecosystem: Environmental > Aquatic > Deep subsurface > Groundwater > Cave microbial mat | place...
CAAAACCGTAGGGGCCGTGGGGAGTCCGTTCTTCTGAAAGGTTGGGGAATTCAAGCTGAGATCCATTCTCGCCCTGCTCAGTAATTAAGACCGGGGGAGATGTCTCACCTATCTTGGCACGGAGGGCCTTGAACGCCAACTCGCCTTCGAGGATGACGTGCCCGGCAAGGGTCGGGTAGTCGCGCTTGTAGTTCTTTAGGGTCTGGAGAATGAACCTTCGCTTCTCGGTGGGTATCACGACCTCGTCCACGTCGTCTAGATTGATGCGAACTGTTCCATCGTCTTCATCGACAACGCAGTTCCAACACCAAGTTCGCAACTCATTCAAGATGCGCCCAACATCGGAACTCTTAATGGCCCGCACCTCATAAGGCTCCCCTGTATAGAGACGATCGAGCAGCGGCGAGAAGGCTTTCCGAGATTCTCCGTTTGGCAGATCCAAGCCCAGCGTTAGGGTTATCTTGCGATCCAGACCACCGCTTACCACTCGCACGCAAACCCGGCAACTACGATTCCCGTCTTGGCGAATGCCTGGCATGCCCGAGTAAGGATCATCAAGGATGGTGGCACTGATTGCTAGGCAACGCCAATTCTTTGTGGGAAGAAAATTTTCGATGGTTAGGGTGCGCCGCCCCCGCGGCATGTTGGCGCGGTCAGCGGCCCGCAGCATCTCATGGTACTTCTGGGCTTCAGTCTCCGAGACTGGACGCCCGAGGATTTCAGTGAGTTCCCGCCGCAGGATGGTGAAGTCGCCGTTGGATTTCAGTTGCATGATTCGACACTCTTTGTCGAACGACTCACTGAACTCCGGAGTGAACGGACAGAGGAACGTGCGCTGCTCGCGATCCTGATCGAGACTTGCGGCTTGAATCGCTTCCGCCGACGAAGCGTATCCGTCGGTGAGGAACAGATGTGGTTCGCCGCCGACCTCAAACAGACCGACGCGGTGAACCGGGGCATAGGTGCCGGAGTCCACGAACACGCCGTTAGCGTTGGGCGCGAATCTCCAACCGTCATCGACCAAGTTAACTCCACAAGCCTTCCACTCATCCCACAGTTTCGAAAGGCGCTTGGCACGGGAAGGGCCACCGAGTGTCCACACATGCATGTTGCGGACCAGGATCTCTGGATAGGCTTCACGGATGGCCTCAAGCAGCTTCGCGCGCGGCGTCAAGTAGTGAATCGCCAAAGACCGATTCTCGGCTACGTCAACGACCCTTTGCGGCACGGTTAAGGCACCCATGTAGCACTCGTATGGGCTGGTTAAGCTCAACGGCTGGTTGAAGACATGCAAGACAACCATCGGCCCGGTCGGATCGCCGCGAGTGAATCGCGACGTATTCTCCAAGTTGTCGATTGCCGCCCCCCAGACGGTCAGGTGCTGGATCGAGTTGATGAAGGCCTCCCAGCTTGAGCCGTTAATCAATCGTCCCACCTGCTTCTGAAGGAAGCGAGCCACGTCCGGACGGGCAAAGATGCGCCCGAATGCAATCTGCGGATTCGCCCCTTGCTCTGGCGTCTCACCGGCTTTCGGCATCCAGCCTTCGCCTAGACTGACCAACAGAGCATGATTCTCCGGCAATCCCCGGGTGCTAACAAACAGCGCTTCGCTAAGAATGTATGCCGAGATAGCGTCTGCCTGCTTCTTGAGCGCGTTCACACTGCCCTTGTCTTTATCGCGTCCGGATCCGAGTCCGCCATAAAGCCAGGTTCCCAGAGCAGTGGCAGCCATGGAGACAATAAACCGCTTCTCCATGCGGGCAGTGACAAATGTCGGCATCGCATCGGGAGCGGTATCTTCAACACCTTCCAGACGCAGGTGGAAACGGCCCAGAACGGGTTGGGTGAGCAGCACCCAATCGGCGATGCGGTTGCGCTCTTCGGGGCCGACGGACGGGCTGATGCGGGTATCTTCGAACTCGCCCCTGCCTGGGCTCTGTTGCAGACCACGATCGGGGAAGATCTGGGATCTGACGACCTCTGTGACGACAGAGTCAATAGTCAATCCACGTTGAGTCGCGAAGGCGTTGAGCCACGTAGCCAACTCCGGCTCGAACTGGATAGTAATAGGTGTGTGTACCTTGTCCTGAACGTCAAGTGGCTTTCTTGTACGAAGGGTACTATCAGACATTTTGACACTTTCTGTTTCCATGGTCGAGTAACCTCTCCATCATGATCGAGGCTGCTGATGCTAGCGTGGAACGCTGTTTCTCGGCCCTTTGAACCATACGCGCCCGTCGCTTCTCTCGAACTAGTTGAGCCCCTTGGCGCTCCACTACTTGGCGGATTCGTTCGCGTAGAGGCTCTACGCTCATTGGCGTCCCGGAAACCTGTGGCAGGGGATCGAAGGCGACCGAGAAGAACATTTCGGGCGCGACGTCGGCAATCTTTTGCTGGTGCAGGACGAAACCGGCTCGCACACCCTCTGATATTGTATCGATCTTGTTGAGCACTACGAGGACCGGACGACACGTAGCCCTTAGCACCGCCATGTCCGCTTTCACTTTCTGAGTGATGCCGGGGTTGGAGTTGATCACATGAACGAAGATGTCGGTGTTATCGATAAAACTCTTGGCCAGGCGGACACGCTGCTCGTCAGGATCTTGCATACCAGGTGTGTCGGCCACCGACAACCCCTCTGGAAGAGCCCAGACGCGCACTCGTTTGGTCGTACCAGGGATCGGATGGATGTTCCCGGGATTGACCCCGAAGGTCGCTTTGATGCCAGAACTCTTGCCGGCGGACACAGCACCGAAAAAGGAGATCACCAGCCGGTCAGCGAATACGCGATCCACTTGACGCGGACCGCGCCGAAGTGCCCAGGAAACGGCAAGAAACGCGATGGCCCCGACCCAAAACGCCATGCTAAGCAGGCCCCCGCCGGAGCTGGAAGTCTTCGGCTGATGCGCCAAAGATTCCGTCGTTTGCAGCTGGTGCGAGAGCCATCTGCCCGGCGTAATAGGCCCGTGCCGCCATGCCCAGGCCGTAAGTAACTGTACCGGCGATGGAGCCGGCGAGTGCTGTCCCAGCCCCGGGTATCAGTTTAAGCAGCGATCGGTACACCTCGCGAGCCACGCGCCCAGTCAAAGTTTGGGCAATGAAGTTAATCACATCCTGCGAGCTGACGGAACATCCGTAGACATGTGCGATGCGGGTAATCATGCCAGCTTGGAGGGCGGTCAATGCCAAATAGTCGGACCCCGGAATCGGAAGCACCCCAACGGCGGTGGCGGCCGCCACCGCTTGCATGACGTATGTGTTGCAACTTCGGTCTTTTTCCTTGCACACTTTGGCGTACTGAAGATCCTTTCCTTTACGCTTGAGCGTGTCTTGCAACCAATCGTGTACAGCCTCCACGTTGATGCACGGTCCGTTGAGCGGATCGAAGGCGGCCACCATGAAGTCCTGCGGCGACACACCGATCTTGGCTCTCTGGTGTTGAATCAGTTCCTCCCTCTGGTGCTCCCGTATGAGATCGATCTTGTTCAGAACCACCAGGACGGGCCGGCCCAAAGAACGTATTCTGGCGAGGTCCTCCCGCTCCTGCGCCTGGTATCCCCCTTCGGCATTCAAAAGGTAGACGAATGCATCGGTTGATTCACACAGCTCCTTGGCCTTGTCGGAGAGCCTGGTGTTGATATCTCCGAAGCCGGGAACATCTGCGACAAAAACCTTCTCGCCGACTTCGGCCACCTTAGCTTCGGTTGTCGAGCCGGGTATTGGACTGATGTTGCCGAAATCAATCCCGAACAGGCTCTTGATTGCTGTGGTTTTCCCGGAGCACACAGTTCCCACTACGGCGATCACCAACCGTCGGTTCAGCTGGTCCTTTACTTCCTGCCACGCCTTGTAAAACTCGGCGCGTTCCTCGGCCTTCTTTAGATCGTGTGCCCTCGGTAGGTATCGATCTACTTCATCGAGAGCCGGAGCTGGCGTTGACATATTGCTCACCTCGCTCTATGCCCTGCTGGAGCGTCAGGAATCCAAGGGGTTCGAGGATCTCCTGTGCGACCCGGCGGGGTTGTTTTTGGAAAGTGTTCACGTGCAGGTCTGCACACTCCGGGTACTCGAATGGGTAGGTGATACCCGGCTGCCCGAACTTCTCTTTCTTGAGCGGATTCAGACGATCCAGAATCGCTCGCAAGTGGAGGAAGCGGCCCCGCTCGTGCCCAGACATTCGGAAGGAGCGGAGCGTGTCGCGCAGAACGGCGACCCACAAAGGGCAATAGATATGCACGATCTTGAGATCCGGTATGCGGCGCTTCAGAGCTTTACGGATATTCTCCACACTGAGACCGGAATCAATGATCAAGAACTCGCCTGTCCGGATCCGGTCTTGAAACACTTTGGCCGCCCTCGAATAGATCCGGGCTTTCGAAAGTCGCTTGCGCGTGAATGGGTCTTCACCCTGCTTCGCAAGGCTTTTCCGGAGTTCGTCGAATACGATAAGCTCAACCCTGAAGCCGTGTTGGTTGAGAAGAGCGTACAGATCCCTTGCCGCAGTGCTCTTGCCGGTTCCACCGATGCCACAAAGGAGAATTGCGCGTGGGACCATCTTCGAACCTCCCTATCTTGTCTAGCGTAGTCACCATAGGCCAATTCATTTGACCCGTAGGATTCGCTGTGCCAGCGGACACATGCGGGACCAGTTCTCAGATATCGACGCTCACATTGTCCGCTCTACAGCGCGAACAACTTCGACCGCCTCCGGATCTGTTTCACGCTCTTCGTAGTAGTCGTCGTCTGTCCGCGCACTGGCACGGATCCACCTGCTGCGAATCGCCCAGAATCGGTCATTGCTAACGATCGTGCACCAGGGGACTTGGCCCTCACGCTCCACCTCTTTGTGCGTGAAACCCGCATCCTGCAGCCGCGAAAGGATACCGTCCTTCATCTTCTCGCTGCGGAAGGCGCACGCGATAGCGAGCGGGACCTCCTCGCACACAGTTTTCCAGGACAGCTCTCGATCGCAGATAGGAAAGCACTTGTCGGGCTCAAACTTGCAACGTACCTTCGACTCGTCAGCGAGAATCACCACGGGTATGCCCTCCTTCTCCCTTCCCGCCTCGAGTTCCGCCCGCTTGAACAACATGTTGTAATAGCTGCCCACATGTGGACCCTGGAACGGACTCTGCGGGTCTAGTTCGATGCCCGAGGTGGCAGCAAAGATGATGCCATTCTGAGCGTATTGCTCCGAAAAGTGATTCCTGATTCTATCCGTCTCAAATCTCGCTTCGCGCTCTATTGGGTGTCCCATAGAGGCCGGCTTGACGGGCGGCGTGAGAGATCGAAGAGACCCGAACGTGGCGCCATACTTGTCCTCTGGGCGCCCCGAAGGATACAGGCTGAAGCGGCGAACCGACTCGGCCGATATCAGCTCCAGATAGGTCAGGATGTTGTTCGTCTCGATCTCTTCAATCTTGGAGCAAAGGCGTGGCCAGTTTGCTGTGAGCGATTCAGCCAGATAGGCGATCGAGGATCCGGACTCCAGAAACCAGCGTGTCACCCCGGCTCCTACGAGTCTGGTGAAATAGAGATCGAGGATAAACGCAGCGACGCTCCGCTTCAGGTCGGCATTCTGCTCGCATCGTGCATTGAGTACCTGCCACTGTTGAGCGAGCTGAGCGAACTTGCGTACAAAGGGGTTGGGTACGTGCATCTCGTCTTGTACCTTCGCCGCACTTCCGCTCTTGTCCATCACCCGGACTAGCCGATCAAGACGGATCAAGTAGTCACTCCTGAGCCTCTCGCGTTGGCTAACAGGCTGCATGAAACTGCCTCTTGCTCCTCGGTGGACGATACTTTCTAGGGCACCAAAATCCTCCGTCGAGTCACCTCCTGTTTGGTCCAAAGGATCCAGAGCAAAGGCGAGAATGGGCTTCTGATTGGTCGCCGCACACTCGCAGGCCATTCGCACCCCTGTTGCCAGATGCCGGCAAAGTACGACCAAAACATCGGTGGCAGCGATGGATTCTTCGATCAGCTTACCATCCAGTAGCCCCGGCGGAGAACCAAGTGGGCGCGCGTAGTGCCCCGCCTCCCAAGTGACGGCAACCAGGGCTTCGCGGTCCTCTTCAAGCCTTTCCCCACTTGGTGCGTAGATCAGAATCCTGTATTCCGTTAAACGATCAGTCATGACTTACTCCCTTGTCCGGGGGGTTCGTCGAATGCTATTTTTGCTCATTCCGACTCCACCGGGAATGCTCCTCCGAGAAGCTTGAACAGGTCTCGAAACAAGTGTGGGACAGGGACTGGCGGCCCCTTCCCAAGTACAGTGTCATCGTCCAGGACGAAGTATGGGCGGGTGCATCTCGCCGTACGAAGAGCACACTGCATCTTTCCACCCGGTTCCGGTGGCCCGAGTTGATCGAGTATCCGCAGGCAGTTCTCGATCTCAATCTTCACCGAAGCGCAGTGTGGCCCATTTGGATCAAGCATCGAGAAGAGGATGGGACCCACCGCTCGCTGAAGAGCTTGCTGGAAACGGCGTTTGGCCAGAAGCGCACTAGGCGCCGAGTCAACCATCACGATGGCACCGTGTCCACCCTCGATGGCGTCGGTGAGGCGATCTTCGTCAGATTTGAAACGCTTCCGCCCCGTGATGGCTTCGGCAGCCTTGGTGTAGTCGATCTCCGCACGGTCCCGCGGCAGAAATAGTTGATAAACAGGCGAGGGACGGTGAACATCTTTCAAGAATGTCTCCGGCCAACCCAGATCGACTGATGAGGCCGAAGCGAGAAGAACCGTGCTATCCTGCAGCGTGGTCACCAGCAACTGGTTCATCAACTCGTCGTCGGTGACCAACTCGGGTTCGTAGGTCCCGCGCCCCGAACCGCCCTGCTTCAGAATGAAGATCCTTGCCACATCCGCGGGCCCGTCGGAGAGCTGAACGAATTCCGGTTCGGCCGGAGTGAAGTCGACCCGGGGAAGAATGCCAGCCACTGCCGCAGGTTTAATGTGAAAAGCAATGTTCCAGAGAAGGGACCGCCGCTCGCCCTGAATCGGCGCCATTCGCATCCGGCCACGCGCGCACGTCAGGTACGCAAGATCGGAAGCCAGGAGCAGGTGCCCGCTCGAAGAATCCCTGTGCACCCAGACGGATGCACTGGAGCTCAGGTCAAGACTGGGCGCGGATAATCCAAGGACCGCCCACAAAACAGCGATCCGATCGTATCGCATGTTCTCCTGGGCGGTGCGATCTTCTCGCCAAAGCTCCGGCCATGCGCTCAGAAGCAGCGTGATGTCCGTGCCGATAGCGATCGCGCTACACGAAATCAGAAAGCCGGGCGTGGCTACCGCCACGGCGGGGGCAAACACGTTGCTTTGGGCCGAAACGTCGCTGAAGACGAGATGCGGCACGACTCGCGGCCGATGAATGCCTCGCCTCCCAACACGCACTTTCGGGATTTCAATAACCTGTGGCTCCTCAATAGCTTGTGCAGCAAAGCGATCAAGCGCGTCGCGCAGCCGATGCATCGCTTCACGTGTTGCGCAGATCATGTCGTAACGCATCTGCGGGTCGCTGCCTTGGCCACGGAGGCGTCGAGAGAGCTCTTTGTAAACGCACTGCACCCCTCGACCGCGCGACTCCAACTCGGCCACGCAGAACAACAAACTTTTTCCATGTTGGCTAGCACCGAAGAAGCCGCTCTCAATCGCGCGGCCAGCGATCCTGCGCATCTGTTCTGCATCCGGGGCATTCATGGCTCCTGACACCGGAGGCACATCGCTAAGTGCTTCCAAGACCTCGCGGAGCAACTCCGCATTCCTGCCGGTGACGTGATACTGGGCGAATATCGCAGCATTGTCGGGACCGACCGCGGGACCCATAATCGGATGATACACGTGTCGAGTTTTCTCTGCAGCGGACGTTACGTAACCCACAGGCCACTCACTAGTTCAAGCAGCAGACAACTTTGGCCGCGCCCAGCGCAGGCCGAAGACCCTCGACAGACTCCACCTGGCGCGGTCGCTTGCCCCCAGGTACGAGCAGATTTCCTTGGCCAGCTCTGGAGAACCGGCCAGAACATATTTCAAACGAGAGGTTGGATCAGCTGGCCGATGCAACGCAGCGCAGAGATCGAGGGGGCGGCCCTGCAGGTCGCATAGTGTTGCGCCTGCCATCTTTGCGATTTGTAGTCCCGCAATCACGTCATGCGGCGCTTGGCCGCGTTTCTCGAAAACCGCATCCACTTGCCGATGACCTCTCCGGTCCACCAGACTCATCATCATCGGCTGTCCGCCTTGCGTTCGGATGCGCTCCCGCCCGGACTGGCTCATGCGCGCCAACATCGCGCGCACTTGCTTATCTTCGGCTATCGCTCGGAGGCGAGCTGGCTTCTGTCCGTAAAACGCCACTAAGCTTTCACTCAGGCTGGTCAGTCCAGACGGACCACTGAGGGGTATGACTTCGGGTGAGACTGACGCCGGCACGCCTCGACGATATACGCATTTGCCAACCAAGTCGTTCATCGCGAAACAGATTGTGTCATCAGTCAAACCGCCGGCCAGACCAACAAAAGCGCCAAGAATGCAACTCTCCGATGGATTGGAGATGACCTTCGTCGAGCACCAATACCGAGTTCCTTGCTCGACATCATCGGTGCCATCTACGGTGTCAGTCAACAAGAATGGACATCTCTCCAAAGAGACGTCGAGGGACGAATTGTGAAGGCTTTCTTCGCCGTAGATCTTCGGCTCTGGACCTGTGTAGTTGTATTCGTTGCACAACTGGCGAAACCGCTCAACATCCAGGGACTCCTCAACGATGTCGATCGCTAGGACGGGCTTGGCGCTCGGACCCAAAACGGCCGGTGAGAAGATCCTGGTCTTGTCGTCTCTTGGAGCGCTTTGCGTCTGCGCAGCTTTCTGAATTCGGCACAGGTTATGGCGCGTGGACTCCAGGGCTGCGCGGAAAAGCGGACCCCACGGGGGAGACGCCAACAATCGGTGGAACGCCACCTTTAGTCGCAGTTCGGGAGTAGGCGCGTCGACGTTATCCCAGCCAGGCTCACTGACGTAAGTGATTTGGAGAACTCCGCCAATGACTTGATACTCCACCATGTTCCCGTTTGGCGATAGGTCCGTCCAACGCACATCTGCTCCCGGCAGCGAGGGGGTGCCCTGTCGTGCGAGCGTGACTTGGAGTTGTTCTTTCCCGCGCTTTCGCTGGGCGCGGTCCCGGCCTGGTTCTGCGGGATCCGACGCCTGGCGTTTTGACCTCCCAAGACGGCCACCGATCGCGGCGCCAATCATCGTCGCCATAAGCTCTCTCCTCCGACCTCGCGTCCGCGTCATTTTTTCCCGGCAGGTCGCTGGCGTGCGCGAGCATCGCTAGCACACGCTGCGCTGCTGTCACCCACCTGATTTGGTTGTTGCTGCGTTGCTTGTGCGGGACACATTCTTGGCCGACATCCTTTGCTCCGCACCATTGAAGATCACTAAGATGAATATCACGAAAACCCGTGCGGGGGAGGGAGTGTTACATTACATCGAGGCTGCTACCACACAGGCTGGCTGACCCGACCACTCATAGTTGGCACAGACTATCAATTCGGACCCTCCGCCTCGCCCGACCGTTTCCCCGGCAGACATTTCGAGTAGCACTTATGTGGACCGCAGCGCGGAACCGCTTGCCGCAAAAGCAAGCGGTCCGCCTCGGACCGAGTTGACCTAAGCGCCTTCTTGCAAGTGGCTTGGCGACTTCGCCGCCGGCCCTTGTCGCGGCTCCTGTAGTCGAAATTGTAAGCACCGTTTCCACTTGGCGCTGTCGGCAAAATCTCCGTGCGGAACATCAACATGGGTTTCGCGATTGGGCGGTTTTTGGGTCGAGTAGAGGCCGACAGGTCCGATGCTCAAGCTATTGAATCTAAAGGAGAACCTGCTGGTCGGACAGCGTGAATCGGACAGCGTGACTGAAAACGACCCCTGCCGAAGAACGGAACCGGCTATTTTCAACTGCTTGTAGCAGAAGGAGTTATTGGCTCGCCTATTGAACTTTGGTGAGGCTGGGTCGGGCTTTGGTGCTTCGGTAGCTACAGAATCAGCTACAGTTTGAATCAGCAGAATCACTTCTGATTCCCAGGCGAGTGTGGCAGCAGTCTCGGGGGACACCCAAAACCGCGCATCCAACGGGCCACCGGGGTACATCGCGAGACCGCCTACCTGCGCGGCCCGAATCGAGCCCCGGTGCCGGTTGCCGAGAGCCGGTACCCACCGTGGCCAGAACGTTTGGCTTCGCCGTGTACGTTTCCCGCAACAGACCTAGTATGTTTAACTTTTTGGCGCTTCCGGCTTTTTAGTGGGGAGAAGACGGCCCAAGAGCTCAATCGCCTCTTCCCTTGGTCCGGGACCCTGCGGCCGGCCCCTCCGACTCCTTGATTGAGTCTCTATGTCGATCTGAGTTCGCCGCGCATCCGCGTGCCCGACGGCGACCCCCGGCTGACCGACAAGCGATGGTTCCTTTCGTAGCTAGTTGCCTTGTTTTCTATGAGTTGAGCTGGGCTGGCAGCTTCGGGGACCCGTCCTCTGCAAAGCGGTCGGCCACACTCTCCGGTCTGGGGGGAAGATTGAGAGGGGCTTGGTGCTCGCCCTAAACCGCTGCACTTCCCATCCGCTGGCCTCCTCCGACAATGATTTTCAGCCTCCTACCAGCCACGCTGTCGGTCCCGGCCAGCTTGAGTTGCCCACTAAAAACCCGGAATTCCCAACTTTTTTGGCCCGTTTTCGGCGTGGCTTGATCCTCGCAACACTCTGAAAACATTCAGTCCGCCGTTCGATCAGATCAAAGCGCGTAGAAGACAGGGTCAGATCAGCCTGGAGTCAACTTCGCCAAAGGCGACTGCGAGCCAATATATGGTGGAGACTCGAATGACCGCCTCGCGCCATTTGTTGTACAGGCACCCGAGTAGCCCGATCTTTAGCTCCGGACGAATTCGTGTAAAGAGTCGATGCGGGATCACGTATCCATCACCTTGCATTATGGTCGAGCCAATTCCGCCAAAGGCGACTACAAGCCAATACAAGTCGGAGGGTTCAATGATCGAGTGGCGTCACTTAGCATGGTTGTGTCGATGTAACGTGGTCATTCCTGCAGGCTGGCAC
>Ga0247727_10018158_pt1 | contig 11103 bp, 9 predicted proteins | sample WisWelCaveWW1625_FD_202498 | JGI IMG/M metagenome (GOLD analysis project Ga0247727, IMG submission 202498) | Biofilm microbial communities from Wishing Well Cave, Virginia, United States - WW16-25 | ecosystem: Environmental > Aquatic > Deep subsurface > Groundwater > Cave microbial mat | place...
GGAGGCGGGACTGCGGGTGATCTTGCTGGCCATGGCGCAGGAAGCAGAAGCGTTGACCGGCGCGCGGCACCAACAATGGCCCGATCGCCAGGCGCACCGCTGGAGCCGGGAGGAAGGCTTTGTGGTGGTGGATGGACAAAAGGTGCCCGTCGAGCGCCGGCGGTTGCGCAGCAAGGGCGGGGCAGAGGTTCGTCTGGGCACCTACGAACTGTTCCAGCAAACGCGGACCCTGGAGGACGAAGTCTGGTGGAAGATGCTGCGCGGACTGACCACGCGGAACTACCCGCTGGTGACACGCAGTTTCGCCCGGGCCTACGGGATCGAGAAATCGGCCACCAGCGAGCGGTTCATTCAGGCCAGCCGGGACAAGCTCAAAGAACTGATGGAGCGGCCGCTGGGCGAGCTGAAGTTGTGCGCCATTGTCATCGACGGAACCCCCTTCAAGGGCCGCCAGATGATTGCCGCCATTGGCGTGGGAAATGACGGTAAAAAGAGCGTTCTGGGCCTGCGGGAAGGAGCCACCGAGAACGCCACGGTGGTCCGCGAACTGTTGGAGGATCTGGCCCGGCGCGGCTTGGATTTCTCTACGCCGCGGCTGTATGTGCTGGACGGCGCCAAGGCTTTGCACGCCGCAGTGAAGCGGCACGCCAGCGAGGCGGCGTTGATCCAGCGCTGTCAAGTCCATAAACGGCGGAACGTGTTGGGGCAGTTGCCGGACGAGTATCAACCTGGCATGGAGCGCCAGTTGCTGGCCGCCTACGCCATGGTGGAATACACCGACGCCCGTCGCGCTCTGGACCAGATCCATCGGGAGTTGGACCGAATCAATCCCAGCGCCGCGCGGAGCCTGGAAGAGGGAATGGATGAAACTCTCACCGTTCACAAGCTGCGGGTGCCGGAGCTGCTACGAAAATCGCTGGCCTCGACCAACATCATCGAGTCGGCCTTCTCGGTGGCCGAGGATCTGTGCCGGCGAGTGAAGCGCTGGCGGGAAGGAGACCATCGCCAACGCTGGGCTGGATCGGCATTGCTGCTGGCGGAAGGTAAATTCCGCCGCCTCAAGGGTTACAGGGAGATCCCGAAACTGGTGAGCGCCTTGGCTGACTACGGGATCAAGAAAGGACTTGCCGTCAAGACAAAAACTGCGTAACATGTCCAATGTCGAGGGTTGCAAGTTTCAACGGCGTTCCGGGCAACCCCACGGCCGAGACTTGGAGGACCCTACATGCCCGTTGCACCCACCTATCCAGGCGTTTACATCGAGGAAATTCCCAGCGGCGTTCGCACCATCACCGGCGTCGCCACTTCCATCACCGCGTTCGTGGGCCGCGCCCTGCGCGGACCGACGGACGACCCGATAACTATCAACAGCTTCGGCGATTTCGAGCGCGTTTTTGGCGGCTTGTGGGTCGACAGCTATCTCGGCTACGCGGTTCGCGATTTCTATCTCAACGGCGGAAGCCAGGCCATCATTGTGCGCCTGTACAGTCCCGAGGCCGGCGGAACGGCGAGGCCGGCCGTGGCGCGGCTCGCGGTCAACGGTCTGACGCTCGACGCAGTCTCGCCGGGCGCGTGGGGCAATAAACTCCGCGGGCGCATCGACGCCCGGACCCGCCCGCTCCAGCCGGGCGAGCCCGCCAACAGCCTGTTCAATCTTTCGATTCGCGACGACGGCACGGGCCAGATCGAATTGATCCGTAATGTTTCGCACATCTCGGGCCATCCGCGCCAGGTAGATAAGGTTTTACTGAGCGAATCGCGCCTTGTCAAAGCGGTAAGCCTGCCCGGCGCGCGGCCGACCGACCATCCCGATCCGGCCGCCGGCGTGGATATCTGGGCCGACAACACTCCGGCAACCAATACGAAAGTGGCCGATCCCGCTTTGGCTGCCGACGGGGTGGTTCTAACCGGCACCGATTTTACCGGTCCGGGCAAAGAGGCGGCGAAGCAGGGACTGTTTGCGCTGGAGAAGGCGGATCTGTTCAACTTGCTGTGCATCCCGCCGCATGCGGCGGCGAACGATCTGGATACCGCGCTAAGCGGAGCGGCGGGTGCCTATTGCGACAAGCGCCGCGCCATGTTCATTGTGGACCCGCCGCGGACGTGGACCGATAAGGACTTGGCCAAGTCGGGGATCGCCACGGGAGTAGGCACCACCACCAAAAACGCGGCCATCTTTTTCCCGCGGCTGCGGCAGCCCAACCCGCTGCGCGAGAACCAGGTGGAGCACTTCCCGCCTTGCGGCGCCGTAGCAGGCGTTTTCGCGCGTACCGATTCCCAGCGGGGCGTGTGGAAAGCTCCGGCGGGACTGGACGCCACGCTGGTCGGGGTGCCCGAGTTGAGCGTGTCGCTGACCGATCCCGAGAATGGAGAGCTCAATCCGTTGGGCGTCAACTGCCTGCGGGCCAAGCCGGCTGGCGGTCGCGTGATCTGGGGTGCGCGTACCTTGCAAGGGGACGACCGCCTGGCCTCGGAGTGGAAGTACATTCCGGTGCGGCGGATGGCCCTGTTCCTCGAAGAAACTCTCTATCGCGGCACGCAATGGGTAGTCTTCGAGCCCAACGACGAGCCGCTGTGGTCGCAAATCCGACTGAATATCGGCGCATTCATGCAAGGCCTGTTCCGCCAGGGGGCCTTCCAGGGCAGGACCCCGCGCGAAGCTTATTTCGTCAAGTGCGACCGCGAGACCACCACGCAGAACGATATCAACCTGGGCATCGTGAACATCGTGGTCGGCTTCGCGCCACTTAAGCCCGCGGAGTTCGTGATCATCAAGCTCCAGCAGATGGCAGGCCAGATCGAGACCTAAGACCAGGACAAGCTGAGGCTTGTCACCACTCACTAGAAGGAGACACATGGCACAGTTCAGCGTCAACACTCAGCGCTTCGATCCTTACAAGAACTTCAAGTTCCGCGTGAAGTGGGACGGGCGATATGTGGCGGGAGTCAGCAAAGTAGGCGGGTTAAAGCGGAACACAGAGCCGGTGAAACACCGCGATGGCGGAGATCCGTCGACCACCCGCAAGTCTCCCGGACGCACCGAGTACGACGCCATCACCCTCGAACGCGGCGTCACCCACGACCTCGAGTTCGAGAGATGGGCGAACAAAGTGTGGAACTTCGGCGCCGGCCTGGGAGCGGAGGTTTCACTCAAGGATTTCCGCAAAGACCTCATTATCGAGGTCTATAACGAGGCGGGACAGCTGGTGCTGGCATACAAAGTCTACCGTTGCTGGGTTTCCGAGTACCAAGCCCTTCCGGATCTGGACGCGAACGCCAACGCTGTAGCGCTGCAACACCTCAAACTGGAGAACGAGGGCTGGGAGCGCGACGTTTCGGTCGCCGAGCCGACCGAGCCGAGCTTCACCGTTCCGTAAGCTATGCGTCCCCTTTCCGCACCTGAGATTCTCGACGTGTGGGAGCGGGGCCAGACCCAGAATCCGGTGGAGCGGGCTATGGCCATGCTTTCGGCCGGTTGCCCGGAGGCGCCGCACGACCAACTGGAAGCGCTCTCCATCGGCGAGCGGGATGCGCTCTTGCTCCAACTCCGCGAGCTGACGCTCGGCGGAACTCTGGAGGGCTTCGCGCGCTGCCCGAGTTGCGTCGAGCCGCTGGAGTTCGCGATGGCGGCGTCCGAGCTCCAGGGAGGCGAGGCGGGCCTCGCGCCGCTCGAGCTCGAAACGGACGGCTTCCGGGTCGAGTTCCGGCTGCCGGACAGCCGGGACGTCGCCGCCGCGGCGGCGATGCCGGATTTGCTCATGGCGCGTGGTGAGCTCGCCAGTCGCTGCATAATGCAACTGACTCGCAACGGCGCGGTGGCGCAGGCCGGCGAACTGCCGGAATTCGTCATCGCCTCAATGGGCGAACGCATGGCGGAATGCGATCCGCGAGCCGAAGTGTTGCTCAGCCTCTCTTGCCCCTCGTGCCGCCACGCGTGGCAGGAGCTTTTTGACATCGCTTCGTTCTTCTGGGCCGAACTGGCCGCGGAGGCTCGCCGGGTGCTGTGGCAGGTGCATGCCCTGGCGCGCGCGTATGGCTGGCGGGAATCCGACATCCTGGCGCTGAGCGCGCGGCGCCGCAGCGCGTATCTGGAGATGGTGGGCGCATGACGGATTACTTCACCCGGCTGATCGAGCGGGCGCGGGGATCGGAGCCAGTGGTCCAGCCGCGCCTCGAGTCGTGGTTCGCCCCGGGCGCCGACATCGCGCCCGAGCCTCCCGCGGCAGCCGCGCCGTCCCTAACGCGACCGGTCGAACCCACGGCTGCGGAGTCAACACCGCTCCGCGCCCCGAACGTGTCCCGCCAGCCGGAGGCACGGCCCCAGGCCAGCCAGGTCGAATGGATGGCGCCGCGGGAACCGAGGATCGAGGCTCGCGAACCCGAACCGATGACGGTTCCGGTATCGAAGTCCCGAATCGAAGTACCCTTCATGCCGCTCGCAGCCAGTGAGTCGACGGCTTTCGAGCACCAGCCTGAAGTGGAACACGTCCGCCCACGCGCGGCGTTGAGGGTGTCGCTCGAAGTAGCGGCGCCGCCCGCCCACACCGCACCCGTGGAGCCTGGGGCCGTTCCGGCACGCGCAAGCGAAGAACAGAGGTCTTCTCGAGCGCTGGCCGCGACACCTCCCGCGCAGCCGGCTCGATCGGAAGCCGTCGTAGAGCGGCCGGCGGGACAGCGCCTGGAACCGAGATCTCAGCCCGCTCCCGAGGCCGGGCCGCCGCGGCGCGCAGCGCCGCACGCTCTCCCGGTGGCCGCGCGAACGCGAACGCCGAACATTGAAACGCCCGCCGCGGAGCCGTCACGAATCAACGTGACCATTGGGCGGATCGAAGTGCGCGCGGTTTCTCCGCCGGCGCCTCCGCCGGCCCCCCGGCAGCCGGCCGGACCAAAGATCTCGCTCGAAGAATATCTGCGCTCGTTTCAGGGAGAACGGAGATGAGCAACAGCCTGGCGATCGCCACCGTCACCGCGACCCTGAGCCAGATCTTGCAGACGGCCGTCAACACCGACGTCGCTGGCGCCACCGTGCGCACGGTTCGCCCGGATAACTTCCGGGACGGCAACCCGCCGCGCGGGGTGAGCCTGTTTCTGTACCAGGTGTCGCCGAACGGAGCGCTGCGCAACATGGACCTGCCCACGCGTCGCGCCGACGGAGCCGTGATGGAGCAGCCCCTGGCCGCGCTCGATCTGCATTACCTGCTCAGCTTCTTTGGCGACGAGGCGCAGATGGAGCCGCAGCGCATGCTGGGCAACGTGGTGAGCGCGCTGCACGCCCGCCCGGTGCTGACGCGCGAGCGGATCCGCGCCGCGGCGGCCGCCGCCGTAGCCGCGGACCCAAATCATTTCCTGGGCCGCTCGGATCTGGCGGGCCAGGTGGAGCTGGTGCGGCTCACTCCGATGCCGCTCGGTCTCGAAGACCTGTCGCGATTGTGGTCGGTGTTTTTCCAGGTACCCTATTCGCTCTCGGTGATCTACCAGGCGTCGGTGGTGCTGCTAGAGGCCCGCGAGCGTCCCCACGCGGCCCTACCGGTGCAATCGCGGAGCGTTGCGGCGCTGCCCCTGCGGCTGCCGCAAATCGAGCAGGTGACGCCGCAGTCGCCGGAGCTAGTCTCGGGAGCGGTAACCATCACCATCCAGGGGCAGAACCTGCTGGCGCCATCAATGGTCGTCCGGTTCGGCGCCCTGGAGAGCACACCCGGTCCCACGGCGACCGACACGGAGGTGCCCATCACGCTGCCCACCGCGATTCTGGCTGGGGTGCGGACGGCGCAAGTGATCCATTTCCTGAATATCGGCGAGCCGCCCACGCCGCACCGGATCTTCGATTCGAACCCCGCGGCGTTCCTGCTGCGGCCGCGGATCACGGCGAGCTTCTCGAATCCCGCCGCCGGGCCGACGATCACCGTGGTGGCCGAGCGTCCCATCGGCCCGCGCCAGCAGGTTGCGCTGTTCCTTAACGAGCAGCCGCCGATCGCGGGTCTGACGCCCCGGGCGTTCAGCTTCGATTCCACCGGACGAGTGAACGATATGGCCGCCATTCCTTTCCTTGTGCCCGGCGTGCCGGCCGCGACCTATTGGGCGCGCTTGCGGGTGGACGGCGCAGAGAGCGCTCCGCAAACGGTGGTGATCCCATGACCGCCGCGCCAACACTGACCTGGCAGGAAGCCAACCAACGCTATCTGATATCCGCGCTCGCGGTGGTGAAGGAATGTCTGGAGCGACACGTCGCGGGCGACCGCCGCCCGCGGCCGCCGGAGGAAGACGCCCCTCTATCGGTCCCGCCAGCCGCGCTTGAGACGCTCGCCGCGATGTTCGGTTTGTCGCGGTTCGAACGCGAGCTTCTGGTTCTGTGCGCCGGCGTCGAGTTGGACTCGTCCGTGGCGGGTCTGTGCGGCGCCGCGCAGGGCGACGAGCGGCGCGCGTACCCGACGTTCAGCCTGGCGCTGGCCGCGCTCGCCGAGCCGCACTGGAGCGCGCTGACGCCGGCCGGTCCGCTGCGGCGCTGGCGCCTGGTCGAGGTAACGCCGGGCGGATCGCTCACCACCAGCCCGCTACGCATCGACGAGCGTGTGCTGCATTACCTGGCCGGTGTGTCGTTCCGCGATGAGCGGCTGGCGGGGCTGGTGGAGCCGTCGCGCGCGCACGGAGAGCCGCCGGCCTCGCATCAAGAGATCACCGAGCGGGTGGCGCAGGCGTGGTCGCAGGCGTCGAAAGGCGCGCTGCCGGTGATCCAATTGTGCGGCTCCGACGTCGCGGGCAAACTCGCGATTGCCGCCGCGGCGATGAAGGCGCTGGGATTGAGCCTGCACGTGATGCCCGCGGCGCTGGTGCCCACGGCACCGGTCGATCTCGAGGCGTTGATCCGCTTGTGGGAGCGCGAGGTCGCAATGAGCGGCTGCGCGCTGCTGGTGGATGCGGACGAGATGGACACGCCGGACACAGCGCGCGCCCGCGCCCTCAGCCGGCTGCTCGAAAACACCGCCGGTCCGATCCTGATCAGCGCGCGCGACCGGCGCCGCATGGTGCATCGCCCCGCGGTCGTCTTCGATGTGCAAAAGCCGGGCGTAGCCGAGCAACGCAAACTTTGGGAGTCCGTGCTGGGGCCTGCCGTCGCCGATACAGACGGACGAGTGGAGGCGCTGGTCTCGCAGTTCAGCCTGGACGCGCCGGCGATTCGCGCGGCCGCCTCGCAGGCGCTGGTAAATTGGACGGCGGAGTCTGAGGATCTGGGGAATCTGCTCTGGGACGCCTGCCGCGCGCAGGCCCGGCCGCGTCTCGACGACCTGGCGCAGCGCATTCCGCCGGCGGCGCGCTGGGAGGACCTGGTACTGCCGCCGCTCCAGACCAGCGTGCTGCGGGATATCGCGGCGCACGTCCGGCGGCGGGCCATGGTCTACGAGACCTGGGGATTCGCGGCCCGCGGCGCGCGCGGGCTGGGCATCGCCGCGCTGTTCACCGGCTCGAGCGGCACCGGAAAGACCATGGCCGCCGAGGTTCTGGCCAGCGAGCTGCACCTGGACCTGTATCGCATCGATCTCAGCTCGGTGGTGAGTAAATACATCGGCGAGACCGAGAAGAACCTGCGGCGCGTGTTCGACGCCGCCGAAGAGGGCGGCGCAATCCTGCTCTTCGACGAGGCCGACGCGCTGTTCGGCAAACGCAGCGAAGTAAAGGACAGCCACGACCGCTACGCGAACATTGAGGTCAGCTACCTGTTGCAGAGGATGGAGAGCTATCGCGGGCTGGCCATCCTGACCACCAATATGAAGAGCGCGCTGGACACCGCTTTTCTGCGGCGCATCCGATTCATCGTCGAGTTTCCGTTTCCGGCGGTGGCCGAGCGCGGGGAGATCTGGCGGCGGGTGTTCCCGCCGGGCGTTCCCACCGAGGGTCTCGACGTCCAGCGCTTGGCCACGCTGAACCTGGCTGGCGGGAACATCCGCAACATCGCGCTGCACGCGGCGTTTCTCGCCGCCGACGCCGGGGAGCCGGTGCGCATGGCGCATTTGTTGCGCGCGGCGCGCGGCGAGTACGCCAAGCTCGAAAAACCGCTGGGCGAGCTGGAGGGTGCGGCATGGGCGTGAATCGGTTGCGCGACAGAGTCGCCGGGCCCGAGCCGGCCAGAGGGCCGGCTGCGGACCTGGGGGTCCGCCCAGGGGTCCGCCCCACGAATGTGAATCTCAACCTGCGCATTGAGGAGCTGGCGCTGGACGGGTTCCCGCCAGCGGACCGCTACGCGATCGGCGACGCACTCGAGCGGGAGCTCGCGCGCCTGGTCGCTGAGCGGGGCGTCCCGCCGTTGCTCGAGCGCGGGGGCGACTGGGCGCGCATGGACGGCGGGTCGTTCCCGGCGGCGGCGGGCTCGCGGCCGGAAACGATCGGAGTGAAGGTGGCGCGGACGTTATACGCGAGGTTCGAGCGATGACGGCGCAGGCGGCGGTCCCGACGAAAGCGCCGCCTCCGCAGGCGCACGCAAGTGCAGTCTCAGGCCGGACGCTGGCCCGGAAGTGCGCTTGCGGGGCCTCGCCGCGCCTCGACGGGGAGTGCGACGACTGCCGCAAGAAGAAGGGGATGGGCCTCCACCGCCAGGAGGCCGGAGAAGCGCACGAGTCCGTTGCGCCGCGGGCGGTGCACGAAGTGCTTGGATCGCCAGGCCAGGCGCTCGATCCCGACGCGCGGCAAAAAATGGAATCGAGTTTCGGGCACGACTTCGGCAACGTGCGCGTGCACACCGATGCCCGGGCGGCGGAGTCGGCGCGATCGGTGAACGCGGTGGCCTACGCGGTGGGGCGGGACATCGTGTTCCAAAGCGGCCGTTACGCTCCGCAGACCTCCGCCGGGGAGCGCCTGCTGGCGCACGAACTGGCGCATGTCGTCCAGCAGCAGGGCCAATCTTCGACAGGACCGCTGGAGATCAGCCAGGAGGATGATGCCGCCGAGGTCGAGGCGCGCTCGATCGCCGATGCCGTGTTGCGCGGCGACGATGCGCAGCCGGAGCGGAAGGCGGCTTCAGCGCTCAGCCGGAGCCCGGTGCGAGTAGCGCGGGAGGCGGATGCGGCGGCGAGAGACGGCGCGTGCAACGCGGAGCAGAGGGGTTCGGTGGAGCTTCCCCCTGTGTCCTGCTGTACCCGCCGGATGCGCGAGGAGCTCGAAGCTCTCCGCGCTGGAGCGCGGCCCATCGTGGCCGCCGCCATTTCCGCGCTGGACCGGCCGGGTTCGGTCGCCGGCGCTCTGCGCGCTCATTTTGCGATTGGCCCGGACGACAGCGCTCGTATCGACACAGTGAAAACGCACTTTCGGGCCATGCGCGACATGATGGACGACAGCGACGTGACGTTCCTGTGCCGCGAGCAAAGCGAGCCACCGTGCACGCTCCCGGGTAAGCGGAATTATGCAATCTCGACCAGTTGCCACTTGAGCACTCCCATCCTCTCGATGTTCTGCGGGGACTACGAAGGGTCGGTCTCCGGCGCGCCGTTCCTTGCCGGGCGCGATTGGGTTCAGACAATGATCCACGAGTATGCCCACATGGCGTGTCCCCGGATGGGTGTGATTCTATCGGCATGCCCGAATCCATCCGGGCCGTGCGAGTACTACGCGGAGAGCCCCGGGTACCCGCGCGAGCCGGACTCGGCTGTCAAGAACGCCGATTCCTACGCGAACTTCGCGCGGACGGTAACCGAGGGCGCGCCTGCTTCGAGCTTGTCGAGTTCGGGCGGGAGTTGGGTCCCTTGGTTGATCGGCGGTATCGCCGTGGTGGCCGCGATCGCCGGGGTGATCGCGGCGGTTGTCGCGTCGCAAAAGAACTGACGCTATGTTCGCTAAGGCCAGGTACGGTTGCTTTCGCCCGTCGCTGACGCCGGCGTCGGGGGTGCTGATGCGCAAGCTCGCGGCTCCCGCGCCGGCTCGCGACGTTCCGCAAGGGGAGAGCGGACCCGCCGCCGCGCGGCTGGGTCACAACTTCGGCAGCGTCCGCGTGGAGCCTGAATGGAGCGTGCGGGATTGGATCGGGACGAGAGGGAGCGGCCGGCCCCTCGACTCCGGCGTGCGGCGGGAGATGGAGGCGCGTTTTAGCGCCAGCTTCCTCGATGTGCGGGTACACACGGATGCTCGGGCGGCGGCGACGGCGCAGGCGATCAGCGCGCGCGCGTTCGCGATGGGGAACCACATCGCCTTCGCGCCGGGCGAGTATCGCCCAGAGTCGCCAGTCGGAAAGGTCCTGCTGGCGCACGAGCTGGTGCACACCGTGCAGCAGCGCGGCGTCGCGCCCGGGGTTGCTGAACCGCTGAAGATCAGCCAGCCCGGCGATGCGGCGGAGCGCAGCGCGGATCAGATCGCCAGCGCGGGGGTTGGCCCGATCGGGGCATCTCCTGGCGCGGCGCCCGCCGTCGCGCGAACCGCGGTCGGTTTCGAAACTACCAGCGGACCCACGTGGTCGAATTGCGGCCAGTTCGAGTGGATCGTCAAATGGCACATTACCAACGTCGCGGGGGCTGCCATCCGGCCCGAGGCGCGCCCCAGCTCGAGCTGGATCGTGCAGCGGATCACAAACACATATGACGTCCGAAACTGCTCGGACGGCCCGGGCACTCCTCCGACTTTTACGGCTCTGTATTGGGAGGCTTTCCGCGTGGATTCGACGGGACGAACGCTTCCGGGAACATACCACTACGATTTCGGGAGCGGGACCGCTACTGCGGTAACTGTCTCTGGCACCGACCAATGGAGAAGGCCAGATCTGCCGGGGCAGAAGGGCTCGTGGTCCATGGAAGGCTTTAGCTACTGGGTTCCCGCGTTGAATCCGGGAGAGTTCTCTCCCGGAGCTGTAACCGACGCGGGCGTCTTGCCATCAACCACGTCCCCGCCGACCGGTCTCGGCTCCGCGACGTTGACGCGAACCGCGCAAGGCACGTGGAACTGCTGCGGTACGACTAGAACACACGAGGGCGAAGCTGCCGCCAGCAACTCGTGGCGAACCTACACGGAGGGATGGGGCACGGCGCCCGAGAAGCGCTTCAAAACTGTGGACGGTAGAAGGATCATTTGAGCGATTCGATGATGGAAAAGTTGGTGCATGCGATCGACACTGCTCCCGGATGGGAC
>Ga0247727_10018159_pt1 | contig 11102 bp, 10 predicted proteins | sample WisWelCaveWW1625_FD_202498 | JGI IMG/M metagenome (GOLD analysis project Ga0247727, IMG submission 202498) | Biofilm microbial communities from Wishing Well Cave, Virginia, United States - WW16-25 | ecosystem: Environmental > Aquatic > Deep subsurface > Groundwater > Cave microbial mat | place...
CGAGTGGTAAGCATTCAGATGCTTTCGTTGCGGCCTTGCAGATGCAGTATTAGGAAGGTGGGTTGAACTAGCAGGTCTCCCCTTCGGGAAAAGCCGAAACCCGCATCGTGGGTTTCGGCTTTTCTTTTGCCTTCTCTTGCGAGTGAAGCGTCGTTCGTGAAGCGTATCTCGTTCAAGAGTTTCAAGTTGCAAGTTTCTAGTTTCAAGTTTTCGGAGGTTGTTTCCTAAGAACATGAAACCTGAAATAAAAAACCAGAAACTTTCCAAGCGTTTCAATCTGTACCTGATAGACCAAGGAGAAGGTTGCTTGTATCCTTGCCCTTTCAGCTATGCTAGACTAGTCGCTGTTAATCTCTGCACGACTTGCCCATGTCTCACCATCCGCGACTTACTCTTGTCCTGCTAGCAGGCTGAGGAAAACCCATTTGGCACGGCAGACCTTCGACGGCCGACGCTTCTAGGACAAGAGGAGAATACCCCGTGGGATGCTCAAAAAGACTGTCCAGCAAGGCCGCAGCGAGCGAAGAGGCGAGGCGTACGCTTCGGTACGTTGAGCCTCTGAGCGAAGCGAGAACGCAGCTGGCGGGCTGTTTCAGCATCCTGCTAACCGGAATCACCCTGGCCTTGTCTGCCTGCGCCACAGGACCTGATCTGGACTTAACGATCCATGAATCCGAACGCGGTGGGGTGTATGTGGAACGGATTCCTGATCGGTCCTTTCACACCGCCCATCCCATTACGTTATCGGTAGATACGATGGCCCGGGTCCTTCGCGGCGTGGTCGTCAAGGAGGACCGAGGGTTCGTCCTAAACCTGGCCGCTGGCAAGGCTGAGCCAGTTCGAGTGTTTAGGGACGAGGACGTTGAGTACCTGGCGCCGCTCCTGGTCGAGGGGCTCACCAGAGCTGCGTCGGACCAGCAGGTTGGGTTTCGCCTCGTTCAAACGGGGGCGCCCGCGGAATCGACGAAGGGTTCGCTCTACGCCTATGGCCGGTCGCTGTATCTGACCTTGCCATGGCTAAACGCCGTGTACCAGGTCAGAGCCGGCGGGCCCGCTCGATCCCACACGATCCACTTTATCCCTGAGTCGGCAATTAGGCCGGACAGTTATCGAACCACTCGCTCAACCGACGCCACTCTGGTGATCAACTACGACGCGCTTGCCACATTGCCCGCCGCATCGGACACGCGATCGACTGATGCTCAACCACCGACGCCTGCGAAGGGGGAACCGACACAGCGAGATGCCGATCTGGACGCGGTACGGAAGGAGCTGCAGGAGATCAAGAAGAAACTGGCGGAGCAAGAAGCGAAGCAGACACCTCGATCGATCCCTTAACAGGATGCTGAAAAAGCCGTTCTAAAAAAACGTGAAGGTAATGGGTGGACAATACATGCAACGGCGCCAAGATGGCAGCGACGACGAGCGCATTGCCGACAATCTCCGCCGCACGATCGAACTCACTGAGCTTGGGTTGGCACTTCGCCAATCCGTTCTGCAGGAGGGAGATCCAGACGGCGATGCCATGAGGAAAGTGATGCGCGAGATTCGACGCGCGAAAGAGCAGGCATGGCAGCGGAATCCTTCCTAGTTCAGGCGCTTTCCACCCTCATCGCTGAGTTCAATCGACGTGGCCTCAACTATGCATTAGCTGGAGGATGGGCCTACAGCGCGCTCGTCGAGCCACGAGCCACGACGGATATCGATCTGCTCATGCTCATCGAGCAGCCCTCCCGTGAAGGCATCCAAACCCTGCTCTCGCCCCAGTTCGACTCGACCCTGGTCCATCCTGCTCCCATGGTGTTCCAGGGGATTTCAATTTGGCGCACTGTGGGCATTCGTGACGATCAGGAGGTAGTTGTCGATTTCATCTTGGCGGACTCGGAGTATCTTCGGACGGCACTTGTACGACGACGTCTGGTGGCGTTTGGCTCGCTGCAGGTACCGATTCTTACAGTGGAGGATCTGATTGTGCTCAAAACGCTGGCCGGCCGCCTTCAGGATCAAGCTGATCTTGAAAAAATCAGGGCTCGCCAGGACGAACTTGCGGTGGATTGGGACTATGTCGAGAGGTGGAAGAACAAGCTCGATCTTCGCGGTTAACGTGGTCCATAGCCGAACCCCTTACCCCCCGTATCCCTTTACCCCTCACCCCCGTACCGCTTACCCCTTTATCCCCTTACCCCTACTTCTGCGAATACCACCGATAGCCTTTGTTCTCCGAGAAACTGGCTTTCGGGGCTCCGCCTGGCTTTTCGAGTAACAAGACTTTGAAGTCGAGGAGGCCGAACCAGGCAGGATCTGCCACGTCGTGATAATGGCAGCCGTGGAGTTTCGGGAGCATATCGCCCAAGGCCTGCTGCAATTCCTTCTCCTGGTAGGCGCGTACGATGAAGGGCTTGTTCATGGCCTGGCAGAACCGCTGAATGGTATAGGCGGCGCCGGTACAGAGTACTTTGCTGTCCGGTCTGATGGCGAGGAACTGGGGCAGCGGGAGATAGCGCTCTTGAAAGCCTAGCCAGCGCACGGCCTGGCGCAGGTGGCTGTACTGGACTTCGTACTCCGTGTGGCCCGGCAGCTTGACCGGTGCCGGCCAGCCTTCTTCGACCCCGAATTCAGTGAGAAATGCCCTGCCGCCCGGCTTTAGCACCCGCCACAGTTCTGCCACGAATCGAAAGGGGCCAAGGTTGAAGATCACGTCCTCCGGCAGGTCCCGGCCCAGCGGCAGCCGCGCGCGTCTGATCCAATCCAACGCTTCCTGATGCTGCGGCCTGTCGCCTGTTCCATCGAGGAGTTCTTTCCTGGTCAATCTCACCGGCGTCATGTCGGCCATGTTCTCGTTGTCGATGACAAGGTCGACGGAGTGGTCTTTGAAGGGCAGCCATTCGCCGTTGGCGCGGGTGCCGATGCCGCTCCAACCTCCGGTCTTGGCACGGGTGACTTGCAGTTTGAGGAAGGGCTGTGTGATGTCGAGGGAGATGTACCGGATGGTCTGCTTTTCAAACGGCAAGAGATCCTTGCCCAACTCACGGGCGAGGTATCCGAGTCCGCCGCCCACTTCCACGATGACGTGGGGTTTAGGCGTGAACCAACCCAACTTCCGCAATTGCTTCATGAGCAGCCGGCCGTAGCTCAAGCCGTTGAGCGTGTCGTTCGGCTCCCGGAAGAGATGCGAGACGGTGGTTTCGATCAGGTCGAAGTGGCCGTCGTCTTCGCCACTGTCGGTCAGTTCGTGGTGATGAAAGTCCTCAAGATGCTCTTCTCCCTCGAACCCGTCCTGTCCTGACCAGCCTTCCCGAACTTGTTGGAGGAGCAGATCCCACTTGGCCTTGTGACGGTGGCCGCCCGGGGGCTCTGTGCCGTAGTAACAGAGGGAGTAGGTGGGCAGGGCCCAATGTACCAAATGCCACTGTCCCGGCTGTCCGTCCGGTCCGCAGACCCGCGCCCCGTATTTTTCCACCAGTGCCCCGACTGATGTGTGGCCGTTCATCGCCTGTAACAGCTCCAGGCCGGTGCGGTTCAGTCGCACGATCGGCAAGTTATCATCGAGGGGGGCGAACCACCATTCGTCTTCGCTGTGCTGATAGGCGACGAGGTCGGGGATGTGCCAGGCCAGGAGGCTGAGCGTCCTTCCGGTGAGGCTGAGCGGTTCGTGAGCAGCGACAGCTGGTTTCATGATCGAGACGACCTGTTAAGCCGGATTATCCATGAATGTCGTCGCGAAATCGTGCCAACAGGCCGGGCGAGGGGCGAGAGGCTAGTGGCTAGAGGAAAGAGTTGTATTTCTGACCGGAAGTCTTCACCCCTAGCCGCTAGCTCCGTGCCTCTCGCCTGAACCATCGGCGATTACAGCAGAAGTATTCATGAATAGTCCGGGTTCATGCGCCGCAGCCTACACGGGAGGCTGGGATCCTCGCAAGTCTCGCGCGAGTAACGAAATACGCTGCAAGATTCTTATCCCTCCCCCCTTGACGCCGTATTCTGTTTGTAGGATTCTCCCATCCGTTGGGACTCAACGCCAGGAGTCAAGGTGGTAGACCCGCAATGCAGCATGCTCAAAAAGGCCGTCCACGTCGTTCGTGAAAGGTGAAACGTAAAAAGTAAAAGGTTTCAGAGGAAGAGCCTTCGGCAATCCTACGTTTTACCTTTCACTTTTCACGTCTCACGCGTACCGATCTTCATAGGCTGGCGGGCTTTTTCAGCATCCTGTTGAGGTGTGAGTTGCAAGATCCTAAAGGTTATGCTAGATGGAGACTGAGTCAGACATCCAATGGATGAGAGAGGAGAAAATCGATGGCGAAAAAAAAGAAGAAGCCGGCGAAGAAGAAAGCTTCGAGGGCTAAAGCCAAGGCAAAGTCCGCAGTGAAGAAGGCAGCCAAGAAATCAGCTACAAGGAAAGCTGCCAAGAAGACTGCCAAGAAGGTAGCCAAGAAACCAACAGGGAAAGCTGCCAAGAAAACTACCAAGAAGGCTGCCAAGCAACGCTCTGCAGCGGCACCCAAGGCGGCTCAGAAGAAACCGGCAGCGATGATAGCTCCAGCCGTTTCGTCCAAGCCGGCGGCGCCAGGTCCCGACAAAAAATCTATGAAGCCGTTCGTGGATGAGGGGCCCCAGAAGTCCTTGTTTTCGCAGCCGATCGGGTCACCAATGCTAAAAGATCCCGATCTTGACGAGGAGCTGGGCGAGGATGATGTGGATATCGCTGTTGAGGCCGATGAAGATGTGGAAGAAGAGCTCAACCTGGACGGGGAAGATGATGCTGCCGATTTTCCTGAAAAACGAGAGGGTCTGTTAGACGACGCAGACGATTACCACACGCACTGACATTCGCAGGGGATGCCTATTCGGGACGACCCGGGCGAGTCGTCCGGCTGGCTAACGGTGTGAGGCTGTCCTAACCTGCATCATTCATGAACGTTTCTGCTGCAATCGCGAGCTGCTTGGCGAGAGGCAATGGGCCAGAGGCAAGTGGCGAAGACTTCCGGTCGGGAAACACGGCTCTTTCCTCTAGCCCCTAGCCTCGCGCCCATTGTCTGGCCTGTTGGCCCGATTTCTCGACAAACCATCGTGAATAATGCGGGCCAGAGGCTAGGGGCAACCTGAAGGAATGTCTTTCCTCTCGCCTCGTACCCCTCGCCCTTCGTCTAGCTCCTATTATAATGAGTCATTTTTTGTTCGTGGCGGGGGCTTTGCGAGAACGCACCTCGGAGGAAAGTGCCGAGCTGCAACTTGGGCACGGCCTCTGGGGGCTCTGCACAGGGCTGATCCGGACGAATCTGCAAGCCTATCTCGATGCGGAGTCTCGTGGGCTTGTGTATGTGCTGAAGGTCGGGCTCTGTGCCGAGTTTCAGATCCTGTCACCTGTGTTGGACTTCTCCGCGTTGGATGCGTTCATCAGTGATGAGCTGAAAACTGAGGCCAGATTTGGCTTTGTGCGAATCGACGGGGTGCGCCGGTTGGCCTGCTCGTCCGCTGCGAGTCAGGCGCTGTTGCTCAACGTGTTGCAGATTGCCGATCAGGCCGAACTCACTCGGCGATTGAGGTTGGGCATGCATCGGTTGACGCAAGCCGAATATGCCACGATCATCAGGGGAGCTATGGCTTAGCAGGATAAGCGCGCGAGACATGCGAGATAGGCGGGACGAGCGAGACAAGCAGGACTAGGTGGAAATTCAATCTATCCGCGTCGCGCCTTTCTCGCATGTCTCGCGCGTCACGCGCCACGGTGCGTGGCCTGGCGGACTTTTTCAGCATCCTGCATACGGGCGTGCATGATGAAGCGAGTCATGAGTGCAATGCTGGTGGGAGGGCTGGCTCTTTTCTGGCTGCCGCTCGGCGCCGCTGCCTCGAACTGTCAGGTGGAGACGCCTGCTTCCGGGCCGGGAGAGGCGTTGACGCTTCATTTGAGCGCCGATTGCACGGAGCAAGAGCGGGAGACGCGAGCGGTGGATGCCGCGCAACTGCTGCAAGCATTCAGGGAAGGGAAGGGGATCGATCTCTCAGGGGTGGTCATCCGCGGCGATCTGTCTCTGGATGCGTTGCCGGTGGGTCCGTTGCCGCACGAACTTGAAGGGATGAAGGAGCTTCAGGGACGAGCGGTACGGGTGATTCGAGGCTCCATGACGATCGTCAATTCGGTGGTGCGCGGAGTGATCAGGCACGGATCGGCACAAGGGCTGCTGGTGGTGAAGGGGCCTGTGACGTTCAGCGGGACCAAGTTTGAACAGCTGGTGGATCTCTCACGGGCTGTCTTCATTCAGCCTATGACGTTGTCAGGCGCGCGGTTCTTGCGGGAGAGCTATTTTGTGCAGGGCCGGTTTCTGCGCGACGTGTTTGCTGAGAAAACGGCGTTCGGTCCGCATACGAGATTTCACCAGTCTGTCTTCCAGGGGCCGGTCACATTCCAGCAGTCGGGGTTCAACGGGCTGGCGGAGTTTTTGGAGGTAGTCTTCGAGAAGGATGTCAATCTATCGGGCGCCTATTTCAAATTGGGCACCGGGTTTTCCGGGAGCCACTTTCAACGCCTGGCGGATTTTTCTGATGCATCCTTCGGCCGTGAGGCGTTTTTTACCTTTACCCTGTTCGACGGGGACGCGGACTTTCGCCGGGCCACGTTCCGATCGACGGCTGATTTTTCCGATGCGTCGTTCAAGGGGCGAGGCGACTTTTCCAAAGCCTTGTTCGAAAAGGGTCCAGAGTTTACCAGAGTTGCCAGATCGGCGACCGTACAGGCTCCCCTGGGGCTCGAAAATCAGACAATACAGTATGCCATCATCCTCTCCCTTCTGGTGTTCGGCACCCTGCTGATCGTCTACCTGTTTCGTCGCGGGAACGCGTAGGTCTCCTCGTCGCCTACCACTACTAATAGATGGAGGCTTGCTCCACATCCCCCAAGTCTGGTATAAGACCGTTCGTGGATAACCACTTCGATGCTACAGAGCAAACCGAACTGCCCTACCAGGTTCGTATCGAGAACTTTGAAGGGCCTCTCGATCTCTTGCTCCATCTCATTAAGAAGAGCGAGATCAACATCTACGACATTCCCATCCATCTGATTGCTCAGCAATATCTCACCTACATTAAGGCGATGGAAGGCCTGAATCTGACTGTCGCGGGGGAGTTTCTCGTAATGGCTGCGACCTTGCTCCAGATCAAATCCAAGATGCTGCTTCCCGCCGATGAGGCGGCTGCTGATGAGGAAGACGGGCCCGATCCCCGTGAGGAATTGGTGCGGCGGCTGCTCGAATACAAGAAATTCAAAGACGCTGCCCGTCAGTTGGACGAACACGAGCGGTTGTGGCGGGAGATTTACAGCCGTGAACAGAGCCAAGCGGTCGAATTGGAATCGGATGAGACGCTGCTGGACAATGTCAGCCTGTTCGGTTTAGCGGATGCGTTGCAGGGGATCATCGATCGCTACCCCGGCAAGAAGTTCATGGAGATCCTGCCCGACAACTTGACGGTTCGGGAGCGGATGAACGCGATTTTGGAAACGTTGGAGAGGCAGGAGTCGGTGAATTTTGTCGAGCTCTTCGAGCCATCCTGCCATCGCCTTGTCATCATTGTCACATTTTTGGCGTTGTTGGAACTGATTCGGCTTCGAACGGCTCGGGTATTCCAGGCAGAACATTTCGGGCCGATTCTCGTGTCGCGCGCCTTTTCACTCGTACCAGATCCGGCAGAAGTGGATGATGCAGAATGGAGGGGAGTATGAGCCCAACTATGGAGCAGGAAACAGACGACATCGCTTTGGCAGAGACCGCGTCGGTGATTGAGGGCAACGGGGTGCCGGATGATGCGGCAAAGGAAGCCGGCGTTGAGGCGGTGAACAGCCAGGCGGAGGCCATCGACGCGCGGGAACTCAAAGCCATCCTCGAAGCGATCTTGTTCGTGTCGCCCGAACCGGTGCCGGTCGCTCGGCTGCTGTCCATCTTGGGAACGGTCTCAAAAGCCGAAGTGGTTCAGGCCCTGGGAATCCTCACGCACGATTTAGATCAGGATGGGCGAGGCATTCAGCTTGTGCAGGTCGCAGGCGGGTATCGGCTGGTGACGAAGCAGGAGTATGGGATCTGGCTGAAACGGATGGATAAAGCCAAGGCGGCGCAAAAGCTCTCTCGCTCCGCGCTTGAATCCCTCGCCATTATTGCCTACAGACAGCCGCTCGTGCGGTCGGAGATCGAAGAGATTCGTGGCGTCGAAACGTCCAGTGTTCTGCGCACGTTGTGTGAGCGCAAGCTGGTGCGGATCGTCGGGCGAAAAGACGTGCCTGGCCGGCCGATCATGTATGGGACGACCAAGTTCTTCCTCGAGCATTTCGGGCTACAAGATTTGAGCCAGCTCCCGCCGTTGCGTGAATTCAAGGAACTCGGCGAGTCCGAGCAGGCTCTCCTGCCGATCGAAGAAGAGTCACTGGCAGGATGCTGAAAAAGTCCGCCAGCATCGTTCTCGCATCGCTCAGAGGCTCAACGTACCGAAGCGTACGCCTCGCCTCTTCGCTCGCTGCGGCCTTGCTGGACGGCCTTTTTGAGCATCCTGCGTGTGGAAACAAAGCAGCCTCATACTGATCGCATCTCGCCCCTGCACCTCGACAAGAACAATCTTTCGTAACTGGTCAAATCAGTTTGCCTCGACTTCAACACCCAAAGAGATAGAGTAGGATGAAGATGTAGGGTCACCTCACTCAGGGCCCCGTTGACTCCCTTCAAGCCGCTTTGTTAGACTTCTCAATCCAATTCTAAGTCCTTGAAAGACCCCTTGTTTCTTCTAACTGGGCGGCGTTAGCAACAGGATGCATCACCAGATGATTAAAGCCTGGCTGCTCGACAAAATGTTTCGGTGTGATCGAACGCATTTGACCATCGAAGGTACCCAGGGAGAATGGGGTGCCGGCGATTCGGTGGCAGAGGAAGAAGAACTCCCGCAAGCGCCTCAACACGTACAAGCGAAGTCAGGCAATGGGCGTGTCACGATCACGTGGGATCCCGTTCCGGATGCCATGTACTACAACCTCTATTTCCAAACCACCAAGGGCGTGATGATCAAGTTCTCCGATCTCACTCGTCCGATTGCCGGCAACGATGATTTTAAAGCCGTCATTGGGGTAAAAAAAGAAAAAGGCACCTGTCTGGAAGGTATTCAAAGTCCGTTTGTCCATGACGATCTGGCCAACGCGACCTGCTACCACTACGTCGTCACCGTGGTGACGCAGAAAGGGGAGAGTCTCGAGTCTCAAGAGGTCATGGCGATTCCCTCCCCCTATCTGCTGGCCATGAGCATTGGCCGTGAAGGTGTGGACGACGGGGAGTTCAGTTCGCCTACGGGGATCACACTCGACAAGGATGGCAATATCTACGTCGCCGACACCGATAACCATTCGATTCAGAAGCTCGACAAGTCCGGGAAGTTTGTCGCGCGATGGGGTGGCGATCCCTCTTCGCAGGAAGGAAGTTTCTACTATCCGCGTGGATTGGCGGTTGGGCCGAATGACGTGCTCTATATCGCAGACAGCGGCAACAACCGCATGCAGAAATTCGATCTCGACGGCAATGTGATGCAGGCCTGGGGCAAGTTCGGGTTTGCGTGGCGCGGGGCCGATCTGGGCCGGTTCGATGTGCCCTGGGGGTTGGCAACAGACGCGGAAGGGAATCTGTACGTCTCCGACACGAGCAACGCACGCATTCAGAAGTTCACGTCTGACGGGCAGGCCCTGCTGAAGTGGGGCCGTGACGGGAGCTTTGACGGCGCCTTTTTCTTCCCTCGTGGCGTGGCGGTCGATTTTGTCGGCAATATCTTCGTGGCCGATGAAAGCAATAATCGCATTCAGAAGTTCGATGCCCGTGGGAGCTTCCTGGCCAAATGGGGTCGAGAAGGGGCGGGCCCCGGCCAATTCAAGTCTCCCTGGGGAATTGCCTGCGATGCGCTCGGCAATGTCTATGTCGTCGATACCGGAAACCATCGCATCCAAAAGTTTGACGGCAACGGGACCTTCCTCTGTGCCTGGGGGAATCGCGGCCGAACAGAAGGACAGCTGAATTTCCCTTATGGGATTGCCGTCGACAAAGAAGGCGCGGTGTATGTGGTCGACAGCGGCAATGGCCGCATTCTTAAGTATGTGCCGACGGACGAAGAGCTCAATCGTGGGAAGGATGAGGCTTCAACCAGTCAGCTGCCGAGTGAGACTCCGCCGCCCCACAGCGTGGCGGTCAAAGCCGGTGACACAGAAGCCTTTCTGAGTTGGATGGAGGTTCCTGGCGCCCAGTCCTATAACCTGTATTTCAATACCATCCCGAAGCTCACGACCCAGACAGCGACGAAGATTGAAGGCGTGACGAATCCCTATGTGCACACCGGCCTCTCGAACGATACCCCGTACCACTATGCCGTGACCGCGCGGTTCGAGAGCGGCGCCGAAAGCGAGTTGTCGAGTGAAGTGACGGCCACGCCGGTGCTCATCGATATCACGGCGCCGCAAAATCCTTTTGCCGTGATCAATCATGGCGCGTTCATGACGAATACGCCGGAAGTCATCGCCACGATCTCAGCGAACGATGTCGATACCGGAGTGGCCGCCTACTTTATCTCCGAGGCGCCGATGACCCCCATGGCTGGGACGCCGGGATGGGTCGATGTGACGCCGGCCACCAAGTTCGGCGCGACGATTCCGTATATTTTGTCGCCGGGAGACGGGCAGAAGTCGATCTACGTCTGGTTTAAGGATATGGGAGGGAACGTCTCCGTCCCCGCGAGTACCACGATATTGGTCAACACGTCGGGGTATCTGTGCGTGTCACAATGGGGCCGTACGGGCCGCGGCGCGTCATTGCTGCATGGCGGCGAGTTCATGGCCCCGGTGTACGGTCTTTGCGTCGATCAGCAAGGATCGCTGTTCGTGGTCGATAACGGCAACAACCGGGTTCAGAAATTCGACAACGCCGGGAACTTCATCATTCTCTGGGGAAACTTCGGTTCGGCCAATGCAAACTTCCATAACCCCACCGGCATTGCGTGCGATGGGAAGGGCGATGTCTGGGTAGTCGATACGAACAATCACCGTGTCCAGAAATTCGACGGGAAGCTCGGCGGCTATCTCATGAAATTCGGGT
>Ga0247727_10018160_pt1 | contig 11102 bp, 6 predicted proteins | sample WisWelCaveWW1625_FD_202498 | JGI IMG/M metagenome (GOLD analysis project Ga0247727, IMG submission 202498) | Biofilm microbial communities from Wishing Well Cave, Virginia, United States - WW16-25 | ecosystem: Environmental > Aquatic > Deep subsurface > Groundwater > Cave microbial mat | place...
TCGACCTCGACCTCCAGACCGCGGCCGAGCTGGCCATGGAGGGCAAGAAGGGCGCGGTGGTGGCCCTCGATCCGCGCAACGGCGAGGTGCTGGCCCTGGTCTCGACCCCCAACATCGATCCCAACAAGTTCGCCGGCCGCATCCGGGCCGCGGAGTGGAAGCAGCTCACCGACAATCCCGATCACCCGATGCTGAACCGCGCCATCCAGGCGCAGCTCGCGCCCGGCTCCACGTTCAAGCCGTTCGTGGCCCTGGCCGGCCTGGAGTCGGGCGAGATCGACGAGGACTTCTCGGTTCGATGCGGCGGTTCGGCGGTGTTCTTCGGCCGCCCTTTCCGCTGCCACGTGAAGTCCGGCCACGGCGGGGTCTCGCTCCACCGCGGCATGGCCCAGTCCTGCGACGTCTACTTCTACAACGTCGGCAACCGGACCGGGATCGACAAGATCGCCGAATACGCCGAGGCAGCCGGGTTCGGACGCCCGACCGGCATCGACCTGCCGCATGAGGAAGAGGGCGTGATGCCCAGCTCCAGGTGGAAGCTGCGCGCCTTGCGGCAGAAGTGGTATGCCGGGGAAACCATCTCGGTCGCCATCGGACAGGGCTACACCACGGTCACGCCGCTGCAATTGGCGGCCGGATTGGGGGGCCTGTTGAGCGGCGGGGAGTGGCCCCGGCCCCACCTGGTCTCCTGGGAGGGGATGCGCGCGCTGCGGCCCGGCTTTGAGGCCCCGCGGCCACGGCGGGCCGATCTCGATCCCGAAAACGTCGACAAGATTGCTGACGGCCTCTGGGCGGTGGTGAATGAAGGCGGCACCGGGGTGCGGGCACGCATTCCCGGGTACGACATTATCGGCAAGACCGGCACCGCGCAGCTGGCTTCCGCGCAGTTCGTCAAGGGCAAAAAGGACCAGGAACTGCAGGACAACGCCTGGTTCATCGGGGCTTACCCGCGGACAAAACCCGAGATCGTGGTGGTTGCCCTGTTCGAGCACGGGCTGCACGGCAACCTGGCCGCGCCGATCGTTCGGGATGTGCTGAAGGCGTACCTGGACAAACAGATTCGCCGCCAATTCACCCAGCGCCAGGAGCCGCCCAAGCCGGTGGAGACCGGGGAGCTGCGGCGCCAGTAGGGCGAGTGAGTCCATGACCAAGTACTTCTCCGCCCGCGACCTCGATTGGACCCTGCTGGGGTTCGTGCTGGCCCTCTGCACGCTCGGCTTGCTGCAGATCTACAGCGCCACGCGCAACACCATCTGGCAGGGGGCGCACTACCGGCAAGCGCTCTACATCGCCGTGGGGCTGGCGCTGATGTGGCTGGTGGCCCAGATCGACTACCACACCCTGCTCGATCGCGTGCCGATTCTCTACCTGATCGCGCTCGCCGGGCTGACGGCAATCCTGGCGCTGGTCGAGATCAAATCGGGCGTCCGGCGCTGGGTTCCGCTGTTCTGGGGGTTCAACATTCAGATTTCCGAATTTGTCAAGTTGGTGCTAGTATTGGTGGTGGCGCGTTACTTTGCCGAAGCGCGCCAGGATTCGGTTTCGGGCGGCGACTTGCTGAAAATAGGCGGGCTGGTCGGCGCCCCGATGTTGCTGGTGATACTGCAGCCGAATCTGGGCACGGCGCTGAGCTACCTGCCCATTGCCGCCGCCGGAATTCTGGCGGCCGGGCTGCGGTGGAAACAAGTGGCGGTGCTGGTGATCGCGGCCGCCGTGGTGGTGCCGGTGTGGTGGACCTACTTCGCCAAGCCGTACCAGAGAGCTCGGGTGATGAGCTTCGACGACCCCAGCCGGGATCCGCTCGGCAAGGGCTACCAGTCGATCCAGTCTCGGATCGCGGTGGGCGCGGGAGGCTTGTGGGGCAAGGGCATTGCCCAGGGCACTCAGACGCAACTGCGTTTCCTGCCCGAGCCGCACACGGATTTTATCTTCTCCGCCTACGCGGAGGAGCACGGTTTTACAGGAGTACTGTTGGCTTTGTCGGTGTATTTTGTGGTGCTGATGCGCATTATCTACAATGCGCAGACGGCGGCGGATCGGGCCGGGACTTTGATTTGTCTCTGCGTGTGCCTGCTGCTGCTGTTTCACTTGCTGGTGAACGTGGGGATGGTCGTGGGCCGCGTGCCGGTCACCGGCATTCCCCTGCCGTTCATGAGCTACGGCGGCTCCAGCATGCTGACCATTTTTCTGCTGCTGGGGCTGGTTAACAACGTACGGCTACGCCGTTTCGTGAATTGAGGAATTGAAAGGATAGCGGGAACCCGAGGCTTCTGGCCTGAGGAGGCTGGAGAGCGGTTCCGGGAGCCGGCTGTAGCGTTGAGCTCAGCAGCGTTGGGAGCTCCGCTCGGCGGCTGTGGGAGATTCGGTCATCCGATCCGGCGTCCCCTCTAGTGGGGCGCGGGCAGCATCGAGCCCATCCCGCCACACTGTCATGTCCAAGGAATTGATCGTGTCCACCACGGCGCACGAGACTAAGGTCGCCATTCAGGAGGACGATGAGCTGACCGAAGTCTATTTCGAGCGCGAGAGCCAGTACGGCCTGGCGGGAAGCATCTACAAAGGCCGCGTCACGCGGGTGCTGCCGGGAATGCAGTCGGCGTTCGTCAGTATCGGCCTGGAGCGCGACGCCTTCTTGTATGTCTCGGACTTCTTCGAGGACAACGAGGAGTATGACCGGGTGGTGACCACGGTCGAGGACAAGGTGGTCAAGATGGAGGAGAAGGCGGCCCCGGCGCCGGAAGTCCCCGCCGAGCCGCCGGAGGTCAACGGGAACGTGGCGCTGCCGGCCCAGCAGGGTCAGCCCGCCCCGGCCAGGAGCGAATTCCGAGCCGATCGGACTGACCGGACCGATCGGACCGAGGACGCGAACCGGTGGGGGCGCCGGGGCGGCCGCGGCGGCCGGCGCCGGCGCCCGGGCGGCCGGGGTTTCCCGGAATCCAAGTTCGCGCCCCGCTCGAGCGGTCCCCCGCCGCGGCCGAGCGGCTCCCCCACCCGTCCCATCGGCTCTCCGCCTCCGGCGCGCCCCATGGGGTTTGAGCCACGCTCGATCGGGGCCCTCCCGCCCGGCGAAGACTTCGAGGTACTGCCGGGAGAGTCGCTGGCCAGGCATAACGCCGCCTCCGATGACCCCCGGACTCAAGCGGCCGGGTCGACGCCTCCGCAGACCGCACCCCAAGAGCCCGAGTTCCTCCCGGAGCCGGTGGTCGAAGCGATCGCCGAACGGGCCGGCCCCCTTGCCGGGTCCACGCCTCCGGAGGCCGCACCCGATGAGCCCGAGTTCCTGCCGGAGCCAGTGGTTGAAGCAATCGCCGAAGCTGAGGCGGCCGTCATCGAGGAATCTCCGTTTCCCCCTGAGCCGGCGGCGGCCGAAGAAGTCGTGGCTGCACAGTGGGACGCTGAGCCTCCGGCGCCCGCCGACGGGACCGAGGATGGGATACCAGCGGTCGACGTTGCCCCGGCCGGCGACGCTTCTCCTTACGACGCCGCCCCCGCCGCCGCGCACAGCGCAGAGAGCGAGGATGAGCGCCAGCCGGACTTTGGGCCGCCGGGAACCGAGTCGCGGGAGGCCAGCGTGCGCGAGCGTCCCTACGGCCGGCGCTACCTGCACCGCACCGGGCGCCGCAAGGGTCGGCGCGGCCGTCCCGAGGGGGGCGACGCGCGCGAGCGCCGCGGTCCCGAGCGCGGTCCCCAGTCCGGCGCGCAGCCACGCCCCGGGTCCGGCGCGGTGGCCGGCGCGGTGGGCGGCATCGTGGGCGGCACCGTGGTCGGCACGGTGGTCAACCAGGAGCCGGCCGCGCCCCGCACCGGGGAAACCTCCATTACCGACCTGCTCAAGGAAGGGCAGGAGATTATCGTCCAGATCGCCAAAGAGCCCATCGGCAAGAAGGGCGCGCGCATCACCTCCCACATCGCCCTGCCGGGGCGCTACCTCGTGTACATGCCCACGGTGGACCACGTCGGCGTCTCCCGGCGCATCGTCTCCGACGAGGAGCGGGCGCGGCTGAAGCGCGTCGTGGGGACCCACCGCACCGGCATGCCCGGCGGCTTCATCGTCCGCACCGCCGGCGAGGGCCAGAGCGAGGACGAGCTGCGCTCCGACATGCATTTCCTCTACAACCTCTGGCTCGACATGCGCCAGAAGGCCGAGCGCCGGGCCGCCCCCGCGCTCATCCACCACGACCTCAACCTGGTCGAGCGCATCCTCCGCGACCAGCTCACCGAGACGTTCAAGACCATCTGGGTTGATGCCCAGGACGACTACGAGCGCATCCTGCATTTCGTCGAGCGCCACCAGCCGGCCCTGGTGAACCGGGTGAAGCTCTACACGCGCTCCAACCCCATCTTCGACGAGTTCGGCATCACCCCGGAGATCGAGAAGGCGCTGCGGCCCAAGGTGTGGCTGAAGTCGGGCGGCTACATCGTCATCAACCAGACCGAGGCGCTGGTGGCCATCGACGTCAACACCGGCAAGTACGTCGGCAAGTCCAACCGCCTGGAAGACACCATCGTCAAGACCAACATGGACGCGGTGCTGGAGATCGTGCGCCAGATCCGGCTGCGCGACCTGGGCGGCATCATCGTGGTCGACTTCATCGACATGGATGAGCGCAAGAACCGCCACCGGGTGATGCAGGCGCTCGACGAGGCCCTGCACAAGGACCGCGCCCCGTCCAAGATCCTCCAGTTCAACGACTTCGGTCTGGTGGCGATCACCCGCAAGCGGGTCAAGCAATCTCTGGAGCGCACCCTGTGCGAGTCCTGCTCCTACTGCGAGGGGTCGGGCTGGGTCAAATCGGTCGAGACCATGATCCAGGAGATTCTGGCCGAAGCCAAGAAGATCGCTCCGGGCCTCCAGGGGGGCAGCGTGACCCTGCGGGTTCATCCCCACGTCGCCCGAGCGCTGAAGTCGCGCGACAGCAATTATCTGGAGGAGATCGAGGGCGTGCTGCGGCGTTCGGTGCTGGTGAAGGGCGACGCGCAACTGCACCAGGAGAAGTTCGACTTCAACTGATGCGCGCGTTTGACCACGTGGGAGTCCCCATCGACCACCAGCAGCCCGGCGAGGTCTACGTCGCGGCCACCAAAGTCTGGATCACCGACCCGGCGGCGCATCCCTACCAGGTGGAGTTTCTGCGCTTCGAGTCCGACAGCCCGGTGAAGGGGCCGGTGCGGGAGCAGCCCCATATCGCCTTCCGGGTCGAGAGTCTGGAGGCCGCCATCGCCGGCGACCAGATCCTGCTGGGACCGTTTCAGGCCACCGAAGCGCTGCGGGTGGTGTTCGTGTTGAGGGACGGCGCGGTGTTCGAGTTCATGGAACACGCCGGAGCGGGGCACTGGTTTCCGCGTTGAGCGGTGGCTGTCCGGATCCCATCCGCGGATCTTTGAGAAGGACAGCATTGGCGCCCGCCTGCTCAAAATGATGGTCGCTCGTCGGGGCGTAGGCAAGGCCGGGCTGCTCGATGACGACGAAGGACAAGCAATCCCGGCGAAGCCCCCGTGGCGCGTGACTTGAACGGGCGATCCGTTGTAGGGCGCCTTCCAGACCTGCCAGTCGCCGCTGCGGCTGGAGGCGAAGTCGATCCAATGCCCGTCGCTGGGGCCTTCTCGGCGCCCCTGCTCGACGCGATCACGTATCGAGTGAGGGTCCAGGCCCAGGGCTTCCAGAGCGGGTTATCGCAGCGCCCGCGTCGAGGTCTTTTCCGACAGCACCCACTCGTCCGGGTCGAGTTGGACCTCGTCCGGTTTGCGAGGCAAGCGAATGCGCAACGTCCCTTTCGGTCCGTTCACGTAGACCACGGAGCGGGACGTGCCCTCCCGGCCGAAACGCATCGTCACCGGCAGAAACATGAACCAGTTCTCCGGCACCCCTTCCTGATAGACAGTTCCCTGCAGTAGGAGTGAGTTGTCAGGCTGGTTTTCCAAAGCGTACTCCAGCCGGTAGGAGGGAAGCTGCGCGCTGTAGACCCACTGGTGGAAGAACCAGTTCAGGTTCTTCATCTGGTACTTCTGGGCGAGTGGGGTCCGGACAAAGTGTTCGTTGGCCACCTCCATGAAAGATTCCGTGGTCGCCGATCCGTTGTTGTGGCGGCGGACAAAATCCCGGAGCATTTCAAAGAAAGCCGCAGGGTCACCGTTTTCCGGATGGGAGAACAGAAAGTGGAGCATGCGCAGGACCAGCGCGCCCTTGTTATAGATGAGGGATTGGTAAGCGCCCCGGGTTTCGCGCGTTTCGACGCGGTGGCCGAGGATGAGGGGGCCAACGTCGGCCAGACGCCCCTTGCGAATGCCCGTCCCAGTGCGGGGCGGCTCCAGCAGCGAACGCCGCAACCCCTGGATCAGCTCTTTTCCACCGCTCGGTTTCTGGCGCAGACCGGTATAGAGCACACCCGAGTACTCGGCGAAACCCTCGCTGAGCCACTGGTCGCGATAGGACCGCCAGGCGACGACATTGCCCCACCACTGGTGCGCCGTTTCATGCGCGATGAAGGAATAGGTGTGCTCGTTGGCCGAGTCGGTGGGAGGGATCAGCAGCATGGAAGCGAATCCTTGGCCGAACGACCTGGGGTGATACGTAGCGCCAAATCTCGGATAGGGATACGCCCCGAAGATATGGCTGAAGTACCGCATGCAATTCATCAGCTCGGCCAGGATGAAATCTTCCTTGATCGCCATGATCCTTCCGGGCAGCGAGAAGAATTCAACCGGAAGGTCCCCTTCCTTCCTCTTCTCAATATCCTTGTGGCTCTCCCAACCACCCAGACCGAACGTGGCGAGGGCCACCGGCATATCCATTTTCCACTGCGTGAGCGTTTCGGAATCACTACTCTTGACCGCCTCCTCGCGCAGGCGTATGCCGACCGAAGCAACCCGGTGCCGCTTGCGGTGCAGGAAGGTCAGGTCGAACTTGGAGCGCTTCAAATACCCATGGCGGGGGTACCATTCGCTGTTTACCAGCGGGTAATATACGTCCTGGCTGTAGGGTGAGTCGCGCATGAAATCACCCTCCAACTGGGCATCCAGGGTGAATGCCTCACCGTTTTTTCGCGGGGAGGGCAGCAGCAGAGTCAGGCCGCCCTCCCAGTCTTCCTGGAAGGCATCCACTGGGGAGTCCCCTGCCAGACGGGCGTTTTGCACACGCATCATCTTCTTCAAGCGAACGGAGTCGGCTTCCCCCAACGATTCCCCGACCGACATCGGAATCGCCCGCAGGCCGTCGGCCAGAGAAACGAAGTCCATCCGGACATGGAGTTTCAGGGCTTTTTTCGGCTCCCGAAGATCGACCTGCATGGCGTAGTTCGGGGTCTCCATCAAGTCGTAGGCGTCGGAATACACCGTGCTCCCCGCTTGATAGGCCGCCAGGCTGTGAAACGCCATCCAGAGTCGTTTCCCATGGTGGCGCCGCGGTGAGCAAAGATTAGCCCGGCCTCTCCGGCGTTGATGTTGAACGTGGCGACGGGAATGCGCCCCTGTTGGTCCAGCAGGAAGGTAAAGCGCCCTCGCTTGCCTTTGTCGAACTGAGCCAGAAAAAAGCCTGGGGCCTCGCGATTCCAGAGAGAAACGGCGAGGCGCGCCGAAACGTTGACGCCCGTCTCCTTCAGCAGTTGCCGGTCCAACGTGGTGGCCAGGGCAGTGGCGTCGGGAGGGACCGACGCAGCCGGGGTAAGGCCTTTGCCGATGTGTTGGAAGGTGTCATCGGTGAAGCGGAGCACGGCGCTGCGAAAGTCCGATTCGACGATCTCTGCCCCCAATATCCGGCGCACATGGTCTCGCTCGAACGGTCCGGGCGGGGCCTCGGCGCGGAACGTTCCCCGGCCCAGAAAGACGGCGCCATGATTCCCGCCCGCCACAGGCCCCTCGAAATAGAACGTGCCATTGAAGGTCATGGTCACCCGATCCCGCTTGAGGGTCAGGTCGCTAGCCACGGCGCTTCCGCCGGAGAGTTGGAACTTCTTCAGGCTTTCATAAATCTCCCGTCCGCGGGCGGGGAATGGCGCCAGCAGGAGACACAGTACCGACGTTCGCCACTTTGCCCTGCCATTCGATGCGAGCATAGGCAGCCTCGTATACCTAATAAGTGACTGACCTGACCGGATTGTTACATCAAGAGTGATTTGGTTGCCTGACTCACAGTGGAGCCCTTGAATGACTCCGCGAGGAAGTTCGGCGGGATGAGATGTGCAACTCGATGAAGCCACACGGCAAGGACGAAAGCGTGGCTCCCCAGGGCAAGACTCGACCCCGCCCGGGCCTCCAGGGGGCGGCGTCACCCTGCGGGTTCATCCGCACGTCGCCCGCGCGCTGAAGTCGCACGACAGCAATTATCTGGAGGAGATCGAGGGCGTGCTGGGGCTTTCGACTGTGCCGCCACCAAGGGTCTGGATCACCGACCCGGCGGCGCATCCCTACGGGGTCGGGTCTCCGCGCTTCGAGCCCGACAGCGATGCCGCCATCGCCGGCGAGCAGATTCTGCCGGGGGCCTTCAGGTCACCGAGACGCTGCGGGTGGTGTTCGTGTTGAGGGACGGCGCGGTGTTCGAGTTCATGGAACACGCCGGAGCGGGGCACTGGTTTCCGCGTTGAGCGGCTCGAAGGATCATTGACGCCTTCGCGCGGCTCCTTCCTATTCAGAGAGACCACCTGCGGCGGCGGCAACTTTGGCGCGGTGGGGGACTCCGACGCACTCAAAGGCGCGTAGCCGTCGTTGTCGCGGGACTTCAGCGCGTGGGCGACGTGCGGATGAAACCGCAGGGGGGCGCTGCTTCCGTGGAAGCACGGGGGGGTACGACCTGAGGACACCCGGCTACGGCGAAATCCTCAGGTTGGCAAAGTGCGCCTCGGTCCCCGGGCCGATCCACAGCGCCACCGCGCCCCGGGATTCGCCCTTCTTGAGGTCGTTGACCACCAGCGTCGGCTGATCCGCGCCGTGGACATACAGGCGCGCCTTGACGCCCTCGACCTCGACCTTGACCTTGGTCCACTCGCCCGGGAGGAGGTCCACGTATGCCTCGTACTTCTCGGGCTCCTCCTTGCGCAGGCGCGGCCACGGGAAATCGGGAACAGAGACATACTGCACCGAGTGGTTGCGCCGCACCTGGTCGTCCGCGCGTCCGTTGGTGGGTCGCAGGTAGATGCATTCGAACCTGGATGCGTCCGGGGCCACGCGGAACGCCACCCCGACGAATCCCCGGGCCTGCCCTCCGGCTCCCGCGCCCGGCTGGCCGGCCAGGTCGACCTCGATCACGCCGTTGTGAAACTCGGCGCCGGCCACGATCACCAGCTTTTCCTCACCGGATGGCCCGGCGCCGCCCTCCGTCACACGGATCCCCTTCCGTCCTTTATAGGCCATGGGCTCCGCGTTCACATGGCGCAATCGCAGGCCGTCGAGCGAATCGAGCGGCAGGCTCCTCGACTGGGCCCGGCACTCGAGGGGAACGAGGGTTCCCAAGACAACGGCCGCCGCTGCCGCCGCCCGCCGCCCGCGCAGGGCCGGGAAAAACCGCCCGGTGCGCTTCATGTACTCTCGATACTCATCACCGAAACGCTCCACCAGCTTCGCCTCCTCTTTGCGGGTCCGGATCACCAGCAGCAGGTACACCAGCAGCCATGCAGCCCCCAAAAGCCAGTTGGCCGCCACCAGGCTGACCGAGATCGTCAGCACCAGGAACACGCCGTAGAAGGGATGCCGCACCCACCGGTAGGGGCCGCCGGTTACCAGGCTGGCAGTGGTCCGCGGGACCACTGTGTCGGTGAGGTTCTTGCCGAGGGCGCGCAGCACCCACCACAACAGCAGCGGGCACACCACGCCCAGCGCCGCTCCCGACCACCTCGCCCAGGCCGGCAGGTCAAGCCGGGACCACGGCATCGAGGCCGGGTTCACCATCCAGGTGATCATCACCACCCATGCGGCCAGGCCCGTCAGGCGAAGCGTGGCGCCCAGCAGGATCCCTTCCTGGCGGCGGTCGAGCTTCTCCCCCGTCCCCGCGCGTATGCGGTGGTACAGCGCAACCGCCAACGTGGGGGTCAGGATCAGCAGCAGCAGGATGCGAAGAGCCGGATCGTGTTCCATCATCTACAGGGACCTCAAGAACGCCAGCAGGTTGTCGCGGTCCGGAGGATCGAGCGCCAGGAACCTCTCACGGACTCGGGACGCCTCGTTGTCGTGGCTGCGGATGGCGTCCTCGACGGTGGCCGCGCTGCCGTCGTGCAGAAACGGCCGCCGGAAGCGCAGCCCCCACAGGGCCGGGGTCCGGATCTCCTCGCCCAGCGCCGCCTCCTGCTCAATGCCGTCGCCGGTGCCGATGTCGTGCAGCAGCAGGTCGGAAAACAGCGGCACGGTCTTGCGGTCGAAAAGCGGGTTGGGGCTGGGGCCGGTGACGAGCGCCGGCAGGTGGCAGGCGGCGCACCCGATCCCGGCGAACACCTGCTCGCCGCGGCGAACGCGGTCGTCGATGGGGCCGCGGGCGGGCGGGGCCAGCAGCTTCAGGAACGCCTCGAAGTTGTCGATGCCGCGCAGCCCGGTGACGCGGTCGCGGACGTCCTCGGGGTCCGAGGCCGGGTCGCACCGGCGCAGCGTCTCCGCATCCAGGCCCGGGGCCACCTCCTCCGGGAACAAGTCATTCGTAATGCCCATCTCGTTGCGATAGGCGTCGGCGGAGAAGGCAAGCAGGGTGGCCTGCTGGGCCTTCCAGCCGAAGCGGCCGACGCGCTGCCGGCCGGTGGCGACGTCGCGGATCCGGGCGGCCCGGCCGCGGACGCCGTCGGCGTTGCGGTCCTCGGGATCCTCCAGGCCCAGGATGGTCTCATCCGGGATGGCCTCCACCAGCCCGGCGCCGAACAGCGGAATCGAGATCCGGCGGGCAATCACGTTGGCCTCCGGCGGAATCTGCGGCTGGCAGCGGTGGGGCGGCGTCGAGAACAGGTGATACAGCGTCCCGCCTCGATCGAGCTCGGAGAATTTCCCCTGCTCGTCGCGATACCCGGCCCGCACCTCGGTGATGGTCCCGAAGCCGCCCACGGCCGGGATACTGTGGCAGCCGGAACACCCGGTTCTGTTGAACGCCGGTCCCAGGCCGTCGGCCGCGGTCTCGACCTCGCGGAAGTCCT
>Ga0247727_10018161_pt1 | contig 11100 bp, 14 predicted proteins | sample WisWelCaveWW1625_FD_202498 | JGI IMG/M metagenome (GOLD analysis project Ga0247727, IMG submission 202498) | Biofilm microbial communities from Wishing Well Cave, Virginia, United States - WW16-25 | ecosystem: Environmental > Aquatic > Deep subsurface > Groundwater > Cave microbial mat | place...
CTGCCGGATTTGTATCGCACGGCCGTGATGCCGTGCGTCGCTCAGTCGATCGTGAATGCGTTGCTCCAAGATAGTCGCCACGCTGTGAGCGAACGCGAAATTGCAGCACGACTCGCGGCCCACGGTGGCAACATGCGCGCGACCTTGTTCGATCTGTACGATCTCGTCGAGGCCCGCCGTCGACTGTGTCCCGCGAATTGACGCCGGCGACCTATCTTTCGTTCCCGACACCTCTCATCGTGTCGCTAGCGAGTGCCATTCCGTCGCCGCTGAGTAGTCTTCTGTCTCTGGCAATCGTCATTCTGTCGCCGGCAAGTGTCATTCTGTCGCCGGCAATCGTCATTCTGTCGCCGGCAATCGTCATTCTGTCGCCGGCAAGTGTCATTCTGTCGCCGGCAAGTGTCATTCTGTCGCCTGAATGTGGTCTTCCGTCGCTGGTGAGTGCCATTATGTCAGTAATGGTTGTCATCTGGCGCGCCAGATGCCGTTTGCCATCGACGTAACTGCTATCCGGTAAGCATTTACCTAATATTGATCGATCAATTTCCTGTTGGCATCTACGGGTCCGATGATTCCATCAAGGACCATCGGCGACGCGGCTTGTTGTACGAGGCGAGGTGAATTCAATTTGCGACGAACCAGTCTCGAACGACGACGAACAGGTGCTGAATGACCACAATCACGCCGTACGCCACGGCCGCAACAATTCCGGAAGCCGGGATCGTCAGGATCCACGCCCAAATCACGCGACGGGCAATCCCCCACTTGACGGCGGAGAATCGCTGAACGGCCCCGACACCGACAATCGCGCCGGTGATCGTGTGCGTCGTGCTGACGGGGATGCCCATCGCGGCCGTGCCGAACAGCGCCACAGCGGCGGCCGTTTCGGCGCAGGCGCCGCTGTACGGCCGAAGCTTGGCGAGCTTCAACCCCATCGTTTTCACGATGCGCCAGCCGCCCGCCAGAGTCCCAAGGCCGATGGCCAAGTGGCAGACCAACACGATCCAAAACGGAAACAGCACAATCCCCTCTTCGAAATCCGCCTGCTGGTCTTTCCAAATCGTCGCGTACAAAAGCGCGGCGATGATGCCCATCGTCTTCTGTGCGTCGTTCATGCCGTGTCCCAAACTGAACGCGGCGGCCGAGCCGAGTTGCACCACTCGGAACCACCGATCCACCTTGGCAGGGAGCGCCCGCCGAAAAGTCCAGAGCAAAATCACGATGAGGATCAGGCCCAGCACGAGTCCAACGAACGGCGAGATCACGATGAACTGCACCGTCGTGATGAATCGGTCCCATTGCAACACGCCGGAGAACTTCATCGCGTGCGCCATCGCCGCGCCGCCGAACCCGCCGAGCAACGCGTGCGATGAACTGGTCGGCAGACCGAAAAACCACGTGATCAGGTCCCACACGATGGCCCCGATCAATCCGGCCAAGATCACGTCCGCAGTGACAAACTCCTTGTGCACCATCTTGCCGACGGTGTTCGCGATCGCGGTGCCGAGAACAAAGGCTGCGGCAAAATTCCACCACGCCGCCCACGCCACCGCGGGCAGCGGCCGAAGCACCCGCGTACCTACTACGGTGGCGATCGAGTTGGCCGCGTCGTGGAATCCGTTGATGAAATCGAACGCGAGAGCCGCCACGAAAATGAGCAGCACGTACGGATGCTGCACGATCTGCACGATGTCGCGAGCGAATTCCGAAAAAATACGAATGACCACGTCCATTCAGTTTCGCTCCAGATTGGCAAGGTGCGGTCGAATCGCTCAACTTCCCTTCACCGCGATCTCATTGATCACGTGCGCCACGTCGCGACAGGCGTCCACGGTGTTCTCCATCCATGTGTACAGTTCGCGCTGCTTGATGAAGGTCATGATCTCCGGCGGGTTGGCGAACAGGTCCGCCTCGACGTTGCGGAACACTTCGTCGGCCTCGTTTTCGAGCCGGCTGATCTCGCGCAGTTCCAACGCTAGTTCGTCGGACCCCAGGTTGCCGCGGCACAGCTTGATCGCCTTCTGCATGTGGATGCACGCTTGGTGAACGATCAGGGACATCTTCACCGCCTCCGGCGTCGGCTTGTCGATGCGGAACGCCGTGAGCCGGAACGCGGCCTCTTCCAGGTTGTCGAGCACGTCGTCGAGACTCGTTGCGAGCGAGTGAATGTCCTCGCGGTCGAACGGCGTAATGAAGGTGCGGCCCAGCGACGTGAGGATTCCCGCGACGGCCATGTCGCACTTGTGCTCCAACTCGCGCAGTTCGCTCACGCGCCGCTCGCGATGGTCGAAGTGATCGACCAAGTCGGCAAATCCCTGCGCGGCCTCGACGATGATCGCCGCGACCTCGTCGAACATTTCGTAAAACTTCTGCTCCCGCGGAATCCAAGAAAATCCCATGATGCTCCTTGTCAATTCGATCGCAGCGCGGCGGCCCTCCGCTGCACGCTTCGACGGTGCCCGACGAGGGCGGGATTCTAACAAGTCGTTCATCAAATCTAAACACGGCCTACGCTGTCGCGCGTCGCGCTCGGTGAAATGAGCTTTCCTGAGAATGCGAAGCCGTCATATACTTCGAGGTCGGACTGGCCCGCGACCGAATCCGGCAGCGAATCCAAGTTGAAGGAGTGTTTCACGTGGAGTTGAGTTTGGCGGTCGTTGGTGCGACGGGCAACGTCGGCCGGATCATGGTTGAACTGCTGGAGCGGCGTGAATTTCCCGCGACGCGCGTGACGTTCCTCGCCTCGAAACGCACCGCCGGCACGAAGATCAATTTCCGCGGCCGCGAGCACGTCGTCGAAGAATTGACACCCGACTCGTTCGCCGGAATCGATCTGGCCGTCGCCAGCACGCCGGACGAAATCGCTCGCGACTACCTGCCGCACGCGGTGCGAGCCGGCTCGGTCGTCGTCGATGAGTCGGGCTATTTCCGCATGCACCCCGACGTGCCGCTGGTGATTCCCGAAGTCAACGGCCACGCGATCGCGCGACACAAAGGCATCATCTCCAGCCCGAACTGCTCGACGACGCAGATGGTTCAATGCCTGAAACCGCTGCACGACTTCGCTCGCGTGCGGCGAGTCGTTGTCAGCACGTATCAGGCGGCGAGCGGCGCGGGGCTGAAGGCGAGCCAGGAACTCGAATCTCAGGCGCACGCGATGCTGCACAAGCAGGACTTTTCGCCGAAGGAATTCGCCCACCAACTCGCGTTCAACTGCATTCCGCACATCGGCGGCATGAAGGACGGCGGCTTCACGTCCGAGGAAACGAAGATGATCCTCGAGACGCGCAAGATGCTCGAAGACGATTCGATCCAAATCTGCCCGACCTGCGTGCGCATCCCGGTCACGAACTGCCACAGCGAGTCAATCGTGGTCGAAACGGAGAAGAAGGTATCGGCCGAGCAGGCCCGCGAACTGTTCGCCGCGACGCCGGGCCTCGTCGTCGTCGATGACCTGCCAAACAAGAAATACCCGATGCCGAAAGACTGCTCCGGCCGCGACGAAACATTCGTCGGCCGCATTCGCGTCGATCCGTCGCACCCGTCGTCGCTCGCGTTTTGGTGCGTGAGTGACAATCTCCGCAAGGGCGCGGCGACGAACGCGATTCAGATTGCGGAGGCGTTGATCGCGGGTTGGCGAGACGGCACAATTGATCGAAAGCCGAGTCGTTCGCCGGCGCTCGCCGTCACATGAGGTCGTCATGAAGTTCAGCAACTACACCGCTCGCTACGTTCGAACACGATCCGGATACATGGGGCAACTCGTGGAGTGGCCGGAGGTCATCAGCGAGGGACGCACGCTGGAAGATTGTCGAGCGTCATTGCGCGACGCACTGAATGAAATGGTCAAGGCATACCGGCAATTGAAACGCAGAATTCCGCGCGGCGGATCACTCCTGGAGCAGTTGACGGTCGAGTCATAGCATGTCGGTCAAACGTCGCGATCTGATAAAGCACTTCGAGTTGAACGGTTACCGGTTGCTTCGTGAAGGCAAACGGCACTCGGTCTACACGAACGGTTTGCGTGTCGTTCCGGTCAAGCGGCACCGCACTATCGACCGAATAACCGCAAATCAACTCTGCAAGCAGGCGGATATCGAGCCGAAATTCTGATCGATCACGAGCCATTGCTTGGTCGTTTATGCGTAACATCAAACTCCTGCTTGCCTACGACGGCACGGATTACTTCGGCTGGGAGCGGCAGAGAGAGTTTCGCTCGCTGCAACAGACGCTCGAAGATGCCATTCAGTCGCTGACGAGCGAATCCGTCAGCGTCGTCGCCAGCGGTCGAACCGACTCGGGCGTACACGCGATCGGGCAGGTCGCGAATTTTCACACGAACTCGCGGCACGACTGCGCCACGATCCGGCGAGCCTTGAACGCACTGCTGCCGGACGACTTCCGCGTGCTCGACGCGGCCGAAGCGGACGAATCGTTCCACGCGACCTACTCGGCCAAGGGCAAGCTCTACCGCTTCGCGATGCACGACGGCCCGGTGATGGACCCGTTCTTGCGGCGTTACGTGGTTCACTGCAACTGGCAATTGAATGGCGCAGCGATGCACGCTGCCGCGCGATGCCTCGCTGGCACGCACGACTTTTCCAGCTTCGAGACCGCCGGCGCGCCGCGCGAGACGAGCATCCGAACGATCACGCACATCGCGGTCTTTCGCGCCGGCCCGGAGCGGATTTGGTCGGGAAAAATAACAGAGGCCAGTGAGCAGAGGTCAGAGGTCAGAGAGCAGCAATCAGCAGTCAGCAGTCAGCAGTTTCTCTTCCTTGAGGTCGCTGCGAATGGATTTCTTTACAACATGGTCCGCGCGATCGCCGGCACGCTGATCAACGTCGGTCGCGGCTACTGGCCGCCGGAGCGTGTCGTGGAGATACTTGCGGCTCAAGATCGCACGAAGGCCGGCCCGACCGCGCCGCCGCACGGGCTGTTCCTCGTGCGTGTTGATTATTGAAATCTCTGATCCGCCGCGACTGGACTTTGAGAATTGCGGGTTCGTGACGTAAGATGAATCCGTCGCTGCCGCGGCATGCGGCGGCTGGAGTACGCGGATGGCCGACAAACCGCCGATGCCTCAATCGAAACCCGCAACCGACTCGACCGCGGGTGACGTGCGCGCGGAGAAGCCGACGGATGACGACGCTCCGAAGAAGCAGCGCGGCCGAGACATTTCCGGCACGACGGTCGGCGACTTTCAGTTGCTGCGCAAGCTCGGGTCGGGCGGCATGGGCGAAGTGTACCTGGCCCAGCAGGTGTCGCTGAAACGATCCGTCGCGCTCAAAGTGTTGCGGCCGGACGCGACCGACCTGAACGCGCTCAAGCGGTTCACGGTCGAAGCGGAGGCCGCCGCCAAACTCACGCACGCCAACATCGTGCAAATCTATTCGAGCGGCCAGGCCGACGGCACGAATTTCATGGCCCTCGAATACGTGCAGGGCATGAACCTGCGCGATTTCGTGGCCAAGAAAGGTCCGCTGACAGCCAAGTTCGCGATCAAGCTCATGGAACAAGTCGCCGCCGCGCTGCACCACGCCGGCGAGGCGGGCGTCGTACACCGCGACATCAAGCCCGACAACATCATGCTCACACGGCGCGGCGAGGTGAAGGTCGCCGACTTCGGACTGGCGCGGCTGCGCGTCGGCAAGCCCACCGACTTGACCCAGACCGGCGTCACGATGGGCACACCGCTTTACATGAGTCCGGAGCAGGTTGAGGGCAAGCAACTCGACTCGCGCAGCGACCTCTATTCGTTCGGTGTGACCTGTTATTACATGCTCACCGGCCGGCCGCCGTATCAGGGCGAGACTGCGCTCGCGGTCGCCGTGCAGCACATCAAAGGCGAGCCGCCGCCGCTCGCGCAGCTTCGCCCGGACCTGCCGCCGGAGTTCGGCCGCATCGTCGAAAAGCTGATGGCGAAGGACCCCGACCAGCGCTACCAGACCGGCCGCCAGGTGCAGCGCGATCTGCAAAAACTGCGCGGCGACCTGGCACCAACCGAAGCGGACGACGAGAAGATCAGCGAGTCGGCGGCCGCCAGTTTGCGGCTCGCGGTCGAGACAACCGAGAAGCGCGACTCGTGGTGGCGACGCGCGTTTCGCCCGGAGGCGATGCGGCGCAATCTCGTCTGGTGGTTCGCGGCCTGTCTTTTTGTCGCGGCGTCGGCCGGGCTCGGCTACGGCTGGTTTCAGCGAGCGCCCGATCTGCGTCCGCACGCGGCGGATTTCAAAGTTGAGCCGCCGCCGATTCCGTGGCAGCAGGTGCAGCTCGAGAAGACGCCGCGCGAGCAGTACGATTACGCGCTGCTCGTCGGCCAGCACGAAAATGCCGAGGCCGCGTGGATGGCTGTGATCAATCATCCGGAGTACGAGCCGGAATGGCAGCGGCGAGCGTGGATGCAACTCGGCAAGCACTACCTCGACGAGCGGCAGCTCGACAAGGCCGAAAAACTTTACACCGAATTGGCCGCGTCGCCGGACCTGGCGACGCGGCTTATCGGCGAAATCGGCAAGGCCGCCGTGCTGAGCCTGCAGGACCGGCCGCAGGAATCGCTCGAATCATTGTGGCGCGTGGTGAAGGAGCGAGACAGTCAGGTGCGGCGCGACCGCATGCTGCTCGGCATGGTGTTCTGGACTTTCGAGCGCAACTATCGCAGTCTTGGGCAGGCGTGGGACAAGGAGATTCGTCGCTGGGCCGACGAGCGGCTGCGCGATCTGCGGGCCAATCAAGCGGAGGGCGGACGGCCGGGCGGGTCGTGACGCGTCGCCGTATCCGCGCGATTACCGAATCGTTAACTGAATCACCGCGGAAGTTGTGCGGTTCGCGAGTTCATCGTGCAGCGTGAGTCGCAGGTTGTATCGGCCCGGTGCGAGGTGGGCCGGCAATCGAAAACTGTGGCTCATGAAGAAGTCGCGGCGCGGGCCGTCGCTCTGATCTTCCACCGCGGCGAACACCTGCCGCCAGGCCGTGTGCCCGCCCGGACCGAGCAGGTCCAGCGACGAACTCAGCTTCGTATGAAAACCGCCGTCCACCGGCTCGCTGACGAAATGATCGACCTCGCTGTACAGCAGAACCGGCTGGCCGGCGCTGAATGTGGCCGTTTCCAAACGCTCGACGTTGTCGTAGCCGCGTATCCGTTTGCAGAACGCCAAGCCGCGCACTTGAAAGCGGCCGGGACCGCGCAGCAGCTCGGTTGCGACCTGCAGCGATTCGACGATCTCTTGCGGCGACCGCGGCGACGCGTGGTTGCCCAGCGACAGTTCGACGGCCGGCGCCAACTGCCGCCACAATTCCGGATCGGGCGCGGCCACCGCGCCGGCCCGGTCCGCGCTATGCCAGATCAGCTCGAGCAGTGCCGCGTGCAGCCGCGCGAGCGCGGCATCGGGCTGCGACCCGCCGGCACGCTCGTGCGTGCGCGCGACGACCGCCTGCATCAGCTCTTCCCAGGTCGGCGGCTCGTCCGCGGACACGTCCAGCGCGGCGTCCGGCGCAGTCGCTCCGTCATGCGGCGCAGTGGCCGTGTTCGAATCGGCTGACGAAATTTGATCGCTTGCCGGTCGCGCCGCCACGGTGGCCGGCGGCTGTGAGGAAGGCGAGCTACCGGCAGCAGACGGCCGCGGCGAATTCGCCTGGTGATGCGTCGAGGAAGATTCACCGGGCGACACGGTGCCGGCCGGCGACGTGCGGGCCAACGCCGCTGATTCCGGTTCGGCCGCGTACTGTTGCCACTTGCGGACGACCGACGACAGGCCGGCCGCATCGGTCTGCGAAAGCTCGCGCAGCATCTGCCCGCGCAAGTCCGGACGCATCTGCTCAAGCCGACTCATCGTATCGAGCACGACCGCGAGGTCACGCACGTCAAGCCGCACGGGCGCAGCCGTGGCAGCGTTTTCACCAGCCTTTGCGTCGTCGTTCGATTCACCGGCAGCCGCGGCCAAATTCGCGGGCGGCTGCAACGCCAGCTTCGAGGCCGGCAACGACACGCAGCCAATCGCCAGCCACGAGAGGCCGCTAGAAAACAGAATGTGCCAACACTTGGCCATCACCGGATTTGTCCCAACCCTGTTCGCGCGCGGAAGCGACGCCAAACGAAATCGCGATCGGAAAGGGAGAGACGTGAACTGCAATTGAGCGGCGGAAATTAACGGAAACCCGGATTTGATTCAAGGCGATAAGCAACACGAGTTGTGCATTCGAACTTGACGCCGCGGCCACTCGCCGCTCTACGCAGGTGGAAGCTCTGAGATTCTGTTGATTTCGCGGTATGCACACATTGGTATCTCCCCAACGTACCACGTTCACAACCGAGCGTCGGATTCGCCTCTCGCAGCGTGCGGGCGAAACCACCGGCCGGTGAATCATCCGGGTCGCACGTCACGCAGCCGTAACCCGCCGGCCGGTCGGATCCACGACCCGCACACTGTCCGAAAACGATCATTTGTTTGCCTCCGCGACACGTAAAGTGTCCGGAAACGATCACTTGTTTGCCGTTCCGCTACGTAGCGCGGAGGCAAACGAGCGTTCGTTCACCCTCCGCGTACGTACCAGAAGGTCAAACCAGCGTCATTTTGGCAGTCACACACGTCGAAAAGTGCTGGACGAATGCTTGCTTGTTTATGCGTTACGTAGGAAAGTGTCGGACGAACGCTCGTTTGGCAGTCCGCTACGTCGGAGGAGGCCGCCAGAGCGTTCGTTTGGCTCCGCGCTACGTAGCAAGACGGCAAACGAACGTTTGTTTTCGACTGTTTTTCAACACAAGACATTACTCATATTGCACTTGAGTAAAATACGCCATTCAAAACTCCCAGCCGGCCACTGGTTCAACAATTACCGTTTTTGCGAGCGGTCTAAGCGCCTTGTTTTCGTGCGCTCAACCACGAACTTTCCGTCAACAGTGAAAGTTTTCGTGGGTGGCCTGGACGGCTTTGCGTCTGGGCTGCGAAGCAGCAAGAGGTCGTTCACTGTCTCCAGCCGATTTGTCAAACCAAAACGCGTACAAGCCTCTTGTCGCTGCGCGACCCGGACGCAAAGCCGTCCGGGCCACCCGCCGGTTATTCGGGTTCGTCGGCAGCATCGACCAGTGAACGAAACCGTTGTTGAAGGGACTTATACCTTGAAACGCGGTTCGCTTGAGGCCACGGTTTCAATTTGAGTTCGCTCGCCAACAGTGCGATGACTTGCTGTTGATACTCTTCAACGTGCGGATGAAAAAGCAGACCGTTTGATTCAACTGTCGGCGTGTCGGTGTGGGCAGACAAAACCTGAAAGTACCCGCCATGCATCCCAAAGCAGAGAAAGTCATGGAGTGATTCACCGACGATTGTTTGTGTGCCCTCCGATGGCCACGTAAGAACGACTGGCGATGATTCATCGATGATGCCGTCTTTGATCAAAAGGCTGTAGTGATCGCCGTCGCCGCCAGTACGCGCGAACGTCAATGCGTTGCGGGGGGAGCACCAGTAGCCACCATTTTCAAGCGTCGAGTTGAGTATCAGTCCAACGGAGCCGACACCGGCATCTGCATATCGAGGAAGTGCGAAGTTATCTCGGATATGACGGTCCAGTTCGTGAAGACGTTGAAGCAGCGGATGGTCGAGTGTGGTGCCTTTGGCAGTGACTGCGGGCATGGAAGCACGTGACTGATTCTGTTGTGCGGTGTGATTCGACATGGAATTCGGCGCCGTTGTGGCGCCGCATCCAGCGGACGTGATCACTGCCGCTGCGGTTCCGAAAAACGACCGACGCGATTGCAACATGGTGTTGGGATTTACCGGCTAACGCCAAAAATCAGCGGGCGGACGGGCAGAGCAACCAAAGACCGTCACCCGCGGAATAGCCAGCCTTCTTGAATATGGCAGCCCATATCCAGGTGAACGCAGCAAGAATCACGAGGGCAAAAAACAGTTCTCCCATTTGCGTTTTCCACCGGCCTAACGACTGCGTTCACTTGCCGGGCCGGCTGCAAGGAACGTGATGTCTCGGAAAACCGTGATGCCGGCCCGGTCAAGTGCAACGCTTCGTTAGGCCTCGTTTCCTGACTTTGAAGCGCTGCGGACAGGTTTTCTAAGAACAAACTCATAGCCAGCATTCTGGATGATGAGGAACCCGACCTTGAGTATGGTCACCAACTCCCAACCCTGATCTTCCATTTCCTGGAGCTTCACAAGGCCCGGTTTCAGACCGCTATGCATCCAGCCGCCCCGTGAAGTGAAGCTGGTGTACTCGTATTTGGGCATAAACGCTCCCAAGGGTAAAGTGGCCTAACGCTCGGGCTAAGCGGTCGCGGCGGGCAGTGCCACCAAATCGCGTAGCTCGGTGACAAATTCTCGAAAAGCCAAACGGTGTAAATCGATCAACAACTGCCCGCCGCGATCCGCTTCAGCCGTTCGTTCGGCAACAGGACGCGTCATTCATCGCAGCCAAGCTGTGTTCGCCATTTACGCTTCATTTCCGTCCCGTTGATGTAGCATGTCCCGCTACGAACAAAGAACTCTCCTCGAATCTCCACCGCTTCTCCCGTGGTTTTTGCACCCGGGTTGACGAGGATCTCACAAGCGGTGTGGTACGTCCAGCGTCCATGACTGTCAACAGACTGCAGTGCATCACGGATTGTGGTCACATACGCTTTGCAGAAGATTCGATCGCTGTAGATTCCGCCGCAAGTGTGATAGCAGTAAAGAAAATCGTCGTCCACCTCGAAGTCATCCACCTTCTTCCAGTTGCGCCGGAGTGCTCGTTCGACCGCACTCTGAACTTTGCGTAGTTCGTCGAGAAAGGTCTTCTTATCTGCTTCGGTTTCGAGCTTCAGCTCTTTGAAGGCCTTGTGATATACGGCCCTAAAGGCATCGGCTCGGAGAACAACGAACTTCAAGGGCGCTTTCATGATCCTGTCTGGGTTGGGATCAGAGCTGCGACCGCGGGCGAAAGCCAGCACGGCCGTGAAACTACTGGGCAGCACCTAGTCGCCGAACAATCATTAAGCGGAAACGAATTCCGCCTAAACTGGTTGCGGTTTCCGTCTAAGTCGGGCACAATTCCTCGCGACTACGAGTCGAACTTGCGAGGATAGTCAAACATGCAAACAGGTTACCGCCC
>Ga0247727_10018162_pt1 | contig 11100 bp, 17 predicted proteins | sample WisWelCaveWW1625_FD_202498 | JGI IMG/M metagenome (GOLD analysis project Ga0247727, IMG submission 202498) | Biofilm microbial communities from Wishing Well Cave, Virginia, United States - WW16-25 | ecosystem: Environmental > Aquatic > Deep subsurface > Groundwater > Cave microbial mat | place...
TTGCGCGACTTTTTCATTCTGGCCTTTGCCGTCCACCCCGTTCTCGCCGTTCGCCACGATCAAATCGGGCTGATATTTCGCGCGCAATCCCGGCAGCAACTGCGCCGTGATGGTCAACCCCGGTTTGCCAAAGATATCCGCGATAAAAAGAACGGTGACAATATTTTCATTCATGAGCAAACGGCGAAAAGGCTAGCATTAAATATAATGAAAAAAACGATAAATTCAAACGAAAATTTCAAACCGCAAGCTGCTTCGTTCTCTTCCGGACAAGCTTTGCCAATGTGCGCAAAGCTTCATTGTTTTAATGTCATGTTTGTTACAAAGCAAAAGCAGCGACGTCAAGATGTTTCGGCTCTGCAAAACTTTTGCGATGAAGCTTGATGCGTTCTATTTCGTGCAAAGTTTTGGCCTCTAAATAACTTGCTCCACAATGCGGGCATACAATGATGGGCACATTTTCTATGACCAGCGCATTCCGGCCGCGTCCATAAATCCGCGTAATGCGTTTTTGCATAGCACCGGCTTTGCCGCAGTTATCGCACTTTCTTTTCTTGGGGAAAACCTCAGCGACATCCTGCGGCTGCACAACGATATTGCTTCCTTCCAGCAAGCGTTTTGCATACTTGCCACGAATGCCATTGCTGAAATCATATTCGTCCAGCATATCCGGATCACGTCGGGTTTTACCGGCCTTTTTCATGCTTTAATGGCTTTGCAATTTTAGACCATTTGTTTAGATGCGGCCAAACGTTTCCCCGGTTTTAAACCACGTTTGTTTTGCAGGAGCGGAATCAAACAGCGTAAAGCATTATTGACCGCGTCGGAGTCTGGAAAATACTCTCGCACATCCGATTCCAACACCACTGCGCCGTCTACGAGTTTGTAATGCTGCACGACGGTTGTTCCATCGGCTTTGTGAATTTTGACTGTATGGCCTTGACGATAGGCTTTATAATATTTGCCCCGAACGCCGCCCTGCAATTTTGTTAAATCATAAGTAGAGCGCATATCGTCATTTTCCAGAGGAGTCTTTTTAGAAAGTGCCTTCTTCATAAGCTTTCCGTTCACTGTGATCGGCTTTGCGACAACTGATGATACGAATATTCTTGCCGCGATCCGTGTGAAAGACAATTAAAACTCGTCCACTTGATGAATGTCCAATGCTGAGATACCGTTGCTCATATTCAGAATGATCCGGATCAGCGTAGGTAATCAAAAACGGATCATTAAAAAGGGTTTTCGCTTCTTCAAAACTAACGCCGTGGTCGCGAAGATTGCGTCGGGCTTTTTCATCATCCCATTCAAAAGAGAATTCCATATCAACTCAATATAGACACAAATTCCGATTTATGCAACCTCTACTTCGCAAAACTCACCGAACGATATTCCCGCACCACCGTGACTTTAATCTGTCCCGGATAATGCACCGAATCATGAATCTTCTGCGCAATGCTCAACGCGATTTGCTCGGCTTTCGCGTCGTCAACCAGATTGTGCTCGACCACGACTTTGAGCTCGCGCCCGGCTTGCAGCGCGTAGGTTTGAATCACGCCCGGAAACGAGCGGCAAATATCTTCCAGATGGCGCATGCGTTGGAAATAGCTGTCCAACATCTCTTTGCGCGCGCCCGGCCGCGAGATGGAAATTTCATTCGCCGCCGCAACAATCACGCTGATCGGCGACAATGCTTGCAAATTATTATCCGACTGATGCGACCACAAAATGGCGTTTTGCACGAGCTCGTTCTCGCCAAACTTTTTCGCCAGTTCGGCGCTCAACTCAACCGACGCGCCGCCTTCGCTTTCATTATCCAATGCGAAACCAACCTCGTGCAGAATCCCGGCGCGCTTCGCCGACTGCGCATCCAGCTCCAACTCCGCCGCCATCAAACCGGCGAGCATGGAAACTTCGAGACTGTGCTGCAACAAATTCTGGCCGTGGCTCGTGCGGTATTTCAACTTGCCAAGCAGCCGTATTAGCTCATTGTGCAAGCCATGCACGCCCGCTTCAATCGCGGTATGATCGCCGTATTCCACAAAGCGCTCGTTCATCTCCTGCCGCGTTTTTTCAACCAACTCTTCGATGCGGCCCGGATGAATGCGGCCATCCGCAATCAGTTTCTCCAGCGAAATTTTCGCAATCTCGCGCCGAATCGGATCGAACCCCGACAGCATCACCATTTCCGGCGTGTCGTCGATCAACACTTCGATGCCGGTCGCCGCCTCGAACATGCGGATGTTGCGCCCCTCCCTGCCGATGATGCGTCCTTTGATGTCATCGCTCGGCAGCGTCACCACCGACACCGTGCTCTCCGCCACGTGATTGATCGACGTGCGCTGCACCGCTTCGAGAATGATGTTCTTCGCAGTTTGATGCGCCTGCACGCGCGTCTTATCGAGAATCTCTTTCGCCGTTTGCGCCGCCTCCTGCCGCGCGATTTCCAGATAGTTGTTCAACTGGATGCGTTTCGCTTCCTCGTTGGTCAATCCGGAAATCTGCTCGAGGCGGCGATTCTCTTCGAGCCTCAAACGCTCAAGTTCCTGCTCGCGCGTTTTGAGCGACTGCTCGCGCGCCTGCAAAGAATGATCGAGCTGCTTCAACTCGCGCTCTTTGCGATTGAACAAATCCACCTTGCGGTCGAGATCGCCCTCGCGCCGCGTCAATTGGCTTTCGATTTTTTGAACTTCACTGCGACGGTTTTTGATTTCCTGCTCGAGCTCTTGGCGTTTATGAAAAACGTCCTCCTGAATTTCGAGTTGTTTCGTCTTTTGCAAATTTTCCGCTTCTTGCCGCGCGTCCGTCAAAATCTGCTGCACGTGCGTATCGGCGCGGGCAATCTTGTCACGCGCAATCTTCTGGCGAAACAACCATCCAATATAAAAACCAACCATCCCGGCAACCGCCGCGAGTCCGATCGCGATGCCGATGTGCATTATTCTCCTCCGTAAACGGTAAAGCGCAGAGCGCAGAGGGCATAGCGCAAGGCGCAGAGGGTGACTTTGCGCCATGCCCTCTGCGCTCTGCTCTATGTGCTCTGCTTTCATTCTGCCAGATTCTCGTTAATCAGCTTCGAGAGGCCGTTCAGTTTGGTTTCAAGATTTTGCACCAGACCGGTTTTCTCATCGCGTTCGCGAAACAACTCGTCCGCGATATTCAAGGCCGCCAGAATCGCCACTTTCAATGACGATTTCGCTGCGGTGGTTTGATCGACCTCCCGCATCTTGCGATCGACATACTCGGCGATCTGCCGGATGTACTCCACATCCACCTCGCCGCGAATGGGATACTCCGTCCCATAAATGTTAACTTTCAGTACGGTGCCTTCTGGCGACATAGTTTATAAGAAAGCCTGATGATTGCCTCTGGGGACGCATAGCGCAAAGCGCATGGCGCATAGCGTCTTCATCGCGCCATGCGCTTTGCGCTATGCCCTCTGCACTTAGTATTGTAATTCTTCCAGCTTCGCGAGCATCTTTTCGACTTTGCTCCGAATCTCTTCTTCGCGCACTTTGAAGTGCTGCGACTCCTGTGTATTCTCTTTCATCTTTTGCATTTCTTCCTGCAGCGCGCCAAGCTGTTTATCTTTTTCTCGATTCTCCGCCTGCAACGCTTCAAAGCGTTGTTGCAAATCGCGATTCTCCTGCTTCAGCTTTTGAATCGTGCCGATGGCCTGAGAAATTTTGTTTTCTAAAATTTCAAATTGTTGCAAGTCCATAATTCCTTCCTCTAAAAAGCGCGTCGCGCCAAGTGCATGGCGCAAAGCGTTTAGTATTATGTGGCGCTTTGCCCTCCGCTCTATGCCCGCAGTTGCGCACCAACCACCTGCTCCAACTTCTGCACGATCTGGCGCTGCCACGCGTCGACCTCTTCATCCCGCAAACTGCGATCAGCGGCGCGGAACACCATCGCAAATGCCATGCTCTTTTTGTCGCGGGCAATTTGCTTTCCGGTGTACAAATCGAACAATCGCACGCTTTCGAGAAAATCGCCTGCCGAGGCTTTGATCGTCGCCATTACTTTTTCAGTAGGAATATTACGCGCCGTAATAATGGCAATATCTCTTTCACTCGCCGGATAGCGCGGCACCGCTTTAGCTGTGCGTTGCCAATCAACCACTGCCGGCAGATTTTCAATATTCAATTCCAACGCGAAAGCCGGAACATCGATATCATACAGTTTGAGCACCTCGGCCTTCAATTCGCCGGCGATTCCCAATGTAGCACCATCGCAGGTCACTTGCCAACCGTTTTTTAAAAAGGAATGCGTTTGCAACGGTGAAAATTGCAAATCCGGCATTCGCAACCTGTGTTGCATTTCCATTAAAAAGCCGCGCACGTCATACACGCTCAACGCGCGGCTCGCGCCAACCCATGACGGCGTATCGACATTGCCGGAAAATACCGCAGCGAGCCGGCGTTCTTCACAAATCGGTTTATCGGTTTCACGCCAGTACGCCGAGCCGATTTCAAACAAACAGGTATCGAAATTTTTGCGATTGAGATTGTACGCCAACGAATTGAGCAACGTCGCCGTCACATACGGGCGCATCACGGTAAGATCTTCGCTCAACGGATTTAGCAGCGGCAAAATTTGGCGATTGCCGTCAATGAATTTTTCGGCGCGCTGGCGAGCCAGCAAGCTGTACGTCATCGCCTCATCAATGCCGAGGCCGGTCAACGCCTGCCGCAATTTTTCCAAAACTTCTTCCTGCAGATTACGCTCATTTGAAAAAGAAATATTGAAACGCGTGTTCGCCGGAACTTCATTGAAACCGTACACGCGTGCCACTTCTTCAATGAGATCAATCTCACGCGTCAAATCCGGACGAAACGTCGGCGCGGTCACTTTCCACGCCGCGTTTTTCGGAACAACCTTGCATTCGAGTTGTTCCAAAATCGCCGTCATTTTTTTTGGGGGAATTTTCGTGCCTAACACATGATAAACCCGTTTCGGACGAAGGTCAATTTTTATCGGCAAAATTGTTTTTGGATAATTATCAACGACACCGTGCGCAATTTCACCACCAGCGACTTCCTGCATCAACTGCGCGGCGCGATTGATGACGAACGGAATGTTGTTCGGATCAACGCCCTTTTCAAACCGGCGCGTCGCCTCCGAAGCGATGCCCAAACGCTTGGCCGTGCGCCGAACCGTGAGCGGATCGAAATTGGCGCATTCGATCAGCACGTTTCTGGTGTTGCTCGACACTTCCGAATTTAAACCGCCCATCACGCCAGCCAGCGCCACAGTGCGTTTGCCGTCGCAAATCATCAAATCCTCAGCTTGCAGCGTGTGCTCTTTCTCATCCAACGTTTGAAAATTCTCCCCCGCTTTCGCTCGCTGCACGACGATTTGAGATTTTTCCAACAACTCGAAATCGAACGCATGAATCGGCTGGCCGGTTTCCAGCATGATGTAATTGGTGATATCAACGATATTCGAAATCGATCTCGACCCGATCGCGGCCAAGCGTTTCACCAACCATTGTGGCGACGGCCCAATTTTGATATTTTGCACGAGACGCGCCGCATAACGCGGACAACCGATGGCGTCTTTGATTTGCACTTTCGCCAGTTTATCAACCGCCGTCGTGCTTTCTTTTAATTTGACTTTCGGGCGCTGCAACGGCGTGCCGGTGATCAAACCAACTTCACGCGCGACACCAATTACGCCCAAACAATCCGGACGATTGGGCGTGACATTAATTTCAAAAATAAAATCCTGTTTGACAACGTCACGCAAAAATTTTCCCGGCTTGGCCGCGCCATTCAACACCAAAATCGTCTCGGCCTCGTCGGAAAGCCCAAGTTCGGCTTCGCTGCAAATCATGCCGTGCGATTCCACGCCCAAAATGGGACGCACTTCGATTTTCATTCCGCCCGGCAACGTCGTTCCCGGCGGTGCCACGGCCACGAGTTGTCCGGCCTCGACATTCGGCGCGCCGCAAACGACTTTCAGCACTTCGCTGCCGATATTGACTTCACAAACATGCAGCCGCGCCGATTTCGGATGCGTCTCGCAAGTGAGCACTTTTCCCACCACCACGCCATTGAGACTCGGCACCGTGCTGCTCAAACTCTCAAGCTCCAAACCGAGCATCGTCAAGCCCGCGCCAATCTCCTGCGGCGCGAGCGGTGTGTCAACGTATTCTTTCAGCCAGTTGTAGGTGAATTTCATAGGGTGATTTTATTTGACAAAATAAACATACGCATCGTCCACCGAAACATCGTCCAGCCAGTAATCTTTCAAGCGCCTGCCGGTGAGATCAGCCTTCTTTTGTTTTGCAAAATTACGCAACGCCTTGATGAGCGGCTTTGCAGTGTCCATGGCATAAATGCTCGTAAACTCAAATTCGGAAATCGGTCGCGGCTCGCCGAAAAAAATGTCGTCAATCTTGCGGTAAGCTTTCAAGAGGCCGTTTTTTTAATCCACGGCGAGGCGATGACCAAATCCGAATAGGGACGTTCTGTCGTCCACAACCATAAGGCCGCCGCCACTTTGAAATCGGTTTTCGCAAGTCGTGCCAGCAGTTCCTTCCCCGCTTCGATCTTTTTTTCCTCCAATGGTTCTTTTACCAAAATTTCTTGAGCCATGACATCACTCCGTCTAAATCGTGGCGATGTGTCTGCTTGGCGATGCAGGCTTTCAAGGCGCACTCCACCGCATATCCTGCCAAATAATACGCGCCATTGTAACATCCGCCATCAAGCAGGAATTTCGCTTCTTTAATGCGAATTCGCGATAAGCGTTGCAGTTCCGTGCGGTTCATGCGTTTTAATATCTATCCTCAAGCCGCGGAAGCGAAATGATGGGGTTCGACATAAGTCATCGGCACACTCTGAGTCGGCGAGGCCTGAAAATGAGAGAGCTTCAAAAACTGATTAACCGGCGCAGTCGTTATAATTCGCACGACTAATTCTCGCAAATCTTCCGGCAGCGTATTAAGTTTTTCCAACGGAAAACTGCGCGGCCCATATTCCGTCTTTTCCGCGACAATCGAAAAATGGAGCACGGTTAAACTAATCGCGCGTCCAGTTTGTTGATTTACCCGCAACAAAATATAATCGGTCAATTCCACTCCCGTTGCAGGCTCATTCTCGCCGAAAAAAATATCCAGCGTGTCCTCGCCTTCTTCGTAGACAAGGTGAATCTTCTCTCCGTTGGCGGCAAGTAATTCGGTTCGATGTAAAAGCAGTTCGCTCATTTAGTTCTTCGGGTCAAAATAATTCGCCCACCCCGTTGTCATAAAATTATTTGGAACGTAATTTCCGGCGTCGTCAATTTGCGTTTTGAAAACAACAATGGCAACAAGATGATTGTTATTCGGGAGCAACTCGTCAAACTGTTTATAATACCTATACTCATTGGGTATCAACGCATCTTGTTTGCGGCGGCCTCTGCGTAGCGTTTCCCAAAATTGATTAAAAAACGGCTCTAATTCAGCAAAGATACTTCATCGGTTATCTCAAGCATGGCGTTGGGTCGATCATGGCGGCTTGGCATCTCAATCTCAACCGCTTCAGACTTATGAATTTCACTCAACTCATCCAGAAGCTCGGCGATGGTCGGTCGCGTTTGGCGAGCACGAAGATTCATCAGTTGATTAAACAAGTTGATGTCAACAAGGACGCTGACCGGTTTATTTTGGTCATAAACAACCTGCGGCTCTTGCAAACACGCCCGTATAATCTCCGTAAAACGGTCTTTTGCATCAGTGACTGTCCAAGTTCTCATAAGCGCAACTCGCAATGTTATTTATTCTGGTTTATATTCATCTCTTCGGATAGATAGCGAAAATGAGATCAGGATCAAGCGACTTCCAATACGCCGGTTCATCGGTTTTCAGCGCCTTTTCGATGGTTTCTATCAAGCGATCCTTTTCATATTCGTTGGCAAGAAAATAACCTTTGCTGCGCGAACTCCAGTAATCACTCCACCGCTTCAACAGCGCGTCATTGATCATGCTTTCGTTTTCCCACAGAAAGCCGATCTCGTATAGCATGTCTCCGCCTTTGAAGTTTTTGAAGCGGATTTCGAGCGTCAAAGCGTGTGAAGATAATTTAGCCATGCCGTTTAAAATTCGTCGTCTTCATTCGGTGACATGATCTGTTGCGCAACCAACTCTTTCCAAACCTCGAGCACAGCTTGATCAGCGGCCCGCCGCTTGCAACCGCTCCAGCACCGCGCCGGAATCGCGTTTGAGCTCCGGAAAGGTCAAAGGTCAAGAGCAACATCACCAAATCGCGCCAGTCGGTGCCGGACTTCGGCTTGCCGCGCCGTTGATGATACGCGATGACTTTGCCGGCGATTAATTCTGCGGGCACGACGACCAAAACTTTTGCAATGCGTTTCGTCGGCGGCAACGGTTTCACCGGTCGAATATCAACTAAATGCCGATTGCCGGCTTTTTGTGCTTGATATAATCGAAATCCTTTCCCCTCGCCGATTTCTCGTATGCGCACGGCAATATGAAACTTTTCTTTTCCTTTAAATAACTCTGCAATTCCTTAAACTCTTGAAATGTCAAAACGTCCGCGCTGAACATTGGTCTCTATGCTACTGATGAGCGGCAACTCTTCTCTTGTTATTTGCTCGATGCGCCTTTTTTGCAGAGGCTTTATCAGGGATTTGCGACATCAAATTAATTAAAGAACGCAGCGCTTTATTAACGGCGTCGGAATCAGGAAAATACGCGCGCACATCCGGCTGGAGCATGATCGCGCCGTCAATCAGTTTATAATGCTCCACAACCGTTGAGCCGTCTTCTTTGTGAATGGTTACCGAATATCCTTTGTGCAGAGGCAGATAAGCTTTACCCCGCACAGCGCCTCGAAGGTCGTATTCGGGCAGCATATCGTCTTCTTGGATTTTTGATGATTTAGAAATTGCTTTTTTCATAAATTTCTCGCTCGGCTGGCGTTGCCTTGCGGCAACTGATAATGCGCCTGTTTTCTCCACGATGCGTATATACAACAAGGAGCACCCGACCTTTGACTGATATGCCAATACCGATATTGCGCTCCTCGTTTATTGAGTGTTCAAGATCGGGTTTCATGGCGACGAACGGATCGCTAAAAATTGTAGCGCCTTCTGCAAAACTAATTTTATGATCTTTTAAATTGCTGCTCGCCTTTTTTTCATCCCACTCAAAGCCAATCATTTGCCAATCCTATCTCTGGCAATAAATTCTTCGCGAATGCTTTTGCCAACATTATTTTGTCGGCAGACTGGAAGTCTGCGCTACGTTTTGCGCGACTAATTTTCTCCACTCTTCAATCACCGCTTCCTCCGCCCCCGCCGCTTGCAAGCGCTCCATCACCGCGCCACCATCGCTTTTCAATTCGGGAAAAGTCAGCAACAGTTTCGCCAAATCGCGCCAGTCCATGTCGCCTTTCGGTTTGTCGCGGCGATTGTGAAACGCGATGACCTTGCTGGCGATCAATTCCGCCGGTTCCATGAACAACACCTGCGCGAGACGTTGAGTGGGCGGCAATTGCGGCACGGGGCGAATGTCAATCAAAGCATGATTGCCGTCTTTTGTCGCTTGATAAATTCGCCGTCCCTCGCCTTTGTTGAGACGGCGAATAAGCAGGAAAATGCGGAAGCGCCGGTTCAAATAATCGCGCAGTTCGGTCGCTAATTTCGCGGTGCGCGTCGAGAGCAAATCCAGCTCCTGCGTCGCGCGTTTTTCTTTCACATACGCATTCACCGCATGGCCGCCGAACACGACGGCGTCCTCGCGGCCACGCAAAAATTCCATTGCCGCGTTTTGAATCGTGGCTAACGGAACTTTTTCTTGTGACTTAAAATCCGGTGGCGGATAAGCGCCAGCTTTTTTATACATTTTAGAACTGCCGCAAAAATCTCACATCATTATCAAAAAACATCCGAATGTCTTCGACGCCGAGCTTCAGTATCGCGACGCGGTCGATGCCCATGCCCCACGCATAGCCGGTGTAGCGCTCGCTGTCGTAATTTACAAAACCAAACACCGCGGGATCGACCATCCCCGCGCCGGAGATTTCAATCCAGCCGGTGTTTTTGCAAACGCGGCAGCCTTTGCCGCGGCACAGAAAACAGGTGAAATCGTATTCGGCGCTCGGCTCGGTAAAGGGAAAGAAGCCCGGACGAAACCGAATTTTAATATCCGGCCCAAAAAGTTTTTGCGCAAAAGTTTGGAGTGTGCCTTTCAAATCGGCGAAAGAAATTCCTTCGTCGACACAGAGGCCTTCGCATTGATGAAAAATCGGGGAGTGCGTGGCGTCCGGCGTGTCGCGGCGAAAAACGCGGCCTGGCGAAATAATACGAATCGGCGGTTGGCGTTTTTCCATCGTGCGAATTTGCACCGGCGAGGTATGCGTCCGCAGCAAGTAACGTTTCGATTCCGTTTCCGATCCGAGATCGAGATAAAGCGTATCTTGCATGTCGCGGCTGGGATGATCAGGCGGGAAATTGAGCGCTTCGAAATTATAATAGTCGGTCTCGGCTTCGGGGCCGCTCTCGATGGTGAAGCCCATGCTCACGAAGATGCTCTTGATCTCGTCGAGCACCTGCAATAAAGGATGGCGCGCGCCGAGGCGGCGACGAATGCCCGGCAAAGTGAGATCGATGAAATCGTCGTCGTCTTTCGGTTTCGCGAGCGCCGCACCTTTTTCAGCAAATGCATTGTCGAAAGAATTTTTCAGTTGATTCAAACGCTCGCCGGCGCGTGGACGTTCCGATGAATCAAGCTCGCCGAGGCGTTTGAAATAATTCGCTAACTCGCCTTTGCGCACCAAAAAGACAAGACGCACTTGCTCCAGCGCGTCCGTATCGGTCGCGCTGCGAAGTGCGTCATCAAACCGCGCTTGCAATTGATTGAGTTCGGCGAGAAGAGCGTCGATCCTGGAAGTACCGCTTCCCTCCTGCTGGTGAGATTCCGCTCCGTTCATGTTGGTCTCACCGCTTATTGTTGTGCAAGCTGAACGAGGCTGTTGAAAGCCTGCGGATCACGCGCCGCCAACTCGGCCAACATTTTGCGATCCAGTTCGACTTGCTTTTTCTTCAAGGCATTCATGAACGTCGAATACGTCATTCCCGCCATGCGAACCGCGGCGT
>Ga0247727_10018163_pt1 | contig 11100 bp, 7 predicted proteins | sample WisWelCaveWW1625_FD_202498 | JGI IMG/M metagenome (GOLD analysis project Ga0247727, IMG submission 202498) | Biofilm microbial communities from Wishing Well Cave, Virginia, United States - WW16-25 | ecosystem: Environmental > Aquatic > Deep subsurface > Groundwater > Cave microbial mat | place...
ATGCGATGGTCCTGCCGGGAATCCAGGGGGGGCCCTTGATGCACGTCGTCGCGGCAAAGGCTGTCTGTTTTTTGGAAGCCTCACAACCCTCGTTCCGTCTTTACCAGCAGCAAATTGTCAAGAATGCTCGTGCGCTTGCGGAGGCGCTTCAAAAAAACGGATCGCGAATTGTCAGCGGGGGCACCGACAATCATCTCATGCTTGTGGATCTGCGTGCTCAGAAGGTTACAGGAAAGGAAGCCGAGCTTGCCCTCGACAAGGCCGGTATCACGGTGAATAAAAACCTGATTCCCTACGACCCGGAAAAACCCATGGTCGCAAGTGGCGTACGACTTGGCACGCCGGCAGTGACTACACGCGGCATGAAGGAAAACGCGATGAAGGAAATTGCCAACCTCATTTCCACAGTGCTGGTAAGCATCGAGGACGCCGCCGCTCTTGCCAACGTCAGGGAAAAAGTCCGCCGTCTCACAAACCAGTTCCCCATGCCTTATTAATCTGCATTTCTCACCACATGGAAAAATGACGACGCATTGTTTGAAGAATTGTAGGGCGACGGGCCCCGTCGCCTTCCATGAAATGGCGGGCGGGTCGCCCGCCCTACAAAATTCCGGTAAGAAATGCAGCTAAGAAATAATCCCTTATGTCAAAGCGGGAGGACGGTAGGAAAAAGCTTCTCAAGGGCATCCTTGATATCCGCTCCCGTTCGGCCGGCATAGTTTAAACATGTTTTGATATAGCTTTCCGAATTTGGCACTTTATATTCCCGTGCGAGCACCGCAAGAGCGATGACGCGACGCGCCAGTTCCGAGTTATTGGGTTCGGGTATCTGTTCAATCCGTTTCAAGTAGAATTCGCCCAGTTTGATCACAGCCCCGGCCGGCAATTCGCTCCAGACACACGAAGTTTCGATAGAGCCGCCAGTTCCGGTGCTTTGACGGAAAAGGAGCTTGTCGCCATCAATCTTATACAATTTGCCAATCATCTTGCGATTTGTCCGCGTCACCACTTCTTCCCGGTCATATGGAAAGACCTGTACATCCCTGACAAGACTCTCCTTGTAGTTGGCCAGACATTGGGTCACATCGATGTTGAACTGCACGATTTTCCGGTTTTCCTCGGTTTTGACCTTGGGATCCAGCTTCTTCCAGCCCTCGAGCAGTTGTTCAAACTGGTAGGATGATTGCAGGGAGGCTTTGACAGCGAGCATCTCGTCTACCAGCTTCTTCTCAAATTCAGTCTGCTGCGCGTGCTCGGCTCTTACTTTTTCCTTCTGCTCCTGCTCTTGTTTGGCAATGGCTTGACCATTTTCATCTCGAATCGCAATGACTCGACGGGAAATAGCCGACATTTTCCATGCAGCGTTTTTGCTTTCCTTTTCCAGCAGTTCCTTGATTTCCCGCAGACGGGATTCGAATTTCAATCTATCCACTTTCCCCTTGACGATCTCGAAATGCCTGACTTCCTCGGTCGCATCACGAGCAACAGCCTGATAGGAGAGCACCCATGGCTGCTCAAGGTCGGCCGTATTTTCAAATTTTTTACAGGACATGCTGTACTCCTGCCAATAGCGCACGCTTTCGGATAATTGATCATTGCGAAGGGCTGTGAGACCGGCGTCAAAAAGAGCGGATATCTGCATCCACGCGGGCATTTTGGGCAAAGCTTCCTCGAAACCCCTGCCTGACATTTTTCCATTCAGAACCGCAGCGGAGATTTCCGCATACTTTTCCTCATATTCCTCCGGAGAACTGAATGTCTTCATCGAATCCGCCGAAATTTTTCCAGCCAACGAATCCAATTTCTGTTGCGTATCGGCTGGCTGTGGCTGATTGAGCATCAAGCCATTGATCACAGACATTCTGGCGAGGTAAAGATCGATCCACCGTCGCTGTTTACTGTCGCCGGAGGGCAACTTTTTCTGGATGCTCACGAACCGGTTCATGGCATCCTTGAGTTTATCACGACCACCACTCAAGATGTTATGTGCCGACTTGATTTCCGCGGCAAAATCCAAAGGAGGCCTTTGCACGGATGGAGTTGATGATTTCTGCGGTGATTGGCCGGTTGTGGGCAAAACCGTCCGATTTGTTGCTGGTGACGGGGTCTGGACACGGTTGGTCGGAGGGTCCGACAGAAATTTATCCCGGTATTTCCAGGCCCCGATTCCAATGCCAATCAAGGCGAGGATCAACAGGATGGTGCTGACAAGCGCGCCCGTTGAAAATTCGCTTTGAACCTCGATTTTTTCAGGCGGCTTCTTTTGCTGCGCGAAGCGTTTGGCATACGCCAGATCGTTGAGGAGTTCCTCATAATTCTGATGGCGCTCGGCCGGATCGCGCTTCAACATTCGCCCGATCACTTCTGCAGTTTGGAGCGTGCAATCCGGAGCAAAGGCGCGCAGGGAGACCGCGGGCGAATGCAGATGTTTAAGGACCACCTCGGTTGAAGTGCCTGCTTCGAAGGGGGCGCGGCCGGCAATCGCATGGAAGAGGGTGCCCCCCAGACTGTAGATATCGCTTCGATGATCCCCCGGTTGGCCCAGCACCTTTTCGGGCGCAATGTAATAGGGAGTGCCCCAGATGCCCTCCTCCTGCGACGCCCCTGCAACCTTCGAATCGAAAATCGCCAGTCCGAAGTCCACCACTTTTGCCGTGCCATCCTGCGCAAAGAGAATGTTACCGGGTTTAATGTCGCGGTGAATCAGATTTTTTTCATGAGCTGCGCGAAGACCACTTGCCACCTGCATCCCCACATCGAGAACATCCAACTCGGGAAGGCGTTTCTCCTTTTCGATGCGGTCGTCCAGACTGCCAAATGGCAACAACTCCATCACCAGATAGTAACGGGCATTCTGCTGGCCGAAGGAATAAATCTGAGCCACATTGGGATGATTCAGGGCGGCAGCGGCGCGAGCCTCCCGTAGAAAGCTGTCCACAAACTGCTGATTTTTGGCGAACTCTTCACGCATGACCTTTACGGCAACGTTGCGTTCAAGGGAGGTGTCCAGCCCGAGATAAACCGCCCCCATGCCTCCTGACCCGATGATGTGCAGCAGCTTGAAATGAGCCACCTGATTGGGCAAAACATAGCCGCAATGGGGGCATGACCTGAGATTACTGCTGGTGTCAACCTTGAACTTCACCCCTGTGCCACATTGCGGACATGGCTTGATACTCTGGGTGTCGGCAATGTTGATCTGCTGTGTCATGAGCGTTCCATAGCAAATCCTCCCTCACTTTACCACGATATTGCTACTTTCATGATGAAAGGTTAGCTTCGATCCATGCATCCCATTTTTCTGAAGCTGGGACCTTTTACACTTTATTGGTATGCGATCTGGGTGGTGATCGGGATCCTGGCCGGGTATCGACTCTTCAAAAAGCGGGCGATGCGAATCGGCGTGTCAGAAAAGGATGCGTTTAACCTCGTGCTTCTGCTTTTCTGGACCGGTGTTTTTGGCGCTCGTGTTTATTACGTAACATGGAAATGGAACGAGGAATTCTCGAGCCATCCTCTTGCAATCATTCTGATCAACCATGGAGGACTTGTTTTCTTCGGGGGCTTTCTGACCGCATCCCTTGCATTGATCATCTGGGCCCGATTCAAGCAATGCCCGTTGCTGCTTCTGGCGGATGCCCTGGCAGCCCCACTGGCGCTTGGACAGGCGTTCGGACGTGTGGGTTGCTTCATGGGCGGATGTTGTTACGGACAAGAGTGCCATTATCCCTGGGCCGTTCGGCTTGATTCTCCGGACGAAATCGCGGCACTGCCGGTTCACCCGACTCAACTTTATGAATCCATGGGGCTCTTCTACATTGTTGTTTCTCTGCTGGTGATTGAAATGATTTCCCGTTACCCGGGGCAGGTTGCCGGGTCTTATGCCCTTCTTTATTCCGTGCTCCGCTTCGTGGTGGAATTTTTCCGGGGGGATGTGCCTCATTATATCTTTGGGCGTTTCACCACGGCACAGGCGATTTGTGTTTTACTGTTCATCGCAGCCTGGCTTTTCTCATCGCGTTTGGCATGGCAGTCCACCAAAGGACGGGTGAAGAAGGAGGCTCCAGGTCCGGGCGCCAAATCTCAAAAAAACTCCGATGACAAAAAGCAGTCTGCCGGGTGAAAACTTCCAAATACCTCATTACCGCAACCCAAAGCTGCCGTCGCCTGGATCTGTGGCTGCACGCTCAATTTCCGGATTGCTCACGCTCCATGCTCCAGCGATTGATTCGTGAAAGGTGTGTGCGTCTTCATGGGGAAACATGTGTGCCCGGATCACCGGTGAAGGCGGGAGATGCAGTTGAAATCGATTTCCCTCCACCGGAACCTGCCGGCCTTCAACCGGAATCCATCCCGATGGATATCCTGTTCGAGGATGAACATCTGCTTGTCCTGAACAAGCCAGCCGGTGTCGTCGTCCATCCGGGAGCCGGGCACGCCAGACACACCCTTGTTCACGCGCTTCTGCATCATTGTAAGGGAGAGTTAAGTGGAATCGGCGGCAAGGAGCGACCTGGCATCGTTCACCGCCTGGACAAGGACACCAGCGGCTGTCTGGTGGTGGCCAAAACGGATGTGACTCATCGGCGACTGGCTGAGCTGTTCCAATCTCGCACTGTGGAAAAAACGTATCTGGCCATTGTCTGGGGAAAACCGCGCATGCTCTCCGGCATGATTGAAAAGCCCATTGGACGACATCCCTCTCATCGAAAAAAAATGCATGTTTCGCTGAAAGGCAGGACAGCCTACACCGGCTGGAAGATGCGGGAATGTTTTGGTTCGATCACCCTTCTGGAATGTCGTATTCACACCGGCCGCACGCATCAGATTCGAGTTCACCTGGCATCCATGGGACATCCTCTTGTTGGGGATTTGGTGTATGGACAAGCAAAGGATGCCACTCTCCACCGATTGGCTGGTCGCCAGATGCTCCATGCATGGAAGCTTGGTTTTGAACATCCGGTGACGGGCAATTCCATTCATTGCAAAGCCCCCTGGCCGGAGGATATGAAATGCCTGCTTGAAAAAGCACAGCATTCGTAAATTAGGATTTATCATTCATCATTTATCATTTAACACTTCTTCATGGACAACATTCTTGTCATTGATGACGAAAAGGACATTCACTACTCGTTCCAGCGTAACTTTGCCGCTCTGGATTGGCGTCTCTCATTTGCATCCAGCGGCGAAGAAGGCTTGAAGTCCATCGGGCGCAATCTGCCATCCGTTGTCGTGATGGATATTCGCATGGCGGGACTGGACGGATTGGAGACGCTGAAAAAAATCCGCCACTTCCACACTCATCTTCCCGTGATCATGATGACCGCGCACGGTACGACCCAGACTGCGATCGAGGCAATGAAACACGGCGCCTTCGACTATCTGATCAAACCCTTCGACGTGGAGCGGATGCAGCGGGTGATCTCTTCGGCGCTCAAGGCTTCCCGGGACATGCATGAGAAGGTCTCCTATCAACCCCTGCTTCAGAGCGAGGAATATGACCAGGGTATCATTGGAAAGACGCACGCGATGCAAGAGGTCTACAAACTCATCGGCCAGGTTTCCGGCAGCGACGTGCCGGTCACCATCACCGGTGAAACCGGCACTGGCAAGGAGCTTGTGGCGCGCGCGATTGTTCAGCACAGTCAGCGGGCGGATAAACCCTTTATTGCCATCAACTGCGCCGCCATCCACGAAAACCTGCTGGAGAGCGAGCTTTTTGGCCACGAACGGGGAGCTTTTACAGGCGCAACGGAGCGGCGCATCGGAAAATTTGAGCAATCCGACACCGGCACAATTTTTCTGGACGAAATCGCGGAAATGTCACTGGCCACCCAGGCAAAAATCCTCCGCGCCATGCAGGATGGTGAAATCTCGCGTCTCGGATCCAACCAGGTGTTTCGTGTCAACGCCCGGTTCATTGCTGCAACCAATCAGGATCTTGAGAAATGTGTTGCCGACAAAAAATTCCGTGAGGATCTTTATTATCGCCTGAATGTAGTGCGCATTCGCCTGCCGACCTTGCGCGATCGCCTTGAAGATCTTCCACTGCTGGTGGACTACTTTTTGCAGCGACTGGCCAGGCACAGGGGCGGACCCGCACAGCAAATCACACGTGAAGCTCTTAAACGCCTCGACGAGCATCGCTGGCCGGGCAACGTGCGTGAGCTGGAAAACACCATCGAGCGCGCTTCCGTGGTCTGCGTTTCCAATACCATTGGCCTGGGCCATATTCTTCTCGAAGAACGACAGGCCGGTGGAACACCTCCCCCGTCAGCAGATTCCTCTTCATCACAAACAGGTCCCTTGGAACTGGAGCCCGCGTTGGAGGCGCTGTTTCGTGAAGTAGAAAGGGATCCAAGCCTGAAACTCCTGCCGTTCGCTGAACGTCAGCTCATCACCCGGGCTCTGGCAAAAACGCAAGGCAATCATGTGCAGGCTGCCAGACTGCTGGGCATTACGCGCGCGACTTTGCGCAAACGGGTCGAGAAATTTGGAATCAAACGCCAGCTCAATATTTCGTGACCTCCTTGCCATCGAATGGCTTACATGTCATATTAAAACGCATGGCCTACCGGATGTTGATCGGCGGCAAGTATGTTGAGGCGGAAGGGCAACGCACCAGGAAGATTATTGATCCATCCACCGGCAGAACGTTTGCAGTCGTTCCTGAAGCCGGTGTCGAAGATGTCGATCGGGCTGTCCAGGCGGCGCGCGCGGCTTTTGAGGGTGGTGACTGGCCGTCCATGACCGCCCAGCAGCGGGGACGCGTCCTTTTTCGCATAACAGAATTAGCGCGCAAGAATGCAGCGCATCTTGCGCGTTTGGAAACATTGAATGTCGGCAAGCCGATTGTTGAGTCGGAAATGGATATGGCGGACGCCGCCACTTGCTTTGAGTATTATGGCGGATTGGCCACCAAGATCTCCGGCCAGACACTTCCTGTTCCAGATCAGGCGCTCTCCTTGACACTTCGTGAACCAGTGGGTGTTTGTGGTCTGATTGTTCCCTGGAACTATCCACTGATGCTTGCGGCCTGGAAGCTGGCCCCCGCGCTTGCGGCAGGATGTACCGTGGTCCTTAAACCTGCCGAGCAAACCCCGGTCACCACACTGGAATTCGGCCGATTTCTCCAGACACTGGATCTGCCGCCGGGAGTGATAAATATCATTACGGGTCAGGGCGAAACGGTGGGCGCTGCCATTTCTCACCACCCATCCATTGATAAAATAGCGTTCACAGGTGGCACGGAAACCGGACGCTCGATTCTGAAGGCCACCAGTGAATCCAATCTCAAAAAAGTAACTCTGGAGTTGGGCGGTAAATCACCCAATATTTTCTTCGAGGATGCAGATCTTGAAGGCGGGGTGGACGGCGCGCTTTTCGGACTTTTCATCAACCAGGGTGAAGTTTGCTCGGCCGGGTCCCGCGTGCTGGTTCAACGGTCGATTCACAAAAAGTTCATGAGTCGTCTGATCCTGAAAGCGGCGCGCATCAAACTGGGGGATCCTCTCGATCGAAAAACAAAGATGGGTCCGCTGATAACGGCTGAGCACCGCAGCAAGGTTGAATCCTATATCCGTCTCGGTATTCAGGAGGGCGCCAAACTTGTGTTTGGCGGAAGTCGGCCTCGAGACAAAAAGCTTCAGGGCGGTTTCTATGTAGAACCCACCATTCTGGATCAGGTTCATAATTCGATGCGCGTGGCGCGCGAGGAAATCTTTGGCCCGGTGGTGTGCGTGATTCCATTCCGCGACGAGGAAGAGGCCGTGGCCATTGCCAATGACACGCCGTACGGTTTGGCGGGCGCTGTCTGGTCACGGGATATCTATCGCGCATTGAGAGTTGCCCGTCGTATCCGTGCCGGCATCCTTTGGATCAACACCATGCAACCCTGCTACGTCGAAGCCCCGTGGGGTGGCTACAAGCAAAGCGGTTGCGGGCGCGAACTCGGGCCTCATGCTGTGGATGAATACCTGGAAACAAAGCAGGTTCATATCAATTTGAATGAAAAACCGATTGGGTGGTACTGAGCAAATTGAGAATTAGGAATTAAGAATTGGAATTTGTTCCGAATCATTGCTGTCAATACAGGTCTTCTTAATTCTTAACTCCAGCATGCGTTCCATCCTTCTGTGCACCAAAATTCCGGGGCCCAAGAGTCAACATCTGACGCGCGAACGGGAGCGCCATGTTCCGCGAGCCATCTTTCAGATAACACCGATTTTTGCGGCTCGCGCCCACGGCGCTATTCTTGAGGACGTGGATGGCAACTGCTTTTTGGATTTCGCAGGCGGTCTGGGGGCGTTAAATGCAGGCCATACCCCTGCGCCCGTTATCGAAGCCGTCAAGTATCAAGCCGACAAATTTCTGCACACCTGCTTTCACGTGACCATGCACAAGCCCTACGTGGATCTGGCACGGAAACTCAATGAAATCACCCCCGGCTCCCATGCCAGGAAGACGCTCTTTGTCAATTCAGGAGCGGAAGCTGTGGAAAACGCCGTCAAGATCGCGCGTTATTACACCAAACGGCCGGCCATCATTTCCTTCGAACATGGTTACCACGGGCGCACCCTGCTGTCGGTGTCACTTACCAGCAAGGTCAAGCCGTACAAATTGGGTTTTGGACCGTTCGCGCCGGAAATTTACCGGTTGCCGTATCCTTATCTCTACCGCCGACCGGATGGCATGACAGAAAAAAGGTATATTCAGGAATGTCTGACTAACACACGCGAGTTTTTCAAAACACATGTTGCTCCGGAATCGGTGGCTGCCATCATCCTCGAACTGGTCACGGGTGAAGGCGGGTTCATCGTCATGCCACTTGAATACATGAAGGGTCTGGTCGAAATCTGTCGTGAGCATGGGATTCTGTTGATTGTGGATGAAGTCCAGACAGGTTTTGCGCGCACCGGCCGGATGTTTGCGTGTGAACATTATGGTGTGGTTCCCGATTTGATGACGATGGCCAAATCGCTTTCCAGCGGCATGCCTCTGGCGGCTGTCACGGGGCGCGCAAAAATCATGGAATCAGTTCATGTCGGAGGGTTGGGCGGAACCTTTGGAGGAAATCCTGTCAGTTGTGTAGCGGCCATCGCCTCTATTCAGACCATCGAATCCAATCACCTGTCGACTCGCGCCCGGGAAATCGGAACCCATGTGATGAAACGTCTGGGCATGTTGCAGAAAAAGTGCCGGGCGATTGGGGATGTGCGCGGATTGGGCGCAATGATTGGGATGGAGCTTGTCAAATCACGCAACCGCAAGGAGCCCGATCCTGAATTGACCGCGAAGGTTGTCAAAACCTGTGCGGAACGTGGGTTGATCATTCTTTCCGCGGGTGTTCACAGCAATGTCATCCGCACACTGATGCCTCTTTGTATTACTTCATCACAGGTGGATGAGGGATTGGATGTGCTTGCCGGAGTTCTCCGGAAGCTTGCGTAACGGGCTGCTTTATTTGTTGATCATTCGCAGGATGAGTCCGCCAGTCCTGCTCCCGTGTCTTCTCGATAAAGCTTGATGGCCTCAATCATTCGACCGCGAAAGATCCCGATGATACATCGACTTCTCTGCGCTGTCTTTCCTGTTGAAACACTTTACATCTAAATCAACGATCGTCAGTTTGGTTGTAAAACCACTTAATAGTCTTTTCACGATCTGTCTGAAGCATTACATTTGCACTTATGAATCCACAACTCACCCGTCTTGTCGCACCGGATACAAAATTTGAGAAGGTTGCGGGAGATTTTCAATTCACGGAAGGGCCTGTATGGATTGACCGTGAAAACTGCCTTCTCTTCAGCGATATCCCGGCAAGCCGGATTATGAAGTGGAGCGGTGGCCAGTTGGGGAAAGGCATCACCATCTTTCGCGAGCCAAGCAATAACTCCAATGGGCTGACGCTGGACCGACAGGGGCGCCTGGTCGCTTGTGAGCACGGTGGCCGTCGCGTGTCACGAACAGAGACCGATGGACGTGTGATCAGTCTGGCGGATCACTTTGAGGGTAAAAGGCTCAACAGTCCGAATGATATCTGTGTTCGGAGCGATGGCAGCATCTATTTTACAGATCCACCTTATGGGGTTAAACCGCCCAATGTGCGTGAACTCGATTTTCAAGGAGTTTACCGGATCACACCAGATGGCAAGCTATCCTTGGCGGTTAAGGATTTCGACACGCCCAACGGGCTTGCATTCTCACCGGATGAAAAGACGCTGTATATCGATGACAGCAAGCGTCGCCACATGCGCGCATTTGATGTGGCTGCCGACGGGTCGCTTTCCAACAGCCGCATATTTGCTGACATGGAGGATCCTGCGGGTGTGGGATCACCCGACGGAATGAAGCTCGATGTTGAGGGTAACATTTACTGTGCCGGACCGAGCGCGATCTGGGTGTTCAATCCAAAGGGAGAGCTATTGGGCAAACTGCATCCTCCTGAAAAGCCATCGAACCTGGCATGGGGCGATGCCGACCGGAAGACTCTCTACGTCACAGCGCGCACGTCACTCTATCGGATTCGAGTTCTTGTTCCGGGAATCAGATCTGATTAACTACATTTCTCACCGATAGGGAAAAATGACGCCGCATTGTTTGAAGAATTGTAGGGCGACGGGCCCCGTCGCCTTCCATGAAACGGCGGACGGGCCGCCCGCCCTACAAAATTCCGGTGAGAAGTGCAAATTAACTACCGGGCGACATGTCGTCCGTTGTGACTTAATTTCTGAACAAGGTTTGCGTGACGGGTGGGCAGGTCAGTAAGGAGAAGATCGACGTGATATCGACTTTTCTGTTTCAATGGACGGCATTCGATGATGATCCCGTGACACTGGATGGGGGGACCGCCATTTTTGTTCTTTTTACCGGTGGGAAGCTTTAATTCCAAGCTGACTTCGGTCAGCGGCTTGAAATGCCAGGCGCTGGGAACCGTGATAATGGGGCGGTTGAATCTCATGTGAGTACGGTGAAACGTAAGCGTAAACCGTAGCACCCCCTTGACATGGGGCGTTGGTGTCGTTGGAAATCCGTCGACGACATCAACGGATGGATTACGCCGCCTTTGACAATACGACCCCGGTATTCGGAGTGGCGTCC
>Ga0247727_10018164_pt1 | contig 11100 bp, 11 predicted proteins | sample WisWelCaveWW1625_FD_202498 | JGI IMG/M metagenome (GOLD analysis project Ga0247727, IMG submission 202498) | Biofilm microbial communities from Wishing Well Cave, Virginia, United States - WW16-25 | ecosystem: Environmental > Aquatic > Deep subsurface > Groundwater > Cave microbial mat | place...
GATCGAGAACAACCCGTTCCAGATCATGGGTCTGGAACGCTTGGTCGAGGAACAGGCACAGGACTACATCGGCAAGGAGGCGCTCGAGCGGATCCGCCGCGAGGGCGTGCAGCAGAAGCTCGTGGGGATCGAGTTCGAGGGCGGTGGCTTCGAGATCGACCCTGCGGACTTCTGGCCCGCGTTCCACGGAGGTGAAGAGGTCGGCAGGGTCACCGACGCCGTGTGGTCGCCGCGCCTACAGCGCAACATCGGCTACGTGTGGGTGCCGATCGAGTTGGCCGAGCCCGGGAACAAGCTCGACGTCGAGTCTCAGCACGGGACGCTGATCGGTACGACCGCCGCGATCCCGTTCGTCGATCCTAAGAAGCAAGTGCCCGCCGCCTCGCTGAGGTGATGGTTCCCATCGTAAGCCGGCTGGGTTTCGGGCGGCGTGGCGACCGCCCGACACCACACTGGTTCCGTCAGGACTAGCAGGATCCTCGGTCGAGGCAGCTCGCCGCGGCGTCGGTCGCCAACCTCGAGGTCGATCCCGAGCAGAGCATCCTCCTCGCGATGGAGACGATCGCTCGAGGTCATCCGCGGTAGGTCCGCCCCTTACGAACTACAGGCGGATCGCGAGAGCGAGGTCGATGCTGCCGCCGGCCGCTCCGAGCGGCCAGATCCTCAAGGTGAGTTCACCGGCGCCGCCCAGCGTCAGGGCCCCGGTCGGGATTCGCACGATGCCGAGGTAGGTGCCCTCTGTCGGTCCGACGTCGCGCGCTGACACCGGTGCCGAGATCGCGCTCCCGCTTCCCCCCACCAGTTCGATGAGCGGGGTCAGGCCCCCGAGGTCGTCGCCGGCGCACCCTATGCGGAACCGGACCGGAACCATGCTTCCCGGCCTAACGACGTTCACGACTTCGGGGTCGAGCGGCCGGAGCACCGTCGCTTCGAACACGGCGACCCGCTCGCTCGACGTGGCGGCATCGACGCCGCCGTCGTCGTCGCGAACCTCGGCCTGCAGGTGGTGCTCGCCGCACGTCTCGTAGGAGGCCACGTAGGTCGTCGTCAGCCCGCTCCCCACGCCGGCGCCGTCTTCGAACGACCAAACGTGCGTATCTCCCGACCCCGGGTCGACCGCGGTGGCGATCCAGATGACCGGCGCGCCCACCAGGGTCATCGCCGCACTCGGAACGAGCGAGACGATCTCCGGGTCGATGTTGGATGCTGACCACTCGAAGGAGTCGGTCGCGACACCCCCGTTCCCATCGGAGGCCGTCACCGTCACCGTTCCAGTTCCGTCATCGTCCGGGACGTGAGCCCACGACCAGGTACCGTCGCCGCCGTCCGTGACGGCGCCTGCCCCGGTCGCGGAGATCGTCAGCGCATCGCCGTCCGGATCAAGGAACGAACCGGAGGCGGACAGGAGGCTTCCCTCGCCACCCGATGCATCGGCGGCCCCCGCCAGGACCGTAGGCTCCGCGTTCCCCGATGCGAGCGTGCCGAACACGATGTCGATGTCGCAGGTGTCGACGCAAGCACCGAACGTGCCCATGAGGTCCAGCGAACCTTCCACCAGGAAGCGCCCGCCTGCATCGAGGTCGTACCCGCTCACCGTCCAGGACCGTAGCTCGCCGGGGCCCGGCGCGAACCCGCCGAGCGCGACCTCGGAGTCTAGGGTCACGCCGGAGAGCGCGACGCCGCTCCCGGCTTGCCTGCCGTCCACGGAGAGTACGAGGGCGTTCACTTGAGTCAGTGCGTCGCCGGCCTGCGCCAGGGTCCAGCCGTTCGCATCGGCGACCTCGCGCGCGAAGCCGCCGAACACGAGGGTGCAGTCCAGGAATCGGTTCGTCAGCGTCGCCGTCAACGCGTCGGACCTTTCGTTCCAGGTCAGGCTGAAAGCGTTCGATTCGGGGTAGCCGGGGAGCCCGTACACGTACCTACCGCCGCAATCCCCGTCCGCTGAACCCGCGTTCCCGTTGGACGTGAACGAGGCGGCGTCCAGGTTGGCCTCTATCCGGTTGGCGGGGGTCGCAAGGTCTACAACGCCGAGATACACATCACCGTACGGTGCGCCCGCACCGATCGCGCGGAGCTGCAACGCGCCAGATCCCGTGAAGCCATCCGGTAGGCCTTCGGTGATCGAGATCCCGGGTGTCGCGTCATCGGAACCGGCGTGTGCGACGGGCCCGTAGGCCATCGGCACCACGAGTGCCCCCACGAGGGCGAGGGCCCCCACAACTCCTCGTCGCTGCAACCGATCCTCCTCCGGCACGCAGACCCCGCTGTCCGAAGCAACGGGCTCGCGGCGCGCGCTCGAACTAGGTATCGGCACGGAGGCCATAGATCCTGCAGTGGCGGTGCGGAAGTCGGCAGAGGAATCGAACCGCGGACGTGGGAGGGCGCCGGCCCCGGCCGGCGCCACCTTCGATCACCGAGGCTTAGCGTACTCCGCCATCTGCTCGGAGAAATCGACCCCGACGTAGGGCTCCTCGCCGAGGACCCAGGCATCGTGACCGGGCTCGATCACGTAGCCGTCACCGGCGCCTATCGTCGTCTCGGTGCCGTCCTCGGCCTGGATGACGAGTGATCCTGATACGACGTAGCCCTTGTGCAGGATCATGCACCGCTCGGTCCCCGCGATGGGCTTCACGTCGTTCGACCACCGCCAGCCCGGCTCGAACCGGGCCCGCCCGATCATCGTCCCCTCGATCGTGACCATCTCGGCCACGCCCTTGGAGAACGTGCGGGTCTCGTCGGGCTTGTCGAGGCTCTTCGTCGCGACCGTACCCATACGCACCACCTCCCCTGTGTCTGTCGGCCGAGCAACCGTAAACCTGCGAACGGTCATCGGTCTAGTGGCCCGAGGGATCGAGCCTCGATGCCAACTACATTTCTCGATCGATCGATCTTCGCAGCGCGTCGAGCTCGAGCTTGATGCCGGCGAGCTCTTGCTTCCAGGGAGGGACCCGAGGGGACCGGCGCATCCGCGTCACTCTTCGGCGGCGGGACCAGGATGCTCGCCAGGATGCTCGCCAAGGCGCCGATGATCCCGACACCTGCGACCATCACGAAGAAACCCGTCACTCTCCCCGCCCCCGTGACCGGGAACCGATCCCCATAGCCGACCGTGGTGATCGTCACGACCGCCCACCAAAGGGCGTCCCCGCCGGTCTCGATGTTGGAGTCGGGCGAGCGAGACTCCACCTGCAGCACGATGATGCTCGTGATGGTCAGCACCATGAAGGCAGCTAGAAGGGTGATGAACGCCGCGTACTGCCCGCGATGGCCCACGACGTCGGCGATCAGGGCTCGCCGGTTCTCCCCGCGGAGCAGCCGGCTGATACGAGCCAGGCGGCTGATGCGGGCGAGGCGGAACAGCACCGCGTACTTGAACACCCCGAGGCTGGGGATGGAGCCGAGCAGGTCTAACCAGCCCCGTTCTCCGATGAAATACGCCCGCTTCGAGGGGGCACGCCGGAGCCGGCGAGCGAAGTCGAGCAGGAAGACCACGCAGATCAAGTTGTCGTAGGTGCCGAGGAGCTGGATCGTCGCCTCGTTCAGCGGCAGGAGCATGACGGCCATGACCAGGAGCGAGAGCACGGTCAGGACCAGGATGAAGAGCTCGTAGGCTTCGCTCCCCTTCGGGACGCCCTCGGATCCGTCGGCCATCACGAGGAACCTACCCCGCGTCGAGTCCGAGACCGTGTAAGGACGGGCGGCCTAAACGGCACGAAGGGCTGGCTGCGCGGCGACCGCGCTGACCGCCCCCGGGATCCGGACCACGAACCGTGCTCCGCCGCCGGGCCGATCCTGCACTTGAGCAGAACCACCGTGGAGTTCCGCGAACCGGCGCACGAGCGACAGGCCGATCCCCACGCCACCTCGAGCTGCAACGCCCTGGCGGAAGGCCTCGAAGATGGCTTCCTTCATCCCGTCGGGGACGCCCGGACCCTGGTCCTCGACGACGATGGTGATGCCGTCGGCCTCCACGACGATCTCTACCTGGATAGGCGTGCCCGGCATCGTGTGCCGTGCGGCGTTTCCCAACAGGTTGTCGAGGATCCGCTCGACCTTGGATCCGTCGACGTCGATCAGGACGTCGGGGCCGTCGATGCGGACGGGGTGACCGGCCAGGGTGGGTACCTCTCGAGCGACGCGACGCGCCATCGCCACCACGTCGGTGGGCTCGCGCTCGATCCGTAGTTGTCCGCGATCGAGCCGGTCGAGGTCCAGCAGGTCCTCGACCAGGCGTGCTGCCTTGCGGCCCGCCTGCTCGATCACTCCGTAGAGGTCGTCCATCTCGACGTCGGTGAGGCCCAGGCTCTCGGCACGGCGGATGGTCTGCATCGCCCCGAGGACACCGGCCAGCGGGCCTTTCAGATCATGCGAGACGGCGTGAAGGAGCGTGTCCTTCAGGTCGTTCTGCTGCCGCAGATCGTCGGTCGTCTCCTCTTCCGCGGCGAGGATGCTGCCCATACGCGCTTCTTGGCGCGAGATCGCTCCCTTCAGTTCGGCGAGGAGCCAGGCGGCCAGCACGAACACCGACAGCCACACGAAGGCGTTCCAGGATGGCTGGAGTCGATCCCCGGTGTCGAGGTCGGCGATCTGCGTGACCACGGTGGCAACGCCGGCCACCGCGATGCCCGGGAGGCGGCCCGCGTTCCATGTCACCAGCAGCACGGGCATCAGCATCAGCGGGGCGAGCGAGACCGCTGGGCCGGTCAGATGGTCCACCAGCTCGATCACGACGATGAACGCCAGACCGAGCGCGACGCCGAGGAAGGGCGAGATGCCACCGAAGAACCCCTCCAGGGGCGCCTGCTGACCCGACCCGTCCCGATGTCGTACTCCCACGGGGTAGGCCTCGGCCGCCGAAGGTCCTACCTTGAGTCGGGTAGCGGCGTAAGCGCGGATCCGATCAGCCGACCGCGACCGCGTCTCGCAGAGCGCGGAAAGCACGGCCCCGATGGCTGATCCGGTCCTTCTGCTCGTCTGTGAGCTCGGCCATCGTCTCTTCCCAGCCCGCCGGCACGAAGATCGGGTCGTAGCCGAAGCCGGCGGCGCCACGAGGGGCAGACGCAAGGCTCCCCTCGCACACGCCGGACTCATGGAGCGCGGTGATCTCGCCGGGGAAGGCCAGCGCCGCGACGCAACGGTAGCGAGCGGTGCGCCCTCCGCCGGGCACGCCCTTCAGCGCCGACAAGAGCGCCTGCCGGTTCTCCGCGTCGCTCGCCCCTTCACCGGCGAACCTCGCGCTGCGGGGTCCAGGCCTACCACCGAGCGCGTCAACCTCGATCCCGGAATCGTCGGCGATCGCCGGGACCCCGAGCGCGTCTGCGATCGCATGCGCCTTCAGCAGGGCGTTGTCAAGGTAGGTCTGGCCGGTCTCGTCGACCTCGGGGGCAGCTCCTGGTTCCAGATCGCGCAGGTCGATCCACTCGATGGGCCAGTCCGCACAGATGCGGGTGAGTTCGCGGATCTTGTGATCGTTTCGCGTGGCGAAGACGACCCTCGCCGGGAACGCCATCAACCTAGCGCGGCGCGCTGGATCCGCGAGAGGTCGGCGATCCCCGTTGTCGCGAGATCGAGCAGTGCGTCCATCTCAGCGCGCGAGAACGGCTCGCCCTCGGCGGTGCCCTGAACCTCCACGAGGGCTCCTGAGCCTGTCATCACCACGTTGCAGTCCACGTCGGCCCCGGCATCCTCCTCGTAGCACAGGTCCAAGATCGCCGCGCCGCCGACGATCCCCACGGACACGGCGGCGACCGAATCGGTGAGGGCCTTCTCCAGGCCGAGGTTCCGCAGCGCGAGGGCGAGCGCGATGTACCCACCGGTGACGGAGGCGGTGCGCGTCCCCGCGTCTGCTTGCAGCACGTCGCAGTCAACCGTGAACGTCCGTTCCCCCAGGGCACCCAGGTCGGTCACGCTCCGCAGCGAGCGGCCGATCAGCCGTTGGATCTCCTGGGTGCGGCCACCCGGGCGTCCGCGGTTGACCTCCCGTTGGCTCCGTTCGCTCGTCGAGGCCGGCAGCATCGAGTACTCACCGGTGACCCAGCCCTCGCCGCTGCCGCGTTTCCACCTCGGAGCTTCCTCGGCGACGCTTGCGGCGCACAGCACACGCGTCTTGCCCATCGAGAACAAGACGGATCCTGCGGCCCACTCCTGGAAGCCGATCTCGTAGGTGACCGGGCGCAGGTCGGTCTCGCCCCGCCCGTCCAGACGGGTCACGACCCCACTTCCCACTGGTCGTCGGGGATGGCCACGTCTATCGCACCTTCGAAGTGATCGGCCGCCTGCTCCAGCGATGCCCCCCCATCGAGGTCGGGAGTGATGTGGGTAAGGACCAGACGCCGAACCTGCGCGGCGGAAGCGTGCTGGGCGGCCTCGGCGGCAGACATGTGGAAGAAGGTCGACGGCATGTGGTTCTGATAGGTCGCCTCGGCGAGGAGCAGGTCGGCTCCCCGGGCAAGCTCGACCGCGTTCTGACAAGGGCCCGTGTCGCCGGTGTACGCGAGCACGTGCCCGCCCGCTTCGATCCGGTAGCCGAGCGAATAGACGCCGATGTGGGTCATCTCGAACGCCCGCACGTGGAAGGGCCCGACGTCGAACTCCTGACCGTGCGTGAGGTGCTCCATCGCGTAGGACTCCGCCATGACGTCGCGGCCAGCTTCGGAGACCAGCATCGAGGCGTAGTCCATGAATCCCTCGGGCGAATAGAACGGCAAACCCGGCTCGCCGAGGCGGCCGTAGTGGCGGGCGTAGAAGTGCGGAATCACGTCGAGGAAGTGGTCGGCGTGTCCGTGGGTGATGAGCATCGCCCCGACCTCGGCGACCTCGATGTGCTCCTGGATGCGCGCGAAGGTGCCCGTGCCGGCATCCAGCCAGACGTGGAACCCATCGTGGGTTAGGAGGTAACCGCTGCATTGGCCGTTCACGCCGGGCCAAGTACCGTGCGAGCCGAGGACCGTGAGCCTCACGAGGCGCTCCCGACGCTGATGGTCTCGACCATGGCCGCATGACCGAGGAACCGCTCGGCCAAAGTGCGGAAAGGCTGAGCCCCCCCGGTGGTCATGAACGCGTGGGTCGGCGGCTCCGCGTCCTTACGCAGACGATCGGCGCGCAGGAGCGCGGCGTAGACGTCCTTGGCTGTCTCTTCGGCCGAGGAGACCAGGACGACGTCGGGCCCCAGCTCCATCTGGAGCAGGCCCGACAGGAGCGGGTAGTGCGTGCAGCCCAAGATCAACGTGTCGATCCCCTTCTCCTTCAGCGGAGCAAGATACCCCCGCGCGGCCTCCCGTAACTTCTCGCTCGTGGTGTCGCCTCGTTCGACGTGCTCCACGAAGACCGGGCAAGCGGCGGCGTAGAGCTCGACCGCACCACCGATCGCGCGTTGGTATGCGCCCGTCGCGATGGTGGCCTCGGTCCCGATGACGCCTACGATGCCGCTGCGGGTGGCAGCGATCGCGGCCCGCGCGCCGGGGTTGACGACGCCGATCACGGGCACGTCGTGGGACGCTGCTATGTCGCCGATCGCCGAGACCTCGACCGAGTTGCAGGCGATCACGAGCATCTTCACGTCGCGCTCGACGAGCCACGCCGCGAGCTCCATCCCGAAGGAACGGATCTCCCTTACGGGCCGCGGCCCGTAAGGGAACCGAGCCCCGTCACCGACGTAGAGGATGGTTTCGTTCGGCAGCTGATCCATGATCGCGCGCGCGACGGTGAGCCCTCCTACGCTCGAGTCGAACACGCCGATCGGGCGGGCGTCAGCCACTCGCTACCACCACAGGGAGGCCTCGACGCCCTTCTCGGCAGAGGCCAGGTCCTCCGCCCAGGCCTCGGTGGACAGGTACTTCCAGCCGCCGTCCGCGAGCAGGCAGACGACGTCCCCATGATCGATCTCGGCCGCGATCCGCTGCGCCACGTGGATCACAGCACCGCTCGAGATCCCCGCGAAGATCCCTTCGCGCGCGGTGAGCTCCCGCGTGGCGCGTAGCGAGTCGGTGGAGTTCACCAGGAACTTCCGGTCGATCTGAGCGGGGTCGAAGATCGGCGGGATGAATCCCTCATCCAGCGATCGCAAGCCGTAGACGAGGTCGCCGAGTTCGGGCTCGGCGGCCACGATCTGGATCGACGGGTCGTGCGCGTGCAGGGCGCGCCCGTTGCCCGTGAGCGTGCCACCGGTCCCCATCCCCGCAACGAAGTGCGTGATCGCCGGGAGATCCCGGATGATCTCAGGAGCCGTTCCCTCCTCGTGCGCGAGGGGGTTCGCCGGGTTCCCGTACTGGAAGGGCATGTAGTAGCGATCGTCGGCCGCCAGGGCTCGGGCGACCTCGATGGAGCCGTTCGTTCCCTTCGCGCCGTCGCTGAAGACGATCTCGGCTCCGAAGAGCCGGAGCAGTCCGATCCTCTCTTCGCTGGCGTTATCGGGGATGACCACGGTCAGCGCGTAGCCCTTCCGACGAGCGACCATCGCGAGCGCGATGCCTGTGTTCCCGCTCGTCGGTTCCAAGATCGTCTTGTCAGGCGACAATTCGCCCGAGGCCTCGGCCACCTGCACCATCTTCAACGCGATGCGATCCTTGGTGGAGCCGGTCGGGTTCTGGCCCTCGAGCTTGGCCCAGATGCGGACGCCCGGATCCGGCGACATCCGGGGGATGCCGACCAAGGGAGTGTCGCCGATGGCGTCGAGGATCGAGTCGTAGCGCACCGCCATCGGAGCATACCGAGCCTCGGTGCGAGGGCACCTCCGTACACTGCGCGACATGGTGCTCGATACCGCGGCCTTCTCGCTCGACGGCAGGACGTTCCGTTTCCGCGTGGGGCGGGGAGCGCCGGTGGTCGCCGGCGACCTCGTAACGCTCAGGCGGCTAGATGGGTCGGTCGCGCTCGGGCAGGTGCGGGCCAAGTCCCTGGACGGCGACGGAGCCACGGGCGAAGGCGCGCTGCTGGACCCGGGCGCCACGGGGCCGTTCGACGATGCCGCGATGACGCTGGCCGCGCCGAAGGATTGGGCGCAGTTGGCACCGAAACGACCCCTCGAAGTGGGCACGCTCCCGGCGACGGCGGGCGAGGTGCCGGCGCTGCTACGCGCCGACGCGTTCAACCGCCACACGTTCTTATGCGGTCAGTCGGGGTCCGGGAAGACCTACTCCCTCGGAGTGCTCTTGGAGCGGATCTTGGCGTACACGTCGCTGCCGATGGTGATCGTGGATCCGAACGCGGATTTCGTTCGACTGCGTGATCTGCGCGACGGAGCTTCGGGCGATCTGGCAGACAGGCTCCGCGAGGTGGGAGCCGGAGTGCGAGTCCTTCGGCCCGGGGGTGACGATCCGCTGCGCGTGCGGTTCTTCGGCCTGCCTCCCATGACCAAGGGCGCGGTGTTCGGTCTCGACCCCGTCGCAGATCGAGACGAGTTCAACGCATTGCTGCACGTTGCGAATCTCCCAGCCGCATCGGTCGAGGACGTCCCCGAGGCGCTCCGGGCATCGGGCGACGTACACCTGTCCTCGATAGCCGCACGGGTGGAGAACCTGAGTGTTCACCGCTGGGACGTGTGGGCGCGAGGTGGCCCCGGCGTGCTCGACGACCTCCCCGGCGAGAGCCGCGCCACCATCCTCGACCTGGCGGGGTTCGCGCGTCCCCTGGAACGCTCGCTGGTCGCGACGGCCGTTCTCGATCACCTCTGGGAGCGCCGCGAAGAAAGATCGCCCATCCTGGTCGTCATCGATGAGGCCCACAACATCTGCAGTGCGAACCCGACCGATCCGCTGCAGGCCCTCGCCACCGAGCGGCTGATCCAGATCGCCGGCGAGGGCCGCAAGTACGGGATCTGGCTCCTGCTCTCGACACAGCGCCCCTCGAAGATCCATCCCCAGGTCCTCACCCAGTGCGACAACCTGATGCTGATGCGCATGAACTCCCCCGGCGACGTCGCCGAGCTGGCCGAGGTATTCGGGTTCGTGCCACGCGCGATGCTCGACCAGGCGCCTTTCTTCCGCCAGGGTGAGGCCCTGCTCGCCGGCGGGTTCGCTCCCGTACCCATGATCGCCCGGATCGGCGCGCGGCTCACGCACGAGGGCGGCATCGACGTGCCCGTTCCGGCGTGAAGTTCAGCAGCGGTGGAGCGAGGTGAATCGCCAGACTTCGGCAGCCTCAACCGGAGGGTAGGTGAAGAACGTCCACAGGTTGTGCGGGGTGCCGTCGATCGCCGTAACGTCGCCGTGATCGTCGCTCCGCCAGTCGATCCGCCAGATCCCCCCTCCTCCATGCACGATGTAACCCCGGGGTAGGTTCCACTTCCGGACGAACGTGCTTCCCACGGCCCAGACGTCGCCCGGCGCCGGGGCGACCACGTCGGACAGCACGTCGACGCGATCGAACCTGTGGGCTATCGTCCACGCTCGCCCGTTCCACCTGGCTAACATGCCGCCGCCCCCTCCTGCCGTCGGCGTCCACCCGGCCGCCCAGATCTCGTCCGGCGCTACGGCGTCAGCAGAGGTCACGTGGCCGCGGGGTCCCCATCGCGGCGCCCATCCCCGCCGGGTCCACCGGAACGCGAGCAGATGAGGGGCCGCCTCCCCTCGTCGTAGTCCGGTGCCGACGGCCCAGACTACGGAGCCTGCAAGGACGACATCGACGAGCTCGCTCCACCGTCCGGGGTCGGTGCCTCGTATCCGCTGCCACCGCGAGCCGTTCCACCGCAGGATGAGCGCCTCCTCGTCGCGATCGATCGGAGACGGTCGGCGCGGTGACCGAGTGCCAACGGCGACGAGATCGTCGGTCCCCGGCACGCTGACGATCCCCGCCAGCTGCCCGTACACATGCCGCAAGCCCAAGGGGACGAGCCGCCAGCGAGAGCCGTTCCAACGGCCGACGATCGGGCGACTCACCCCCGACCCGATCCGCAGCTTGTATCCCACCACCCACACATCTGTCGCGGAGATCGCCTCGATATCGTCGAGCGCCCAGTACTCGTAATCAGGACCCGTGTCCGGTGTCGGGAACGGCACCTCTTCCCACCGGAGGCCGCCCCACCGGTAGACATGCGCCTCGTTCCAGACCTCGTACCCGTAGTCCGAGACCGCCCACGCCTCGGTCGGCGAGACGACGTCCACA
>Ga0247727_10018165_pt1 | contig 11099 bp, 8 predicted proteins | sample WisWelCaveWW1625_FD_202498 | JGI IMG/M metagenome (GOLD analysis project Ga0247727, IMG submission 202498) | Biofilm microbial communities from Wishing Well Cave, Virginia, United States - WW16-25 | ecosystem: Environmental > Aquatic > Deep subsurface > Groundwater > Cave microbial mat | place...
CGCACGCTCCCGGCCATGGCGGCGTTTGACAGCGAGCCGTGAATCCGTCACTTTAGCCGGGCGGCCTGCCTTCGCGGGCCGCCCTCAGTTTCCAGTCAGAGAATCGATCCGAATGGCCGACAGCTCGTTCGACATCGTGAGCAGCGTGGACCTCCAGGAGGTCAAGAACGCGATCGCCCAGGCCATGAAGGAGATCCAGACCCGGTTCGACCTGAAGGCAAGCGGCTCCTCGGTCGAGCTCCAGGGTGAAGAGATCGCCGTCGCCTCCGCCGACGAGTTCAAGCTCAAGGCCGTGCGCGATGTGCTCGAGGGACGCTTGGTCAAGCGCAGTGTGCCGCTCAAGGCGCTGAGCTTCGGCAGCATCGACCACGCGCTCGGCGGCACCGTGCGCCAGCGCATTACGCTGCAGAAGGGGATCCCGACGGAGAAGGCGCGCGAGATCGTGAAGCTGATCAAGGGCGCCAAGCTCAAGGTGCAGGCGGCGATCCAGGGCGACCAGCTCCGCGTCTCGGGCAAGAACAAGGACGACCTGCAGGGCGTGATTCGCCTGCTCAAGGGCACGGACCTCGGCATCGACATGCAGTTCACGAACTACCGGTAGCCGTGGCTGCGGTGAACCCTCTCGGCCGAACGAGCGTCCTGGGGCTGAAGGACATCGTCCGCCTGGTCGAGGACGACCTCGGCCGCGTCGAGGAGGTGTTCCGCAGCCAGGTCCGCTCCGACGTACCGCTGGTGGGCGAGATCGGGCGCTACGTCCAGGAGGGCGGCGGCAAGCGGGTGCGGCCGGCGCTGCTGCTCCTCGCCAGCCGCCTCTGTGGCTACCGCGGCGAGCGCGCGGTGACGCTCGCCTCGACGGTGGAGTTCATCCACACCGCGAGCCTGCTCCACGACGACATCATCGACGAGGCCACCACCCGCCGCGGCCGCCGCAGCGTCAACAGCCGCTGGGGCAACGACATCACCGTGCTGCTCGGCGACTTCCTCTACACGAAGGCGATGGCGATGGCGCTGTCGCAGGATAACCTCCGCATCCTGCGCCTGCTCTCGGACGTCACGCTGCGGCTGATCGAGGGCGAGATCCTCGAGATCGAGCGCAACGGGAACATGCGCGCGACCGTCGAGGACCACGTCGACACGATCCGGCGCAAGACGGCCGACCTGTTCGCCGCCTGCACGCGCATCGGCGCGATCCTGGGCGCGGTCGGCGACGAGCGCGAGACGGCGCTCGCGAGCTATGGCCAGAACCTGGGCTTGTGCTTCCAGATGGTCGACGACCTCCTCGACTTCACCGCCGAGGAGAAGACGCTCGGCAAGCCGGTGGCGAACGACCTGCGCGAGGGAAAGGTCACGCTGCCGATGATCTTCCTGCTGCGCCGCGGCGGCGCCCTGGCCGAGGACCAGGTGAAGGCGGTGCTCGAAGACCGCGCTTTCTCGCGCGTCACGCGCGACGACCTGGTGCGGCTGGCGCGCGACTGCGGCGCGCTCGACGAGGCGCGCGGGATGGCGGAGCGCTACGCCGACGAAGCGCGCGCGAGCCTGCTCGCCTTCGAACCCTCGCCTTATCGCGAGGCGCTCGAAGCGCTCCCTGGCTTCATCCTGGCGCGCGATCACTGAGACTTCCGGCGGGGAGCCGCCCTTGACCACGCGCGAGAAGGCCGAGAAGCGGATCGCCCGGCTGCGCCAGGAGATCCGCCGGCACGAGCACCTCTATTACGTGCTCGCGGCGCCCGAGATCTCGGACCAGGCGTACGACGCGCTCGAGCGTGAGCTGCGGGAGCTCGAGGCGGAGTTCCCCGAGCTCGTGACGCCCACGAGCCCCACCCAGCGGGTGGGGGAGACGCCTTCGGCCGAGTTCCCCGCGTTCGTCCATCGCGTCCCGATGCTCAGCCTCGACAACACCTACTCCGAGGAGGAGCTGCGTGAGTTCGAGGAGCGCATCTTCCGCGCGACCTCTAAGCGCGAGGTCGCGTACACCGCGGAGCTCAAGATCGACGGGTTGTCGATGGCCCTCCACTACGAGCGGGGGAAGCTCGTGCGAGCCGTGACGCGCGGCGACGGCGTGCGCGGCGACGACGTGACGCCGAACGCCCGGGCGATCCGCGCGATCCCGCTCGAGCTCGTCGGCGACGACGTCCCCGAGGAGCTCGAGGCGCGCGGCGAGGTGTACCTGCCGCGCACGCGCTTCGCGGCGATCAACCGCGAGCGCGAAGAGGCCGAGCACGAGCCGTTCGCCAACCCGCGCAACGCCGCCGCCGGAACCATGAAGAGCCTGGACGCGCGCGTGGTCGAGAAGCGCGGCCTCCAAGTCTTCCTGTATGGAATCGCCCACCTGCGCGGGCCCGAGCTGCAGAGCCAGTGGCAGGCGCTCGAGCGGCTCCGCTCCTGGGGCCTGCGCACGAACCCCGCGTCACGGCGCTGCCAGGGCATCGGCGAGGTGCTCGGCGTGCTGGCCGGCTGGCGCGACCGCCGCGAGGAACTGGAGTACGAGATCGACGGTGTGGTCGTCAAGCTGGACGACTTCGCGCTGCAACGGGAGCTGGGGTCGACGTCCAAGTTCCCGCGCTGGGCGATCGCCTACAAGTACCCGGCGGTCCAGGCGGCGACGGCCGTGCGTGCGATCGAGGTGCAGGTCGGCCGGACCGGCAGGCTAACGCCGGTCGCGCACCTCGAGCCGGTGTTCCTCGCGGGAACCACCGTCAGCCGCGCGACGCTCCACAATGAGGAGGAGATCGCGCGCAAGGACGTGCGCGTGGGCGACACGGTGCTGATCGAGCGCGGCGGCGAGGTGATCCCGAAGGTCGTGCGCGTCGTGACGGAGCGGCGGCCGCCCGGCACCGAACCCTGGACGCCGCCCGAGCAGTGTCCGGTCTGCGGCACGGCCGCGACGCGCGGCGAGGGCGAGGTCGACCGGCGCTGCCCGAACGGCTCGTGTCCCGCGCAGATCGAGGAGCGCCTGAAGCACTTCGCGCGCCGCGAAGCGATGGACATCGAGGGCCTCGGCGACTCGCTCGTGCACCAGCTCGTCGAGACGGGGCGGGTCAAGGACTTCGCCGACCTCTACCAGCTGACGCTCGAGGACCTCGCGGGCCTCGAGCGCATGGCCGAGAAGTCGGCCCGCAACCTGCTCGACGGGATCGAGCGCAGCCGCTCGCGCGAGCTGCGACGGCTGCTGTTCGGCCTCGGCATCCGCTTCGTGGGCGAGCGTGCGGCGATGCTGCTGGCGCGCCATTTCAGGGGCCTGGCGGCGCTCGGCGGGGCCGAGCTCGCGGCGATCGACGAAATCTACGAGATCGGCCCGGCCGTCGCGGGGTCGGTGCACGCCTGGTACCGGGACCCCGCGAACCAGCGGCTCGTGGCGAGGCTCGAGGCGGCTGGGCTTCGGGTCGAGGAGGGCGCGGCCGAGCCGGGCGCGCTCGCCTTCCAGGGCCTGCAGTTCGTGCTCACGGGAACGCTCGACACGATGACGCGGGACGAAGCCAAGGCAGCGATCGAGGAGCGCGGCGGCCGCGTCACGGGAACGGTTTCGAAGAAGACAAACGTCGTGGTGGCGGGCCGTGACGCCGGATCGAAGCTCGAGCGGGCCCGGGAGCTGGGTGTGACCGTGGTCGACGAGGTGGGTTTTCGCGCCCGGCTCCAAGGCGCCTGACGGGTATACTGGCCGTATGACGCGTGCCGCCTTCATGCTGGGTCTGGCCTTGGCGGCCTTCCTGGCGGGATCGCTCGGCTACCTGGCCGGCGGTGGCGGGCGCGTCCCGGCGCCGCTCGCGCCCCCCGGCTTCTTCGGCTCGGCGCCCTCCTTCGCCGACGTCGTGGCGCAGGTGAACCCGGCCGTCGTCCATGTCGACGTGATCGAGGAGGCGCGCGACAACCCCCACGAAGGTGTCGTCGACGCGCCGGCGCTCGACCTGCCGCGGCGCGGCGCGGGCTCGGGCTTCATCGTGGACGCCGAAGGCTATATCCTCACCAACCACCACCTGGTGCCCGGCCCCGGCCGGATCCGCGTGCGCCTCGCCGACCGGCGCGAGCTGCCCGCGCGGCTCGTGGGCTCCGACCCGAGCACCGACCTCGCTCTCATCAAGCTCGACGCGCGGGGGCTGCCGACGGTGAAGCTCGGCGACTCCGACCGGCTGCGTGTGGGCGACTGGGTGTGCGCGATCGGTAACCCGCTCGAGTTCGACCACACGGTCACGGTGGGCGTCGTCTCCTCGCTCGGCCGCAAGATCTGGAACCAGTCGTTCGACGCGTACATCCAGACGGACGCGGCGATCAATCCGGGCAACTCCGGCGGGCCGCTCGTGAACCGACACGGAGAGGCGGTGGGAATCAGCGCGGCCGTGAGCAGCGAGGCACAGGGGATCGGCTTCGCGGTGCCGATCAACGTCGCGCGCGCGGTGCTCAGCCAGCTCCGCGACCGGGGCCGCGTCGAGCGGGGCTACCTGGGGATCGAGCTGCACGAGCTCGACCCCGACCTCGCCCGCATGATCGGCCTCGCCGACGCGCGCGGCGCGCTCGTGCTCGACGTGCAGGCGGGCGAGCCCGCCGCGAAGGCGGGCCTGCGACGCTGGGACGTGATCAAGAGTGTCTCCGGTCAGCCCGTGGACGACGGCGACGGCCTGGTGCGCACGATCTCGGCGCTGCAGCCGGGCACGGAGGTGCGGCTGGGGGTGATCCGGGACGGCCGTCCGTTGACGCTTGCCGCGCGCCTGGAGGCGCGAGGCTCCGACGGGGTGCTGACGCAGGCTCCGGCCACCCCCGTGGGGCCGGCCGCCCGCAGGGGGGACGCGCTCGGGCTCTCGGTCGTGAACCTCCCGCTCGCGACGCGGCTTTCGCTGCGTATAGCACCCGACCGCGTGGGTGTCGCGGTGCGCGAGATCCTGGGCGCAGACCCGGGCGTCGACGCGCTCGAGGAGGGCGACCTGGTGGTGGAGATCAACCGCCGGCCGACCCCCGACGTCGCCGCGTACAAGCGCGTGCTCGCCTCGCTCGAGCCGGGGGCTCCCGCGTGGCTCTACGTGTTTCGCCCGCGGCCGCAAGCCTCGTTCCTGACCCGCGTCTACGCGGAAAGGCGGCCGTGAAGCCTCGCGTCCTGATCATCGACGACGAGGACGCCGTGCGCTCGTCGCTGAAGATGATCTTCGAGTACGAGGGCTACGAGACGCTCGTGGCCGCGAACGGCCCGGTCGGCCTCAAGCTCGCGGAGCAGGAGTCTCCCGACCTCGTCTTCCTCGACGTGCGCATGCCCCAGGTCGACGGGCTCGAGGTGCTGAAGCAACTCAAGGAGAAGGACGCCGCGCTGCCGGTGGTGATCCTCTCGGGTCACGGCACGGTCAAGACCGCCGTCGAGGCCGTCAAGCTCGGGGCCTTCGACTTCATCGAGAAGCCGCCCGACAGCGAGCGGATCCTGATCGCGGCGCGCAACGCGCTCGGGCACAAGCGCCTCACCGAGGAGAACCGCAGGCTGCGGCTCGTGTTCGACGACCGCTACCGCATGGTGGGCGAGAGCAGGGCGCTCGAGAAGGTGTGGGAAGCGGTGCGCCGCGCGGCCCCGACGAGCGCGACCGTGCTGATCACCGGCGAGAGTGGCGTCGGCAAGGAGCTGGTGGCGCGCGCGATCCACCGCAACTCGCTGCGCGCGGACGAGGCCTTCGTCCAGGTCAACTGCGCCGCGATCCCCGAGGAGCTGATCGAGAGCGAGCTGTTCGGGCACGAGAAGGGCTCGTTCACCGGCGCCACCGAGAAGCAGATCGGCAAGTTCGAGCTGGCGCACCGCGGCACCATCTTTCTCGACGAGGTGGGCGACATGAGCCTGCGCACGCAGGCCAAGGTGTTGCGCGTGCTGCAGGAGGGCGAGGTCGAGCGGATCGGCTCGCAGAAGACGCTGAAGGTCGAGGTGCGGGTGATCGCCGCGACCAACAAGAACCTCGAGGACGAGATCGCCAAGGACCGCTTCCGCGAAGACCTCTTCTTCCGGCTCTCGGTGGTGCCGATCGCGGTGCCGGCGCTGCGCGAGCGGCCCGAGGACCTCCCGCCGCTCGTCGAGCATTTTTGCCGCCAGTTCCGCTCGGAGAACAACGTGCGCCCGCACGGCTTCACGCCGGAGGCGGTCGCCGCGCTGGGCCGGCACGCCTGGCGCGGCAACGTGCGCGAGCTGAAGAACGCCGTCGAGCGGCTGTTGATCATGGTCGAGGACGACGAGGTGCGGCCCGAGCACCTGACGGACGTGCTGCGCCGCCCGGCCGAGGAACCGGCCAAGGCGAAAGCGGCTGCGACGCTCCGCGATTTCAAGGAGGGCGCCGAGCGGGCGTTCCTGGTCCAGAAACTGCGCGAGAGCGCCTGGAACATCTCCGCCACGGCCGCCGCGATCGGCACGCCCCGCTCCAACCTCTACAAGAAGCTCGAGGCCTACGGGATCAGCCAGGAGCAGGACGGGTAGCCGGCCTCGCGCGGTGGTATTCTAGTGGTGTTCGCGGAGCGGGCCGGGCGGTCGCCGCGGCGACGTATCAGCCGGGGAGGAAAGTCCGGACTCCACAGGGCAGCGTGCTGGCTAACGGCCAGCGGGGGCGACCCCAGGGAAAGTGCCACAGAAAGCGACACCGCCGAACTCGCGGGGGCGACTCCGCGGGTGGCAAGGGTGAAAAGGTGCGGTAAGAGCGCACCGCCGTCGTGGTGACACGGCGGGACAGGGAAAACCCCACGCGGAGCAAGGCCGAATAGGGGGGCGTTTGAGGTCGGCCCGGCCGAAGCCCCCGGGTTGGTCGCTGGACCCCGCGGGTAACCGCGGGGCTAGAGGAATGATCGCTGCCCGCCGCGCGAGCGGCGGGGACAGAATCCGGCTTACAGGCCCGCTCCGCGAACGCTTTCTCCGGGGGGCCCGGGGGGGCGGGATGCCCCCCCGCATGCTCTCCCGCAATTCCTTCGTTTCCGTTGTTTCCGTTGTTCCGTTGTTCCGTTGTTTCCGTTGTTCCGTTGTTTCCGTTGTTCCGTTGTTCCGTTGTTCCGTTGTTTCCGTTGTTCCGTTTCTTCGTCCAGCTCCGCTGCGATTTTGCGTCACACCCCCCAGACCCCCCTTCCGGATCTCGAGATCGCGCTCGATAGCGACGACCTGCCCCGGGCGATCTCGATACCCTGATCGCTCCGCCGAATGAATTCGGCTACGCGGCGAGCCCGTTGCTTGTCGCTCTGTTGCGGGCTTAGCCTCGGCTGGCGGCCAGCCCTTGTTCCCAGGCGCGCTGGAGGTCGGTGTAGGTCAGGCCGATCGCGGCCGGCAGGGCTTCCGCCGCCTTCAAGCCCGTTGCGAGGGCGGCGATCAGCCGCCGCAAGCCGTCGTCGCCGTAGTGCTTCACGATGTAGGCCACCGCCGACAGGCTTCCGGCGTAGGCCACCTGCGCCTGGCCTTCCGTGAGACCCAGGAAGGCGTGCTCCAGCGAGTCGAGACGCGGCAGCTGCGACCCGCGGGCGAGGCCCGCGAGGCCCGCGTCCTCGCGAGCGGGATCGCCGCCCTCCAGCCATTGTGCGAGGCCTTCCTGGAGCCAGGTGGGGCAATTGGCAGCGGTGCGCGAGGCGACGAAGGAGTGCGCGATCTCGTGTCGGAGCACGCGCACAAGGCTCGGCGTGGGACGCTCGAGGCCCATCACCGGGACGCGGATCGTGCCGTCATTCCAGGCCGCTGCCCAGTCCGGCGCGCGCGTGGTGTCGTGGAAGGTCTTCGCGGTCTGCAACACCACGCTGACCGGCAGATCGGGCGCGAAGCCGAGGCGGCGTTCGTGATCCTCCCAGGCCTGGTCGAGCACGCGCAAGACAGCGAGGCCCAGCGGCTCGTCGGCCGCGCCGTCGAATCGGATCCGGAACCGCGCGCTCGACACGGAAGCCGCGACGGGCCCGAGCGCTTGGAGCTTCTTGTGCACGCGCGGCTGAGGCGCGGCCTCCGCGGCACGCTGGTACTGCTCGCGCGCCGCCGCGAAATCGCCGGCTTCGACGAGCGCGTCGCCGAGCAGCTCCAGCGAGAGCGGGCTGCCCGGGTCGATCGCGAGCGCGTCGTTGACGGTCGCGCGGGCCCGGGTCGAGTCGCCCAGCGCGATCTGGGCCGCAGCCAGCGCCTGAAGCGCGGACACCGACTGCGGCTGGCGGAAGAGCGCGAGCCGCGCGTGACGCAGCGCCTCTTGCGGCTCCGCGGCGGCCAGCCGCTCGCGGCTCCTGCGCACGTCCGGGTCCTCGAGGCTGGTCCCGCCGCCCGTCGCCTCGACGCGCGCGACCAGCTCACGCGGGACGGCGTAGAGGGTGTCGTTGCGCAGGTAGCGGATGTCCGCGCCCTCGACCCATGCGTGATCCGCCTCGATCACGCGCCCGCTCGTGAGTACGATCGAGTCGGCGTTGGCCGTGCAGGGAGCCGCGACGAGCGCCGCGGCCTGGAGAAAGCGGCGCGGCACGCTCAGGGCAGCAGCTCGGCGAGGGGGGAGAGCCGCGGCGAGGTGCCGCTCTGCCGGAAATAGGCCGGCAGGCTGTCGCGAGCCGCTTCGGCGGCGGGGCGCGCGTCGTAGACACCCCACGCCAGGCGGTAGCAGCTCCGGCCCTGGAACGTGACCGGGAGGATGTACAGATCGTCCGAGGCCACCGCCTCGACCGCCTTCGCAATCGTCTCGGGGGCGCATGCCGTCAATAGCTGGTAGCTGTAGCGGCCGCGTGCACCGGGCGTCAGCGAAGCCGCGAAGGCCTGGGCGGCCTCGGCGAACGAGCCCTGTCGAAGCAACGCGCGCGCATCGCCGGAGGGGCGTGCCGTAACCGCCGGTCGAGGCGTGGGGGCCGGTGTCGCGGGCGCGGGCGCCGTCGGGGCTTTCGTGGCGGCGGGCGTCGGCGCTGGCGTGGGCGTCGCCACCGGTGTCGCCGCGGGCGTCGCCGCAGGCGTCGCCACAACGGGCGCGGTTTTAGTAAGGAGTGGCGTGGCGGCCTGGGTCGGCTGTGGTGCGGGAGTCGTCGGGACCGCGGCCGCGATCGTCGTCGTCGGCACAGGCCTCGGCGGCGTCGCCTCGGGCGTGCGCAGCAGGAAGTACCAGGCGGCGACGGTCGCGAGAGCGACGCCTGTCAATCCGGCCGCGATCATCGGTAGTCGCGACCGCGACGCCGGGACATTGCGGGCCGGCGCCTTGCGCGGGGGCGTCGTGGGCGGACGGAACTGCGGCTCGAACTTCTCCTGTCGCGGCCGCTCGCCCGTCGCCCGGGCCCCGGCACTCGCGGGGTTGAGCAGCGCGTCGAGTGACGCCAGGTCCTCCTGGCTGGGCCGAGAAGCGGGCGCGGGCGACGGGATCCGCGGCTCCGGCTCGGGAAGCACCGCCAGGGGCTCGGATGGCGCCCCCGCGTAAGAAGCGTAGACCGTCTCGGGCAGAGGCTCGGGGGGTGGCGCAGCGGCGCTCGGTGAAGCGAACGGGTTGTAGGCGGTCTCGTCGGTGGCTGGTGCCGGCGGCGGTGCCATGGGGACGGGCATCGCATACACCGTCTCGGGCGGGGCCTCCTCGGCCGGGGGCTCGAAGGCCATTCGTTCCGCGTTCGAGGCGTCCGCTTCCGCGCGCTTCAGGTAGTCGGCCATCGTGAAGATCGGCGCTGCGCCCGGCAACATGGTGGTGTCGGCGCTGAAGACCGGGGGCTCGGGATCCGGCTCCGGCTCGACCTCCGGGAACGGCTCGTTGCGTGGCGCCGCGGCGAAGCCCGGTGCCGCTTTTTCACGAGTGGCCTCCGGCTCCGGCTCGGGAACGGGGTAGCCCGGCGTGGCGTCGGAGAACGCGAAGCCGGTCGAGGGGGGCAGGTCGGCGACGGCCACGGGCGTGAGCGGCACCGTGTACATCGCCGCATCGTCCTGCCCGAATCCGCTCTGCGCCTGCTCGGCGAGATCCAGCACGGGGCCGGCGCCGGCCTTACGCCTCACGATCCCGAGAAACAGCATGGCGCAGGCGGTCTTCAGGGCCTGGAACTCGTCGAGCCGGGTGAGCGCGATCGCGTCCTTCAACGTGCGCCGCCCTTCGAGGCGCTCCAGGAGCGGCCAGACATCGGCCCTCACCTCGGACAGCGCGGACTCGCCGTCCGGGGACGGCTCGAGCACCGTGGCGAGCTCGAGGTGGCGGAGGGCGAACGCGCGATCGGTCACGCGCTGGACTGCGGCGAGCAGCAGCTTCTCGGTCGAGAGCTTGAGGTCGACGGCACCCTTGGGCAGCACGCCGTCCTCGAACTCGAACGTCCCGGAGTCCCAGGAAAGCACGTCTGCCAGGATGTTCTCGACCTTCTTGCGAGCAGCCTCGCCCAGCTCACGCTGGTTGACGAAGCCGCTCTCGGCCAGCACCTTCGCGAGCGGGTTGCCGGGGCCCACCTTGGCGTTGACCTCGTCGAGCTGGTCGCGCGTGATGCGGCCGCTCTCGATCAGGATCGCGCCCAGCTGATCGCGCGGGTCGTTCGACGAGCCGAAGAGCACGCGCCCGCCCCGGAAATACAGAGCCTTGGGGTGAACGGGACCCGTAACCTTGAGGGAGCCCGTGGCCCCGTGGCGGTGCAAGTCCACGAGGAGATGGGGGAACGACTGAGGGTCAATGTTCCCGCTTACCGGGAACGCTTCCGCCATCCCGCCCTCCGATTGCCGGCCTGTCCCGGAGGCGTACGGCCCCTGGACCAAAATGTCCAGAAATCATAGCACGTTCGCCCCCATCTCTTGACGTGATTTCGAGACGCCCTCAGACGGTCCAGTAGGCTTACACTGTCCGGACGGGAGGTGACGGTGGACGACCTGGGCCGGCAGCGCGAGAACGACTGGTTCCGCGAGAACGAGAAGAAGCTGCTCGAGGAGGCGCGCAAGGCCCGCGAGGCGCGCGAGGCGGAGCGGAACGCCAAGGAGGGGGCCGCCGAGCGAGAAAGGCTGAAGGCTCTTCACTACATGAAGTGCCCCAAGTGTGGCCACGACCTGAAGGTCGAGAACCTGCAGGGCGTCGAGATTGACCGTTGCGCGTTTTGCGAGGGCTTCTTCGTCGACGCGGGCGAGCTCGAGCAGCTCTTCCTGAAGAAGGAGCAATCGCAGCGCCAAGGCTTCCTGCGAGGCCTCCTAGGCATCTGAGCCGGGCGCC
>Ga0247727_10018166_pt1 | contig 11099 bp, 7 predicted proteins | sample WisWelCaveWW1625_FD_202498 | JGI IMG/M metagenome (GOLD analysis project Ga0247727, IMG submission 202498) | Biofilm microbial communities from Wishing Well Cave, Virginia, United States - WW16-25 | ecosystem: Environmental > Aquatic > Deep subsurface > Groundwater > Cave microbial mat | place...
AAGCGTGGTGAGATCGGAATGGCAAAAGCACTCAAAGCCCGATGTTGTTTCTGAGTTGCAGTCATTGAGGAAAAAGGTTGAAAATGAATTGAAGGAAATCTCAAATGAGCGTGTCCAGAAAGAAGTTGCAGAAGAGTTGAAAAAAATCCAGGAAAGTCTCAAGCGAGGTGGCCAATGAAGCTACCTCTATCTTTTGGGTTGCTCCTTATCCTTCTCCTGCCGTTAGTGTCAACACAAGGGCTTGATCCGTTGTATGCAAGCCTTGACACCATCAGCAATCAGCAGATGCTTGATCTTGGCGTGCTAAGCACAGAGATCCCTGAAGAAGCGTTCCCTCTCACATTGAACTACGGCTCTGCTCCCGGATTTGACGAGGACAACGATGGTGTTGGAAGCCAAAATGAAGTTGTGGATGTTGAAGTTTCAGCAGCACAGGCAAAAAATCCCGCATGTGTAAGGTGGGAGATTTACTCTATCGATGCCGCATCATCATCTGGGGTCTGCCATGGCGCGCAGGGGTGCTGCGATGTTTTGAAGCTCATGCCTTCCCGCTACAACTGGGATGCTCCGCTCTTCCTGACTTTTGGCGCATATGGTGCGACAAAGGCGAACATCGTCTCTGCGCAATCCGTGGAGATGGAAAATGGCGCTGTAAAGTATTCAAAATGGCAAAGTGTGGACGTGGTTTTCGCTGATAAGGCAAAAGGGGAAGTGTTCCAGCTTGCGCAGCATCGCGACATACTCAAGGCAGAGCATCCCGATATTCAAGAAATAAAAATAGTGGATGGTCAGGGTGACGATGTAGCCGCAATATCAGAGGGGGAAACGGCAGATGTGGAAATTGTCCTCAAGCAGTCTTCTCCTTCCATGGGCATCCAGTCAGCGGCAACGGGCACAACCGTAGTGCTGGAAGATGTTGAAGCTTCTGACATGGAACATCTCAATGCTCTCGATATTGCAGAAGAGAACAAGCCGTTGGAAAACTCCATCAAAAATGCAGGCATTTCCTCAGTGCAGCTGGTTTCCATCGAAAACGCTGAGGCGCTGGGAGCAAGCGGCGGAAAGGTGGTATTCCAGAAAGAAAGTGCGTTCACAAAAGTGCTCCATTGCCAATCGGAAGATGCCTCATCGTGCATCATCCTCCCGGCATGTGCTTATGAGCAAGAAAGCTGCTACGGGGAAACCGCTAGCGAAATAGTTGTGCATGTCCCCCATTTCTCTTCAATCGTCCTCGGAATAGATAATGAAACCGTCCATCTCAACATCAGCTCGCCGGACAACGAAACAGTGTTGGGAAGTGGGGAAAGTCTCTATCTAAACATCACTGCGAACATTTCAATAGTGCTCAATTACTCCTCAGATAACGGGCAAGTTATTGCATTGGGCAACGGAACATCATTCTCAACCTTGTTGAACGGGACATTGGGCAATGGCGTGTTGGTTAATGGGTTGCACACATTGCGGTTTGGCATCCTTTCTTCATTGGGCACGAACAGCACGCTCGATTATTCATTCACAGTGAGCGATAGTACTGTACCTTCGTTTTCAATAAACATGTCCAACAGCAGCGCGCACTCCGCAACCTATTTGTTTTTGCATCTCAGAATAACAAGCTCTGAGTTTGGCAATGCAACTTATGCACTTAACGGGCAATCCTCATCAGTAGTGCTCAGTGAAAACAAAACAGCAGTGTTGCTCCTCGCTCCGCAGCAAGGCTCAAACACCCTTGAGATAAATGTATCAGATGCACAGGGCAATAAGGCGCATGCGGTGTATGCATTCACGTTTACCGAGCTTGGCTCCTGCACAGATGGGTTGCAGAACGGCGCAGAGACAGGGGTGGATTGTGGTGGATCTTGCACGGCATGCATCACCTTCAACGCTTCCGTGGACAGGCAGGCATACAACATTTCTGACATAGCCTACATCACCATTATTTCACGCGCTTATTCCGTTGTCAATGTGACAGTAAAGCGAGGCAATGATGTCTCATGGCGCCATGAATTTAGGCCTGCGTTCTCCGGCTTCCCCATAGCGGAAACGCGCGCCATTGGCAACACCTCAACGGCCAGCAATTACACCGTGAACGCAACAATGTACTACATGAGCCTCACCGAGCAGAAAAACGCTTCCTTCGAAGTTGTCTCGCCATACCAGTCTCCCATCACAGTTTCGATTTCAGCAAACTCCACAACCATCAACGAGAACAACGATGTGATGTTCTCCTCTTCTGTAGCAGGCAACACCAGCAGCATATCCTACAAATGGGATTTCCAGAATGACGGCACTATAGACAGCACTCTCCCTAACCTGACATGGAGATTCCAAAACAACGGCACGTTTGTTGTCAATTTGACCGTGTCGGATGCATCCGGCAACCAAACGGATCTGGAAACCATAGTAGCCAGGAAAACGTTTAACCTTACTGTCCGTGTGAGGGACAACAGCAGCGGGGCAAGCATCCAGAATGCGTGGGTGGAAGTTGGCTCATTTGATGCAAACACAAGCTCAGATGGTTCTGCGGTATTCACAATTCCAAAGGGCTCGTATGATGTGGACGTTTCCCACGATAGTTACCGGGATTCTTCGGGGGAAGTTGACCTCAACGTAAATCAGGAATATTACGCTAACATGAGCGTTGCAGATAGGCTGGCACCGATCATAACCCTCCTCTCCCCGGAGAACGGCTCAACGGCATACAACAACAGCATTGATTTCGTCTACACCGTCTATGACACGTCGCAAACAACCTGCGTTCTGTATACAAGGACAAATTCAGTGCTATGGAAAATAGCCTCGTCAGTTTCCCTTCAAGCGCCCTCTGGACAATATTCATTCACTGTCAACAATCTTGAGCTTGCCCCCTATGAATGGAAAGTTGAATGCCGGGATGTGGATGGGAATTACAACTCCACGTCCCCATTTTCGCTCATCATCAATCCGGAATTGAGGCCAAACGAGCTTTCAGTTGATCTTGAAAAGCAGGATCTTGACACAGCCGAATTGGAGGCCATCATCACCCAGGCTATGGACGATTTAAAAAATCTCAATGGAAGGGACAGCGAAATTGCAGATGCCATCCAACTGAGAAAAACATTGGAGAAGGCGCTCACCAATGTAAAGCGCGCCAATAGGGACCTCCATAGTTTAGAGTGGAGGCGCTTGAATGATTCTGAGCTTGAAAGAGAGACAAAAACAATCCTTGACAAGGTTGAGGAACTGAAAAAAACAACCCCGAAGAAATTCACGGTGCTTGAGGCAAGGGAGTTTGTGGGCTACGCGTCAAAGCCGGATGTCGAAGCAGTTGTGCAGTTCCTTGTCGATGCCGTGAATGCAAAGCTGTCAAAGAAAGAGTTTTCGAAGCTGGTGGATGAGAACAACCGGCTGCAATCGCTTTTGACCATAACCACAAAGGCAAGCAGGATAGAGCTTGAGTTCATTGAAGGCGGGGCAAAGAAACACACCGTCATACAGAAAAAAGTCGCATCAGCCACGGAAGATTTTGTGCCGTATGTGTTCTATGAACTCATTCCAAAAGAAGTCGTCAAGACAACCGATGACATGGAAGTGTTTGCGGAACATGAAATCATAAAGAAAGATCCTATAGTGGGTTTTGATCTTGCAAAAATTAGGGGTTATGCATACCTCATCAAGGACGATGTTCCCCTGCAGAGAACAGAAAGCATCGCCTCGGTTCTTGCCTTGCAGCAGGTTGTGGTGAAAAAAGTCGGCCTCATTACCGGCTTTTCAGTTTTTGGCGATGTGAGCAAGGGCCTTCGCGAAACAGTCGATGTTCGCCTTATCGTGGAAGTCATCATCATCGCCATTTTAGTCGTGCTATACCTGGTTTATTCCATTGGCAGCATCGAGGAAATCAAGAGGCGCTTCGAGCCAAAAGACGTGAAGGAATTCCGTGAAAAGGCGGATCACGCTCAAAGAGAGGTTGAAAATGGGGCGTATGAAAACGCATCTTCTATGTACAGGGAAGTCGCCATGGCATACAAGGCCCTTGACCAGAAGAAAAAAGCAGAGCTCAATTCCATGGTTACCCAGCTCCTCAACCAGGTGAATGTGCTCTACATCAACAAGCTGCTTTCAGAGGCGGACACTTCCCTCATGAAAAAGGACAGGAAAGAAATGGCTGCAATTTACGCTAAAATCAGAGTGCTGTACAAAATCATCTCAAGAGAATACAAGGTCCAAGTGTGGCAGAAATGCATTGAGCTGCACAGGCAATTGAGTGCAAAACAATGACGCAATGAGAATCAGCGCAAGAATCTGCACAAAAAAGAGAGCATAAGGGATATTCAAGAAAAAGAGGGAAAAAGAGGATGGGAAAAAGAGGGTTGTCAGTAGTGCTGTTCGCGCTAATGTGCATTTTCTTGTATTCCTGCGCTCCTATAACGGTTGAGCCGCAAGGCAGGGGATTTATAGACGATGAGTCAAGCACGGTCTACGGCAAGCTTGTAGACCAGAACAACAGACCCATTGCTGGAGAATTGATTATTGCAGAATGGCAGGAGAAAGGAGTTGTCCATACTGCACAGACTGTAACGCTCTCAAAAGAAGATGCTCTCGGTTTAGGGGATGCTGGGCTTGAGGGAGTATTCTTGTTCTCGAGAGGAGAAATCGTCGCTCCTGATAGCACCCCCGTCACCCTCAAGACGCTGCCGCGCTTCACTTCTGTGAAAGTTACAGCCTCTCCTGGAGAAGCTGTTGATGCTGGAAGGATGATGCTCCTGCGCTCCACTTCCCCTCCGCTGTCAGCGGAGGAAAAGCAGCGTGAGCAGGTCGAAGTCGTTTTCGGATATGTGCGCATGGGTGAAAAATTAGATGCCTACCTTTCAGGGGCAAGATGGTGGATTGGAGGGGTTTATGCTGCCGCCCTCATCGGCATGCTGGCGTTCTTTTTTATGAAAAATCGTAGGAAAGAAGGCGCTGTTGCCGATTTCATCTTTAGGAAAGACATGGATTCCCTTGAAAGCATGAAAGTGGAGGAGATCATGGCCAAGGACATCGTCACCATATCTCCCGATGAGACTGTGCAGGAAGCGCTTGAGGCCATGATGCATCACCACATCAACGGCATCGTGGTGGCAGAAGGCAAAAAGGTGAGAGGCATTCTTACGGAAACCGACTTTCTGAGAAAAGTGCATGGCAATAATGATGCGCTCAAGTCAAAAGTAAGCGAAGTCATGACTGCGCCCATCTTAACCATTCAATCCTCGGCAATTGTGCTCTCGGTGGTAAAGCTTATGCTCAAGAGGGGCATTCGGAAGGTCCCAGTCGTGAAAGATAACGAATTAGTTGGGATTGTGTCATTTTCGGATGTGCTCAGGCTCTTCCACGGGTTTTTCAAGAAGCATCCTGGCGAAAAAGGCTCTGTGCTGCTCGACAATGTGGAGAAGTGCTGCCAGAAGGAAATGCTCGTGGTCGGGAGGATGGAGACGTTTGGCGAGATTGTGAAGCTCATGAGGGAGAGAAACATCAGCTATGTACTGGTTTCCGATGCCGGCCTCTCTTCTGATCGCGGCATGATACGGTTTGAGGAGGAGATGGGCATCATCACTACTAAGGATTTGCTTGATGAGCTCTACAAAAACCCGCATGGATTTGAGCATCTCAAGGCGGTGAATGTCATGAGGACTCCGCTTCTCACGGTTGATAACTCAAAAAATATCGCAGAAGCTCTTGAAATAATGGAAGAGAATGCCATTCGCAGGATTCCTGTGAAGTCGTACAACAGGATTGTCGGCATGCTCACCCAGCCCCCGCTGCTTAGCGCAATTGTGGAATACATGGAAAAAACAAAGGAAGGGAAAAAGAAATGATAGTTTCAGTAAGAAAGTGGCGTGTGTCCATACTTCTTATGGCTGCAATGCTCCTGTTCTCAGTTATTGTTGCTGCCCAGGAAGTGGTTGTTTCCCCTGAAGGGATAGCGAAAAGCGTCAAGATGGGAGATTTCATTGAAGTGCCCATCACCATCACCAATAACGGGGAGCAGGATGTGACGGTGAATTTTGCGCTGGAAGGGGAGATTGTAAAATCAGCTACCCTTAACCAACGAACGCTCCTGGTGGATGCGCTTTCCTCAAACACCGGAACGGTGCGCCTTCTTGGGCAGAATGTTTCCCTCTATTTTGGCTCGCTTGAGGTCACAGGCCCGGGGGTGAGCAAAAAAGTGCAAATCAACCTGAGCGTGACAGATGAGAAAGGGGCTCCAGTCGAGGCGCTTGCGCTGGAGATTGAGCCCATCACTGAGCGCGCGAAGATAGGGAAAATATTTGATTTCAAGGTGTCATTGATAAATTTGCTGAGCGGCAAGAAGTACAATGTGACGGTAAGGTACAGCATTGACCGGCTGGATGACGCGACAACCTATACATTTGAAAAGTCGTTCTTTGAGGAAAGCGAGGTGGTCGAGCTTGACACCACCCAGACAAGTATCAAGAATTTCAACATGCCTGATTTCATTCGGCCCGGAAGGTATGTCATCAACGTAAAGGCCGAGTATCTGGGCTTGGAGTCTTCTGCCAGCCGCACGTTTAAGGTCGTCGAGCCATTTATGGATCATCTCATCCTGGGAATCCTTCCTGTTCGATGGGTTATCTTTGTTGGGTTCTTCCTGCTGTGCGGAATTGGGGGATATTTGTATTACCTCAAGAAAAAAGCGGGGCAGAAGCGTTATGTGGTGAAGCTTGATGTGGATACACTGCCAAAGCCCGGTCCTAGAACGATCTTCCTTGGCTATATTGCGGAGACAACCACCAGGACGTACTTTGACTTGGAAGCCTTTACAACACACTCCCTCATTGCGGGCTCGACAGGAGGCGGCAAGACGGTCTCGGCAGAAGTCATCGTGGAGGAAGCCTTGGAGAAAGGCATCTCAGTCATGGTGTTTGACCCCACAGCACAGTGGTCAGGCTTCCTGAGGAAGAATGTGGACAAGCGTTTCCTCTCCCTCTATCCAAAGTTCGGCATGAAGAAAACAGAGGCGCGCGGCTACAATGGGAACGTGCGCCAAATCATGAACGCAAGGGAGATGATTGATGTCAAGAAGTACATGAGGCCTGGGGAGATCAGCGTGTTCACCATCAACAAGCTTGATCCTGAGGGAGCGGACATTTTGGCCGCGAATACCATCCGCGAGATGTTCCACGCAAATTTTCCTGAATCGCCGGAATTGAAATTGCTTGTCATCTTCGACGAAGTGCATCGCCTGCTGCCAAAATATGGGGGCTCTGGCCAAGGGTTTATCCAGATTGAGCGGGCAGCGCGTGAGTTCAGAAAATGGGGCGTTGGCCTGATTTTAATTTCCCAGGTACTGAAGGACTTCATCGGCGAGACAAAGGCGAACATCAACACAGAAATCCAGATGAGGACCCGCGACCAGGGGGATCTTGATCGCATAAAGACAAAGTATGGAGGGTATATGCTGCAATCCTTGCTGAAGGCAGCCACAGGAACGGGCATGTTCGAGAATGCCCAGTATAACAAGGGCAACCCTTACTTCGTTTCTCTTCGCCCGTTAAAGCACATGCACGCCAGGTTGTCTGATGATGAGCTTGACAAGTACAACAAGTATAATGATATGCTTGATGAACTGGATTTCCAGATTGATTCGCTGGAAAAGGAAAATGTGGATGTATTTGATTTGAAGCTCGAGCACAAGATGGCATTGGACAAGGTGAAGTCAGGAAGCTTCAACATGGTGGACATTTATTTGGAAGGCCTTACGCCAAGGGTTAAAGCGCAGTGGGAGAAAATTGGCAAGCAGCCGCCAAAGAAGCAAGCAAGAGTTGTTTCAGAGCAGGAAATGATGGAAGAGTTCAAGCGCGCCCAGGAAGCCCGGAAGCAATTCGATGAGGCTGCGAAGAAGGCCGGAATCTCGACAGTGTCAGAGGGCTCGCAGGGGCCTTTGAAGCTAGGTGGAGGGATCTATTTCGTGACGAGCAAGACCGAGCTTCTTGATGCGCTGATGGCGATGGATGGCGCCATGTTCGCGCAGCATGTAAGTGCAACCAAGAATGACATCGCGGATTGGCTTGTCGCTATTGACAAGAACGCCGCTGAGAAAATGAGGGCAGCGAAGACAAGGCAGGAGGCGATTGCTGCGATTACAGAGTTTATACCGAAGCAGTAAAGAGAAAGCTAATCGGGACAAATCAATACATTTATAATACACTAAAATCAAAAATCATCAAAAAGAGGGCAAAGAGGCATGGAAACAGAAGAGCTGCGGGCAATCCCAAAAAGGAAAATCTCCGAGGCGGAGAAGCAAATTATCATGCTCAAGATTGAGCGCGTTCGCCTGGAAAGGGAGAAGTCCATGATGATTCTCAATAAAGCCGTGATGCTGTTCTTCGCATTCCTGGTGGTTGCGGTTGTTGGGTTATTAAACAATATCATTACCCCGCAGCAACTCAACATCCTTGTGCTTCTCGGAGTTGGGGCATTAATCATTGGCGTCATTCCGTATAGCCTTTCCATCCGAAAGGAAGAGAAGGACATTGAAGCAACATTGAAGGAGCTGACAGAGTGATGGAGCGCATAAAGAGCGGCATTCCTGGATTGGAAAAAGTCTGCGGAGGCGGCATTCCAAGATATCAATCTATCCTGCTGTGCGGAAATCCGGGAACGGGAAAAACCATTTTCGCGCTGCAATTCCTCTATAATGGCGCAAAGCTCTATGGTGAAAGTGGGCTCTACATCAGCGTCGAGGAAGAACCGTTCAAGCTCAAGAGCTATGCCAAGGAGTTCGGGTGGAGCGACATCGACACGCTGGAGCAGCAGGGGAAAATAACTTTCTTGAGGGTACGAGCAGACCAAAGGAAGTTTGACATTGTGGAGAAGGTCCGCGAGGAAGTAAAAAGGACAGGGGCCAAAAGGCTCGTGGTGGATTCGTTGACAGCCATCTATCTCGCGTTTGAGGACATCACTCAATTTGTGTATAGCTTCATCAATCTCCTCAGCGAGTTAAAGTTAACCAGCATGTTCATCACAGATGCCCCTTCAGAGGGCAATGCGCTTACAAGAGATGGCATTTCCGAGTATGTGTGTGATGCGGTTATCCTTTTGCAGTTGAATGACACGAGCCAGAATGTCAGCCGCACCATTGCGATAAAGAAGATGCGTGGCACCGTCATCATTCCCGGCCAGAAAAGCCTCAAATTTACAAGAAAGGGTTTGGAAATAGAAGACTTCAAGGCATTTTATTAAGGTGAAGTTAATCATGAAATGCAAATCAATGCCTCCTTTGGAGGCTACAGTTACACGGCGCCCATTGCGTTGGCGCCGCAACATGTTGCGCGGCCACTCATTGGGCCGCGCCTAACTTACCTCGCAAAGCGAGTTTTGAGTAAACGCAAAAAACTGCAGCACAAATTCACAATGGCATTCGGAGAAGCAAGGGTTCCAACGGGCATTAAAGGACTGGACAAGCTGACAGAAGGCGGCTATGAGCGCAATAGCTCCGTCCTCCTCATGGGAGGGGGAGGCTGCGGCAAGTCTATTTTCGCATCCCAATTTTTGGTGGAAGGGATTGCGCATGGCGAGACCGGCATCTACATTTCCTTCGAGGAGCGCAAAGAACGTTTCTTTAAACACATGGTGCGCTTCAACTGGAACCTTCCGAAATTGGAAGAGCAAGGAAGATTCATTTTTCTGCGTTATTCTCCGGAGCGCATTGCGAAGATTGTGAAGGAGCGCAGCAAGGAGATTGAGAATGCCATCAAGGCAGTTGAGGCAAAAAGGATTGTCATTGACTCGTTGTCCGCTTATGTAGCGCTGTTTGATTCTGAAGCAGAGAGGAGGCAGATGCTCGTGGCGTTGTTTGAGATGATAGAAGATTGGGATTGTACGGCCATTGTCGTCGCAGAAGAAGATGAAAAGCCTGACCACCAGCGCTCAACAACCATGGGCTTCATGGCGGACGCGATAATATTGCTCTACAACGAGCGCGAGCCAAAGGGCTTGCGCTTCCGCGCTTTGGAAGTCTACAAGATGCGCGGCACGCGGCATGAGTCAAAAATCTGCTCAATGAAGATCGGGGAAGCGGGCATTACCGTCTTCCCGGATACTGTGGTGCTGTAATTGAATGGTGAATACTAATCTTTAAGAATGTGAGGGAAAAAGGAAAAGAGCATGCCGGAAAAGAGATTTGAGCTGCAAAGGACAAAATCGGGGATTCCCGGAATGGATGCTCTCATGAGCGGCGGTTTTGTCAAGGGGAATTCCATTCTTGTCTGCGGAGCTCCAGGAACAGGGAAGACCCTCGTTGGCCTTCAGTTCCTCTATAGGGGCGCAAAGGACTACGGTGAGCCGGGGCTTTATGTGTGCGTGGAGGAAGACCCGCATAAACTCATTGCGTATGCAAAATCTTTTGGGTGGGATTTGGATGATCTCATAAAGAGAAAAATGTTTGATTTTGTGAGCATTCCCATTGATTATCACGGGTTTAACATCATGGAAGTCATTGAAGGGAAGGCAAAGAGGATCAAGGCGCAGCGCATGGTTGTTGACTCGCTTTCCGCGCTCAATTTCAACGCAAGGATGTTCGACCTTCCTTTGGAAAACCAGCCTGACCCAACCGGAACCATTGACAGGAAGCGCGTCCTGAAGGTCGCGGGCTACGCCCCCTTTGAGGACGTCCATCAGTTCACGTATCTCATAATCGAAAGGATTGAGGAGTTTGGCGCAACCACCATGTTCATTACAGACTCTCCGCAGGATTCTTCCGCGCTTACAAAGGACGGCGTTTCAGAGTTTGTCTGCGATGGGGTTGTGCATTTGCAGCTCCATGACACCAGCCAGAATGTCAACCGCACCTTGACAGTGAAGAAGATGCGCGGCGGCCCCATCGTGCCTGGCATGAAAAGCCTGAAATTCCAGAAGGACGGCGTTGAAGTCGGCGATTTCAAGGTGTTTTATTAGTTCTTGATTTGGGCCATTTTCTATTTGATGAAGGTTTTTGTTATGATAATTCTAATTTAATAATCAATTAAGTGACCACCTCCCCGCCCTAAAGGGACGGGGCTTCCCGTCCTAGGCGAAGACCACGTTGTGGTGAGCCTGCTGGTTTCTGATATAGTCTGTGCATG
>Ga0247727_10018167_pt1 | contig 11098 bp, 9 predicted proteins | sample WisWelCaveWW1625_FD_202498 | JGI IMG/M metagenome (GOLD analysis project Ga0247727, IMG submission 202498) | Biofilm microbial communities from Wishing Well Cave, Virginia, United States - WW16-25 | ecosystem: Environmental > Aquatic > Deep subsurface > Groundwater > Cave microbial mat | place...
GCGGTCGATGCGGCGGATCGCGTCTTCCATCGTGGCCACGGCTTGTTCCAGGTCCGCGGACTGCGAATCAAGAAAGTCCTTGCGCTCGCGCCCGCTCGCCAGCTCGTCCAGGGCGGCGAGATTGACCGCCCCGAACTCGTTCACCGACTGGGCAAGCCGCGTGATTTCCCCCTGCAGCGCGGCGGGCCGCGGCGCAGCGTCGGCCGCGCCGCCCAGGCGCGGCTCGTCGGCGCCGGCCTCGCGTAGCTGGCCGTCGTACTGGTCATGGTTGATTTGCGCCGCCTGCTGCTTCAGGCGCAGCTCGTTGACGCGTTCGCGCAGCGGCGCGAGCGAATTCTCGATTCTGAGGCGCTCCTCCTCCAGCGCGCGCAGCGCGCGGGCCGCCGCTTCTACCGTATCGCGCGCGCGCGCCAGCGTCTTCTCGCAGACCATCCTGGCCTCGGCCGCGGCGTCCAGCGCGCTGCGCACCGCGGGCACGGGGTCCACCGCCAGTTGCGCGGTCAGGCGCCCGACTTCTTCCTCGGCGCGCCCGATCTGCTGGTCGATCATGCGAACGGAACTGTCGAGCTCCGAAATCTTGGCCGACACCTCGCGCTCGCCGAACACCGCGTCCTGCGCTTCGCGCTCCGCCTGCCGGCTGCGGATGCGCTGTTCGGCGAGCACGCTCTCGGCGGCCACGTAGCCGGCACGCACCCCCTCCAGCCGCTCCCCGGCGGCGCGAATCTCGTCGACGATCCTGCCCAAGGCGCCGCGCGCTTCGGCATGCCGCGCGCCGTCCCGCTCCGCTTCCTGGCTGAGCACGCCAATCTCGTCGCGAATCTGCAGGGTGCGTTCCCGGTAGCGTTCGAGCGCCTGGCCGAGTTTGAGCGCTTCGATCTGCGCGCCATGTTTCTCCTGCTGCCGGGCGGCGAGCGTGTCGCGCGCCTGCTCCAGCGACGCGTTGCGCCCGGCAAGCTGCGTCTCGATCCGCGCCGCTGCGGCGGCGGCCGAAGCGGCGCGCTGCGCCAGCGACTTGCAGCGCTCCTCCAGGTCTTCGATCTCCGCCTGGCGCGCGAGTATTCCCGCGTCGGCGGGATCGGGCGCATGGAAGCTGACCGTGTAGCGGGTGAACTGGTCGCCTTCGCGGTTCACCAGCACGGCGCCCGCCGGCAGCGCTGCACGCTGTACCGCCTCAGGCACGCCCTCGCTGGCGTAAACCCCGGCGAACCAGTCGGTCAACGCGCCAGCAAGATTCGCGTCGATTGCGTGCAGCTTGTCTTGCAGAGCCACGAAACCCGGCAGCGCGGCCGCTGCGGATGCGGCGCCGGGTCCGAAAAGACTCGCCTTCACCGGCGGCCGGTCCTGGCCGAGCGCGCTGCTGTCGCCCAGTTCCAGCGCGTGCAGGCGCTCCCGCAGCACGGACTCGACCGCCGTTTCCCAGCCGTGATCGATGCGAATCTTCTGCCAGAAGCGCGGCAGCGCGGTGAGCTGATGGCGCCCGAGCCACGCGTGCAGCGGCGCTTCCTCCTCCGCCGCTGCTTGCACCTGTTTCAGGGTCGCGAGTTGGGCGTCCGCCGCGGCGTGCTCCTTGCCCGCTGCAGCGTGAGTTTCGGCAGCGGAGGCGTTCGCGGCGCCCAGGGATTCCATCTCGACCTGCAGCGCATCGAGGCCGGATTGCGCTGCGCCGATCTCGCGATCAAACTGCAGCACGCGCTCGTTGGCGGCATTCACGCCCGCCGCATCCGGCTCCGCCAGCGACTGCAACTCCGCTTGCAGCCGTTCGCGGCGCTGCCCGAGCGAGTGCAGGTTGCCTTCCAGATGCGCGACGTTCTGCTGCTCGAGCAGCAAGCGGCTTTCCGACTGCAACAGCTTGCTGCGGGACTCGTTCAGCTGCTCCTGGACCGAGCGGTAGTCCTGTTCGGACTCCGGCAGGCGCGCGTTCTCGGCTGCCAGGCTTGCCTGCGCATCCGCGGCGCGCTGTCTGGCGCCGCCAGAGCGCGCCGCCCACATGTGCAGCGCCTGCGTCAGTTGCGAGCGCTGCTCGCGCCAGGAGGCGAGCTGCACCCTGCGTTCCGTGTGCTGGCTCTCCAGCCGGCCGCGGTTTTCCTCGACGTGGCGCAGTTCCGATTCATGCCGCGCGACTTCCGCATTGGCCGCGTAGACTGCGGCCTGCGCGGCATTCAACGCGTCTCCGGCGCCGTAATGCGCCACGCGCGCGATCTCGAGGCGACCTTCCACGTCGCGCAGTTGCGCCGTGCCGGCTTCGACCTCGTTCGACACGCCGGCGATGTCGCGCGCGTGCCTGTCGCGCTCGGCCGCCGCATCCTTGCGGCGCAGGAACCAGAGCAGGTGCTGCTTGAGTTGCAGCTCCTGCTGCAGTTCCCGGTAGCGCGACGCGACTTTGGCCTGGCCCTCCAGCTTCTCGATCTGGGCGCCGAGCTCGTTGCGGATATCGTTGACGCGCGCGAGGTTCTCGCGGCTGTCGGCGAGGCGGTGCTCGGTTTCCTTGCGCCGTTCCTTGTAGCGCGAAACGCCCGCCGCCTCTTCGAGAAAGACCCGCAGCTCATCCGGCTTTGCTTCGATCACGCGCGAGATCATCCCCTGTTCGATGATCGCGTAGGCGCGCGGCCCGAGGCCGGTGCCGAGGAACACATCGGTGATGTCCCGGCGGCGCACATGCGTGCCGTTGATGTAGTACAAGGACTCTGCGTCGCGCTGCAGCACCCGGCGCACCGACAGCTCGGCGTACTGCGACCACTGGCCGGCGGCGCGGCCGAGCGAGTTGTCAAACGTCAACTCGACGCTGGCGCGCGCCAGCGGCTTGCGGTTGCCCGAGCCGTTGAAGATCACGTCCTGCATCGAGTCGCCGCGCAGCGCGGAGGCGCGCGATTCGCCCAGCACCCAGCGTACCGCGTCAATGACGTTGGACTTGCCGCATCCGTTCGGGCCGACGATGCCGACCAGCTGGCCGGGGACGTGGATGGCGGTGGGATCGACGAAGGACTTGAAACCGGAAAGCTTTACCTGGGTGAGGCGCACGTAGTGGAGCGTTTTCGCAGCGTTTTCGAATTTTGAAAATGATACCATCCGCAGGCTCGATTTTCGCCGCATTTTCCGAGCTTATTGCCGAGCTTTAACGATGCCCTCGCGCGCCAGCAAACAGCTGCAGACTTTCGCCAATCCGTCGCCGCGCCGCGACTACCGGATTTGCATGGAGATTCCGGAATTCAGCTGCCTGTGCCCGCTCACCGGGCAGCCCGATTTCGCCGTCCTGTCGCTCGAGTACGTGCCCGACCGCCGCTGCGTGGAACTCAAGTCGCTCAAACTCTACGTCTGGTCGTTCCGCGACCAGGGCGCCTTCCACGAGGCGGTCACCAACCGCATCCTCGAGGACCTGGTGAAGGCGACCCGGCCGCGCTACCTGAAACTGACCGCGAAATTCAACGTTCGCGGCGGCATCGCCACCAGCGTAGTCGCGGAGCACCGCAGGCGCGGCTGGAAGCCCAAGGACGACTGACCGACATCCTGAGGATTCATGGACGCAGCCAGAAAAACCATCGAAGCGGCCTGGCAAGGCCGCGCCAGTCTCGGACCGGCATCGGCGCCGAAGGCATTGCGCGCGGCGGTCGAGAAAGTCATCGCCGGCCTGGATTCCGGCAGGCTGCGCGCGGCCGAGAAGGCGGGCGGCGCCTGGGTCACGCAGCAGTGGATCAAGAAAGCGGTGCTGCTGTCTTTCCGCCTGGAAGACAACCGGGTGATGCCCGGCGGCTCGACCAATTACTACGACAAAGTCCCGTTGAAATTTGCAACTTTTGGTTCTGAAGAATTTAAGCAAGGAGGTTTTCGCGTCGTCCCGCCTGCCATGGCACGGCGCGGCGCCTATATCGCGAAAAACGTCGTCCTCATGCCCTGCTACGTCAATATCGGCGCCTACGTGGACGAAGGCAGCATGGTGGATACCTGGGCGACGGTCGGCTCCTGCGCGCAGATCGGCAAGAACGTGCATCTGTCGGGCGGTGTCGGCATCGGCGGCGTGCTGGAGCCGGTGCAGGCCGGCCCGGTCATCATCGAGGACAACTGCTTCATTGGTGCCCGCTCCGAGGTGGTCGAGGGCGTAATTGTCGAGGAAAACAGCGTGCTGTCGATGGGGGTCTATATCGGCCAGAGCACCAAAATCTTCGACCGCGAGACCGGCAAGATCATCTATGGGCGCGTGCCCGCGGGATCGGTCGTCGTTTCCGGCACACTGCCCTCGGGCGACCGCAGCTGCGCCCTGTACTGCGCGGTCATCGTCAAGAAGGTGGATGCGAAAACGAGGGCAAAAACCAGTCTCAACGAACTCCTGCGCGGGGATTAAACTTGCAGGTCAGGCATCCTAGGGAGAGCACCATGTCTGCGATGAAGCGTCTATTCCAGGTCATGGCCGACAAGAAAGCGTCGGACATCTTCCTCTCGGTCGGTTCGCCGATCAACATCAAGATCAACGGCGTCGCGGTGCCGGTCAACCAGACGGTGCTGAACGCGGAGGCGGTCAGGACGCTGCTCTACGAGGTGCTCACCGAGCGCCAGATCAAGGTATACGAAGACGAGATGGAACTGAACACCGCCTTTGCCTTGGAAGGGGTGGGCGCGTTCCGCATCAGCGCCTTCCGGCAGAAGGGTTCGCCCGCGGTGGTGGTGCGCTACATCCCGGGCAGCGTACCGCAGTTCGGCACGCTCGGCCTGCCCGACGTGCTGAAGGAAATCATCATGCAGAAGCGCGGCCTGATCCTGATGGTCGGCGCCACCGGCTCGGGCAAGTCGACTTCGTTGTCGGCGATGCTCGACCTGCGCAACGAGCAGAAGTCGGGCCACATCCTGACGCTGGAAGACCCGGTCGAATTCATCTTCAAGAACAAGAAATCGATCGTCAACCAGCGCGAAGTCGGCACCGACACCATCAGTTTCGAGGTGGCGCTGAAGAACGCGCTGCGGCAGGCGCCGGACTGCATCCTGATCGGCGAGATCCGCGACAAGCAGACCATGGGGATGGCCCTGGCCTACGCGCAATCCGGTCACCTTGCGCTCGCCACGCTGCACGCGAACAACAGCTACCACGCGATGAACCGGATCATCAGCTTCTACCCGCTGGAGAACCGGCCCACGCTGCTGCTCGACCTCTCGGCCGCGCTGCAGGCGATCGTTTCGCAGCGCCTGGTGCGCACCAAGACCGGCGCGCGCCGCGCGGCGGTGGAAGTGATGCTCAACACCCGCCACATCTCGGAGCTGATCGAGAAAGGCGACATTAACGAAATCAAGGACGCCATGGAAAAAAGCATGGCGCCCGGTTCGCAGACCTTCGAGCAGTCGCTGTTCAGGATGTTCATGGAGGGCGCGATCACGCAGGAAGAGTGCATGGCGAACGCGGATTCGGCCACCAACATGCTGTGGCTGATCAACCAGGCGACTGCCGGCCAGATCTCCGGTCAAGTCCCCGCGGCGCCCAGCGACAAGAAAGGCGAGCCGAAGGACAGCACGCCCTCCACCACCGGCGCGGGCGCTTCCTTCAGCGACTTCAAGATCGACGCCAGCGCCTAGCAGGTCGGCGAAGGCGCCGGAGAGAACTGCGTTGCAAGGAGCGCTCGAACTCGCGCAGGAGCTGATTCGCCGGCGCTCGGTCACGCCCGAGGACGCCGGCTGCCAGGCTGTTGTCGCGGCTCGCCTGGCGGCCGCCGGTTTCCAGTGCGAGCCGATCCGTTGCGGCCCGGTCGCCAACCTCTGGGCAAGGCGCGGCACAGCGCGTCCCCTGCTCTGTTTCGCCGGCCATACGGATGTGGTGCCTAGCGGGCCGCTCGCCGAGTGGCACAGCGAGCCCTTCACGCCCACGCTGCGCGAAGGCCGGCTCTATGGGCGCGGCGCGGCGGACATGAAATCCTCGATCGCCGCGTTCGTCGTCGCCGCCGAAGCCTTCGTGCGCGAACGGCCGGAGCACGCCGGCTCGATCGCGTTCCTGCTCACTTCCGACGAGGAAGGCCCGTCCGTTGACGGCACCGTCCGGGTGGTGGAGCGGCTCAAGGCGCGCGGCGAGACGCTGGACTACTGCATCGTCGGCGAACCCTCCTCCGCCAAGTCGGTGGGTGACATGGTTCGCGTCGGCCGGCGCGGTTCCCTGTCGGCCAGACTCACGGTGCGCGGCGTGCAGGGCCATGTCGCGTATCCCGAGCAGGTGAGAAATCCGATCCACTTGTTCGCCCCGGCCCTGGCCGAGATCGCCGCGACCACCTGGGACCAGGGCAACGAGTTCTTCCCGCCGACCAGTTTCCAGGTGTCGAACTTCAACGCCGGCACCGGGGTCGAGAACGTGGTTCCGGGTTCGGCCGAGGTGCTTTGCAATTTCCGCTTCTCCACGGCCAGCACCGAGGCCATGCTCAAGGAACGATTCGAAGGGATCTTGAAGAAGCACGGCCTCGATTTCGCGATCGCCTGGACGCTCGGCGGCAAGCCCTTCCTCAGCAAGCCTGGCAAGCTGACCGAAGCGGCGCAACGCTCGGTGCAGGCGCATGCCGGGTTCAGCCCGCAACTCTCCACCGGCGGCGGCACCTCGGACGGCCGCTTCATCATCGACATCTGCCCCGAGATCGTGGAACTGGGCCCGGTCAATGCCAGCATCCACAAACTGGACGAGCACATCGAACTTACGGCGTTCGACATGCTGCCGCGGATCTACCTCGACATCCTGCGCTCGCTGCTGCCTTGAAAGTCTCCGAGTTGCTGCGCGAAACCGCGCGCCGCTTCGCGCGCGCCGGACTGCATTACGGGCACGGCACGCACAACGCGAGAGAAGAAGCGGCATGGCTCATTTCTTCGGTTCTTGGATTTCTTCTTGAACAAGCAATCAATTCGAAAGATCTCCGCAAAATCGAAGCGCTCGCGCGCCGGCGCATCCGCGAGCGGATCCCCATCGCCTACCTGCTGAAAGAAGCCTGGCTCGGCGAGCATGCCTTTTACGTCGACAAACGCGCGATCGTGCCGCGCTCCTTCATCGCCGAGTTGCTGCGCGATCATTTCAGCCCCTGGCTCGCGCGCAAGCCAAGACGGATCCTCGACCTCGGTACCGGTTCGGGCTGCCTGGCCGTCCTGCTGGCGCTGGAATTTCCGGCTGCCCGAATCGACGCGGCCGATCTCTCTGTCTCCGCCCTGCAAGTCGCCAGAATCAATATCAGGACCTACGAGCTGGGGAAGCGCATTCGCGTCATCCGATCGGATCTGTTCGGTTCGCTTGGAAAACGGCAGTACGACTTGATCGTCAGCAACCCGCCCTACGTGACCGCGCGTTCGATGCGCAAGCTGCCGAAAGAGTACCGGCACGAGCCGTCGCAGGCGCTTGCCGCAGGCAAGGATGGACTGGACCTGGTTCACCGAATCCTCGCTGACGCGAAGCACCACCTGGCGCCGGGCGGACTGCTGGCCTGCGAGATCGGCAGCAACCGCAGTGCGCTCGAGCGCGCCTATCCGAAAGTTGAATTCACGTGGCCTGAGCTTAGCGACCCAGGCAGCGTGTTTATCCTGCGGCAGGAGCAGTTCCCGTGATAAACTAGTCAGAATGACTAGAGCACCCCATCGCTCCCTCGCCCAGGCACCTACGCGCCGGCGTTCAGCGCCGAGTTCACGGCGTTGGCCCTTGCAGGACGCGAAGGCGCGTTTCAGCGAACTGGTGCGGCGGGTTCATGCCGAGGGACCCCAGCATGTCACCGTGCATGGGCGCGATGAGGTGGTGGTCGTCGCGGCGCAGGAGTTTCGGCGCCTCAAAGGGAACCTCACCGGCCAGGCGCTGATCGATGCCCTTCAGTCATCGCCGCACCGAAGAATCAATCTCGCGCCCCGGCGCGCGCCCATGCCGGTGCGTGACATCAGCCTGTGACGGGCTGGTTGCTGGACACGAACGTCCTGTCCGAACTGCGGCGCCCGAAGCCCGACCGCCGGGTGACAGCGTTCGTAGCGGCGCAACCGTTGGAACTGCTGCATGTCAGCGTGGTCACGCTAGCCGAGATCAGGTTCGGCATCGAATCCGTTTCGGACGCCAATCGCCGCGCCGATCTGGGCGAATGGCTCGCCCACAAGCTGCGGCCGATGTTCGAAGGGCGGGTGCTCCCCGTGAGCGAAGACGTCATGCTCAAGTGGCGCTTACTGGTCGAGGAAGGCCGCAGCGCCGGCCACACGTCTTCTCAACCGGATCTCATCATCGCCGCGACAGCGCTCCACCACGGTCTTACGGTAGTGTCACGGGATACCGCCGACTACCTCAAGACGCGGGTGCCGTTGTTCAATCCCTGGGTCGATCGCCCCTGATCCGTCGCCGATTCGTATCGTGAGCAATTCCCGTGACTCAGTCGATCACTCGATCCGCGCGCAGCAGTATCGAAGGAGGGATCGTGATGTCCAGCGCCTTTGCGGTCTTCAGGTTGACGAACAACTCAAACTTCGTGGGTTGCTCGACGGGGAGGTCGGCGGGCTTGGCCCCTTTCAGGATCTTGTCGACGTAGTTCGCGGTCTGCCGATACAACTCAGATTGGTCATTCCCGTACGAGATGAGGCCACCGGCCACCACAGGGTCCTTGAACGCAAAGATCGCGGGCAGCCGGTTTCTGGCTGCGAGATCCAGCAGCCGCGCCCAGTGGGTGTTGGAGACAGGACCAGCGGCCACGAACACAGCTTCGAGGCGCTCCCTCGTGATCGCAGCGAAAGCGCCCTCGAAATCGGCGGAGCCCTGCGCGGCGACAGGCACGGGTTGCAGCTGGATACGAGTCCGTTCCCCACCGCATCGGCAGCGAGCGCCATGACGATGGGGATCGTCGGTGCGGCTCGCATGGCGGCGCGGATCGCAGGTGTTATGTCGGCGACGATGATATCCACTCCGAGCCGGACCAGCTCCGCCGCGAGATCGGGCAGCCGGTCAGACCTCCCCTCGGCGTATCGCCACTCGATGGTAAGGTTGCGGCCTTCGACATAGCCTAGATCGCGCAAACGTCGCCGGAATGCCTGCGGCCCATCCTCGGCGGGAGAGTTGACGGTCGACAGGACGCCCATCCGCCACACCTTCCCCGCCTGCTGCGCCTCGGCGGCGAGCGGCGCAGCGAGGTACACCCCGGCAACGATCAGGAATCTCCTGCGCCGTATGTCGCTCATTGGTGCCTCCCGCACGGTCCTGCCGGCGAGTCAACGCCAAACTCTTTTTCATTCTCGCGCAGGCGCTGCGACGTGGCGGCGCCAGAACGGCCGCCGCGCCTCGAACGCCGCCCAGGCCGGGGCAAGCGCCGCGATGAGCTCGCGCTCGCGCGACGCGAGCCGCGCGCCCATGGCCGCCTCGGCCTCGACGATCTTCAGCGGACTGTCTCGGGGAACCAGCCCGCGCAGCAGTCCGCGCTGAACGTCGATGTCGTTCATCGCGCCGAGAATGTCCTGCAGCGAGCGCAGGCCTTCAAGAAACGTGCGCGTTTTGTGGTGCGCGAAGGCGGTGGCGAAGATATCGCAGCCGTAGCGCATTCGCTTGACCCGGATGCGCACTCGGTGCCGGCGCGCCGCGTCGCGCCAGTCGATTCTGCGGGCAGCCTTGCGCAGACCTTCATGCAGGCGCTGCATGGCCCGGCGAGCGAAATCGGGCAACGGCTCCGCCGGGTCGGCTTGCCGGCGCCAGGGCCGGCCCTGGGCCCAGGCGAAGCTTCGGCGCCTCGCCTCGCGAAAGCGCGGTGATCTCACGAGCGAGCGCGCAAGGCGCTGGGCTGCGCCCCGCCACCTGCTCGCTTCGAGCTGCAGCTCGCCAGCCTCCAGCGCCGCATGGAAAACGTCCCAGTCGCGGGCATTGCCGAGCGTACGCATCATGGCCCGCCACGGCTGCTCGATGGTGTCGGCGCGGCGCCGGCGCAGCAATTCGCGAAAAGCGCGCAGCGTCGAGCGCAGGCGCCGCACCCCCACGCGCAACTGGTGCAGGTATTCGGGATCGCGCCCGGCGGCAGCGCCGGCGGCGTTAGCGGCGATCTGCTCCAGCGTGGCGCGGATATTGGCGACAAACGCCTCGCCGGCAGTCGCATTGGCCGCAAGGACCGGCCTGCTCCATTTGCGCGGGGCTTGCATGAGCGGCGGGATGGATGGGGTGGCCGACGGGATTCGAACCCGCAACAACTGGAATCACAATCCAGGACTCTACCGTTGAGCTACGGCCACCATTGCGCACAACAAACCACGATCCAAATATGCTGGCCTGCCCGGCGGGACTCGAACCCACAACCCCCAGCTTAGAAGGCTGGTGCTCTATCCGGTTGAGCTACGGGCAGTTCCGCTGCCTCTTGCCGCCATCTGCCGGTGCAGACCATGGTCGGGGTGGAGAGATTCGAACTCCCGACATCCTGCCCCCAAAGCAGGCGCGCTGCCAGGCTGCGCTACACCCCGAAAATCGGGCGCCAATGATACTCTTTTTTGGGCTTGCGGCAGGGTGGCATTTCTGCTACAAAGCCAGCTTCATTTTTCAGGCCGGACGCATCGATGGCGGTCGAACTCTCCCGCAAAAGTTTGGCGCCCTACGCCCCGAAGAAGGGCGAGGAGTACATGAACGCGAAGCAGCGCACGCATTTTCGCAAGATCCTGGAGAGCCTGAAGTCCGAGCTGTCGCAGGAGATCGACCGCACCGTGCACACGATGCAGGACGAGGCCACGGTGTTCGCCGACCCGAACGACCGCGCCAGCCAGGAGTCCGACATGGCCCTGGAACTGCGCAACCGCGACCGCGAGAGGAAGCTGATCAAGAAGATCGACGAAACCATCGCGCGCATCGACGCCAACGAGTACGGCTACTGCGAGAGCTGCGGTGTCGAGATCGGCCTCAAGCGGCTGGAAGCGCGCCCGACGGCGACGCTGTGCATCGACTGCAAGACTCTCGACGAAATGCGCGAGCGGCAGGTAGCGAAGTAGTCAGCCCTGTTTTGCAGCCTCGGGCTGCCCCACCGCCTTCATCGACAGGCGCACTCTGCCCTTGTCGTCGGCCTCGAGCACCTTGACCTTCACCGACTGGCCTTCCTTGAGGTGGTCGGACACCGCGTTGACGCGCTCGTGGCTGATCTGCGAGATGTGCAGCAGGCCGTCGCGG
>Ga0247727_10018168_pt1 | contig 11095 bp, 9 predicted proteins | sample WisWelCaveWW1625_FD_202498 | JGI IMG/M metagenome (GOLD analysis project Ga0247727, IMG submission 202498) | Biofilm microbial communities from Wishing Well Cave, Virginia, United States - WW16-25 | ecosystem: Environmental > Aquatic > Deep subsurface > Groundwater > Cave microbial mat | place...
GCATCAATGGGTGCAAGCGAAACTGATCCTTACGTCACTGCGACAACGCATCCAAGTAAGGACTTACGCCGCGTGATGAAAAAAGCTGGTCAGCGAGGACAGGAAATCCCGATAATCTCGCTCACGCTTCGGGTTAATGTGGACTATTGCCACGGGCTGTTAGACCGAAGCGTCCGGTAGCTTTGGTGGCACTCCGGCGAGCTTCGCTCCCACAAACGCGCACACGGGAAAAATCAACGTGCTCGTGACCGCCATCCAAAGCGGGTGCGGAATATCAATCAGATTCATGATGTTGCCGGCGAGAAAAATGCCGCCCACGATCATCGCATGAACTAGCGGCGCTCGCCGCGCGAACCAGGCACTGAACCACGAGCCGGCCAGCGTGCCCACGGCGTAGCCCGCCAGCACGAGCAGTTTCGCAGCGAGCGGCATCGTGGGCATCAACGCTTTCATCGCCTCTTTGTCCTTTGGATCAAAGCCCTCCGGCAGCGGGAAGATCACCATGCTGATTCCTTGACTGCCCACGACGAGGACGAGCGTGATCAGCGAACCGAGAAGCACGGCCAGAATGCTGCGAATGATTGGGTTCATGACGTTCACTTCCAGGGTGGGTTTTCGGGCAGGTACGCGTCGAACTCGGTGATTAGCTTCGCCTCGTAATCGCCCGCGTAGTCGCCGTGGATGAACGTGTCGAACGCGACGCGCGAGAATCGCTCCCACGAGGCGTCTTCGTCGCCGGGATTGATCGGGTAGAACAATGCGGAGTTTGCTTGCGCCGCGTCGAGGTCGCCGGGGGCGTCGCCGATCATGAGCACGTGGTCCGGCTCGTAGCGGTCGCGAACCCAACCGAGCATCTGCTTCTTCGTGCCGATCTCCTGGCCGCAGATGGCCGCCGCGTAGCGCGCGATGCCGTGCTCTTGCCACTCGCGCAGGAGCGCCGCGCCGGGCGTCGCCGAGACGACAATGACGTTGGCGACTTCCGAGATCTTCTGCAAGCATTCGCGCACGAACGGAAACGGCGGCACGCCGCGCACGAGATTTTCGATCGATTCGTTCACGGACGTTGACCAGCGCAGTGCCAGCGCGAGGTCGGCGTGGCGGGTCGCGTTCGCCGCTTCTTCGAGCGCCGGATTCGCCAGCTTGGTCTCATTCTGCACCCAGTGCCGCAGTTGCGGCACGGCGGGAATCTTCACGCCGCGTTTCGCGACTTCCGGCCGTTCGGCCAACAGGTCAAATGTTTTCAACAGTGCCGGAAACCGGTTGATGCCGCGCCACTTCGAGTACAGGTTGACGAACTCGGCCGCCTCGCGCGCGAATTTCGACACCGCCTGCAGGTCCCACACGTTGATCGTGTTGGGGATGAAACACTCCTTGTGCTTCACCTCCATCGTGTCGAAGGCGCAGCCGTCGGAGTCGATGCCGACGAGAAACTTGTGTGTGCGCTGAAACGCTTGCAGGGCCACGACCGTTTCGCTCATCGTTCGCCAGCCAATCGTTGTGGACTTTTGTCGAATCGCGGGCCAGAATCGTCGCCGGGTTCGTGGCTGTCAAGGGTTCTCAGATTCTCGGAGTCTCAAAATGTCCGACGCGATCCAAGCGGAAATCCTTGCCCTGACTCAGCGGCTGCTCGACGCGATTGCCGCAAGAGACTGGCCGACCTACGAGCAACTTTGCGACCCATCGCTGACCTGTTTCGAGCCGGAGGCGCGCGGGCAGTTGGTCGAGGGCCTGCCGTTTCACCGGTTCTATTTCGACCGCCAAGGCCTCTCCGCACCGCGCAACACGACGATCTGCTCGCCGCACGTCCGCATCATCGGCGACGCGGCGATCGTCAGTTATGTGCGGCTGACCCAATCCGCGAACGCGGCCGGCGACTTTGTCACTTCAGCCACGGAGGAAACGCGGGCCTGGCGGCGCCATGGAACAGGCTGGCGTTTGGTTCATTTGCACCGGTCGATCGGCTCGTGACGTTCGGCGCCGCGGAGTTTGCGCAGCACATCGGCAATGTTGGCGACGCCGTACGTGCCGGCCAAGTCTCATTGAGCCGATCGATACGCTTGCGGAATGTACGCCGCGAGTTTCTTTTCCGCGAACTTTCGTTGGAGGATTGCAAATCGTTGGAGTCCGTTAACGAGCGGCACACTCACCCAATCTTCGCCGATGAGCGGCCGGGCGTACTCGACGAATTCGTCGGTCACGTCCGTGCGGCTGGGGGCAATCCATTTCGCGGGGAAAGCGCGTTCCGAATTGGCGACGACGTCGAGCGGAACTTTGTCGTAGCACACATTGTAGAGTGGACCTGCCTCGCGCAGGATCGTTGCCATGTGGCCGGACTGGCCGTCGGCGGCGAGCAGCACGGCCTTTTGACCGACACGGTAGGCCTCGTCGAGATCGACGGCGGAGGCGTACGCGATCGCGTGACGCTGATCCGTGCCCGAGACGTTTCCGCGCGAGGCGCCGCGAGCGGCGAGTCCCGCGGAGTTCAGGTGGTTGACGACAATTTGGGCGACAGTCGTTTCGCTGGAACTGAACTGCACGTGGCCGAATGAATCGCGGCGCTTGCCGAAATCGCCCACGTCGAAGCCTTCGCTGATCACGACCATGCAGCGGCCGTCTTGTTTGAGCTGATCGTTGACGCGATCGGTCAGTTCGTCGAGCGAGAGATTTGATTCGGCGAGGTAGATTTGCAGCGGCATTTCGCGGCGCGGGTCGGCCAACCGTGCGGCGGCCGGGATGAAGCCGATCTTGCGGCCCATCGCCTGCATCACGAGCACGGGATCGGCCGGGCTCGATCCGGCGTTTTCTTGGTTCGCGTTCTGGACCATGCACATCCAGTAGCGCGCGACGCTGCCGTAACCCGGCGTGTGATCGATCAGCTTGAACTCGGTGTCGCCCACGTCGTTGTCGATCGTCTTCGGTACGCCGATCGCGACAAGATCAAGCCCGCGTTCGGCCGCGAGCCTCGCGACCTTGTTCGCGGTGTCCATCGAGTCGTTGCCGCCGATGTAGAAAAAGTAGCCGACGCGCTGAGCGGCCAGCACGTCGATGACGCGGTTGAAGTCTTCACGCTGCGACTCTTTGAGCTTGTACCGGCACGTGCCGATCGACCCGGCGGCCGGCGTCGTGCGTAACAGGGCGATCTCTTCGTCCGGCTGCGCCGACAAATCGAGCAAGTCTTCGGTCAGCACGCCCTCGATTCCGTGCCAGCCGCCGAGCACGCGGCCGAAGTCGCTCGGGAACGCACGGCACGTCTCGACAATCGCCCGTAGCGAATTGTTGATCACCGGCGACGGCCCGCCGGATTGAGCGACGACGACGTTCTTTGCTTCTGGCATGTTCGCGTCCACCGCGTTACAACATTCGACAACATTCAGTACGCGCCACAAACACTCAGTGTACTTGGGCCAATCGCGGCGCAAGAAGCTGGAGTAATCAAGGAGTCTTTGAATGATAGTAACTCCGCTCGCATCTGCAACGGTCAGCCGTGCGTGTGTGCTACTCAGTCTGTTCGCTGGCGTGCTCGCCTCAACCGGCGCTCGGGCTGCGGAAAGCGATGCGCCGCGACGGCCCAACATCGTCGTGATTGTTTCCGACGACCACGGCTACGGCGACATCGGCGTACACGGCTGCCGCGACATCCCGACGCCCAACATTGATTCACTCGCGAAGAACGGCGTGCGGTGCTCGAACGGTTACGTGAGTGGTCCGTATTGCAGCCCGACGCGGGCCGGGTTGATGACCGGGCGCTATCAGCAACGATTCGGCCACGAGTTCAATCCCGGCCCGGCCGCGGAGGCGAACCAGGAACACGGCCTGTCGCTCGACGAGACGACGCTGCCGCAGCGACTCAAAGAGGCCGGCTACAAGACCGGCATGGTAGGCAAGTGGCACCTCGGTTACGCGGAGCGATTTCATCCGATGAAACGCGGCTTTGATGAATTCTTCGGGTTCCTTGGCGGCGCGCACCCGTACTTCAACGCGCCGCGATCGAACGACCCGATCCTGCGTGGCACCAAGCCGATCGAAAAGTACGACTACCTGACCGACTCGTTCGGCAGCGAGGCCGTCGCGTTCATCGAGCGGCATCAAAAGGAGCCGTTCTTTTTGTACCTGCCGTTCAACGCGGTGCACGGGCCGATGAACGGCGCGGAGCGGTACATGAATCGTTTCGAGCAGATCGCGGATGAAAAGCGGCGCACCTACGCGACGATGCTCACCGCGATGGATGACGCGATCGGCGCGGTGCTCGCCAAGATTCGCGAGGCTGGAATCGAGGATGACACGCTCATTTTCTTTTTCAGCGACAATGGCGGGCCGGAACCGGTGAACGCCTCGGATAACGGCCCGCTGCGCGGCGTCAAGGCGACAACGTGGGAGGGCGGCATCCGTGTGCCGTTCCTCGTTCAATGGAAGGGGACGCTGCCGGCCGGCAAAGTTTTCGATCACCCAGTGATCCAGCTCGACATTCAGCCGACCGCGCTCGCGGCCGCGGGAATCGAAATCAAATCGGACTGGAAGCTCGACGGCGTGAATCTGCTGCCTCATTTCACCGGCCGCCGCGATTCGCCGCCGCACGACGCGCTCTTTTGGCGATTCGGCGCGCAGTGGGCGATCCGATCCGGCGATTGGAAACTCGTGGCCACGCGCGACTCCGGCGGCGAGCGCCAACCGCTGCGCCGCGGCAAGCCGGATCTCGCCGGCGGCCTGCTGTTCAATCTCCGCGACGACGTCGGCGAGCAGCACGACCTCGCTGAGAAGCAGCCGGAGAGAGTCAAAGAGTTGCAGGCGGCGTGGCTGAAATGGAACGGCGAACTGAAAGAGCCCGCGTGGGGCGGCCCGGCACAAGCGGCAGCGAAGAAAAAGAAAAAGACCGGTACTGATCGCTGAGATTCCTGCCGATGACACAGATTCTGATCCAATCGCTCGCGTGCGTTTGCTCGGCGCTGCCCGTGCTCGGCCCGCGCGATGCCCGAGCGCAGTCTGCGCGGCAGTACGACGTGATCGTGTACGGCGGCACGGCGGGCGGCGTCGCGGCGGCCGTGCAGGCGGCGCGGATGGGGAAGACGGTGGCACTCGTCGAGCCGGGCCAGCACCTCGGCGGGTTGACGTCCGGTGGGCTGGGAGCGACGGACATCGGGAACAAGTCGGCAATCGGCGGCGTCTCGCGCGAGTTTTATCGCAAAGTCGCCGAGCATTATGCCCGGCCGGAGACGTGGAAGTTTGAAAAAGTGGAGTCGTACCGGAGCAATCGGCAAAAAGCGGCCGAGGCCGAGATGTGGACGTTTGAGCCACGCGTGGCGGAAGCAATCCTTCGCGAACTGCTGCGTGACGCGAACGTTTCAGTATTCACCGGCGAGCGATTGGAGTTGCAACGCGGCGTCAAGAAGGACGGTCGGCGGATCGTGTCGATCACGATGGAGAGCGGCGTTGAATTTCGCGCGAAGATGTTCATCGACGCCAGCTACGAGGGCGACCTCTTAGCCAAGGCCGGCGTCTCGTACGCCGTCGGCCGCGAGGGGAATGACCAATACGCCGAAACGCTCAACGGCGTGCAGACGAAGAACGCCACGCATCATCAATTCATCAAGCCCGTCGATCCGTACGTGAAGCCGGGCGATGCGTCGAGCGGTCTGTTGCCGGGCATCGATCCGGCCGGGCCGGGCGAAGAGGGGAAATCAGACCGCCGCGTGCAGACATTCAACTTGCGAATCTGCGCGACCGACGTGCCGGAGAATCGCCGCGCGTGGCCGCGGCCGGCCGATTACGATCCGCTCAAGTACGAACTCCTGCTGCGAAACTTCGAGGCGGGCGACCATCGCGTGCCGTGGAACCCGATCTTGATGCCGAACCGCAAGACCGACGCGAACAACAACTTCGCCGTCTCCACCGACTACATCGGACAAAACTACGACTATCCCGACGGCGACTACCGCACGCGCGAGCGGATCATCGCCGAGCACCTGTCGTACACTCAGGGTCTGTTCTGGACGCTGGCGAACAGCCCGCGCGTGCCGGAAGTGATTCGACAAGAATTTCAACGATGGGGCCTCGCTAAGGACGAATTCCTCGACAACGACAACTGGCCACATCAACTCTACGTGCGCGAGGCGCGGCGAATGGTCTCGGATTACGTCATGACGCAGCACAACTGCCAGGGCCGCGTCGCCGCCGCCGACTCGGTCGGGCTGGCCGCCTACACGATGGACTCGCACAACACGCAGCGCTACGTGAAGGACGGCCGCGTACTCAACGAGGGCGACGTGCAGGTCGGTGGCTTCCCGCCGTACCCGATTTCGTATCGCTCGATTGTGCCGAAAGAATCCGAGTGCTCGAACCTGCTCGTGCCCGTCTGTATGTCGGCGACGCACATCGCGTACGGCTCGATCCGCATGGAGCCGGTCTTCATGGTACTCAGCCAATCGTCGGCCACCGCGGCCTGCCAGGCGATCGACGAGGAGTGCGCCGTTCAAAAGATCGACTACGCAAAACTACGTGAGCGGCTGCTGGCCGACAAACAGGTTCTCGCGTGGACCGGCCCCGCCGCTCGCGCGGGCATCGACCCGACGAAACTGTCCGGCATCGTGCTCGATGACAAACAGGCCGAGCTGACGGGCAACTGGAGCACCAGTTCTTCCATCGGCGGGTTCGTCGGTTCCGGCTACTTGCACGACTCGAACGAAGACAAGGGCCAGAAAGATGCTCGTTTCAAATTTGAAATCAAAGTGCCGGGTCGCTACGAGGTCCTCGTCGCCTACACGCCGAATCCAAACCGCGCCACAAACGTCCCCGTCACGATCACGACCGCCGACGGCGACCGCACGATTCAGGTCAATCAGCGTAATGCCCCGACAGGCTCCGCGGAGAAATCGGCAGCCGGTAAATCGTTTCACTCGCTCGGCGTATTCCGTCTCGAAGCCGGCAAACCGTGCATCGTCACTATCTCCAACCGCGGCACCGACGGTCACCTGATCGTGGACGCAGTGCAGATAACGGATGACCGGCGTTGATTGAATTGCGCTGAAGCCACCGAAGGAGATGAACGATGTCACGACGGGATCAGGAGCAGCGTCTCACGATGAACATCGTCGAGCGACCAGGCCGGCGGCGGCGTCTCGGCATCGTCGGCGTGGCGGCGGCCATGTGCTTGACGAGTGCCTTCTCGCTCGCAACCGGCGACTCGCCGGCCGATGAGTTGGCGAGTTCGCCGCCGAACGATCATTTCGTCATTCTCGTTTCGCTCGACGGCTTCGCTCACTTCTACATCGACGATCCGCTGACGCACATGCCGGCGTTGCGGCGGATGATTCGCGAGGGGGCCGTGGCGGATCAGGGCATGGAATGCTCGTTCCCGACCGTGACGTGGCCGAATCACACGACGCTCGTGACCGGCGTGCCGCCGGCGAAACACGGCGTGCTGGCGAACATGGTCTTCGATCGCGAAAAGGGCGAGACGGTGCAACTGCTCGTTGACCCGGTGTTCGACAAGGACGAGATCGTGCGCGTGCCGACGATTTACGACGTGGCGCACGCGGCAGGTCTGAAGACGGCCGCGGTCGTTTGGCCGGCGACTCGCAACGCCAAGACGCTTCACTGGACGACGCCCGACATGAAGTCGCCGGGCTTCGAAAAGTATGCCACGCCCGGCTGGCTCGACGAATTGAAGGCCGAGGGCATTCCAGTCGATCGCTACGGTCCGTGGGTGGACGCGAAAGAAGGCGGCCCGCGCCGCGACTGGATCGCCACACGCGAAGTCATCTCGCTGTTGCGGAAGAAGGACCGGCCGAACCTGATCCTGCTCCACTTGATCGAACTCGACCACGCCCAGCACGACGCCGGCCCGCGTTCCGGCGACGCTCGTTGGGCCGTGAGCACGATGGACGACCGCGTCCGCGACCTGCGCGACGCGATCGAGGAACTCGGCCTGCGCGACAAAGCGACGCTGCTCGTCACCAGCGATCACGGATTCTTCGCGACCGAGCAGTCGATCCACGTCAACTCGAAACTGCGCGAGCTGGGCCTCGTGGCGGTTGACGATAAGAAGGTGGTCTCGAAACAGGCGTGGAGTGTTTCGCAAGGGGGCGCGGCGGCCGTGTACGTCATCCCGTCCGAGGGCCGCGACGAGATCATCGCCACAATTCGTAGCGCGATCGCCGGCGTGGACGGGGTCGAGCAGGTCTTCACCGCGCCGAAAGACTTTCAGAAGCTCGGCCAGGCCACGCGCGACCAGGACAAATTCGGCGCCGACCTGTGGCTCGCGGCCAAAGAGGGCTACAGCTTCTCGAACGATGCCACGCGCGACAGCGTCGTCACGAAGAACGCGAAACGCGACGGCACGCACGGCTACCTGCCGCATCATCCCGACATGCGAGGCATCTTCATCGCCTGGGGCCGCGGCGTGCGGCCCGGCACGAAATTCGGTCTCATCAAGAACACGCACGTCGCGCCGACTGCCGCCCAACTACTCGACCTCGAAATACCCTCGGCCGACAAACCGCTCCGCGAGATACAGCCGCCGCCGCGCTGAACCATGTCACCGACAGCCACGCAGGGTGATGTTGGGCGGTTGACAGCACCCGGAGTTTAGTACTCTGGGATTGCTTCCTTTCCGTCCACGGTGCAGAGCGCCGCGAAAACCTGCTGATCGATGTTACTGCGAATGAATTCCACCCGTCCGTCTGCAAAGAGGCACTGCATTCCTCCAAGGTGATTGGCTTGGTCCTCTGAATCCGCTTGTTGAGTTTCCGCAAGCACCTCTGTCGGGGACAAATCATCGGGCTGCATCCAATGAACACTTCTCTTCCGCGACTCAGCGACGAGGATTGTATCCAAGGTTCCATCGGTGATTTCCTTGATACGAACCGCACGGGAACCGTCGAAAGCCGTGTGCCAACCGGCGATGGCGACATAATTCGTCATTCGTTTCATGTGAGGGGACAGCAGTCCACGCCGGGAGTGATACTTGACGAAGCTTGGACATTGGTATCCCCGCGGAATGTTGTCTGCCAGTTGGGAATTATGCGGGCCGTTCCACGGCTCGTCAAAGCGGTACTGCTCGAACAAGTTTTTCTCCTCCATAAATGGAAGGATGATGACTCGCCAACTGTGCGCTGGACGGCCCTCACCGTCCGTCAGATACGCTGGAGGAAACGAGCCGTACTGATCATGGTAGTTGTGCAACGCCAAGCCGATCTGCTTGAGGTTGTTCTTGCACACCGACCGGTGCGATGTCTCGCGCGCTCAGGGCACTGGCCGTGTCGCCCAATAGCCAACAAGTCCCACAGCGGTGAGGACGACAAGCGACGACGCTAGGCCAGAGACTTTGAGCATAGGCGGGTGGCCCGGACGGCTTTGCGTCCGGGCTGCGCAGCAGCAAGAGGTTTCTATCGATCATTATGTCGTTGTTCATTCACACTGCGGCAACCCTCTTGTCGCTTCGCGACCCGGACGCAAAGCCGTCCGGGCCACCCGCGCCACCCGGCCGCCAGTCATCGCCAGTCGAAGAACCATCCCAAGCTCCCGTCAGGCGGTAGAAAGTCCTTCGGGTCAGTTCCGTCCGCGTTCATCAACACCAAGTGACCATCCGAAACGGTGTAGTTTCCTTCCGCGTCCACCGGACCGGTCTTGTAAGAGCGGCAACAGATTTCCTTGCCGTCTGGCGACCAGCAAGCCGGCCCGCTGCTTCGATCCTTGAACGACGTGAGCTGCACGACGTTTTTGCCGTCAGGGTCCATGACGTAGACTTGAGCGCGCCGCGTGCGCGTGGAAGAGAACACCACCTTGCGCCCGTCCGGCGAAAACCGAGGGAGAATGTTGTCCGTCGTGCGGTCCGTGAGGCAAACCAGCCCGGAGCCGTCCAACTTGGCACGCTGGATTTGTCGGGGCTGGCCCGTCTGAGGTTCGGAGATCGTCAGCAGTTCCTTTCCGTCTGGAGACCAGTCCCACACCAACTCGCTTGCCGGCAGCGCGATCGGCTGGACCTCTTTGGAATTGACGTTGAGGATCGAATTGACCCGATTGCCGCGACGGCCGCAACCAAAAGCAATGCTCGTTCCATCGGGGGACCATCCGCCAATCCAGGCCGTGTTGTCGGTGGGGCGGAGCGACGATTTTCGCCTGTCGCCGAACGACAGGAGCCGGATGGCGGCCTGCCCCTCATGTTCTGCCACGTACGCGAAATGTCTGCCGTCTGGTGACACGCGGCCCGAGCTAACCGCGAACTCGATCGGTGACAGCGTTTCTGTGGACGCATCGCGTGCCATTGTCTTGACGAGCGACGTCGTCGAGTCCGTCGGGTTCGTCTTCCCAAAGAGAACGATCTTTCCCTTGACTGTCCCGGCATCTTGCACAGTCTGTGCGATGCCGCCTGCGGCGGCCCAGCCCATCGTGGCCACGAAAACGTGTGCAACGGCAACCCGTGACATGGCAGTACTCCTGAATTTGGTCGGCGGCACCGGCGGTGTGGCACGTCCCTGAGTCCGCGAAGCGCGTGGCGAATTCCGACGCACCAAACCACGCCCTTCGCGGACTCAGGGACGTGCCACCCGCCCGCTTTGGGTGAGCATGCCGACGCAAAGCCGACGGCATGCCACCCTGCGCTACCCGCCGGCGGCGACGGTCTGTTCGGGCGACAGGGGGCCGATGTCGCGCTCGTTCGTGCCGCGGTAGGCCACGCGGTAGGTGATGTTCTTCGCCGGGCCGGTCACCGTGTCGATGTACGGGCTCCCTGTGTCGAACGCGATCAGCAGCGGCGCCGGTTCGCCCGGCATCTGGCGGTAGACGTTAACCCCCTTCGCCCCGACGGGCTTGCTGTTGAGTTGCTCGTTGTTCGGATTGGTGCCGAAGTGGACGATGACCTGCGTGCCGTTGACCTCGACGAAAATCCCCGGCACTTCGGTGGGGACGCCGTGTCGCGTGCGCGTGGTCTTGCGCACGGTGCCGCCGGCCTGGGTGATGAGTGCGGGCGTCGCAGCGGGTCCGAGTTGTGCCCGTTGCACGAGTTTCCGCGCCGGCGGATCGGCCAGGCCGCGCGTCGTCGCGACCTTCTGTACCGCCGCGCGGAACGCCAACTCTTTGATGCCCAGGTCGGTGTTATCGG
>Ga0247727_10018169_pt1 | contig 11094 bp, 8 predicted proteins | sample WisWelCaveWW1625_FD_202498 | JGI IMG/M metagenome (GOLD analysis project Ga0247727, IMG submission 202498) | Biofilm microbial communities from Wishing Well Cave, Virginia, United States - WW16-25 | ecosystem: Environmental > Aquatic > Deep subsurface > Groundwater > Cave microbial mat | place...
GTATCGCTTGCCTGTCGATCATGCGAACGCGTACGACTGTTCGCAGCACGGCGGAATCCCGCCACCCTGAGTCACACGGTCACACGCTCACTGATCGCGATTCAACTATTATGCGAAGTGTCCTAAGACATCGTCGTGCGTGCCGACAACGCCGTCTCCGGCATCGGCTCGCGTTCGGCCTGGGCCACCCGGGTGGCCGTCTGCCCCGCGCCGACCGTACCGCGGTCGGTGGTATAGAAATCGCCGAGCACCAGCACGTCCATGCCGCTGCGCAGATAGCAGGCGATCGCCTCCTCGGGCCGGGCGACGATCGGCTCCTTGCGGTTGAAGCTCGTGTTCAGCAGCACGGGCACGCCCGTCAAGCGGCCGAACTCCTCGATCAGTCCGTAGTAGCGGGGGTTGGCGGAGCGCTCCACCGTCTGGATCCGGCCGGTGCCGTCGATGTGGACTGCTGCCGGGATCACGGTGCGCTTGTCGGGCCGCACCCGGGGCGCCAGCGTCATGAAGGGGTCGGGCTGGTCCAGCTCGAAATACTCGCTCGCATGCTCGACCAGCACCGCCGGGGCGAAGGGGCGGAACGGCTCGCGCCGCTTGACCTTGTCGTTCAACACGTCGCGCATGTCGGCGCGGCGCGGGTCGGCCAGGATCGAGCGATTGCCGAGCGCGCGGGGCCCCATCTCGAAGCGGCCCTGGAACCAGCCGACGATTTTGCCGTCGGCCAGGTCTTGCGCTACCCGGCGCATCAGCTGCGACTCGGCGAGGCGATGATAACCCAGGCCCGCGCTCTGCAATGCCCGCTGGAGCTGGTCGTCGTCGTAGGCCTGCCCATAGAAGGGGTGCCGCAGCTCGAAGTTGCGCTGATGCCCCAGGGTCTGGTGGTAGTGCCACAGCGCGCTGCCGAGCGGCGCGCCGGTGTCGGAGGCGCACGGCGGCACCCAGATGCGGCGCACGTCGGTGTGCTCCAGGATCTTGGCGTTGGCCACGCAATTCAGCGCCACCCCGCCCGCCATGCAGAGGTCGCGCTGGGGGAACGTCCGCAGCAGTGCGCGCACCATGTGCAGCACCACCTCTTCGGTCACGGCCTGCAGGGCGAAGGCCAGATCGCGGTGCTGATCGGTGAGCGGCTCGTGCCGTGCGCGGGGCGCACCGAACGTGTCGGTGAACTTGCGGCTCATGGGCCGCAGCTGGCCGAAGGCGGCATAGTTGAAATACGTCATGTTGACGGCATAGCGGCCGTCCGGGGTCAGGTGGACGACGTCGCGGAAGCGCTCGACGTAGGTGTCCTCCCCGAACGCCGCGAGCGCCATCACCTTGCCCTCGTCCCCGAACCCGGCAAAGCCCAGGTGCTCGGTCACGAAGGTGTAGACGAGGCCGAGCGAGTTCAGGATGTCGGTCGACCACTGCCGCTCGAGCCGGTTGCCGCGGCCCACGTAGGCGCTGCTCGACCCGTCGTCGCCGTAGCCGTCCATGACCAGGACCAGCGCCTCCTCGAACGGGGAGGCGAAGAACATGGCGGCGTGCGAATCGTGATGGCCGATGTTGACGATGGGCGGCAGCGTCCCGGGTCCGAACTGCCGGCGCAGGCCGTTCGCCAGATACTGGTTCAGCATCATGATCTGGTTCTGCTGCGACACGTGTGCGCTCGGCAGCAGCAGGGAAAGGCTCAACGGAAAGCGCCGGGCGATGAGCCCGAGCGCGGTCCTGCGCAGCTGGGCGACGTTCCACGGCGTGGTGACGACGTCGATGTCGCCGACGTCGAGCTTCAGCTCGTTGACCGCCGTTGCAAGGCTGAACTTGGGGAATTTCTTGGTTCGCTTGGTGCGGTTGAAGCGCTCTTCCTCGAGCACGAATTCGGGGCTGCCGTCACGCAGTAGTGCCACGCCGCTGTCGTGCGTCTTGGCAACGATGCCCAGAATTCTCACAACGCCAACACCGCAACGCTACCCTGACACCGCCGGGACCACCGGCGCAAGAACGTACCCGCTCGGAATTCCCCCGTCCGCCCTTTTACATACAGGAAAGTGGCATTGTCGAGTTCGCAGACGCCACACGATCCGCCGAAGCGGCGCGGATGGCCCAGCCGCCCGGCAGGCCGGATGGCGCAGGCGGCTCAGTCGTGCTTGCCGTGGCAATGCTTGTATTTCTTGCCCGAGCCGCAGGGGCACGGGGCGTTGCGTGCCACCTTGCCCCAGGTGGCGGGGTTCTTGGGATCGATTGCGGTCGCGCCTTTGCGGGTCTGCACCGGGGCGCGCCGCTCGGAGGTCGCGATGTCGGGTCGCAGGCTGGCCGCCAGGGCCGCATCGGCCATCGCCAGCTCGTCCTCGCCGGTGAAGGGGTCGATGTGGTGCGCCTGCATGGGCGGCAGCTCGGTTGCCTCCTCGGCGTCCTCCTCCGGCATGCCCTGGATGTGCATCAGCTGGCCGGTCACGGCCTCGCGCAGGTTGGTCAGCATCGCCTCGAACAGGTGGAAGCCTTCCGACTTGTACTCGTTCAGCGGATCGCGCTGGCCGTAGCTGCGGAAGCCGATCACCTGGCGCAGGTGCTCGAGCGTCACGAGATGCTCGCGCCAGAGGTGGTCGAGGGTCTGCAACAGGACCATCTTCTCGATCTGCCGCATCGTCTCGGGGCCGAACTCGGCCTCCTTGGCCTTGGCCTTGCCGTCGACTGCCGCCATCAGGCGCTCGGTGATCTCCTGGTCGGCGATGCCTTCCTCGGCGGCCCATGCGTCGATCGGCAGATCGAGGCCGAAGATGCGGTTGACCTGCTCCTTCAGCTCCTTGGTGTCCCATTGCTCGGCGTAGGCGTTCGGCGGGATGTGCTCGGCAACCAGCTCGCTCACCGCCTGATGGCGCAGGTCGACGACGGTCTCGCTCACGTCGTCGTGGCCCATGATGTCGACGCGCTGCTCGAAGATCACCTTGCGCTGGTCGTTCATCACGTCGTCGTACTTGAGCACGTACTTGCGCGAATCGAAGTTGCGCGCCTCGACCTTCTGCTGCGCCTTCTCCAGTGCCTTGTTGATCCAGGGGTGCGTGATCGCCTCGCCGTCCTGCAGGCCGAGCTTCTGCAGCATGCCGTCCATGCGGTCGGAGCCGAAGATGCGCATCAGGTCGTCTTCGAGCGAGAGATAGAACTTCGAGCGTCCGGGGTCGCCCTGGCGGCCGGAGCGGCCGCGCAGCTGGTTGTCGATGCGCCGGCTCTCGTGGCGCTCGGTGCCGAGCACGTAGAGCCCGCCGGCCTCGATCGCCTTCTTCTTCTTTTCCGCCACGTCGGCCTGGATCTCGGCGCCCTTTTTCCTGAAGGCGTCGAAGGTCGCGACGATGTCGGCGCGCTTGGCGGCGATCTCGGCGGCGCCGGGCCCGCGCCCCGCCGCCGTCTCCTTGGCGAGGAAGGCTGCGAGCCGCTCGCTCATGAAGCGGAACAAGGTCTCGTTGATGCCGCGCAAGCTGCGCTCGTGCCCGCCGCCGTTCAGCCATTCGCGCACCTCGGTGCGCAGCCGGCTGTCCGACCATGTCAGGAAGGTCTGGTCGTCCTGGCCGTTGGGGCGAACGGGACGTCCACCCGCCAGCGATGCGGCGTATGCCTTGGTGAGTTCGGCACGCTTCTCGGCGACGCCGCGACGCTCGCCCTCGATCTGCACCCGCTTCTTGGCGATTTCCTTGGCGCTCGGCTCGCGTCCGCCCGCGGCTTGCGTCTTGCTCCAGTCGGCAAGCTTGCCCTCGAGCCATTCCTGGAGCTGGCCGTCGATGCATTCGTCGGCGACGGTGAGAATGTCGTCGACCCATAGCCGCAGCCCCTCGGGGCTGCCATCGGCATCGTGCACCGCCGCCGCGCGGCCCGCGTCGATCTCCTCCTTCAGCCAGTCGCGGGCGCGATAGCGATCGTTGCCGCCGAGCTGGATGTCGGTGCCGCGGCCCGCCATGTTGGTGGCGATCGTCACCGTGCCCGGGATGCCGGCCTGGGCGATGATCATCGCCTCCTGCTCGTGAAACCGGGCATTGAGCACCTGGTGCGGGATGGGATCGGCGCTGTTCTTGCGGGCGAGATCGACCAGGTAGTCGCCGACCTCGTTCAGCTGCGCCCTGAGGTCCTCCTCCTTGCCCTTCTTGATGCCGTCGGCCTGCTTCTTCAGGTACTCGCCGAGCTCGCGGATGTACTTGCGGTCCTTCAAAAGCCCGGACAGGGTCTCGGATTTCTCGATCGAGGTGGTGCCGACCAGGATCGGCTGGCCGCGCCGGTAGCAATCGGCGATCTCCGCCACGATCGCGCGCGATTTCTCCCTGACCGTGCGGTACACCTCGTCGTGCTCGTCGGTGCGATCGACCGTGCGGTTGGTCGGGATCTCGAGCACGTCCAGCCGGTAGATGTCGAGGAACTCGTTGGCCTCGGTCAGCGCCGTGCCGGTCATGCCGGCGAGCTTCTGGTAGAGGCGGAAATAGTTCTGGAAGGTGATCGACGCCAGCGTCTGGTTCTCGGGCTGGATCTCGACGTGCTCCTTGGCTTCCAGCGCCTGGTGCAGGCCTTCCGAATAGCGCCGACCCTGCATCATGCGGCCGGTGAACTCGTCGATGATGACGACCTGGTTGGCTTTGACGATGTAGTCGCGATCGCGCAGGAACAGCGTGTGCGCCTTCAGCGCCTGGCTGGCGTGGTGCACGATGGTTACGTTCTCGATGTCGTAGAGCGAGCCGCCCTTCATGAGGCCGCGCTCGGTGAGCAGTTTTTCCATGTGCTCGTTGCCGGCCTCGGTGAAGGCGACCTGGCGCTGCTTCTCGTCGAGCTCCAGCAGGCCTTGCGTCTTGAGCAGCTCCTTCAGCTTCTCCTTGCCGTGAGCCGTCTCGAGCTCCCTTTCGATCTTGCCGTGATCCGCCACCAGAACCTTCATCAGCTCGTCCATGGCGACGTACAGCTCGGCACGGTCCTCGACCGGCCCGGAGATGATCAGCGGCGTGCGCGCCTCGTCGATCAGGATCGAGTCCACCTCGTCGACGATCGCGTAGCAATGGCCGCGCTGCACCATCTCCTGGGCGCGCATCTTCATGTTGTCGCGCAGATAGTCGAAGCCCAGCTCGTTGTTGGTGCCGTAGGTGACGTCGCAGGCGTATTCCGCCTTGCGTTGCTCGTCGTCGAGGTCGTGCAGGATGACCCCGACGGTCAGCCCCAGGAATTTGTAGATGCGGCCCATCCACTCGGCATCGCGCTTGGCGAGATAGTCGTTGACCGTGACCACGTGCACGCCGCGCCCCGTGAGCGCGTTGAGGTAGACCGGCAAGGTCGCCACCAGCGTCTTGCCCTCGCCGGTCTTCATCTCGGAGATCTTGCCCTCGTGCAGCACCATGCCGCCGATCAGCTGCACGTCGAAATGCCGCTGGCCCAGCGTGCGCCTGGCCGCCTCGCGCACGGTGGCGAAGGCCGGCACCAGCAGGTCGTCGAGCTTGGTGCCCTCGGCGAGCTGCTTGCGGAAAGCTTCGGTACGCGCCCTCAGCTCGGCGTCGGTCAGGCGTTCCAGCTCGGGCTCGAGCTCATTGATGGCCTCGACGTTGGGCCGGTAGCCCTTGAGCCTGCGATCGTTCGAGGTTCCAAAGACTTTGGCCGCAATCGTGCCGATAGACAGCATGCGAGCGATTCCTCACCTTCACGTGCCATGCACTGGGAGCCGAGCGGACCAGAAGTCCCACAACGCTTGCGCCGGCACCGCGATCCCGTAAGCGCAACCGGCGCTGGTTCGCGAGCGTCATCTCGGTGCAGGACAGAGCCAACCCGCGCGAAGAAGCGCCCTGCGATCGGCCGGTCCCGACGGGCCAACTTGAGATAAGGATCGGCTCAGGGGTTGTCAACGAAGGATGGCCTGGTGCGCCAAGAGTCCACCGTCACGTGCGGCAGCCTCCGCCACAGTTCTCCCATGACGCAATCGTAACTTGGCACGATTGAGCCGCCGGCGCTATCCAGGGCCTTTCGCATCCGCCCCGGCGCGCGCCGGCAACACAATCGCGACAAAGGAAAACTTCGCGTGATCATTGGGCATCGCCTGCTGGTGGCGGCCGCCGCCACCTCCGTGCTGGTTGTCGGTCTGCTGGTCGGCCCGGCGGCCGAGGCGCAGGATACCGTCGTCGCCAAGGTCAACGGCAAGACCATCACGGAAAACGACATGAAGCTCGCCGAGACCGAGATCGGCAACGATCTGGGCTCGCTGCCGGAAGGCACCAAGCGCCGCGTGCTGGTCGAATTCCTCATCGAGAATCAGCTGTTCGCCGACGCGGCCGAGAGCCAGAAGCTGGGCTCCGGCGCCGGCTTCGAGGAGCGCCTGCAATACTGGCGGCGGCGGGCCCTGCGCGACGCCTACTTCGACAAGGCGGTGAAGGACGCGGTCAATGACGCGGACGCCCGGAAGTTCTTCGACAGCCAAGCCGGCGCGGCCAAGCCGCAGGATGAGGTGAGCGCCCGTCATATCCTGGTCGAGAGCAAGGACAAGGCGCGCGATCTGTTCGAGAAAATCGCTCACGGCTCCGATTTCGCCAAGCTGGCCAAGGAGAATTCCAAGGACCCCGGCTCCAAGGACCAGGGCGGCGCGCTCGGTTATTTCAAGCGCGGGCAAATGGTTCCGCAATTCGAGGAGGCCGCCTTCAAGCTGAAGAAGGGCGAGGTGAGCGAGCCTTTCGAGACCCAGTTCGGCTGGCACATCATCAAGGTGGATGACCGGCGCCAGGGCGCGGCTCCCGCCTTCGAGGCCGTCAAGGATCGTGTGCGGGCCCACATGATCCATCAAAAGGCGCAACAGGTCGCTGCGGACTTGCGCGGCAAGGCGCAGATCGAGTACGTCGATCCCGACATCAGGAAGTCGGTCGAGAAGGAGCGTCCCGGCGCGCCGCCCAAGCAATAGGGCACTAGTGTCCTGTCTCCGAAATATCGTCATCCTTCGCGGCACGGTTGGGCGATATTTCGGAGACAAAAGGACACTAGAAGACCTATGATTCTAGTGTGGTTTGCGTCTCGCAAATGCCTTGTAGAACCTAGCCGCAGAGGGGAAGGCATTTGCGAGACACCACACGAGCGGCAGTGCCGCTCCGCGCTCAGGCATGCGAGGAGGCAGGCATGGCGGCGAAGGCGGCAGCAAAAGTTTCTCCCTTCGCGCCGGCGCGTCTGCCCGACATGCCGGCCGTGCCGGGAGTCAGGCTGGCGGCCTGCGAGGCCGGCGTGCGCTATGCGAACCGCACCGATCTGATGCTGGCCGTGCTCGATGCGGGCACGGCCGCGGCAGGCGTGCTCACCCGCTCCAAGACCTGCTCGGCGCCGGTGTTGTGGTGCCGCGAGGGCCTCGCGCGCGGCAAGGCACGCGCGCTCGTCGTCAATTCCGGCAATGCCAATGCCTTCACCGGCAAGAAGGGCGCAGACGCGGTGCGGATCACGGCGGAAGCTGCGGCCAAGGCGGTCGGGTGCGCGCCGCATGAGGTGTTCCTGGCGTCCACCGGCGTGATCGGCGAGCCGCTCGACGCCGGCAAGTTCGCACACCTGCTGGACGGGCTCGCCAAGTTGGCCAAGCCCGACGCGTTCGAGATCGCCGCGCGCGCCATCATGACGACCGACACCTACCCCAAGCTGGCGACGCGGACGGCCGATATCGATGGCATTGCCGTCACCATCAACGGCTTCTGCAAGGGCGCCGGCATGATTGCGCCCGACATGGCGACGATGCTCTGCTTCATCTTCACCGATGCGTCGATCTCGCAGGCCGCGCTCCAGGGCCTTCTGTCGACGCATGTGCAGACCACCTTCAACTGCATGACCATCGACGGAGATACCTCGACCAGCGACACCTGCCTGCTGTTCGCCACGGGCGGCGCGGCGAAGCGCGGCCAGCAGCCTGTCGCCGGCGCGGACGATCGGCGTCTCGAGGCGTTCAGCGCAGCCCTGCACGACCTCATGCGCGACCTCGCCGTTCAGGTCGCCAAGGACGGCGAAGGCCTCTCGAAATTCGTCACCTTCGAGATCAGCGGGGCCGAGAGCTGGGCCGCCGCGCGCACAATCGCGCTGGCTTGCGCCAATTCGCCGATCCTGAAGGCGGCCATCTTCGGCGAGGACCCCAACTGGGGCCGCGTCGTCATGGCCGTCGGCAAGTCCGGCGAAGCTGCCGATCGCGACAGGCTTTCGATCTGGTTCGGTCCGCACCTCGTAGCCCGCGACGGCGAGCGGGCGGCGGAGTATGCGGAGCAGGTGGTGGCAGACTATATGAAAGGTCGCGAGATCGTCATTCGCGCCGATGTCGGGGTCGGCGCCGGCAAGGCCACGGTTTGGACCTGCGATCTCACGCACGACTACATTTCGATCAACGCCGACTATCGCAGCTAACTGCGCCATCGATGTTTATGCGCGCGGTTTTGCTCCTTGTTAACAAGCCTTCCTGGCGAGATCTTAACAACTGCGTACTAGTTTGGGGACAAGCATGGGCTCAGACATTCTGCTTGTCGCGGCCTGCGCGCTGATCGACGCCGACGGGCGTGTGCTACTGGCGAAGCGTCCGCAAGGACGGCCGCTGGCGGGACTCTGGGAGTTCCCCGGCGGCAAGGTGGAGCCGGGCGAGACACCGGAAGCGGCCCTGATCCGCGAGCTCGAGGAGGAGCTGGCGATCAGGGTGTCGCCGAAGTGCCTCGCACCCTTCACGTTCGCCAGTCACGGCTACGAGGCGTTTCACCTGCTCATGCCGCTCTACGTGTGTCGCACGTGGGCGGGGGAGGTGCAGCCGCAGCAGGGACAGGAGATCGTGTGGGTGCGTGCGAATCGGCTGGCCGACTATGCGATGCCACCGGCGGACGAGCCGCTGAAAGCAATGCTGCGCGACCTGCTGTGAGCCTGCGTATCTTTGGCTGTGGGAGTGGCCTGGGATGTCCCGGTTGAACGCCTTCGTGAGCTGCTTCGCCCGTGATGCTCGCGGCACCACCTCGATCGAATATGGCCTGATCGCGCTCATGATAGCGGTCGGGATGCTGGTCGGCCTCACGGCGCTGGGCCAGGGCAACTCCTCGAGCTGGGGCGACACGTCCAACAAGATCTCCAACGCCATGCAGAACTAGAGCAGGATCGCCGGCGGCAATCCAGCCGAGAGCACGACCGTAGCGTGCGCCGCTGGATTCCCGCTCTACGCGTCGCTCGGCGGGAATGACAGTTAATGCTTGTGCGGCTCCGTCGTCTCCGCCTCTTCCACCGTCACCTCCACGACGATGCGCCCGGCCTTCTCGAACACCAGCGTCACGGGGAAGCTGTCGTAGGCGTGAAACCGCTTCTTGATGCCGGTAACGAGCAGCCGCGGGCCATCCACCTTCAGCTCGCGCGTGCCGCGGGCCGGAATACCGAGGGCGGTGACCGGTGCCGGCAGCTTGACCGACCCGACGCTTTGCAGGTCGATGAGCTCCACTTTTTCGGCGAGCGGAGTGGCGGCGCGTACCAGCCGGTCGGCAGCACGGCTGCGATTTTTCAGCGTCATGTAGACGGTGATGTTCCTGATGCGCGCGTCGAGCATCGCCGGCGTCCAGGGATGGACGATTTCCAGGCCCCGCTTCTTGTGGCTATGGGCCAAGGCTGGCTGCGGCGCGAACGCCATCGCAAGCAGCAGTAGGGCTATCATCCTGATCATGGCTTTCATCCCGCCATAGCTCAGAAGCTGACGGCGATGCCGGTCAGGAGGCGCCAATCTGGCTCCGCCTGTACGCCGTTGAAATCGCTCGCGACGGGAACGCCTCGTGTCCCACCACCGTCGCGCCGTTGGCGGTGCAGATGACGAGCGGACCGAGCAGCTCGTCCACCAGAGGCGCCGCTTTCGCGGACGCAGTGCCGAACGCCCCGGCCAGCACATTGCTCACCAGAGCAAGGATTGCGAGCCAAGCCGTGCCACGCCTATGACGCCGAAGTCCCCCCATGAATTCAGGCTAGGAGCCTTCCGCCGGCCAGTCAATCTGCGCCCTGTCGCGCAGCTGCGATGATCATGGCTTCGCACACACGCGTGCCGCACCTTGGATGGGCGCGCAGCACCTGCTACAGCCAGCCGATGTGCGGACGCATCACGCAGAAGAGCAACCCCAAGGTGCTCGGCCTCGGCATCGTGACGCTGGTCGAGCCCCTCTATGAAGCGCAGGCCCCGGCGCCGCGGTTCAACGGTGCGCCCGGGCAGCAGCACTGGGTCATCCGCCAGCATCCCGAGACCGGCGCGCGGCACCTCGACCGGCTGTGGTGGGGGCTGATCCCGCATTGGGTGAAGGCGCCTCAGCCCAAGCTCAAGCCCATCAACGCCACCTCGGAGCGGGTCGTTTCGGCGCCGATGTTTCGCGCCGCCTACGCCAAGCGCCGCTGCATCGTGCCGGTGGACAGCTTCTTCGAATGGACCAAGACCGGCGCGAAGGGCCCCAAGCAGCCTTATGCCATCGGCATGAGCGACGGCGCGCCGTTCGCGCTCGCCGGCATCTGGGAGAGCTGGCGCCATCCCGAAAACGCCGACATCGTGCGGACCTTCTGCGTCATCACCACCGAGGCGAACGAGATGATCGCCGACGTGCACGATCGTATGCCCGTGATCCTCGACCCGGACGGCTACGACCGATGGCTCTCGCCGATGGAGCCCGACCCGCGCGATCTGCTCGTGCCATACGGCGCGGCGCCGATGGCCATGTGGCCGGTCTCGCTGCGCGTCAACAGCGCGGCCAACGATGATGCGGCAATCCTCGAGCGCGTCTCGTAGAGCAAGATCGTTTCTGATCGAAGCGCTTGGCTTCGATCATGGAACGTGAATCTTGCTCTGTTTCGTTGCCTCCTGCCGTCATTCCCGCCAAGCGAAGCGCGGAGCGGGAATCCAGCAGCGCACGCGACGGTCGAGTTCTCGGATGGATTCCCGCTGACGCTGCCGCTCGCGGGAATGACAGCGTTCCACGCGAGTTTCACGGTTCTGGCGGAAGCGGAGCGCTTCCACCTGAAACGATCTCGCTCTAGTGGCTTGTACCGGCTAATTTGACTCATGTGCAGCCGCTGCGAACACTGATTCTTACCCTGTCGGGATAACAACCGACAGGGCAGATCGAGATGGCAGCCAAGAAATTCATCGTCGAACTC
>Ga0247727_10018170_pt1 | contig 11094 bp, 2 predicted proteins | sample WisWelCaveWW1625_FD_202498 | JGI IMG/M metagenome (GOLD analysis project Ga0247727, IMG submission 202498) | Biofilm microbial communities from Wishing Well Cave, Virginia, United States - WW16-25 | ecosystem: Environmental > Aquatic > Deep subsurface > Groundwater > Cave microbial mat | place...
AGTCCGCCTGCAGGATGCCCTCGGTGCCGCCGTGCGTCGTGGCCATCGCGGTGAAGATCGTCTGCGAAATCACCGCCTTCATGTCCGCGCCGCGCCAGTCGGCGGCCCACTCCCGCAAGAATTGAAGCTGCCTCGCGCCGAGCAACTCCAGGCCCGGCAGGTCCGCCGTCTTCGGATCGTAATCCGGATCCATCACGTGATCGCCGCGCGGCGTGCCGGTCTTGGGCACCTTGCCCTCGGGACCGGATTTGTATTGGCGGTCGGCGAGGATCGCGAAGCTCACGCGGCCCCAGGTCATCGGCCCGTAGTAATTCGTCGTGCCGCGCTTGCACGGCTGCGCGTCGTAGGGATCGGGATGGTGCGAGGTCTGCGTGCGATGCACCACGTTCACCCACTCCGCCGGCAGATCGTAGCCGCCCGCCTCCTGCGTGGTCTTCTTGCCATCGCCGCCCTCACCCCAGAGGTTGCCCTGATACACGTCGTGATCGTCGGGGATCGAAACGCTCGGGCGGTCGCGCAGCAGCTCGCGCCACGTCCAGCCGTGAAAATACCACTTGCGCAGATAATCCAGGATCGCCGGCTCCAGCGGCGCGCGCTGCACGTTGAAGCCGCCGGTGTTCTCGTAAAACTGGTCGCCGGTGAACGCAAGCAGGTCGGGGTTCAACTTCGCCATGTTCCGCACCAGCGGGACGTTCGGGAAAATGGTGTGAATGTTGCACGACACGTCGCCCACGGTGAGCACCGGCTTGTCCACCGGATCGCGCCGCACGGTGCCGGTCCAGAAATGCTCGCTGCTCCCGGACTTCGACTTGAGCGTGTAGGCGAGGCGATACGGCACGTCCTTCGTGTCATCCCACTTCGCGATGCGAAACGTGGCCGTCCGTGCCTGCGGATGAATCTTCTCCTCGCCGATCGTCTTCCACTCGCCGCGCTGCTGGGTCTGCAACCGCACCGTGTCGGAATCCCCGCGCCCAGCGGCGGCATCTGCGCGCTCAACTTCAGCACGCCGCCGCTCAAGGTGTATTGCGACCACAGGATTGGTCCGAACGCCTGCGCGTCGTTCGCAGTGAGCTTGGTGCCGCTGATGCGCCAATCGCTGAACCAGAATTGACCGAGGCCGGGATTCGGCCCGCCTGCTTCGTTCTTCGTTTTCGCCTTTGCCTTGGCCTTGCCCTTGGCGTTCACGTCGCCGCCGGCCGCGAAATTGCACACGAGCGCGACATTGCCCACCAATCGCGCCCCGCTGATTGATCCAACCGATACCTGGCCGAGTTGCTTTCCACTCGCGGCATCGGAGGCCGTGAGCGTAACGTCGTAATCGTCGCCCTTCGGCTCGGCGTTCAGGCGCAATTCCAACGCCTCAACATTCAGATCGAGCGTCACGTTGCTGGCCGCCGCGAGCCTGTCCACGAACAACCCGCCGTCTGCCGTGACACCCGCGTTGAATCCCGCACCGGGCGCGGGCCAGAGGTTGTTCCGGTAATCGTGCAGCTCCGGGTAATCCTTCAGCGAGCCGAGAATCCCAAGGCGGAAGCCAAACGAACCTTTCCCCGCGAGCTTCCCGCCGCCGACGCGTCCCACGCGCACGCTCATCTGCACCGTCCCCTTGCGATCCGCCAACTGCCGCGTGAGCGCATGGACATTGCGATCGGGTGCGCCGTTCGTGCATTCGAGACGCCCGCCGGCAATGCGCCAGTCCTGCATCGGGTTCGCCCAGAACGCCGGCCCGGCCCACGCGCGGTCGTGGGATTGATCCCACGCGCTGTGGAATTCCTTCGCCACCTCCGCCGCTGAGAGCATCCGCACCGGCGCGAGCTTCGCGAACGCGGCCGTGCCGGCGGCGACCGAGGCGGATCGGGTGATGAACTTGCGGCGGGTAAGCTGGTGCGGAGACTTCATACTCCCGGCATTGAAGCACGCCGGGAGTCGTTCGGAAACTTTTTCAGCGCGAGCCGCCGAGGATTAGCAGGCTGTTGAAAAAGTAGCCGCCGACGTTAGTCGGCGCAAAAATCCCCCTGAAACCATCGGGAAATCAGCGCCGACTAACGTCGGCGGCTACGATCAGTGGAGTTTTTCAACAGCCTGTTAGATCAACCGTCCCCCTCAGAAGGCATAGCCCAGGCCGAGGGTGACGAGGATGCTCTTGCTGAAGTCGAGCGTCACCTGGCGGGCGCCGGCGGCGGTCTGTTCGAGGCTGGTGGTGCCCAGGTAATTCGCCGTGCCGAAGAGCCGCCAGCGCGGGTTGAAATCGTAGCTCATCTTCACTCCCGCGTAACCGCCGACCAGCGTGTTGAACTCGCTGCTGCTGCCCGACTGGACGAGCATCGCCGGGCCGGAGAGACCGGTGTAGCTGATCATCTCGTTGAAGGCGAAGCGCCCGTCCACGAACACCAGCGCCAGGCCGGCGGCGACACCGACGTTGAACCGCTTCGTCGCCGCGTAGTCGTAAAATCCACCCAGCCGCAACGTGTAGATGTTCGCGTCGAACGAGCGGCTGCCCGTCACGGTGCCGGCGGAGGCGGCGGCGGGCTGGCGTTGGGGCGTGTCATCGAGCAGCGGGCTGCCCGGCAGTGCGACCTGCGAGCCGGGATACGGCGCGGCGGGCGGCGAGACGAGAATGCCGTTGACCAGGAGGCTGTAAACATCAGTCGTTGTCGTCACGCCCAGCGAGCCGGGGCCGCTGCTGGATTGGTCGAGGTTGAGGAAGCCGAGCAGAATCTCCGCACCCCAGTTGGCCCGCTCCGAATGGCCGAGCACGCGGCCGTAGCCCAGTTCAAACCCGAACTGCGTGTCCGCCGTCCCGCCGGGCACATAGCCGGAGGTGCCAGCCACGGTGGCGGCGCTCATCGAGATGCTGTCGCGAAAACCGTCCGCGGCGACGCCGACCAATGGATCGTAATCGATCCACTGGCTTGCGCTGTTGTAGCCCCAGTAGCTGGTGGCGCCGGGCGGATTGTTGTTGCCCGAACTGTCCACGTCCACGAACCCGTTGTCGTAGGTGTGGCGGGTGGGGCGCGCGGTCGTGCCCGGATTGACGCCCGGCGCGCCGGAGGGAAGCGCCATGTAGCGAAGCTTCGCGTTGAACAGGAACATCCCGCCCGCGCTGAAGCGGTTGGGGTCCTCCTTGGGCTGGTAGATCGGCGCGTCTTCGGCGAGAGCCGAGGCGCCCAGCAGGGAGGCGATCGCGGCGGAAGCGGTCAGTTTCATGGCGGGGCTATTGGACAATCAACTGATAAAACCGGGCGTTGGTGCCGGGGTTTTCGGTCTTGGGCGGGCCGTCATCGATCCACACGATGCGGAAGCCGGTGCCGATGATCGGACTGAACACCGTCTTCCAGGGACCGGTCGGGCTGTCGCCGTATTGCACGTAGTAGGTGCGCCCGGCCTGCGAATTCCACTCGATGTAGAACCGCCCGTTGGCCGCCATGAACGCCCGGTCGATCGCCGCCACGGTTCCCGCGGGCGGCGGCGGCGGAGTCACGGCGATGAACTCGATGCCCAGCGTCGGCGCGGCGAAGGGGGCGCGGTTCTCGCTGAAGTATTCCAGCAGCAGCGTCACCGAGTTGCCGGGGGCCAGCGTGCCAACGACCACGAAGGGATTGCCCTGCGCGTTGGTGCCGCTGCCGTTGTAGAGCCGCACCGTGGCCGGCAGGTTGCTGACCACGATCACCACGTTGCTGAAGGTGGTCGTGGTTCCATTGGTCAGCCGCACGGTCTGCTCGAAGAGGCTCGTCTGCGGGTTGAACGTCGCGAAGCCGTTGATCTGCCGGAGGATTTCCAGCGTGGGCGCGACACTGCCGACGTTCAATGTGCCGTCCACGTAGTTGAAGGTGTAGTTGTCGTCCGAGCCGCCCGCCGGGGTGATCGGGGAGAGGCCCGCGGGCGAATTGGTCGTCGCCGTCGTGCTGGCGATGGGCAGCACGTCGAGGTTCGTCACCGAGTCGCCGTTTACAAAGCCGGTGTAGGTGATCGTCAGCGGCGGGATCGGCGCGCCTACGGCCACTGATTTGTCGTCGGCCCGCGCGGTGAGCGTCGCCTTGAGCACCAGCAGCGGCACGCTCGACGTGGCCGGGGCGTAATTCGTGTCCGTCGGAGTGAAGACGACGATGAGATTGTTGCTGCCGGCGGGCAGCACCACTCCGTTGCTCGGCGTATAGGTGAAGGTGCCGGGCACCGGCGACGTGGCGTTGAGCTGGTTGGTCGTCAGCGGCGTGCCGTAAACGATCGGCGCCGGCGGCGTCCACGTGATCAGTGGCGTCGCCATCGTCACCGTCAGCGTGCCGTTGACCAGCGTGAAGGCGTAGTTGCTCGCCGACAGTGTGCCCGTCGCCACCATGATTGGATACGCGCCCACCGGGCTGCTGGGTGTCGCCGTCGTGCTCAGGTCGGGCAAGCCGCTCACCGCGTTGCTCGCGCTGTCGCCGTTGACGAACCCGCTGAACGTATGCGTCAGCGGCGGATTCGTCGTGCCATAGAGACGGCTGACGTTGTCGGCAGTGACCGTCAATGGCGCCGGCAACACCACCAACAGCGCGTTGGTCGCCACCGGTGAATACGTGTTCGTGTCCGACGGCGTGAACACCACGTTCAGTACGTTCGTGCCCGTGTTGAGCACCGCCCCGTTGGTCGGTGCATACACGAACATGCCCGGCACCGACGAGGTCGCGTTCAACTGGTTCGTCCCCAGCGGCGTGCCGTAGATAATCGGACCCTGCGGCGTCCAGCTTACGTCGGGCACGGTGCCGCCTGTCACCGTCAGCGTCCCGTCCACCAGCGTGAAGGTGTAGTTGCTCGCCGACAGCGAGCCCGCCGCCACCGTGATCGGATACGTGCCCACCGGGCTGGCCGGCGTCGCGGGCGTGCTCAACGACGGCGCGCCACTCACCGCATTGGTCGTGTCGCCAAGCACGAAGCCACCGAACGCGTACGTCAGCGGCGGATTGGTCGCGCCGAACGGACGCGACTGGTTGTCCGCCGTCACCGTCAGCGCGGCGGGGCTGATGACGATGTCGAACGTGTCCGACGCGCTGAGGGCGGGCATGCCGTTGTCGGTGGCCGTGACCGTAACGGTGAACGTGCCCGAGGCGGTGGGCGTTCCGCTGAACGTGCGCGTGGCGCCGTCAAACGCGATGCCCGGCGGCAGGTTCGTGGCGGTGAAGGTCAATGTCTGGCCCGCGTCCACGTCGGTGAACGTGTTTGTCGGGAACGCATAACTGAAGGCGGCGCCATACGTGCCCGCCTGGTCCGGGATGGCGAGGGCCAGCGTCGGCGCGTCATTGACGTTGGTGACGCTGAGGCTGACCGTCGCCACCGCGGAGGTCAGCGAACCGTCGTCCACGACGAAGGTGAAGCTGTCGGGGCCGAAGAAGTTCGTCGCCGGCAGATAGCTCAGGCCGTTGGTCGAACCGAGGCTCGTGGCGTTGGTGATCGTCAACAGCACCGCGCCGTTGGTGTCGAGCACCCGAAGCGTGCCGTTGGTGGGAACGGTCAGGACGGTGAAGTTCGTCACCGGCCCGTCCGAGTCCAATCCCGTCAGCGTGACCGGCAGCGGCGTATCCTCCGCGTTGGTCAGACTCTGGTCGAAGGCCACCGGCGCTCCATTGACCGGCTGGACGGTGATCGACACGGTGGCCACGGCGGACGTGAGCGAACCGTCGTTGACGGTGAAGGTGAAGCTGTCGGGGCCGTTGTAGTTGGTGTCCGGCGTGTAGGTGACGTTTGGCGCGGTGCCGCTCAACGTCCCGTTGGCCGGCGGACCCGCGATCGTGAAGTTGGTCACCGGGCCGTCCCCGTCGGCACCGGTGAGCGTGATCGGCAACGGCGTGTTCTCCAAGTTCGTCACGCTTTGGCTGATCGCGACCGGCGCATCGTTCACCGGCGTCACCGTGATGCTGACCGTCGCCACCGCCGAGGTGAGCGAGCCGTCATTCACCGTGAACGTGAAGCTGTCCGGACCGCTGTAGTTGGTCGCCGGCGTGTAGGTCACGTTGGGCGCCGTGCCGGTGAGCGTGCCGCTGGCAGGCGGAGTGACGATGGTGAAATTCGTCACCGGGCCGTCCACGTCGGCGCCGGTGAGCGTGATGGGCAGCGGCGTGTCCTCGGCATTGGTGAGGCTCTGACTGTTGGCCACCGGGGCGTCGTTCACCGGCGTCACGTTGAGGGTGACGGTGGCGAGGCCGCTGTTGGTCTGGCCGTCGCTGGCGCGGTAGGTGAAGGTGTCGGTGCCGAAGAAGTTCGAGTTCGGCGTGTAAGTGAAGCCGCCGTTGGTGTTGAGCGTGACGACGCCGTTGGTCGGAAGGCCGAAGATCACGGCGGTGATCGGATCACCGTCAATGTCGCTGTCGTTGGCCAGCACGCCGGGAGCGGCGACCACGCGCGGGACATCCTCGGTGACATCGTAGGTGTCGTTGACCGCCACGGGCGGGTCGTTGCCGATGGTGTTCCCGGTGAAGAAGTCGAGGAAATCGTTCCCGTTGGTCACGGCGCCTGAGCCGAGCACGAGGCCGATCTGGTTGTCATTCGCGCCCAGCGCATCGCCGGTGCTGACCCAGCCGAAGAGGTCGCTTTCGCGGACCACGTAGGCGCCGGGGGTGATATTGGCGAAACTGTAGGCGCCATTGGTGCCCGTGCTCGTCGAGGCGGCGATGGGTTCGCCGAGGTCGGCCACGCCGTTGGTGTTGAGGTCCTGCACCAAGTCGAGCGTGACGTTGGTGACGCCGACTTCGTTGGTTTCGCGCGTGCCGCTGGCGTTGGCATCGTCCCAAACATTGCCAGTGACGGTGGCGTAGCTGACCGGGTTGGGCAGGTAGTCGAAGAAGTTGGCGTTCGAGAAAGTGGTCAGCGAGGTGACGTTGGTCGCAATGCGGTTGTTGACCGGCGCACTGCTGGCGAAGCCCGGCGGATCGCTCTCCACGATCACGTAGGTGCCGCTCGCGAGGTTGAGCAACTCATACGAGCCGTCAGCCAGCGTCATCAAGTCGCGCACGAGGACACCATCCGCGGGATTGCCGTCGCCGTCCGGATCGGTGAAGAGTTGGACGGTGACGCCCTGGAGGCCGGAGTCGCCAGCCGTCAGCGTGCCGCTCTGGTCGGGGTCGTTGTAAACCGCGCCGGTGATCTTCGCCGCGAGCGTGGTGAGGCCGACGGAACCCGTGGCGCTGGGAACCGGATCGCCGTTGGCGTCCACCGCGTAATCGGCGCGCGCCGTATTGTCGGCCGGATCGCATCCGCCCGCAACAGTCATGGTCACATCAATCGTGTAAGACGCGCCGGGGGCCAGCGTGCCGGCGCCAGTGAGGTCGGCCCAGAAGAGGCTGCCCGCGCCCGCGCCATCGGGCGCGATGGTGGCGGAGACGAACTGGAAGCAGCCGGCGCTGAACGTGTCCTCCAGCGGCAGCGTCTGGATCGCCACGGTGCCGGTGTTGGTGATGGCGATGCGGAAAGTGACGTTGCTGCCGATGCTCACCGGGCCGTTGGTGGGGTTGAGCAGCGTCTTGGTGATCGAGAGCGCCGAGCGGGTGATGGTGACACTGGCGGAACCGCCGTTGGTGGTGCCGCCGCCGGCGTTGACGGCGGCGAGGTTCAATGCGGGCGACGCGATGTCGGTTGCGGTGAAGTTGACGCCGATGTTGACGCTCTGGCCCGGCGTGAGCGGACCGACGTTGCTCCACGTCAGCGAGCCTGAGTTCGTGGCGCTGGGCGTGAGGCTGGCCGAGACGAACGTCAGGCTCGCCGCCGGGTAAGTGTCGGTGAGCGCCACATTGGTGAGCGTGGTGTTGCCGGTGTTGACGACCTGGAGGTTGAATTGAACCGCCTCGCCGACGCCCGCCTGAGCGTCGGCAGGCGCGACGAGCGTCTTGGTGACGCTCACGCCCGGGACGCCCGGAGGAGTGGGCACCGTGGCGGTGGCGGCGCTGGTGTCGGTGCCGTCATCGGGATCCGCGTAACTGGCGTTGAGCACCGAGCCGACGGGGGCGAGGAGCGTGCCATTGTTGGTGCCCGCGCCGAGCGTGGTGCTGGCGTTGAGACAGCCGGTGAACACGCCGCTGTTGGTCGCGGCTTCCGTCAGCGTGAGCAGCTCGGAATCGCCGGCGGAACTGGTGACGGTGACGGTGAGCAACTCGACGACGGCGTTGTTGGTGTTCTGGTCCTGGTCGGTGACGCGCACGCACACGGGCTGGTTGGTGGCGAACTGGTTGGTGGCGGCGCCATTGTCACCACTGGTGAACGCGGCCGAACTGGGCGTGCCGAGATCGAGGAACGTGAGCAGCACCGCCGTGGCCGCGACGTCAGTGATGCCCTCGGTGCCTTCGTTGGCCGTGGCCGAAATGTCGTAATTGCCGACAGTCGAGCCGGTCTGCCAGACGTATTCGTAGGTCTTCGAGCACGAATCGCTGGCGACCACCTGCGCGTTGGTCAGCGTCACGTTGAGATCGCCCGCCGTGCCGGGGCCGTCGATGCCCAGGCCGAGGCTGGTGATGTCGGAACTGCCGAAGGGATCACTCGCCGTCGCGCGCACGTAGAGCGTGGACCCGGCGACGGGCACGGCGACCAGGCTGCCGCCCGGATACGGCGCGTCGTAAACGCCGAGGCTGTCCACGTGAATGATCGAGATGGTCGGCAGGGCGATCTTCGACGGCTTGCTGACGCTGTCGAAGTCGATCGTGTAGGCGACGCCGGCCTGGGCGTTGGAAACGGTCAGGGCGATGGCCGAGCCGGCGGGCACGGCGACGTTGTTGGCGATGGTGCCGCTCCAGACCAGCGTGCCCGCGCCGCTGTTGTAGGCCGGGTTGATGAGCGTGACGATGTTGGTTCCACCGTGAGCAAGCCGCGCGGTGATGCCCGGGTTCACCGGCATGGAACCGCTGGTCACGGTGACAAAATTGGTCACGGTGATCGTGCGGTTGGACAGGATCGTGAACGGCTGACAAAACGCCGGGGCCTGGGTGAACGTGGCCGTCGAGTTCGCAACCGTGGTGGCGGGCTTGATGGAAACGGCGGCGATGGCCCAGCGGGCGCTGCCGTTGGTCCACGACATGGTGACCGAGGCGGCGCCCGGCTCGGTGCTGCCGGCGCCGCGGATGTTGGCGGTGTTCGTGGTCCACAACCGGGTCTGACCGGGGCCGGCGTTGGCGGCGGCGTTGTTGGCGACGGCCACGGTGTCATAAACAAGCTCTCCCGCAGCCGAGGGCAGCGTGACGGTCGCCGCACTGTTCCCCGGGCCGGTGCTGATGTTGGTGGCCGCCGTCCCCGTGGGAGTGACCTGGTCCACGCCCGTGAAGGTGACGACGCCCGCGTTGGCGTCGGTGCTGGAGCTTCCCGAGAAGTTGATCACCACGTTGGCGGCGCCGGATTGCGGCGCAACCAACTGCCAGATGTCCACGCGCGGCTTGACCGAACCGCTGGTGTTGTCCACATCCGCCACACGGGTGAGCGGGAGACCGTTATAGGTGACATTGGTGACCGTACCGCCATCGCGGTCGTACGAGACACCCACGAGCATCAGGCGGTCCGAGCCGGCCCCGGTGGTATGCGGTATGGTCAGCGTCTGGGTGGTGGTCGCACCTTGCGAGGCTGCATCCACGGCAATCATGGCCGCTGAACCGCCTCCGAGCACGGCGGTGGAAGCGGTCGTCAGGTCGTTCGCCGCCACCGGATCGACACGGTCCAACGTCTGCGCCGGGTCGCTGAGGTAAAGGAACTTCGTTTGTACCGCCGTCGCCACGGTCGCGTTGGCGCCGCAAGTGTCGGCAAACACCGCGTCGGTGTAGGTGACGCTCAGCAAATCGCCGGGGGCAACGTTAAGCGTGCCGTCCTGCTGCCCGATGCCCATCGTCAGCGAGGACGGCAGCGCAACGAGGTTGCGGAAGACGCCGGTGTTGGGGCCGGTCTCCGTCAGGGTCAGCGTTTCGAGGTCGCCCCGGGAAAGGTTGCGGACGACGACCGAGACGGTCTGCGCCGAGTTCGACACCGTGTTGGCATCGCCGTCGGCGAGCGTGACGAAGATACCGTCGCCCGCAGCGTAGGTGGTGAGCGTCGTACCGATGGCGTCGGAGAAGTTGACGCTGCACTGCGTCGGACCGCCACCGGACGGCGGTGCAATCACGTTGACTGCGGAAAGATTGTAGCCGGCGGCGGAGACGGTGTTGCTGACGAGGCCCGAGGCCAGGACAGTGGCGCGGTATTTGAAGACACTGGTGCCACCGCGAAGGATGATGGGAATGTTATAGCCGGGAGCGTCGAGCGGGTACGGCGTCCCGGCTGGATCGTCGGGGACGGCATTGGTGCTGAGCGTGGTGCTGCTGGGCACGTAGGCGGTCAACGGCGACGGCGCATCGATCACCACCGTGTTGCCCAGCGGAAGCAGGCCGCGGTTGTCCAGTTCGATGGTGTATTCGATCACATCGCCAATGCTCAGCCCCGGCGGATTGTTGTCGGTGAAGATCGTCGAACTCTTGCGCAACACCGGGACGGGAAACGGCAGCACCGTGGTACCAAAATCGAGGAAGGGATTGCCCGGCGACGCCACATCCGGGTCCTCGCCCCAAGCCGTGCTGATCACCGTGCCATCCAGCGTGTAGAGCCGCATCGCCGTCTGGTCCTTGTCCGGGTCGTAAATCTTCCGCGATTCCAGGGCAACGAGGTCGTAATGGACATCGTACGGGAGGCCATTCGGATCGGTCAACGGGCCCGCACGGTCGCCGTCGTAATCCACATAGACCCGCGTCGCCGAGGGAGCCGTGACCCAGACCGGGCTGCCGTTCTGCGAGCCGTCGCTGCTGCCAGGCCCCCAACCGACGACCGCCTCGGTGGTCAGCCCGTCCTCCGGGAGAAGTGAGAAACCCCAGTCGTATGCCGCGTCGGAACTGGGATTGGCGCCGACAGTGGAAAGCGCGAAGAAGACTTCGCCGCCGGCGCTGGTGAAGCGGGCGCCCGACGCCTTGGGCATCTGGAATTGGGTCACGCCGGAATGGCCCTTAGATAAGCCCTAAAACTTTCTTACCAAGGCGCTTGCGTCTGGGTGGATGGGACACGGTGGCAAAGAGGACTGCGCGGGAGAGCCGTTGCATTTCTTTGAGCGTGCTTTGCACTTGG
>Ga0247727_10018171_pt1 | contig 11094 bp, 6 predicted proteins | sample WisWelCaveWW1625_FD_202498 | JGI IMG/M metagenome (GOLD analysis project Ga0247727, IMG submission 202498) | Biofilm microbial communities from Wishing Well Cave, Virginia, United States - WW16-25 | ecosystem: Environmental > Aquatic > Deep subsurface > Groundwater > Cave microbial mat | place...
GGGTGATGCAGGCCGTCGAGCGCATGTCCCAGGACGCCGGTGTGCCGTGGATTCTGGCACCGCTCGCGGTCGTGCTCGCGGCCTCCATCGCGGGCATCGCCTCGGCCTGGTATGCGGGCTCGGCCCGTATCCCGTTCGTCGCCGGGCTCGACAACTACCTCCCCAAAGCCCTTGGGCGGCTTCACCCGCGTTTCGGTACGCCTTACGTCGCGCTCGGGACTCACGCCGTGGCCTCGGGAATCATCATCGCCGTGAGCTTCGCCGGCGCGGGGGTCCACGAGGCTTTCGTGACGCTCCTGGATCTCGCCGTCGTATTGCAGCTCGTCCCGTTCCTCTACATCTATTCCATGCTGTTCCGCATGGGGAGGGCATCGGCACCACCGCTTCGATACTCCAAAACCACGCTTACGTGGGCCGGGATCTCCGGGCTCGTCACGACGACTCTCGGAATGGTGGTGGCCTTCGTTCCGTCGCGGCAGATCGAGTCGGTCTGGATCTTCGAGTCGAAGATGCTGGCGGGCTGCGCGATATTCCTGGGGCTGCCCTTCCTGCTTGTCAAGCTTGTCAGGCCTGTCAGGCCTGACAGGCTTGTCAGGCGCGGGAAACGAGGGTAACCTTCTCCTCCACGATGTCGATTTCCATGGGCCGTACCCTCGAACACCACCCCTATCTCCCGTCGCCTCGGGACGACACGAACGCGATAGTCCTCGACCGTTCTCTCATTTCCGCCGTTCCCCTGGAAGAGAGTTGTTGCCGAGAGTTTCGAGGAGGCGTTCATGACGACCCACGAGCAAGAACGGGACCGCTACAAGGTCCAGACACCCAAGAGCCGTGAGATGTACGAGCGGGCGGAGAGAATCCTGCCCCTCGGTGTTTCGAGCAATTTCCGCTCGTACGAGCCGTATCCCCTGTACATCCAACGAGCCGAAGGCTCCAAGATGTGGGACATCGACGGCCGGGAGTACACCGACTTCGCGATGTGCTTCGGCGCGATGATGGTGGGTCACTCCCACCCTCTGATGGTCAAGGCGCTCGCGCAGGCCGTGGGTGAAGGCACGCTTTACGGCATGCCCCACGACCGCGAGCTGCGCGCCGCCGAGCTCATCGGCGAGCGCTTCAAGCTCGAGCAGGTCCGGTTCACCAACTCCGGGTCGGAGTCGACCATGCACGCGCTTCGCCTTGCCCGTGCATACACGAAGCGCGACAAGATCCTGAAGTTCGAGGGGGGCTATCACGGCGGTCACGACACGGCCCTCGTTTCGGTGAAGCCGCCCCTCGAGAAGGCCGGCAGCACGAAGCGCCCCAAGGCGCTGCCCGTCGGACTCGGCATTCCTGGGACGACCGTGAAGAACACCGTCGTTGCCCAGTGGAACGACATCGATAGCGTCCGGAAGGTATTGCAGCGGAACGACCGGGAAGTGGCGGCGATCATACTCGAGCCCGTGATGATGAACGTCGGCGTGATTCCTCCGGCGGATGGCTTCATCCAGCAGCTGCGCGAGGTCGCCGACGGATTCGGCTGTCTTCTGATCTTCGACGAGGTGAAGACCGGCGCGAAGCTCGCGTGGGGCGGTGCGCAGGAGTTCTTCAACGTAAAGGCCGACATCGTGTGCCTCGCGAAGGCGATCGGTGGAGGCTTGCCGCTTGGAGCCTTCGGCGCGAGTCGTAAGCTGATGGATGAGATCGCGCAGTTCCGGTCGTTCCATGCGGGTACCTACGCGAGCAACCCGCTTGCCACCACCGCGTGCATCGTCGCGCTCGAGCAGATCCTCACCCGCGACGTGTACGCGAAGGCGACGGCCATCGGCAACGCACTGGCGGAAGGCCACACTCAGATCATCAAGAAGTATCGAAAGCCCTGGTGCGCCATCAACGTGGGAACGAACGGCTGCGTCTACTGGCGGAAGAAGCCGGCGCGTAACTACCGCGAATGGCACGACCAGGACGTGTCGGCTTTCTGGCGCTACTGGCACATGAACCTCAACCGCGGCGTGATCCCCCAGGCGCAGAGCTTTGACGAGCAGTGGACGGTGTCGGCGCTCCACACCGAAAACGACGCGGAGACGATGCTTCGTGTGTTCGACGAGATTGCGAGGGAACTGAACTAGCCTAGCACTGCATCCTGAGCCTCGGACGCGTGGTTTCGTGGCGAAGGATTTCGAATGCAACCGAGACTCTTCGGCCTGAACGTCTCATCAAAACGGGCTCAGAGAAAGGGGTTCAACAATGCCGCGGTCCATCGATCGTCGCGATTTCCTTAACGGCATGGCACTTACGATCGGTGCCAGCCTGGTGCCCCGTTTCGCTCAGGGCGGCGCTCCCGAAAGGAGCTCGCTCGAGCTCGCTGGGCCGTACCCTCCGGCCCTCGCAGGCCTGCGCGGAAGCTACGACGAGGCCTACACGTTTGGCCACGCCTTGCGCGCGGCCGACTTCTGGGAGAAAGCTGGGGAGCCGATCGACACCGGCGAAACCTACGACCTCGTGGTGGTCGGAGGCGGCATCAGCGGGCTCGCGGCGGCGCATTACTTCCGTCGGGAAGCCGGTCCTGGCGCGCGCATCCTCGTCCTCGATAACCACGACGATTTCGGCGGCCACGCGAAGCGTAACGAGTATCGCGTCGGCGACCGAACGATTCTCGGCTACGGCGGGACGTTCTCAATCGACAGCCCCGCGCCCTACAGCCCGGTGGCCAAGCGGCTCATCGCCGATCTCGGCATCGATGTGTCGCGATGGGAGACGGTCGTCGACTCCAACGTCTACGCCTCCCGGGGGCTCAAGTCCGGCGTATTCTTTGACAGGGAGACGTTCGGAGTCGATCGCGTCCTGCCCTTCTCCAGGCGTGACGCCGGCGGCGAAGGCGAGACCGTAGCGCAGCGTGACGCGGCGGCCGCAGCGTGGAAGGTGTTTCTCGCCGAAGCGCCTCTGGCGGAAGCGGCGCGCCATGACGTGAAGCGGCTCTACAGTGACAAGACCGACCACCTTCCCGGACTCACGTCCGACCAGAAGAAGGCCAAGCTCGCGCGGATGAGCTACGCGAGCTTCCTCACGGGGCCGGCCAAGGCGCATCCGGACGTCGTCAAGTTCTTTCAGTCCCGTCCCCACAGCCTCTATGGTGTCGGCATCGACGCCGTTCCGGCGCAGGACGCGTGGGGCCTCGGGTTCCCGGGGTTCGGCGGCATGAAGCTCGATCCATCGTTCGGTCCGGGGATGAACCACGACTCGAAGCTCTATCCCGACGGGGGCTCCGCCTACTTCTTTCATTTCCCCGACGGCAACGCCTCAATCGCCCGCCTGCTCGTGCGCAGCCTGATCCCCGCGGCGATTCCCGGCCGAACCGCCGACGACATCGTCCTCGCGCGCTGTGACTATGCCCGCCTCGACGACGCGTCGTCTCCGGCAAGGATACGACTCGATAGCACCGTGCTGCGCGTCAGGCACACGGGCGACCCCGCCGCGAGCGCCCGGGACGTCGAGATCGTTTACGGGCGAGGCGGCAAGCTCCACAAGGTTCTCGCGAAGCGCTGCGTTCTTGCGTGCTGGAGCACGATGATCCCGTACATCTGCGACGGCCTGCCCGAACAGCAGAAGAAGGACCTCGCGTTCGCCGTGAAGGTTCCCATCCTGTACACCAACGTCCTGATCTCGAACTGGCGCTCGTTCGTGAAGGCCGGGCTGAGCGCGATCCATTGCCCAGGTGCGTACTGGTCCGCGGTGAACCTCGACCTGCCCGTGAGCCTCGGTGACTACACGTGCTCGCGGTCGCCGGATGAGCCGATCGTCCTCCACCTCGTGCGGACGCCGTGCAGTCCCGGCTTGCCCGTTCGCGATCAACATCGGTCCGGGAGCACCGAGCTCTTGACCACGACGTTCGACACGTTCGAGCGCACGATCCACGACCAGCTCGGGCGGATCCTTGGTTCAGCGGGCTTCGACGGCGCGAGGGACATCCTCGCGATCACGGTGAATCGATGGGCTCACGGTTACGCGTACCAGTACAACTCCCTCTTCGACGATTTCTGGCTCGAAGGAAAGGAGACACCCTGCGAGCGAGCGCGGAAGCCGTTCGGCCGCATCGCCATCGCCAACTCGGACACGACGGCTTACTCCTACACGGACGCCGCCATCGACTCGGCTTACCGTGCCGTGGGCGAGGTGTTGAGATCCTGATCGCGTCTCCCTGAGGCCCGGCGACGGGGGTCGGATCAGCGAGGCGGCGCGAAGCTCGGATCCTGGTGGACGATCTTACCGTCCATCAGGGTCAGCAGGATCTTCGTCTTCAGGATCTGCTCGGGTCCTGATGCGAACAGGTCCTGGGACAAGACGACGAGGTCGGCCTTCTTGCCTACGACGATCGAACCCTTCTCCTTCTCGGCAAATTCCGCGAATGCAGCGTCGATGGTGTAGTGGCGGAGCGCGTTCTCGAGGCCGACGGCCTGCTCCTTGTGCCAACCTTGAGCGGGCGTGCCTTCGCGGGTCGTGCGTGTGACGGCCGTGTGGAGGCCGCGCATGACGTCGGACGTCACGACCGGCCAGTCGCTGCCGAAGTTGAGGATCGCGCCGGCCTTCTCGAGGTTGCTCCAGCTGAATCCGCGGGACGCGCGGTCCGGCCCGACGTTGACCGCCCATACGTCCAGGAGGTTGCCATTCGGATCGGCATGGAGCGGCTGCATCGAGGCGATCACGCCGAGGGCCTTGAACCGAGGATAGTCCGCGGCGTCAATGGTCTCGATGTGCTCGATCCGTCCCCGCCGATCGGCGCGGCCGTTCAGCTTCAACGCCGCCTCGTGCGCGTCGAGAGCCATACGCACGCCGCGGTCGCCGATGGCGTGGAGATGGACCTGCAGTCCCTCCTTGTCGGCTGCCGTCACGGCTTCGCTCAGTTTCTCGGGCGACCAGTTGGGTAGACCGGTCGATCGATCCTTCTCGTACGGCGCCAACATGTAGCCGGTGCGGGCTTCGATGACCCCGTCCACGAAGCCCTTGAGCGCGTGGTAGCGGAGCAGCGGCGGAGCAGGCACCGAGGCGAGCTTCCTGGCCGCGGCAATGGCGGCGGGGAAGTCGGCCTCGTTCATGACGACCCCGACCTGGAGCCGGACGGTTTGAGTGCCCTCGCGGTTTGCCCGATCGATGACGGCCACCTCGGCGTCGATGCTGCGAGGGCCGTACCCCATGTCCTGGGCCGACGTGATCCCTTGCGCGCTCAGCTTCTTGAAGGCGCGGACGAGGAGCGCGTACCGAGCCGCGGCATCGAGCGCGGGGATCTTGCTCTCGACGAGCGCCGTGGCGGACTCCTTGAGCGCGCCGGTGGGCTCGCCCGTCTTCGGATCGCGGACGATCCTGCCGTTCACCGGGTCCTTCGTGTTCCTCGTGATGCCCGCGAGGGCGAGGGCCTTCGAGTTCGCCCAGCCCGAATGGCCGTCGTAGCACTCCATGTAAGCGGGCCGGTCGCTCACGACCGCGTCCAGCTGTTCCTTCGTCGGCATGCCGCCCGGGAACGAGCCGTAGAGCCAGCCGCGGCCGAGGACCCACGGCGCCTGGGGGTTTTCCTTCGCGAAGTCGCGAAGGGTAGCCTGGACGGCTTCGAGCGATGCCGCTTCGATGAGATCGACGCGATCGAGGGACAGGGCGCCGCCCATCATGTGAACGTGGGCGTCGTTGAATCCGGGGGTGAGGAGACGGCCCGACAGTTCGAACCGCCGCGTGCTCGGCCCCACGAAAGTCTTCGCTCCGGCCGCGTCACCGACGTAGACGACGTCGGCGCCTCGGATAGCGACGGCTTCTGCCCAGGGCGCCGCCTCGGCCGTCCACACCTTGGCGCCGGTCAAGAGGAGGTCGGCGGGCGGCACGGAAGGCGCTGAAGAACAGCCGGTGACGAGACAGAGGACTAGAGACAACATCCGTAGGTTCAAGAGCTCGGGCCGTTCACCACGAGGTCGAGAACGCCGTCGCGGTCGAAGTCCATCGGAAGAGGCCACGTCTCACCAGCCGACGGCGAGGTCCACGACGAGACCGGGGTTGCTGTGCTTCAGCGGCTTGAGGGAGTGGGCGTGCGTGGCGAGGAGGAAGAGGACGATGGGCATGGCGGAAGTGAGTATAGACGATCATGGCTGCGATCTCGCCTTTCATCCGCTCGACGGCGGCGGCGATACGCGCGCGCGCACCAAGCGATCCTCTCTTAAACAGAACGTGTAAGAAGGGGGATAAGGGAGACAGGAGGGGATAAGGGGATTAAGGCAATGGACCCTTTAAAGCCACTGACCTTATCCCCTCATCTCCTCCTATCTCCACATCCCCCTTGGGTGGGTATCAGAGAAACCACGCGTCTTCGCGGCGCGTATCCCGGGCGGGCAGCTCGCCGACGAGGACCCTCACGGCACGCATGAGCTTGGGCTTTCCGCTTTTCTCGGCGATATCGTAAAGAACGTCGGGGCTCAAGCGATCGACCTCTTCCAGGCCGAGCTTCGCGAGCACGCTCGGCTCGTCGCCTCCGGGCTCGAGATGCACCCAGTCGAGGACGGCCTTTTCGGCCGTCGCCATCCGGCAGCTCATCCCGCTTCCGAGGTTGAGCTCGTCGAAACCTCCCCACAGGTTTGGCGTCATGAAACGGTACCCGAAGACACCGAACTGCGTTTCACGCGCGCCCGGCCGCTCCGTCGTGACGCTAGTGATCGCGGGAGGTGCGCGTCGGGTCAGTCCGTGGTGGACGAGTGCGGTCTCACAGCTCACATAGGACGGTTCCACGAGCCGATGGGCGACGTGGAAGGGGTGTGGGATTCTCTTTTGGAAGGGCGGCGCGAGCGCGTAGAGACCCCGGCGAAGCTGGTAGAGCTTCTTCGCTCTCACCCATCGCGAGAGCTGGCGATGAACGTCACTCGGCGACTCGCGGCCCCGCAGGAGCTGGCGGCTCTCGAAGAGCGGTCGGTCACCGACAAGCAGGAGCAATGCTCTAAAAATCAATGTGATAAATTAGCATAAATGCTAACTTATCGCAATGAAGTTTAGCCCGCAACCTCCTGGGTAGGTAGAGTCTCCCACTCCTTGTAGAGCTTCTCGAGCTGGCCCTTGAGAGTTTGGTGGGTCGCCACTACGTCGCGGACGTTGTCCCGGTCGCCGTAGAAACCCGGGACCGCCATCCGGCCTTCGAGACTGGCCACGGCGGTCTCGAGCTCCACGATGGACGCCTCGATCTTCTGTCGTTCCTTCTGGACTTGGCGTGCGGCGTCACGGTTACGTAACGGTCGCGGTGCTCTTGTCTTTCCGGAGGGCGGCGGGACGGGCGCCGCCGCGGACGCTGTCGGCACCGGAGCCGGCGGCGGCGCGTTCTGGGCGGCTACGGCCCGAAGGTAGTCCTCGTAATTGCCCCAGTACATCCGGATGCCGCCCCCGCCCACCTCGGCAACCCGCGTCGCGAGCTCGTCGAGAAAATACCGGTCGTGGGAGACGACGAGCACGGTGCCGGGATAGTTTTGAAGCGCTTCGAGGAGAACGTCCTTCGAATCGAGGTCCAAGTGGTTCGTGGGCTCGTCCATGAGAAGGAGATTCGCCGGCCTGAGAAGCATTTTCGCGAGCGCGAGACGGCTCTTTTCCCCACCGGAGAGGACCTTGACTTTTTTCTCCACGTCGTCGCCGCGAAAGAGAAACGCCCCGAGGAGGCTGCGGAGCTGCGGCACCACTTCCATCGGAGCCACGCTCATGAGCTCGCCGAGCACGGTTTTCTCGCCGTCTAGGTCGTGCGAACGATCCTGTCCGAAGTACGCAATCGACACGTTGTGCCCGAGCTTCCTCTCGCCGCGATCCGGGGGCTCGACTTCCGCCAGAAGACGCATGAGCGTGGACTTGCCGGCGCCGTTCGGACCGACGACCGCGACTTTTTCACCGCGCTCGACCAGGAGCTCCGCCTCGCGGAAGACTTCCTTGGCCCCGTAACGCTTCGAGAGGCTCTTGAGCTCGAGGACCACCCGCCCACTTCGCGCCGGCGGAGGCAGCCGCACCTTCATCGGTTTTCGCTCGGGCGGCACTTCGATCGTCTCGAGCTTGTCGAGCATCTTGACGCGGCTCTGCACTTGAGCGGCCTTCGTCGCCTGGTAGCGGAACCGGCTGATGAAGCGCTCCATCCTCTCCCGTTCTTCCTCGAGGTGACGCGCGCGGGCGCGGAGCTCCTCGAGGGCTTTCGATCTCAAATCCAGGTAACGCGTGTAGTTGCCGGTGTAGTCGACGAGCGATCGCCGGTCGATCTCGGTGATGCGCGTCACGACTTGGTCTAGAAAGTACCGGTCGTGAGAGACGAGGACGACCGCGTGGGGATACGACAGAAGGTACGCCTCGAGCCAGTTACGGGCTTCGAGGTCGAGATGGTTCGTCGGCTCGTCGAGAAGCAGGAGGCTCGGCCGCGCCAGGAGAAGCTTCGCGAGCGCAATCCGCATCTGCCAGCCGCCGCTGAAGGTCTCGGTCGGGAGCGCGAGCTCGTCGGGCTTGAAGCCGAGACCGAGCAAGACCACTTCCACTTGCGACTCGAGCGTGAAACCGTCGTGACGCGTCCAGATCTCCTGGCACTCGCCGTAACGATAGAGGACGGAGGCGTAGTCCGGGCTCGTGGGGTCGACGTGCGCCATCTTCTCCTCGAGCTCGCGCTGCTCGGAAGCGATGTCGAGGAGGAAGGAAAAAACCGTCATGACTTCGTCGCGAAGGGAGCGACCGAAGTGAACGACGCCTTCCTGGGGAAGGTAGCCCACCGTCGTCCCGCGCGGCATCGTGACTTCGCCCGCGTCGGGCGAGTCGAGTCCCGAAAGAATCTTGAAGAGGGTCGTTTTCCCCGCCCCGTTCGGACCCGTCAGGCCGACGCGGTCGGCGGTCGAAACGGTCCACGTAACGTCCTCGAAGAGCACTTGTCCGCCGAACGCCTTCGATAGGGTTTTGACTTGTAACATGGTGGAGAACGAAAAAGCCCGGCTCGCTGAGGAGCCGGGGCGCGTCAAGTATAGCACGCCGGGCTATAATGCCCGTTTCATGGGCTCGAACGGACGACTACGGGTCTGGCTTTTTCTCCTCGCGGCCGCGGGATACGCCGCCGGTCATAGCCAGGGAGACCCCCGCGCCCACACGGCGCGCGGCGTCGCGTTGATGGAACAGTTTCGCTTCGAAGACGCGGCGCGCGAGTTCGAGTCCGCCGTCAGCGCCTCGCCGGATGGCGCGGAAGCGCACGTGAATCTCGCCCTCGCGTACTTTCACCTTCGCGATTTCGACCGGACTCTCGACGCCCTCAAGAAGGCCGAGCGCATCGACCCGGCCCACCCGTGGGTGAACTACAATCTCGGTCTTCTCTACAAGCTTCAGGGGCGCACGGACGAAGCGCTCGCCGCGTTCGAGAAAGTCGCGGCGCGCGACCCGGAAGACGCCCAAACGCAGTACTACCTCGGGACGCTCGAGGCCACGCGCGGCCGACTTGAAGACGCCGAGACTCGCCTTCGCGCCGCCATTCGACTCGACCCGGGAAACGTATCCGCCCACTTTGGGCTCGGGAACGTCCTGGTTCGCGCGGGCTCGCTCGACGAGGGCAAGAAAGAGCTCGAGATCTTTCAAAAGCTCAGGGAGAGCTTTCCGGCCGACGCGGCCTCCGCCGGACTTCAGTACACGGAGCTGGGACGGTACGCGGACGCCATCGAGGAGCCGGGTCTCCCTGCCCAAAGGCCTAGAGCGTCGGAGACCCACCCCCGAACCGTTGGGCTGACGGCTCCTCCGTCCTTCACCGATGTGACCGAGCGCTTCGGACTCGAAGCCGCGTCGCTCCCACCGCCCGAGCCGCTCCCCGAAACGCTCGCGCCTTCGGCGTGGAATCGCGACTGGGTCGAGACGCGTCTCCTCCCGCACTTCGGGGGAGGACTCACGTTCGCCGACATGGACGGGGACGGAGACGCCGATCTCCTTCACGTGCGCGCGGGCGGGCTCGAGGTCTTTCGAAACGACGGCGCGCGTTTCGCGCGGCTCGAATCTCCCGTCACGGGTCGCCGCTTCGTGAGCCTTACCGCCGGCGACGTGGACAATGACGGCGACCTGGACCTCTACCTCGCGGGAGCCGGCGGAAACGCTCTCCTCACTAACGAAGGCGGCGGGCGATTTCGTGACGCGACCCAAGTTTCGGGCACCGGTGGGAGCGACGTTTCCGTAGCGGCCACCTTTGCGGACGTCGACCACGACGGGGACCTCGACATTTACGTCTCGAACTACGTGGACCTTGCCGCCCCGCTTCCGGGGCACCCCCTTCGGATTCCCTGGGATCTGCCGGGCGCTCCGAACCGCTTGTACCGCAACAACGGGAACGGAACGTTCACGGACGTCGCCCGCGAGAGCCGCACCGACGGCGGGGCCCAAAGGTCCCTGGGCGCCGTCTTTTCGGATCTCGACGACGATCGCGACGTCGACTTCGTGGTCGTGAATGACGGCGCTCCCGTCCAGATTTTTTCGAACGACCGCGTCGGGACGTTTAGCGAAAAGGCGCCGTCCTGGGGCGTCGAGCTTTCCGGACGCTTCCGTTCCGCCCTCACAGCCGACTTCAACCGGGACTCGAGCTTCGATCTCTTCTTGAGCGCGGAAGGATCGGCACTGAACGCACTCTTCCGCGGAAAGGCGCCTTTTACCGCCGATGCGCTCTCACCCGCGCTCCTGGCCGCGTCCACTCCGGGCGGCCGGTTTGGCGCCCAGTTCCTGGATGCCGACAACGATACGGACCTCGACCTCGTTCTCACGGTCAATGAACGCCGAACGCTCGCCGCGCTCTTCGAGAACACGCCCGGCGGCTTCGTACGGCGGGGAGACCTCGTGGCGTCCGATCCGGACGCCGGCAAGGGTCGCACCGTGGCGGTCGCCGACGTGGATGGCGACGGAGACCTGGACGTCGCCACGGGAACGGACCGCGGCCGAATCGTCCTCTTCCGAAACGACGGTGGAAACCGCCATCCTTTCCTGCGCGTCGCCACGCGCGGGCTACGGTCGAACCGGAGCGGAATCGGAGCGAAAGTGGAAGTGCGATCCGGAGACGTCTTGATGCGGCGCGAGGTGCAAACCGCTTCCGGCTTTCTCGCGCAGAGCGAGCTCCCG
>Ga0247727_10018172_pt1 | contig 11093 bp, 9 predicted proteins | sample WisWelCaveWW1625_FD_202498 | JGI IMG/M metagenome (GOLD analysis project Ga0247727, IMG submission 202498) | Biofilm microbial communities from Wishing Well Cave, Virginia, United States - WW16-25 | ecosystem: Environmental > Aquatic > Deep subsurface > Groundwater > Cave microbial mat | place...
TGGCCCAGTGTTTTCGCCCCCGAGCGGGGCTTTGGTCATGGCTCCATCCATGGCTTGCCATTCCCAGTCGATGCCGACTTCTTCATCATAAACACGAAGGCCGGCGCGCCAAAGTTTTTTGAAAATACCTTTCTGCACCCATCTTTGAAAATGACGATGAACCGTACTACCCGCACCAAGAGTTCTAGGCAAGGCTTTCCACTGCATGCCGGTACGCAACACATAAAAGATCGCAAAGAAAATAATTTTGTTTGCGATGGCACGTCGACCGCCTTTGGAATTATGCCGTGGACGTGGAAGTAACTTTTCAACAGCTTCCCAAAGCTCAACTGGTGGCAGGAACTTTGGGTCTACAGCAGATTCGATCGCATGATTAGTTTTCATGCTAGACGAATCTAGAAACATTTTAATCAAAAACTAGTTGAACAAACGTCCTCTACTGTCTGTTTGTTGTTTGACAGTTTTGGGATAGGCTCTTAGTTCTACTTAGGCAGATTAGATTCTTTGTTCTTTGACAGGAAGTTATTATAATTGGGTATGATCAACAGGCGACGAAAAAAATCCTACCCGCTCCCACCCTAAACCAGGAGAGACACAAGCCATGAGGTCTTGCAAGGTTCTTTCGAGAACCTTGCCCAGGATTTTATTGCCTTCCATCGTCGTTATCATTCCCATTTTCAATTAAAAACAAAATCTGTTGCTGAACAATCGTTGCATTACGCGTGCGGCTTAATGCAGGCGCGCAGGCGGAATATGGAACGAATGGTCGAGGCCGTTCCAGATTCCGAATGGAACGCGCAGCAGCATTTCACCACCTATTCGCCATGGGACGCGCACGACTTGATGAATCGCGTGGAGCGCGATGCGAATCGTTTGATTGGTGGCCAAGACGACAGTTTCATGGTGGTAGATGAAAGTGCCTTCTCCAAGAAAGGCACGAAATCTGTCGGGGTCGCGCGGCAATGGAATGGCCGTCTCGGAAAAGTAGACAACTGCCAAGTCGGCGTCTTCGCGGCCTTGGCGCGTAAAGAGCGCGTGACGCTGGCGGATACGCGGTTGTACTTGCCCGAAGAATGGACCCATGACAAAGAACGGTGTCGCAAAGCCGGTGTTCCCGAAGATCGCATCGAACACCGTACCAAGCCGCAATTGGGGTTAGAGATCGTAAAGGCGGCACGTGCCAACGAGCTTGGGTTTGCATGGATCGCGGTCGATGGCTTGTATGGCAATGACCCCGCGTTCCTACGTGCGTTGGATGCGGAGCAGGAAATTTTTATGGCGGATGTCCATTGCAATCAAAGCATTTATTTGGAAGATCCTGCGCCCTATCGCCCGCGGCGAAAATCAAAACGCGGTCGCAAGCCCACGCGTCTCAAAACGCGGCAAAAAGGCATTCGCGTCGACGCATGGATGACGCAACAGCCCGAATCCGCGTGGCAAACCGTGTCGCTTCGCCAAAGCACAAAAGGCGAACTCACCGCGCGCGTCCTTCATCGCCAAGTGTGGCTATGGGATGGCAAGGAAGAGCAAGCTCGGCAGTGGCATCTCATTGTACGCGACGAGTCCGAGGGCTCGCCGCGACACAAATACAGTTTGAGCACTGCGCCGCATCGCACGCCCGTCAAGCGCTTGGCCTATATGCAAGGCCAGCGATATTGGGTTGAACGGGCCTTGCAAGATGCCAAGGGGCAATCGGGCTTGGCAGAATATCAAGTACGCACATGGACGGGCTGGCATCATCATATGGCGATGGTGATGTTGGTGCAGTTGTTCATGTTGGAAACCAAGATCACGCATGCGAACACATGCCAGCTCTTGAGTTGCGCCGATGTTCGCATTCTGTTATCACGCTTCCTGCCCCGTCGTGATGTTACGACGGCAGAAGTGATTCGCCAGATGCTGGTTCGACACAAACAGCGCGAAGCCGCCACCGACAGCCATCGCAAAAAACGAAAAATGAAATCTGCCTAAGTAGAATTAGTCGTGGCTTGATTTTATCAAAACCGTGCTACTCTTCATAAATTTAAACAAAAGCCCCGGCCAAGCCGTGGCTGAACTGATATAAAAATTGTAGCTACTCCGCGCGCAATTTGGCCATGTGCTTGACCGAGGCTTGAATCAATTTCTTTAACGTCGGCAGATGAATTTCCGCGAGGCTTTTGATATACAAACAGCCCTTTCCCGTTTTGTGCTTGCCCAATTGCTTCATCAACTCCTCGTGCTGCTTGAAGCCCGACATGATGTAGAGCGTGAGGTTTTGTTTGCGGGGAGAAAAGCCGGTGAGAAACCAATCGCCTTCGCGGCCGCTTTCATATTTATAATGATAAGCGCCAAAGCCGATGATGCTGCTGCCCCACATCTTCGGCTCGGCTTTGGTGATTTGCCGCATCAGCGCCATGATCGTTGCGCAGTCCCCGCGCGTTTGCTCATCCTTAATGCTTGTGAGAAATTTTGCAACGCTTTGATCGTTTGGTTTGGTTTTTAATTCTGCCATTGGAAACTTTCCTCTCGGTTACGGCTTGCCCGCGTTGTGCATTTTACGTTAATAGGCAGCAAACGCCTGAAGGCGTCACTACGAGCGCATGCTCGAAGCAAGCTTTAACCATGCCTGCTCACGCCACATCGAGCTTGTCTATGATCGCCATGATGGTCGCATCGACCGGCTTGTTTTCCGTGGTTTTGGTTTGACGCGCGGAACTGCCTTGCACGACCATCACCACCTCGCCCACGCCTGCGCCTACGGCGTCGATGGCGACGAGATAGCCTTCACGATCTTTGTAATTCAAATCCACCGGACGCACGATTTGAAATTTGAGGCCGTTCAAACGTTCGTCTTTGCGCGTGGCCCATACCGTTCCGATAACGCGAGCAAGAATCACGAGAGTGCCTTCAGTTTCATTTATAATAACTTTGGAGCGCCTTGACTTTTTTTTCGAGCGCATCAATGCGGCGTTGCAGGCGCAATTGCGGCTCGGAGGCCTTCCAGGGATTGGCCGGAGCAACTTGCATCGTCGCGCGGCTAGCGCTGGTTTCAAAATTCAATTCCGCCAACGCAACCGGAGATTTGGCTGCGATCCGAACTTCCAGCGTGAGATCTTGCTCAAGCCGATTCACTTTGACCGGCACGATTTCTCCCGGGCGCGCTTGATTAACTAACGCGCCGAGCGCACTCGGCGAGTCAACGTCTTTGCCGTCGAAGTGCGTAATCGTATCTCCGACTTGCAAGCCGCATTTGTGGCCCGGACCGTTCTCGTTCAATTTCAATATGCGCGGTCGTCCGGGCGAGGAAGCATCAGTGACTACGGTGACGCCGATCCAACCGTGCTCGGTATAATACTGTTCGACAGCAGCGCGCACAAAGGGCAACAAATCCGCGAACGGATGAACGAGCGCAGTATTGCTAAAGAATTTGCTGGCGCTTGGCTCTTCGGCTTCGAAACTGACTCTTCCCATCACCATGCCCACCGCATGCGCGTGCGCATCAAAAACGGGCGAGCCATTGCTGCCGGGATCGACATTCGCGGAAATCTGCACGAGACCGTCGGGTTGAATCGCACTCACCAGGCCAATGGAAACTGCGTGGGGCATGCCTAACGCATTGCCGATGACCGTGACCCACGATCCCGCACGCAAAGCATCCGTCATGCTAAAGCGCGCCGGCTGCAAATTCGGCGCGGAAATTTTCAGCAGAGCAATACCGCGCAAAGAATCGCGCGCCATCCATTCTACGCGATGGCTGGCCCCGTTGTCGAGCGCGACGTCGACTTGGCCGGCCGCGCGAACAATGGAGTCTTTGGTCAACAGAAAACCGTCGCTGCTGATGATCAAACCCGTGCCGACTTTGAGCTCTTTTCCCGCTTCGCGGCGCTCGCCGAAGAGATCAAAGATGCTTTTGCTCTCCGCGCCTTTTTTCAGCGCTATAATCGTAACCACCGCCGGCTTCGCGGTTTGCACCAACGCGCTGATTTCTTCTTCTAAAGCGGAAATGACGCCCTGGGCAAAAAGATTGGGCGCGCGCCCCATCAGCATTGCAAAGAAGAAGCAGCATAGCATGGATAAATGGACGGCTTCATTTCGCGGGTTTAAACGTGCGCGGAAACAAGAGGCGGGCAAGGTTGCTGAAAAGGATTCCACCCTGGGCACCAAATCAAAATGTTGTCGTTTTAAGTTGCGGTCCTGTGGAATTTGTCGTGCTTTCCTTCACGGAATCGGGGCGAGTCTCACGCTCGTTCATGGCATTCAAATCCGGCTGTGTGTGCAGGGAAGCCGGTCTGATTTTATCAAGAGGAAAGAAAATTTTTTCGGAGGAGGTGGAAGAATTGGTTGCGGGCTGATAGAAAGAGGAAACATTAAGCTCTTCATGTTGCGCGCGTTTGGCGAAAGCCTCGGCGCCTTGTCCTCCCCGTATGAGCATGGCCGCGGCGAGCAAGAGCACGAAGCCGGCGAACGCATAAGTCGCCGCGCGCGGCATGCGCACAAACTCGGAGAAGAACGGGATCGCATGCGCGCGTTTGCGCTCGAGCATGAGGCTTGCGCGGAGCAGAGTATCAAAATCCGGCGAGGTTTTCATACGAGGCAGAGCGCGCATGTGCGTGCGGAGGTTTTGCAGGCGGGCGACGGCAGCGTGACAGTTTGGACATTGAGCTAGATGGGCGTCCAAAGATTTTCTTTGCTCGGGGTGGACGTCATTTTCCACATATTCCGAGAAAGATTCGGAAAAACTTTCACAGGTATTCATATCAGCCTTTACTGTAGCAAATGGTACAGTGGACTCCTTTGGAATTGAATGAAGCTATTTTTTGCGTTGCTCTAAAAGAGTTTTGAGACGAACTTGCAACCGCAGGCGGGCGCGATTCACGCGTGATTTGACCGTGCCAATCGGAACCCGGATGATCTTACTGATCTCTTCGTACGAAAGTTCCTGCACGTCCCGTAAAATAATCACCTCGCGAAACTTGGGAGAAAGCTTGCTGATCTCGCGCTGAATCAACTCTTCTTGTAAGGCGCTATCGACGTGCAACTCGGGATTGAAGGCGTCGTCGGAAATTTCAAAGTCGCGATCTTCCAAACCCATGTCCGTGGAGATCGAAAACAGCCGCCGGCGCTTGCGGCGCCGCAGCTCCGTGCGCGCCAGGTTGCCCGCGATCGTGTAAATCCACGTAGAAAATTTGGCCACGCGCGTATAGGCGAAGCGATTGCGATATACCCGCAAGAAAGTTTCCTGCACTACGTCTTCGGCTTCCTCCGCATTCGCCAAAAAACGAAACACAAAATTCAGCAATTGATCCTTATAGCGCCGGACGATTTGATCATACGCCTGCGAATCACCTTGTTGAAAGCGTTCGATGAGATCTTCATCGCTCACCTGCGCATACGGTTTCCGTTCTCTGTCCTCCATCCCTGTTCCTTCCAATGAGTCCCGATTGCTATTTTGCTCATGACGAGCGGCATTGCCGGCGCGCACAATTGAGATCGGCGAACGCAGCTAGGCCGCTTTTGTAGCAAACACCATCAACGCACTCCTCGGTTATTTTGCGGACTCATCTTTTGCAAAGCGTTTGCACCCCGGATGGGGCAGCGCTAACGTGCCGCCACGCCAAAGCTTTCTGTATGCGGATTTGACGAATCAAGCGGATAAATCTTCGATGCTTTATCCGCATACTTATAAAATCCGCTTACAGAATTTTTTTTGCTTTTAAAGCAACGACTTCACTTCTAATGAACAAATGAACTAAAAAGCTCGTCCTTGCCCGCGCGCGGGATCGGCAAATAGCGCGGCGGTATTCTTTTTACAATCGCCACGACGGCCAAGCGCAGCAACAACGCTTGCGAAAGATTTTGGCTCTTGGCCAGATAATCGACGTGGTGCAACACGTCAAAAGCATTCAAGAGCGCCTCGAACTCGTACCCGCTTGCCGCTTTTTGCAGGCGTTCTGCAAAGAAAGAATGCACGCCCGCTTTCTCCGCCAGCGCGGTCAAATCTTGCCGCCGCGAAAGCGCTTTGGCGAGATAAAGATGATTGAAATAGCGCGCCAAAGAACTGATCACCGCGGTAATGCTGGTGTTTACTGCCAACTCTTCGACAATGCGCAAAGCGTTGGGCAAATTCTTTTCGCCAAACGCGTCTTGCAACGAGAACACGGAAAACTCGCGGCGGGTTCCGGCCACGTGTTGCGCATGCGCCAGCGTGATGGCCGTGGTCTCGCCGAGGTAAATTTGAATTTTTTCCAACTCACTTTTGAGCGCGTGAATCGAGCTGCCCACTTCGGTTGCCAGAAACTGCGCAGCCTCCGGCGCGATTTGATTGCCAAGGCGCTTCACGTAATCCTGAATCCACGGCGCGATTTGATTGTCGTACAACGGCCGGCACTCGATATACACGCTCGCCTTGCGCATGGCCTCAAGGCCTTTTTTCGTCGAGCTTTTGTCGCGCTGCGCTAGAATGAGATGCGTGGTCGCCGAAGGCTTTTTCACATATTCCGCCAAGCCGTTGAGATCGCTCGGCGACATTTTATGCAGCTCGCGTACGAGCACGACGCGATACGCGGCCATCAGGGGATAGCTGCGCGCAATTTCGAGCACACGCTTCGCCGTGACTTCGTTGGCATAAAACACGTCATAGTTGAAGTCGCGCATCTCCGGCGTGACCAGCTTATCGAGCAGAAGCTGCACGCCTTCATCGATCAAGCCGGCTTCTTCGCCGCTGAAATAGTAAACCAGCGCGAGCTTGCCCGTGCGCAGGGAGTTGGTAAATTCGAGGTACTTCACAATCAAAACCCGAAATAGTATCCGCCGCGTAGCGCGAAATTCGGCGCGCCGTCGTCCAAGCCGAGGCCGAGGGCGCCGCGCAATCTGCCGCCGGATTTCATGGCGTAATCCAGGCCGCCGGAGAGCAAAATGTAATCGCCTTCGGTGCGAATGTTCAATTCTGTGACGAGGCTCAAGCCGCTTTGCACGGGAATAATCAAGCCACCGGCGAGGAGCACGCCGTTGTTATAATCCGAACTTGCTCCAAACCGGTTCGACTCCACAAACTCTAGCGCCAGACTGCTGGTGATGACTAATCCGCTTGACAGAGGGTGACGGAGCGAGCCGAAGAAGCTGAAATCAAAAGTACCTTCGTCGATGTCTTCACTGCCGATCGGCAACGTAATCAATCCGCCCACGGCAATCGCGGTCGGTCTGCTAACGACCAGATAGCGTCCGGAAACAGCCAAATCCGAAATGCCGCCTTCGCTATTGTTATTAACCGAATAATTGCGAAAGCCGATTCCTCCGCCCAATTGAAATTTCGGCGCGATGGGAAATGCGCCTTGCAGAGCAAGATCGAGCGCGGAAAAATCGCCTTCATAGGCGGAGTATTGCAAAAAGCCTTCGCCATACGGATGCGCCGTGATCGTGGCATCCTGAAAAAAAGTTTGCACGAGATTCACGTTGTCGGTTTTCTCCTGCGCGAAGCTCATGCTTACAGACAACAACAAGGCCGCGACGGCAAAACGACGAGTACTCATTACTCAGTTCTCTCCTATTCCAAAGTTGAATGGTTTAGAGTAAACAGACAAAAGCGCCTGAAGGCGCCGCTACGAACTTATTTCACCTTTTTGATTCCCGAGCCGACGAACTGCAAAATGTTCACGCGGCTGTTGACGCGCTCGGGATTGTCCAACGAGATTTCGCCTTTCAGTCCGATATACCCGGAGACTTTGGCCAACGCGCGACGAATTTCATCCGGCCTCTTTGCGCCGTTCTTGACGCATTGCACCAGCAACGCTGCGGCGTCATAGCCGAGCACGTCAAAGCGCTCCGGCGTGGCGCCCATGTGCTTGCGAAACGAGTTGCGAAAATTCCTTCCGCGCTCGCTTTCCCAATCGACGTACACGTCGCTCGCCACAAGCGTTCCATCCAAGTAGCGCTGAATTTCCTTACGCGTGTCCAAATCCAAAAGCTGCCAATATTCGCCGCCGAGACGAAGGCCTTGCAGATTATACGAGCTCAACTGATACACGACGAGCCGAATATCTTCGGCATAGAGAGGAAGAAAAACCGCCGAGACGTTTTGCACGGGCGTGGAGAGCATTTCCGCCAGGAGCTCGCGGCTGCGCGTGCTGCGCGCGAGGATTTGGGTTAACTCGCTGCCGGAATATCCCATGACTTTGAGCGAGTCTTCCATTTTGCGCGCGAAGGCTGCGGCGCGGATCGCTTTGAGATGGCGGCTTAAATCTTCAGGCTCACCATAATACCACTTCTGCGCCCAAATTTCTGCTCCCAGGCTGTCCACCGCGGCGCTAAAGCCGTCGGTCATCTCTTGGCCGTAGCCGTCTTGCGGCGCAATCGAAACGAACGAACGGCAATTGAGATAACGATACGCATACTCGGCCAAGGCGCGGCCTTTGCGTTCGCGATCGGCGTTCATTTGAAAAACATTTTCACCCAACACGGTGATGCCGTGTTGCGTCGCCACGGGAATGAGGATCGGAATGTTTTTTCCCTGCGCTAAAGCCGCAATCGCGCTGCTGGCTTGATCGTCAAACTCGCCGAGGAGGGCCATAATACTCGGGTCTTCGAGCAGCATTTGCGCGGCTTTCAATGCGCCCACCATGCTGCTCTCGGAATCGCGCACGACAAATTCGGCCGCGGCCGCACCGTTGTTCGCAGCAAGCCCGGAGTTTTCGCTTAATTGGGCATAGCGAATGCCGCGGTGCAGCGCGCGCCCAGCTTCGGCATCCACGCCGCTCAACGGCAAAATCACTCCAATGCGAACGTTGCGCGTGGCCGGGTTCGTCGCGCCTTCCCATTGTTCCAATGCCGGGCGAAATCTCGTGTTGGGATTGAGCCGCAAGAAATCGTCGATGAGCTTTTGTCCTTCGGCGCGGCGGCCATGGGCCAGCTCGGTTTGCGCCATTTTCAGCGCGAGCAATCCCATGCCGTCCGGGCCCAAATAGTCGCGCCGCAACCGGCGGCGTATTTCCGCGAGCTGCAGATAATCTTCAAACAAGATTTGCAAATGCTCCGCGGCTTGATTCTTCAACGCGAAAGTTTGGCCGCGATCTAAAACCCAGGCAAACTCGCTGGCGGCCTCGGCATAATTTTCATCTTTGAAAGCGAGCAGGCCCAAAAGATAGTGCGCGTGCTCGGCATAGCGGCTTTTCGGGTGCGCTTCCAACAACACGTGCAAGGCTTCGGTCGCTTCGGCGGTGCGCTCGAGTTGGACCTCGCTGCGCGCCTGCATCAACAACGCCGAGGTATACAGCGCGTGCTCGCGGCCTTGCTCGGCCAGCTTCGAAAAAATTTGTTCGGCGTCTTGAAAGCGGGAGTCGTTATAGGCGGCGAGGCCGCGCTGAAAAAATCTTTTGGGTTCATTGGCAGGAGAAACCGCGGCGCGCTCTTGCGCAAAGGCGGAAGTGATCCCCATAAAAAAAATACCAGCCGCCACCGAGAGTGCTCTCACTAATTTTAAGCAAGCTTCTTTAGTCGCGAGGGAGTAATTGAAGCCACGACACCCCCCGGCACCCTTCACCGGAAGAATTTCATAAAACGCGCTTAAATGGCTCATTCGACGGTTACGCTCTTTGCGAGGTTACGAGGTTGATCCACATCGCAGCCGCGCATGATGGCGATATAATACGCCAGCAATTGCAGCGGGATGATGGTCAAGATCGGGGTGAGCATTTCGATGGTGCGCGGAACGTAGATGACGTGATCGCTGACTCTGCGAATGTCTTCGTCGCCCTCGGTCGCAATGGCGATGACCCGGCCTTGGCGCGCGCGCACTTCTTCGATGTTGCTCATGATTTTGTCGTAGGTAGAATCTTGCGTGGCAATGAACACCACGGGCATATTGGCATCGATCAGCGCAATGGGCCCGTGTTTCATCTCCGCCGCGGGATAGCCTTCGGCGTGAATGTAAGAAATCTCTTTCAGCTTCAACGCGCCTTCGAGCGCAACGGGAAAATTATACCCGCGGCCCAGATAAAGAAAATTGTTCGCTTGATGAAAGCTCGCGGCGATTTTGCGCACTTGCTCGCGTTGCGCCAAAATCGTTTCGATGTGGCGCGGCAACGCTTGCATGGCTTGCACGATCTCCGCGCCTTTCGCGGCCGACATGCTGCGCATGCGCGCGAGCAAAAGCGTGAGCAGAGAGAGCACGGTGAGCTGCGAAGTGAAAGCTTTGGTGGAAGCCACGCCGATTTCCGGGCCGGCATGGAGAAACACGCCGGTATCGGTTTCGCGCGCAATGGTGGAGCCGACGACGTTGCAAATGCCGAACACTTTGGTGCCTTTGCGTTTGGCTTCGCGCGCCGCGGCCAGGGTATCGGCCGTTTCGCCGGATTGGCTGATCACGATCACCACCACGTCGCGGTCAATCACCGGATCGCGATAGCGAAACTCGCTGGCATATTCCACCTCCACGGGGATGCGCACAAATTCTTCGAGCATGTATTCGCCGATGAGCGCGGCATGCCAGGAGGTGCCGCACGCCGTAATCAAAATGCGGCGGGCATAGAGCAAGGAGTCGATCTCGTGGCGAATGCCGCCGAGCCGGGCCGCGCCCTCTTCCGACAAGAGCCGGCCGCGCATCGCGTCCATAATCGTTTGCGGCTGCTCCATGATCTCTTTCATCATGAAGTGATCATGGCTGCCCTTCTCGATGCGGTCGATGTTATACGCAATCTGCTCGACGACTTTGTTGACCGGCTTGTTATCCAGAATGGTTTTGACGCGCACGCCTTCGCGCGTGATGATCGCCATCTCGCGGTCGTCGAGATAAGCGACGTTCTTGGTATGCTCGATCATCGCCGCCGGGTCGGAAGCCACGAAATTTTCGCCCTCGCCGATGCCGACCACCAGCGGGCTGCCTTGCCGCGCCGCAATCACCATGTTGGGATTGTCGCGCGAAACCACGGCGATGCCGTACGTGCCTTCCACTTGCGCGAGCGCGGTGCGCACCGCTTCTTCGAAGTCGAGGCCCTGATCATAAAACTCTTGAATCAGGTGCACGAGCACTTCGGTGTCGGTTTGGCTGCGAAACTCGTGGCCCTTTTTCGTCAACTCGCGTTTGATGGCCGCGTAATTTTCAATGATGCCGTTGTGAA